>Ga0194123_10005262_pt1 | contig 13987 bp, 15 predicted proteins | sample TA2MahsurfametaG_5_FD_155479 | JGI IMG/M metagenome (GOLD analysis project Ga0194123, IMG submission 155479) | Freshwater microbial communities from Lake Tanganyika, Tanzania - TA2015023 Mahale A surface | ecosystem: Environmental > Aquatic > Freshwater > Lake | place: Tanzania: Lake Tanganyika... | reverse complement strand
CCACCTCGTGCCTCAGCTTATTGATGCCGCTCCACTTGTGGCCTTGGTAGTTTGCGTGTAGAATGGAGTAGTTTTGGGTCATGGCAGTGACATATTTGAAGTTGTCATCTGCGTGCCACTCCAGCTTGAAGAAACCTGGCCTTTTTTCTGCAGCAATCAGATTCGACATTTCTGCTTGAAATAAAGCTTTTTTTTCTGGTTTCACAGAATCAGTCCAGTTTGATTCTGAGCATACAAATTGTATACTGTCAGTGTTGGAGAAGATGAAAGCAAACTTGTTTGGATGGAGGTGTTTTTGGAGGAACACGATGAATTCTACAAGCCTTTGCTTTCCTCTCTCAATAACAGCAGTGTAGAGCGGCAGGTAGCTAAGACAATCAGCATTTGAGCTTTGCCTCTTTTTTGGTTTGCCCCTCGATGGAACAGTGGCGACAAGCAGGGCTTTTCCATCGGCACAATTGAAGGCACCAAAGTCTGCCTGAATCGTGTGCGTGAAGATTGATGCTTGCTTGGGATAGTGGTGAACGAGGGCAACTTTTTGTCTGGAGTTTTTTGACTTGAGTGCGTAGTAGCCAAGTGAAAGGTTGAGCACCTTTTTTAAAAATTCCACCTCTGTTTTGTCGTCGCTGGTGTAACGCTGCCCTGTCAACTTTTTGTACACCGCACTTGTCATTTCATCTTTGCCAAAAAAGAGAATTGCTTCAATTCCAGAGGTTTGAAAATTGAAATTGATCTTGAGGAACTCATAGTAGTCTCTTGTCAACATGAGGTGTGCGCCCTTGGTCGATGACTCTAGGTGCTGGCCGCTTCTCGTCCACTCATCCGGGTGCTCAATGAGTGGTGTGAAGTCATCAGCGAGGTGGTCTGGTAGACCTCCCTTGATCCAAGCAATATAAGTGAAGCTGCGATTGTCCTTGTTCTTTGTTAGCCAAGCATCCATGTCTTTCCAGGTGTAGCTTGATTGATCTGGACACACTTGGTTGAGATGAGCCAGTCTCGGTTCTTCGGCAAATGCTTTCTTAAGCAGCGCTGGACTGCAGTCTGGAGTGCAGCAGTCAGTAACGACTCGGTAGACAATGTCAAGTTCGGAAGCATCAATCCACTTGTAGATTGTGCTGTCCCTCTCTAGCGTCTTGGACCTCACTGCTTCGTAGCTCAGATCACAAATGTACGACTTTAGCCTCGGGCATTTTGCGGGACAGCCGTGGGTGTAGGCAGGGTCAAAGTTCCAGAGCGCCAATGAGGAATCCTCAAAGATGACTGCAAGGTCAATGTAGCACTTGTTTATTCCAAAAAGTCCCTTTGTGTGGTAGTTGGAGTAGACGCTCTGGATTTTCTTTTCTGGGAACATTTTCTGCAGGTTGAGCAAGGTGTAGAAGGTAGCGCGAAATTCAAAAGTTTTGCTGCGAAGTCCGTCTGCCCTGAAGAGTTGTCCTTTTTTTTCTGGGAGGAGGCTCTCAAAGTAGCCTACGCAAAATCCTCCAGGCATTTGGCTGACAGAGCCGCACCATCCATAGGAAGAGTTGATGTCATACTCCCACACCGACTTTGCGGTGTATTCTTGACCATTGGCGTCACAGGAAATGACATCACCTTGTTCAAATTTTGTCACGGCTGAGAAGAGAAAACCTCCTCTGAGATTTTCTCGCAGCATTTTTGTATACCAGGGTTTCACCTTTTCTCTGCCCTGTGTCAGGCAGTCGCCCCAGGTCAGTACCGCAGATTGCACAGCATTGTACGCTAAAGTCGGCAGCGGGAAAAATAGTTGACAGTGAAATTCGTACTTGAAAAAGTTTAGGAGGTAGTTTCCAAATTTGATCCAGCTCTCCAGTAGGCAATTGCCTAGAACTGTCCCGTAGCTGCTGCAGGCTGTGGCGAGGTTGTCTCCTTCCACATCTTTGCGTTTCTTCATGTTTTGTGCAGGCACAGGAGCATTTTCGCGAAGATTGGCAAAGGTTGGATAGCAGTCAAGGTCTAGGTAGTGTTTGAAGTTGACCACCTCAAATTTTGAGCACGACATGGCAATCAGATCATTGGTGGCATTGTAGCGAAGGTAGATTCTGCTTTTGGGATTGGTCTTGAAAAATTCTTGTCCCATGTATCCCATCAGATGGCGAAGGTCGGTATCGTCATTGCAGTAGAGCACCAATGTTTGCTTTGTGATTCGATTCCTCAGCTGCGTTTTGCAGGTGCGATACAAATTTGCCAGAAGGGCACCTGACTTTTCAAGCTTTCCAATCAAACTTGCCAGCAGTTCTCGGCGTCTCTCTGTCAGGCTTGCCATTCTCTCAAAGACCATTTGAAAAAAGACCAAGGCATCTTTTTGTTTTGTGTTTTCAACATCCAATTGCGAGCCAAAAGAACAGCAGTCATCGACGTAAGTGACGTAGCGAGGTTTTTGATGCTCGTCACATTGCAACACAAGAGCGGCTGTAGTGGCTGCCAGTTTTTGAGACAAGTCAGAAAGGTCATTGCTGGAGATCAAACCGAGGTCTAAAGCCAGGTTGAGGCCATAACGATTGACCTTCAAGCAGCTGGACCTGTTTTTGTTGAAGGGACTGATGTTGGTTGGCAGCGACTGCTCTTCTTCCTTGCTAGGTTCCTCAGGTTCTTTTCTCTGCGGTTGCCAGGCTGGGGTGCGAAATCTGTATGTTATGCCGTAGTCAGATCTCGTGTTGATTTCCAGCACAATTCTAGTTTTTGCTTTGAAAGGATCTCCCCAAATAAACTTTGATCCGTAGTGAGGCTTAGATTTGACCGTGTAGTAGACAAAGTAGGCATGTACCCGAGTGGGTTCCTTCCACTCCACGCTGTCCAAGTAGCTTGTCAATTCTTCAGGCGTCTGTGGATCTGGTCTTACGTCCGTCAGGTTCAACAGTTGCCAAAGTGGTTTTTCAAGGTTTTTGCTGCGGCGTTCTCTTTGCTTCCTTAGATGTGAGAGGTCGTCTAGGTCCGCCATTTTTCCAACAAACCTTCCCTTCCAGTCCAAAAGAATAACGCAGAGTGAAGAAAAGTCTGGGCCAAAGGTGTCGTGGTAGCGACCGTCATAGACAAGTCTCAGTCCTTGAACATTCTTGATGTCGCTGACGACGAGCAGCCTCGTCTGCAACATCGTGTTGAGGATGAGAGCATCACACGGTGTTTTGTGCAGCCACTCTTCAAAGGGTTGATTTTTGACATCGGCAAATTCGTTGGCGAGAAGAGAAGTTGCCAAGTCGGGATTGGCCGCCTTGACAATGTCTCCTAAAGTAGCAGAAACAATATCTTTTTGTTTTGACATTCTTTTATTCTCAAAGGTTCAAGATGGATTGACAAATTTTTCATTTTGGCAGGCATTTATAGGTCTCAGTCGAGGTATCTCGTGAAATGTTGAGCATTGTCAGGCAAGAGGCGTCGAATGTTTGCTGGGGGAATGATGAGGCCAGGACGAAGCGGGTGAGTTGTCCTGTCACAGAGCGCTTGGAAGTTGAGCACCACAGACTCCAGGCCTGCAAAATTCCATTTTGTGTCTTCTTTGGCCACGGCCAGTTTGTTGTTGATGAATGCAGGATTCGTTGCTGTCCTCACTTCATTTGTAAACGTTTCAGGTCGGTACCGGGTAAAATTGCGAAGATAGTTCATGTCATTTCCTCTTGGATGATAGTTGCCTCTCCACGGCCTGCTTTGGCCAGTCATTGAATGCGTCAACTGAAAGGTGGCAGAAATGGCATACACAATTCCTCCCCTGTCAATTTCATTACTAAATTCGTCTCCTACACAGTTTTGCACAGTCTCTAGCAATCTGTCAAGGCTGCCGTCGTAAATGCCAGCCTGGGGCAGGTTGATGTTGACCAAGAAGAGGTAATTTTCAACTGTTTGCTGCACAATCAACGTGTCAATTTTGAATCTGTTTATTTCACCCATGTTGTTTATTGAGAGGCTCACAGTATATTAACCTTGTCACAGTTTTTTGTCCTCATTTTATAAAACTTTTTTACCCATTTGTCAGTATAATTGAAACTATGTAATCTTACTACAAGACCCAAATGAGAAAGTAAAATTAAAGTTAAAAAACAAGTGTTATTTTTATGCATTTATTTTTCGGCCATGTGTCACAGCATGATTTATAAACATTTTACATGACAGTACGATAATCAGAGGAATTAGTACATTGGAGTGTGGCTGTTGAACCAATTTTTGTTTTTGGCGTCAAATGCCAGATTTGAGTCCAGATGGTAGAGGGTGAAGACGTAGGTGGCCTCGTTGTTTGCTCCCGCCTCTAGGAATTTCAGTTGCACATCAAAGTGGCCCCTCTTGGAGAGCGCGCTTCCGTCGTCATTGACGGGAACCATCTTGGAGCTGGGCCCAGTGCTGTAGTGGCTGAGGGGTAGAAAGATGTGTGGAAACGCGCTGGCCGATCGTCCCCCGTCCTTGAGATAGTCCATGTGAAGAGCTTTCTCGTCAGGCTTGAGGCCAAAGGGCGTGCAGTGCAGCATGTTCATCAGACGTTCATAGTCAAAGAGGTCATTTCTTTGATCGCCAATGTTGGGTTCCCTGATGAAGAAGCGCTCATTGTTAAACGCCAGGTCCACATGGGTTATTCGGTGATCTAGAAACACGTTTTGCGATGTGTCCTTTGAAAAGGCATAGCTGCCGTTGGCAATCTTCTTGTTGACGGCAAATACAAGCACTCCGTGGGGAATTGTCACCTCGTTGAACCTGTGATTGTAGGTCGTGTTTGCAGACGATATGGCTATGTACTGCATCAACCTAGTCACCCCGGGAAAGTGAAGTGTCTTGCGGTTGCTAAAGAGGTTCCTCTCCAGGGTGAGGTGGCATTTCGCCTCGAGCGCCATCAGCCTGACGTCAGAAAATCGGATCCTGTACAGGTTCTTGTTGGCTGCCGTCACGCGAAAGACCGTTGACCAGTCCTCGGCAAAAGTGAGGCGAATGTTAAGCTTGGTGCCGCCAAAGATGGGAAAGGGCAGAGCTCTAGGGGTGCCCTTGTCCTTGATGAAATTGGGGCCATTCATGAACAGCCAGTTTCTTGGGAAAAAGTCAAACTTGCAGCCGTGGGCGCCGTCGTGTAGCACGTGTTTGGCATACTCGGTCCAGCTCTTGTTGGTGTAAGAGATACATTCAGCAGACAGGGGATAGGTGAGCCGGTATGGGTGAGTTTCTTGGGGGGCAAACGTGGCAATTGTCTTTTTGTCCTGTATTGCATCAATGAACCGATTCATGTGAGCAGCGATAAACTTGTTTTCATTTGATGTGGACAGCTTAGTGTTGTTGTAGTAGATGTCAATTGACTTGATGATGTAGTCAATCCATCCACCAATCAGCATCATTTTCTTTGACTCTGTCTCTGCTTCTGCTTCAGGAATAGGCAGCCACGGGTGCACTGTTGTTACATCATCCACCTTTGTGTCTGGCAACTTTCGTTCAATGTGAAATGTAATGACAAATCGCGTCGACGGCCCACACAAGATGACCCGTTCAGACTTGAGGTTGAAGTCAAGTTGCAGGCAGCTGGGGCTGGCATTTTCTAGCAGCTTTTGGTTTGCTTCAAATGGGACGAGCTGGCAGTGGAGGAGGTCGGGTCTGCCAATCTTGGCGGGGGCAGAATAGTCAAACATGTACAGGTCGTGCCTGACCTCCTCAGCCTCCCCATTGGAAAGTTTCCTCTTTTTCGACATTCTCACCTTCTGGCTGACCTACGACTTCTCCTCTTCTTTCTGGCAGTGCGTGCCTTTCTGTGTCCCTTCTTCGACTTTTTGTGTGGCTTGCCGACCAGTCGCTTTGCTGCAAGTCTGACCTTGGTGACGGGCAAAAGTCGGATGAGCGCGCTGGCAGAGAGGTGCTGTGCTCGTGGAAAACCGGGAAGCTTAATCACCACACGACCTGCCTTGCTGAAGCGCAGTTTTGACCTTGTTGCGTGCCTTCGCGATCTGGTCCTCCTAGCGGTCTTTCTCTTCGTCATTTGCCGTTGCTTGGGTCCTCTTCTGAGCTCTTCTTCATACGTTTGCAAAATCTGAGCTCTTTTGCGAGAGTGTTCATTCGGCATCTGCCGAACGGAGACTGAGCTCGCGAGCTCAAAACACATTTATTTATACTCATCCTCAGTGCAAGAACAGGGCAAACCCACAAGCAGACCCTCCACGTACGCGCTGCAGGGCCAGCTCATCTTCTGCACCTTGCCGCTGTGGTCTTCCACGTGCAGAAACGAAAACGTCACCTTGTTGTGTCCTGGCTTGTCAGACGTCTCCTGTCCAGCAAGGCTCACCATGGGAGTGCAAAATGGCAGAGCCGACATCTCCATTTTTCCTGCCATTGTGGGTTTCAGCAGGGCAAGCAGGTTTTCATTGGCGCCGCGCACGCAGTACGCATTGGCCTCGTCTTGGACCAACATCAGTTGGCCAGTGTCATAGGCAAGCACGACAGACTTTGCGAGCGAGTCTGTGCTGTCGTCGTCAGAGCGCATGGGTCGTGCCTTTGAGGTTTTGTAAATTGTTTGCGTGTCAAAACCAAGTGCTTCGCTCACCTCCTTTGACAGGTTGATGCTGACAATGGCCTTGGCGGAAGAGGGAAATTCAAAAGCAAACGTTCCGCTCGTTGTGTCAAAGCTGATCTTTATTCTAAAGTTGGTCTGGATGGCCAGGCTGATGAGGCCGCGGTCAATTTCTTGCCTCAGCTCAAGTGGGTTGTCAAGCATAGCCTGAGTCACAAGCAGGGGTACGTCGGGCGAATTGAAGTCGTGGGGAAGCAAATCAATCCTCCACGGCACAGTGGTCAGTTTTGCGTTTGGTTTGGTTCGGGCCCTCACTGACTTGTACACAGTGTTTCCTGCATTGCTCAGCTCATAGTACCTCGAGTTTCCCTTGGTGGCCAGGGTGAAGTCTGCCACGTCAAATCCCATAGCCCCCAGATTGTCAAAGTTGCCTTTGAATCGGACAATGAAATTTGGTGCCAGATTCATCTGCAGTCGAAGAAATTGATAATTTTCAAATTTGGGTGGCAGCAACCAGTTGTTTGAATCAGGCGCGCCTGCCCTTACAGAAGCAGGCATTGCATTGTAGTTGTTTCGCGTAGCTACTTCGGCATACATTCTGTCCTCCTGGTTAGCAATGTGGTTGTTAATGTCTGGTAGAGGTGTATCAAACACAATGAGAATGGTCCAATCAAAGTAAAGGGGACACATGGCTGTTGTCGTTTGTCGCTTTCTTTCAAAGTGCTTGTTTACGTCGTCCATGAACTTTTCAATGTCGTCGTCTTTAGTGACAAAGAAGTCAATGTATCCCTTGGTGTCAGGAAATGCAACAGATAGGCTCATAGCGTGCTCAGAAGCAATCGTCATGTCAGGGTCGTCGTCAAGGGCAAGGCGGTGGGCTTGGGCATTAAAGTAGTTTGGCGTGAGCTCAAGGCGGTGGAACCAAAAGTTGAACCTATCGCCCGTGTCGCAGGGAACGTCGAGGTGGAAGCTGTGCTTCTTGGTGCGTAGACGTTTCTGAAAGGGCACCAGAATAGCTCTCCTCTTGCATGACTTGCACCGCATCGTTGCCGCCTGGTGCCAAGGCCAGTTCGCGCTCGTCAAATACCTCCACCACCTTTGGATTGTCTTCTCTGATGCACTTGTAGGCCGGGTTCACAAGACTCCCCGACGTCACGTACGCCAGCTGCTTCTCCACAACAAACCTAACGCTGCTGAGCGCCTTCTCAGATCGCTTTTCTCCCAGGACTGCGCTGCTCACTGCCACAAGTTTGGGTCTCACAATGCTCTTGACGTGAAATTTGAATTTCACAAGTTGAGGGTCAACCTCAAACTGGCTCCAGTAGACGCCTGGCACCTTCTTATATAGGCGATCTAGAAAGTCATCGACCGTTTCAAGCGTCACCTCCTTTGGCGCGTAGCCTAGGTTTTTTCCCTTGACCACTACGGGCCTTGAGTTCAAAGCATTTACCGTAGACTGCAAGTGCACCCACCAGCGCTTGTCGCTCTTTCTTTCTCTGAGACGGCGCATGGTGTTTCTGATGTAGCGAATGGCATTCTCAGCTCCCTTTGCTTTGCTCGAGCTGAAGGAGAAGGCGTAAAAGTCGACCCCCTTTTCTTTGAGGAAAGCCTGCACTGCCTTAGACATTACTCCGCGCTCCTTGTCAAAGCTGATAGAGTGTATGCGGTGTCCAGAGGTTCCAAATGTCTTGTCGTGATTTTCAAAAAGAGTTTCAAAAGCTGACAACAGAGCCTGGGCAGATTTGGCGCCCCTCAGCGGCACGGCATAAATGTACCTGCTCAGCATGTCCCTGGCAACAAGATAGCCGCTTCTAAATGTCTTGGGCGTCTCGTAGTCTTCGCTTCGGCTGTAGAAACCAATATCTGCGTGCAAAAATCCCAGTCCGTTTGCCGTCACTGCTCGCTGTCGCTTGTGCAGGTTTCTACCTCTCTGCTGGTAGTAGCTCTCGGCATAGCTAGGATGAAGCCTCACCATCTTCTTTATAGCAGCCTGGGTGAGGACATTGTACCTTTCCTCTGACCTGGCATACTCTACCACGTCCTGAGCGCGAGGCACTTCTCCCACATCCAACCTCTCCGATATCCACTTTGACAACTCTGCAAGTAGTCGCTCGCGTTCTTCTGCAGCCAACTTGCCTCTTCCCATTTCTACGGCACACTAACACAGCCACTTTTGACCGCTCCCCTTTATATTAGCTTAAAATAAATCAACAACTTTCTTTTGTTTGGCCAATTTTTTTATTTCACCAAATTGCACGATTTAAACGACAATAAAAAGTTATGTTGTTTCCTTCAAAGGCAGGATTAGGAAGGTTTTCTTCCAGAGCCAGCAGCAGCGACGCGGCGTGGACAGACAAAACCTCGCGGTGTGTCAGATCCCTGTGAGAGAGTTTGAGTTGCACCCAGTCGCCGACCACGTCCACGCTGTATCTGATCCTGCCTCTGAAAGAGACAACGATTCCAGAGACTGTTTTGTAAAAGTAGTCGGAAAACACGCAGCGTTGGGCAGACATTTTTCAACTGACGTGTCTTGAAATCCTCCCCCGGCTTAAATAACAGTCAGCTTGCCGTGGAGCCCAGCGGTGAAGACCACCATGTTGTTTTCGTAGTGAAGACTCTGGACGCTCTTGTCGGTGGCAAAGAGCTCATTGCAGTGACTCTGAAATGCCATGCTGTCGGCATAGTTCAGAGAACTGAGGTCCACCTTGCAGGTGGTGGCAACCCCGCGGTTGCCGAAGACGACCTGGATGTTGTTGCAGTCAAACGACTTGAGGCGGGTCAAAAAGCCCCGGCTGAAATTCTTGTAGACACGAACGTGGTGCTTCTTGACGCGACCTTGGGCAACCTCCTTGCCCAGTGAGGCTTGATGCTCTGCGATCATCGCCAGATCCACAATCTCTTCAGGCAACATCCCAAGTTCCTCTTGGTCTTCGTCAGCGCCCAGACTCTCAGGGGAGGCGGGTCTCTCTTGGACGTTTTCGTCAATTTGCAAGCTCTTCTGAGACATGTTTCAAGATCGAAAGCAAGATCTTGACTGATTCTAATACTCACAATGTTGATCCTTTTATAGTTCTTATTCTGCAATGTCTCGTGTTTATTCTATGCAACAGCAGCAGAGGAGCAAGAGGGTTGTCAGTAGAGGTCCTCAAAGGTTGGCCTGGCGTACAGCCAGCTACCACAGAGGTGAAATGTCGCTTTGCCTCTAAGGGCACGGTGCAGCTCCTCCTTCAGCTCAGAGAGGGAGGCGCTGTTGTTAGAAGCTATCCTGCAGTAAAAATCAAAGCCTGGGCTGCCCGGCGCGTTGTAAAATTTCCAGTGCACGCTCTTCACCTCTCTTGCTTGTTCCAACGCTTCCGCCAAAGCGCTCACTACTGGGCTCTCTTTGTAAGTGTCCAAATCTGTTGTCACTTCCATTGCAGCACCGGAACACTACTGAATGTGCACAATAACGTAACCACTATTTATACTGCCTCTGCCCCTCATCTGAGCTTAATTAAAATGAAATGCGTTGGGTCATTTAATTAATTTTTATTTTCTTCAATGTCACACAGACATTCATCGAATAGTGTAAATTGTGTATGGCATATTTTCAACGAGTGTCTTGTCTTCATCTGTGCAAGGGGTGATGATGATCTTGTCGTTGACAATCAAAATCTCTCCGACTGACTGTGCGTGCTTCCTTGCTGCTGCTTCAGCAAAAAGGTGTCCTGCCAATGTGCAAACCGACGCATCCGAAAATGTGAAGACGGCTCCGAGGATGTTGCTGTCTGCTGGAGGTTCGTGTGGCCTAGACCTGTCCTTTTTCAACAGCCACACAAGTCTCCGCGAACTGTACAGCAAGTTTGACCGTACAAGTAGCTTGTTCAATGCAGAGACCTCTGTGAAGAATCGGTTTTCTTTCACTTCTGGTGTCCACAATGGAAGTATGTTGTGAGAGTATACATTGACTTCCTTCCTGTCCACCATAGTCTTGAGTGTTTCGTGCGCCACAGTACCAAAGGACTCCATATTTGATTTTGATCTTTTTGAGTTGTTAGAAGTTTGAAAAAACAACAAAGACTACATGTGATTTCAAATTTTGTTTGCTTTTTAAAGAGTTTTTTTTCAACGGCACACTCAGATGGCCTCAATCAATGTGTCCATCTTGTGTCCGTGGCTCATCTCGTCCGAGTAGGGTAGGACAAAAATGGTCTCACCTGATACCAGAATTTCACCCACACTGGTCGAGTGCTGCTGGGCTGCATCGACAAGTGCGGAATTCATTTTACCCACCAATGCAGCAGTGTCGGCAAAGGGGTGAGTTGTTTTGTGTTCACAATGAGCAACTGTAGCCCTGTCAAAAATGACAAAATATGGACATGTGCTTCTCTTGATCCTAAGACACCAGTACATCTCGTACTGGTCTTGTGACACACCGGCTCTCTCGAGTTCTCCTCTCATTACAAGCACATCTTTGAAAAATTTGTGACTAGCAATGCTTGGCTGCAACTCTACTGCTTTGTTGGTGGAGAGCAGCATAACGTCATCTTTCCTCATAGTCTCAACAATATTGTTGCGAATTTCCATTGCAGACCTATGTTGATGGCTAGCAATAAAGTAATGCACTGAAACTCAACATGTGGTTGCAAACCTTTTATACCACAACCTGGCTTGTGAATGAAAAAGAAAAGTGACATTTTTTTACATTTATTTTGTTCACACACCATGGCAAAAATTAATGTACAAATGTTAAATGGCTTTTTTCGTCTTCGGTTAAATTTTATACATCACTGTATCGTGTAAACATTTATTGGCTTTCTTCGGAATCGTATTCGTCACTGTAGCCGGTGCTGGAGCAGTCTTCATCCTCTGACCAAAACTCGTCCTTTGTGTCTCTGTTGATGGTGGCAACAAGGACAACATCGTCCCAGAGTTCGACGTCGTCGATGCAAGATGTGTTCAGCGACACAGCTCTGACCATTTCGTATGCCTTCTGTGACTGTCCGTCGCCGACAACAATGAGGCACTGCCGTGGGTGCAGCACACTTCCGTTTATCGCATAGCCGTACCACCGAAGAGTATGGGGCATCCACTCTGCAGTAAGTTGCTCAGAGATAAGGAGAACTTCTTTCACAAACCCCATGTCTTTGCTCAGGGGATTAGAGTGAAAAAGCTCCTCGGTGTTGTATCCATACGATGTGACAGAGGATGTTGCCATTGTGAAGTTTACAACTGGACTGATGATTCTCATCTGGCAACCTCTCCTTTTATAGTTCACTTTCTCTCTAGTTCTCCTGCTTCTCCACACAGCATGGCCCTTGCTCAAACTCATTGCAAATGTTTTCATGCAATGGGTCATTTTTGCCATCACTGCTGTTGTCTGGCAAGGAAGAAGAGTGTTTCTCTCTGCCAACAAACTTCCAAGTGTAGTTTCTGCGACTAAAGTAGACTGCATTTGAGTCATTGTTGTATTCTTGCTTGAAGATGAGCATTTTCTCATCAAAGTCTGATTCTTCTTCGTAACAGGTGTAGTTAGGACAAATCCAGTGGCAGAAAAGAGGCGGAGATGGGTAGGAAGAATCAAAGCTGATGCTTGATGGAGAAGGTGATGGAATTGGAGTTGAGGTGTGGAGTGGATGCCAGGCAGCCTGAAAGCGACGCCCTGGCTGAGTCATGTACTTGTGCACCAGATTACAGCTGTCGTCAATCATTAGGCTCAGGCTGTGAGCAAGTGCTGGATCTACATCAATGATAGCCAGTTCAGGCTCCACAGGTTGTTCTTTGCTGCTGTTGTTGTACCATGTAATCGAGTGCAAGATACAGTTGGCACTGAGAATTGTAGAAATGTCAAGAACTTCTTTCACAAAACCAACATTTTCACAGAGCGGGTTGACAATGAAAAGATTTTCAGTTGTGTAACCTTTCAAATTGCCACAATCTGTTTCCATTGTGACTTTTGCAAAACAACTGACAACTGACAACTGACAACTGACAACTGACTCAGGCAATCATGCATTCCTGAAATATTCTCAATTTATGCTTTTTGGCGGCAGACTGCACCATCAGATCGCTGCCCTCTGACCACCTGACACAAAATGAGATGTTTCAAGTGTCTCGGGTTTCGAATAACGTCAGTTTTCAGAGCTCTGCCCAAGTGAGTGTTTTTCACATGAGCAGTTGTGAACACAAGATCTTTGCAAAAAACCTGGCGATGTTTGCAGAGATAACGAGCAACGAGATGGTAAATCTTGTAAAGGGGCATCATACCCTCCTCTGCCGCTGTCTTGTCAATAGTACAAATGACTTGAAGCAAGTGTGGTTTAACATAGTAGTAATAGTTCCAGTTGCCGAGAAAACTCATTTTGACCAGTCACTTAAAGAGACCAAACAACAACTGAAGTTCAGAAATTTATTTTCACGTTCAGACACATGGCATTTAATTTACACAACAAACAGCAAAGGCAATAAATGCATAAAAATAATTAACATGTGTTATCGTACAGCCGGCGCCGGCACACATTCACTCGAGACATGACGTGTCAATCCATTTCAATGCGTTACGTCTTGGGCAGCAGCCCCTCCTCGTAAGAACAGCAGGGGTTGCACACTTGCGTGTGATCTATGCAGTTTGGTTGGTCAAATTCTGGTGTTGGAAGCCGCTGAATTTTGGGCAGTGGCTTCCGCTGTAGTTGCCGAAGAGAGAGAGAAGTTCCTCGCCCTGGCGATGTTGTTGTTTCGCCACATTGAGCTGGGTCACCTGAAGAAAGAACAAGACAATGATTATAAGGACCACTGCAGCAGAAATCATTGCCTGGTGGCGTGCTAGCCAGTCCTCGGCATCAAGCAGCCAAGATTCAACTTGAATTGAAGTTTGATTTTGCCCAGGTTCCATTCTCGTCAGAAGTGGTGAAACTACTGACCTCCACAATAAAAATGAAATTTATTTATACTTTTTTGTCTCACCTGCTATCTCTCATTTGTCTCAGATGTCGGCACCGCTGCCCAAGTCATCTCCGTACTCGGGCTCTTGGTCAGAGTCATTGTGTGCTGAGACGGCTGCTGAAGTTGAAGTGGTTGAAGTGGTGGTGGAAGGAAGGAAGTGAGTTGTTGTTTTTGGGTCCCTGCAATTGATTTTGTCTACAATTTTCCAAATGCCTTGTCGCATGACTCTCAATTCTCTATTTGTGTCATCCTGATGGAGAGTGAAGAATTGCTGTTGAGTTTTGACGTCTGACACAAGCTCTTGTTGCTTCTTTCCAAGCCTGATCATTTCTGATCCTGTGCTGGCATTGACTGATGCCAGAACAATTAGTATCAAGGCTGCAACAAGCAAGAGCATGCCAGCTCTCTTTGAAAGGAAACTGTCTATGCTTTGAAGACAATCTCCTGTTGTCAAAACAGGGGACTCCTCACTAATTACTGAAGGGGAAGATTTGTTCGACATGTCAGATTGACTGTTGTAAACAGACTGAAGTTTTTCAAAACAACTCACCTGCTTAAATAGTCATCCGGGCCAAGCAC
>Ga0194123_10005252_pt1 | contig 14004 bp, 15 predicted proteins | sample TA2MahsurfametaG_5_FD_155479 | JGI IMG/M metagenome (GOLD analysis project Ga0194123, IMG submission 155479) | Freshwater microbial communities from Lake Tanganyika, Tanzania - TA2015023 Mahale A surface | ecosystem: Environmental > Aquatic > Freshwater > Lake | place: Tanzania: Lake Tanganyika... | reverse complement strand
CTGCAAATCCAGGGCTTTCTTATTCAGAGTATAAGCACTACCTAACCACAAGCAAGAAGACTGCCGCAGAATCTGCCTTTGAAGGCTGTTGCGAGATCTTCTAGTTGATATAGATATTGATTGCTTGCTATTGGCGACAGAAGTGGGAACGAAGTCACCTCGAAACTTGTAGATAGCATGAGTAGCAAAGGATAAGCCTGGGTAAGTAGAATAGAGTTTTACCATCTCACTCACCTTTGACGGAAGCCAAATATCATCACCATCTAGAAACATAAGCAAGTCATGCGCAGATGATTCGATTCCAGATATCGTCGAGAGAAGCACACCGCGATTCTTGGAATTAGAAATAATTCTAATATTAGAAGAAGAATGAGCAACACTCTGGATTATTTGAAGGGAAGCATCACAAGAGCAGTCATCAACTACCAATATGTCGAGTTCACCTTCGTAGTCTTGGCTCAATACAGACTCTATGCAGTCTTTTATATAGAGCTCAAGATTGAAACAGGTAATAATGACACTTACCGGAGGGAGGGGCAGATTAAAGCGATTGATTGATTGCGAGTCCATAACAGGAATTGTCCACTCTGTCGGAAGCATAAAAGGGCAGGAGGCGAAAGCGATAGATAGCAAAGATACACAAGGGAAGAAAGAGAGTTTGCATCACGGAAACATTACATCAACTATAAAAGCAAACAGATTACACGGGTAGCGGGGTTATCAGTAGCTGAATTTAATAGAAACTGAAAAGACATAGAGACCCTCCTGACAAAGGAACAAGATCACGACGCTGAGAAATCGGGGGCTTCAGCGGCGCAGTTCAAATACTCCGATGAACTTCATTGGTAGCCAAAGGCCTGTCAATGCCATAAACAATACGAAGACAGGTTGCAACAGATCTCGAGATTGAACACTAGCAAGTCATTGCATTATTGGGCATTGATTGACGGCAAGTTTCAATCGGATAAGAGCTAGGCAAACTGTTGTGACCATAGGGGTCTTGCGTCTCGGGCGAGCCAGTAACTATCTCTCAGTCTCAGACGTCCAGTTCTAGACCACTTAAGTGTACGCCGTGGCGCAACCTGGGAGATCGAATCGCGCAAATCCTATAGACTTGACCATCACAAATTACGTTAGGCTAGTGAGGAGGCCGAGGGCAAAAAGGCCTGGCCGGTTAAGTATTTTGTTTTATCTAGAGATCAAAACTGAGACGACCCAGACACGTGAAGCCATCGCATGACAGCAAGATGGATATCTTTGCGCTACACTAAAAATTAGATCTTGCCTTGCTTAGCACTATTGCCCTGATGCGGTGACTTTCAGAAAAGGTGTCACTCCTTGGCTGCCGTTCAGGCGGCCTGCTTCAAAGGTAGCTTCTGTTCTCCATCGAGATCATCTATCGGCTGATTGATCCAAACCACCTCCGGTTGACGCCAGCACCTGGTTGATCGTGACCATCTCCTTGGATTCAGGTGCCTGGCTCGTTCGTAGACGACAGCGCGGTGGCGGCTTATCTCCACGGCCTGGCCATCGTGACGTTGCTGGGGCGTCACGAATTTGATCCCGCTGTGCCGGTGCCGGTGGTTGTAGCAGCCCACGAACTCACCGACCCACTCACAGGCCTGCTCGTTGGATGCAAAGGCTTGCGGGGGTAATCAGGCCGGTACTTCACCGTCTTGAACAGCGATTCCGAGTACGGGTTGTCATTGCTAAGGCGCGGCCTGGAGAACGACCTGAGCACACCGAGTTCCTCCAGACGGCTTTCCAGCGGTCCGCACACATGGCGTTGCCGTTATCGGCATGGAGGATCATCGGCTGCTTTCGCCCCTTGCTGATCCGCTCTCTCAGGCAAGCCCTGGTCACCAGTTCCGCTGCAATCGCTGGATCCTCACGCTCTTCAACATCCCAGGCCACGACCTTGCGGCTCCAGACGTCGATCACCAGGCAGAGGTACAGCCAGATCCCGCGCACGGTGGGGGGGAGATACGGATATCCCAACTCCACACCTGATTGGCACCTGCGGCGGCTCTGAGCCATGGCACGGCTCTTGTTTCCTGTGGTGTCCGTGCTCGACCGCGGCGGTGCACCTGTCAATGGGCATGGAGCAAGCGGGGAGCACCTTTACGGCGATCGTGGCTGCCACCATCACCGAGGCAGGCCTTCCGCCAGCGCTTGAGGGTGCGCAAAGAGATCCCGATCTCACAGCAGGCACGCGCCAAACCCGCACCAGCCGCATGTGCCTCGCTGATGAGTTCGAGTGGTTTCTTCCGATGAGCGGCGCTGGTCAACCTTCCGCGTCCTCCGAACAGAAGGCTTCCCACTGTTTTCGCAGAACCAACAAGGCCGCCATCTCCGCCATGGCTTTCTCCTTACGATGCAGCTCTTTCTTGAGGGCCTTGATCTCTCGCTGGTCTTGGTCACGGAGCTTTTCCAGCTCCTTCTGCTCTTTCAAGGTGAGCACTGGCTTCTCGTTGGCATCCTGGGATGCTTGCCGCCAACGCTCCACCTGCCACGGGTACAGACCCCGCTCACGGGAATAGGCGCAGAGCTCAGTGGCATTCAGGCCTGCGGTCTCCAGCACCACCGTGAACTTGTCGGCAGCACTCCAGCCCGCTGGTTCCTTCTCGGATGCCGGCACCACCTCTCCCTGCAACCGCCAGGTCTTCCTGCAGTTGCAGAGGGTGACGATGTGAATGCCCAGCTCTGCTGAGATCTGAGCCACGTTCTGCCTGTGAGGCGGACTCATCCGGCTCCTCACATCAGCTTTAACGGCCTCGCTGTAACGACGCATTGGTCATGTCCGCAAGCCCCCGGGTGTACTGATCAGAGGGGTAAAAACTTTCCTGAAACCAGAGAATCCATCTTAGCCATTACTACATAGGTGCAATCTACACTTGTCACATGCAAGGATCTATTGAAGCAAACGAGTTATATGTTTACACACTAGCCGACGTGACTTGCAAACACATTAAAAGAACTTGAGAGCATCACAGCCGCGCAGGATTGGACAGGGAGTAGGGATCACAAAAACGAATCATCACAATCAAGAGAGTTTAATACTCAAGGGTTGCACAGTTGAGCAGTTGCTCAATCAGAGTTGAGAGCATCGCAGATACCCACTATGCTGTTTATTCATTAGGCCAGATTTATCTTTAACAGAGATCTACTTCTAGATGATAGCAAGAAAGGCAAAGTACTTCAGCGAAATCGAATACGCTGGTCCATGGGCAGTTGGGGAAGGACAACGAAGCACAACAGGAGATATACAAATGAATCTGAAATGTCGCAGAGAAGAATCAAGGAAGCCAATTAAAGGTTGAAGATCATCACTCGAAAGCAGATCGAGTAGGCAAGATAGAAATCAAAGGCCGATCCTTTTCAAGTAGCCGTGCGGCGCAACGCTAATCAACAGCTTGTTGTCGATCTTATTATCGATCTGAAACTCAGGATGGTTTGCCAACCACTCATGCACAGCTGTTTTGGGATTGTTGCCGACATCCCAAGGGCGATCGGGGAAAGATCCCTCCGGTAAGTCTTCAATCACTGTGTCAAAGACAATACAGTAGCTACCGACAGATGTTAGATCGGCATAGGCATTCAGCTCAGCGAGAACATGCTCATGAGTGTGGTTGGAATCCAGGGACACCAAGACTAGTGCATTGGAATCAACATGGCTCCGAACCTGTTGGATGATCGTGGGATCGATAGATGACCCCTCAATCAACTCTAATTTGAAGCGAAGTGGATGCTCGTCGAGGGCTTTACGGTTATGAGGGCGGATATCGATATCAACACCGACGACTTTTCGTGTAGATTGACGAGGATCCAACCCATCCATGACATCCAGAAGACAGAGCATAGACGCAGAGAGAATAATAGAGCCGCCATGGGCGACGCCTGTTTCCAGAATTAGATCAGGTTTTACTTGCAAAACAATCTCTTGAAAGGCAACAATATCTTGAGGATATTGGATAATTGGCCGGGTGAGCCATGAAAAGTTGTAGGAATACTGAAGCTGATGACTGCGCTCGAAGAAATGTTTGGCAGGCTGAGTAATGCTGGGGTCAAGCGCCTGAGCTTCAGCACGCTGGAATGCCTCTTGAAAATGTGCATGAATGAAGTCGTTTTTCACTTATGTGCCTGGGGGATGCTTTTAAGGGACTGAAACTTATCCATTTGAGCCCAGAAAGCCTGAGGCTCATCAGAGCGATCTGGGTAGACCCCTCTCTTGATTTGAATACTACCTCCATGAGCCAAAACAGCCTCCTCAGCCAACTCAAAGACTGAACGGGGCAAGCCAGAACCAAGATTATAGATACCCCGAGCATCATGATGGATTGCCAATGTAAGAATCTGTTGCGCCAAGTCCTGGACATCAATGAAGTCGCGCAGCTGACGACCCGAACCCATGGGGAAAGACCTTTCTCCAGACTCCAAAGCCCTGAGCAGGGATGGCAAAAGCGAACTGGGATTTTGGCCATATCCAAACGGATAAAAAATACGAGCCCAACACCATTGCAAAACCTGCTGGCTATAGCGTCTAGTGATTATGCGGCGCAAGCTGTCTTTGGCAATGGCGTAACAATTAACAGGGTCCGTGAACTGATCTTCTTTTAGTGGACCGTTTTGCAAACCATACTCGTAGCATGTACCTGCAACCACAAGACGCTGTAGGCCGGCATCGACAAGTTGCTCGATCAGCTCGACACAAGCCGGCAAATTGCGGGTAACATGATACAGTTTATCGTAGTTGGGAAGGCCTGGCCAGCTCAGTAAGATGACATTTTGCGGATTACAATTCAGCAGAGACTTCCAACTTGACGGATCGAGCAGATCGAAAAGTTGCTCCTCGTCTACCTGCCGATGGCTCCAGCAATAAAGAGTCAGGCCGCCAGCCTCATGCTGAAGTGCTCGACCAATGAAGCCCTCGCTACCCAACAGGTGAATCGTTGTCACGGCTCAAGTTCTGAGATCATGGACAATGTTACGAGTCCTTTCGGACATCTTACAGCTCATGGCGTGGGTGAGTTGACAACCACTTAGTCTCTTCATCTTAATATATAGAATTTTCCATTCCAGTCAAGACGCTTCCCCCCCCCACCCACCCAGGTATCAGCAGGGAAAGCTCACGATTACTAATCCAGCCAACATGCCACACAGATAATGCGGTTGACCATAAGAGAAAGATCGAGAGTTTCACCCCACCAAAGAATACCTGAAGTTATGACGCTTGCATTTGTCGATGAGGCAATAGCCAAGTCAGAATGGATTTGCTTGCTAGAACGCTTCTTTTCAATCAGAGAATTGATTAAAAGCCTACCTATGCCAAACAAGGAGTGCATTTCATCACTTAACGGATCGCGCTTTCGGGGCGCAACTAAAAGCCATCTCTAAACATTATGCTGCAATAGATGCCAGGCCAATGTTCAATCGGCTCAGGGGTATTGCCGCTTTTCTCACGTAGCGCATCCTCAATTAGCCTAAAGAGATGTACAACAGCCTTTTCCAGAAACATAAGCGCCATATGGACTGAGTTGAGTTTTACTCGCAAGGAGAAAATGCTGCTAAAGTACATCTGCCGCTGTCACAGCAGCTGTACACCTGAGTCGCACATCAGGGTCAAGAAGAAAAGTCTCCAGGAGTGATTTCCGGAAGCACAGGAAGAAGAAACGTACTCCTTGAACAATGCAATCAGCTTGGCGGTTCGCAGAGAAAGAAGTCTAGAGGCAATACTTACAGCAAATTGTTAACTGAGTTTTGTCCGCTGAGTTAATTGTGACCAAGGTAAAGCGATTTCGCGGATTGTCCTTCGTTGGCAGTATTATATTAATGAGGCTGAATTGATAGTGAGAGTTGGAATAGCAGTCACCAGCTCAGTGCCCGGCAGCTGCGACCTCAGCTCGTCGATCAGGTTCCAGGGAAGCACGAGCAGTGCATCGAAGGCATCTGTGGCTAACTGTTCGGGGCTGATCACGGGGATGTGGCTGCCTGGTAGTAATTTACCTTGCTTGCTAATGGCACGATCAGCCACGGCAGGTAGCAGGTCGGCACGAATGCCAGCGTAGTTCAGCAGAGTGTTGCCCTTGGCTGCGGCTCCATAACCAAGTATGCGCCGTCCCTGACGTTTGGCTTGCACCAGAAACTCCAGGAGGGCAAGCTTGGTATCCTCGGCTCGCTGTTGGAAGCCGGCGTAAGCGTCAAGCGTTTCTAGCCCAGCGGCTGCTTCGGCCCCCAACACCGCCTTAACAGCCGCCGTGGCTTTAGCAGTTCCCTCATGGGCCAACCACACACGTAGGCTGCCACCATGGGTGGTGAGTTCCTCCACATCCACCACCTCCAGCCCAGCCACCGCGGTGATGCGAATGACAGCCTGCAAGCTCAGGTAGCTGTAGTGCTCGTGATAAATCGTATCGAACTGGTTGCCAACGAGAAGCCGCAACAGATGCGGAAATTCGATAGAGACGCGTCCATGGGGCTTGAGAAGACGGGCGATGCCCGCTACAAAATCGTTAATGTCGGGCACGTGTGCCAGGACATTGTTGGCAACCACCAGATCGGCAGGCTCTAACTCCGATGCCAGTTGCAACCCAAAGAACTTCTCGATAGTGGTTATACCTCTAGCCCTCGCCGCTTCTGCCGTAGCATGTGTTGGTTCGATACCTAAGCAAGGAATGCCGCGTTGCTGCAAGTACTGCAGCAAGTAGCCGTCGTTGCTAGCCAATTCAACAACCTGGCTACGAGGGCCCAGGGCCAATCTCTCAACAGACGCCGACACGAAACTCTCGGCATGCGCGCACCAACTGGTAGATGTACTCGAGAAATATGGATAGTCGGCAGTGAATAACTCATCAGCTGTAGCGTGGGTTGGCAACTGAACCAACCAGCAGCTCGTACAAACAAACACCTTAAGCGGGTAAGTGATCTCAGGAATCGCTAGCTCCTCAGGGGCTAGTAAAGAATTGCTGGGGGGTTGGTGGCCAAGATCAATTACCTGTTCGGTAAGGGGGCTTCCACAGTGGCGGCAGGTATGAGGCATTAGGAGTGCAGAAAGGGGAGGCCGCGATCGCGATCGCTCAGGAAAGTTAGGGGCAAAGGCCAAGGAATCGCCAGCTGGGGATCATCCCAACGAACGCCCATTTCAGCCTCCGGAACCCAGGTGCTGGAATGAACATAGAGCAGTTCACTGCCGGGCTCTAGCACCTGGAAGCCATGGGCGCACCCCTCGGGAAGTAGCAGCGCATTACCCTTCTCGGGGCTGAGCTCCGTTGCGTACCACTGACCGTAGCTACTGGACGCCACGCGCAGATCTACAGCGACATCCCACACGCGTCCCCGCAAACAGCGCACAAGTTTGGCCTCGCTGTGAGGTTCGACCTGCAGATGCAATCCCCGGATCGTTCCTACTGCTTCCGTACGGCTGATGTTCACCTGGCAGATGCTCCGATCGCCCCAGGACTCCAGATAGGAAGGATCTTGATCACGAAAGGCATTGAGAAACGCTCCCCGATGATCGGCAAACGGATGGGTTTCCAGCTCAAATACGCCGTTTATCGGGGTGCGACGCAATTCACTAAGCATCAGACCATGCCTCATTGTAGCTCTGTAGATCTGCAAGACAGCCCGAGAGAGAGCTGCCTCCCTCGTGATCAGCCCTATACCAGTTAACGGTGCGTTCCACCGTAGTGGGAAAGGGCCATCGAGGCCGCCAACCCAACTGGTGATGCGCCTTGTCGATCTGTAGGTGAAGACGACCAGCCTCATGGGGCGCTGAGGAATCGGAGATATCCCTCCAGCTACCGGGCCAGTAGACGAGTGCGGCTTCGACTAGCTCGCGCACACTACGATTAGCTTCAAGTAAGGGACCAAAGTTGAAAGCACCGGCATAAGCTTGGCCTGACGTGGCTAGCTTCTCGGCCAGAATCAGATAGCCACCCAAAGGTTCCAGCACATGCTGCCAAGGGCGGGTGGACTCAGGCCGACGAACCTGAATGCTTTCGCCTTCCGACAAGCAGCGCATCGCATCAGGAACTATGCGATCTTCTGACCAGTCACCGCCGCCAATAACGTTGCCGGCACGAGCAGTGGCGATTGCAAGGTACGGTGTTTGGTGACTATTTTGTCCGATGAAACTATCGCGCCAACTGGCAATAGCAAGCTCAGCTGCTGCCTTGCTTGCGCTGTAGGGGTCGTGACCGCCTAGACTGTCATCCTCGCGATAGCCATAATCCCACTCACGGTTGGCATATACCTTGTCGGTGGTCACAATCACCACGGCGCAGGGGTGCTGCAGAGGCTTTAGTGCCTCCAGTAAATGCAATGAGCCCTGCACATTAATCAGCCAGGTATCCAAAGGATCGCGGTAACTTCTCCTCACCAACGGCTGTCCAGCAAGATGAAGCACGACCTCGGGCTGCGCCTCCTCAACGCATCGGCTCAAGTCCTGCAGATTGCGTACATCGCCCAAGCGGTGATGAAGATGCCCCCAATCCGCATTGCCTGTGGTCTGATCAAGACCCAGATCTGTGAAAAGAGCTCGCTTCGGGTCAGGTGCCAACGCATAGCCCCACACCTCAGCCCCCAGGCTCAGAAGCCATAGCGACAGCCAGCTGCCTTTGAAACCCGTGTGACCGGTAACGAATACACGACGACCTTTCCAGAATTCAGGGCTTAGCATCACCAAAGCTTCCATGGGGCTTTGCCGCTGGCCCACAGCTCCTCAAGACGCCTACGGTCACGCAAGGTGTCCATTGGTTGCCAGAAGCCAGGATGCCTGTAGGCGCTCAGTTGATTCGAAGCAGCCAACTGAGGAAGAACATCTGCTTCCCAAATGCAGCCATCCCCCTCGATCAGATCAAACACGCTCGGCTCAAGCACAAAAAAGCCTCCGTTAATCCAGGCATTATCGCCCTCGGGCTTCTCTTGAAACTGAACAACGGCTTCACCACTTAAATGCAGCGCGCCATAACGGCCCGGAGGCTGCACAGCGGTAAGAGTGGCCTTCTTGCCCTCCCGCTGGTGATGAGCAATTAAGGCCCCCACATCAACATCCGCCACCCCGTCTCCGTAAGTAAAGCAAAAGCTGCTGCCATTGACATAAGGGAGCACACGCCTCAACCGACCGCCGGTCTGACTATTGTCACCAGTATCAACAAGCGTAACCTTCCAAGGCTCACTGTTTCGCTGATGCACCTCCATTAGATTGTCGACATCCATATGGAATGTCACATCGCTGGTGTGCAGAAAATAGTTTGCAAAGTATTCTTTTATTAAATAGCCTCTATAGCCACAGCAGATTATAAACTCGTTAATACCAAAATGACTGTATACCTTTAGAATATGCCAAAGAATTGGCTTGCCTCCGATTTCAACCATTGGCTTGGGCTTGAGATGGGTTTCTTCGCTGAGTCGCGTGCCCAAGCCACCAGCCAATATAACAGCTTTTGCGATTTTCATCATGCCTGAGTGGAAAGATTAAGCATCGAAGGCTCGACAATCTTGTGTACAATTCCGTTTTTGAGTTCAATTACCCGGTCGCAACCAGCGATAGTACTAAGGCGGTGGGCAATTATAATGATGGTCAGTTCCGCACTTAGTCCTTTAATCGCTTCCATGATAGCAACTTCAGTGTAGCTGTCCAGCGCACTAGTCGCCTCATCAAAGACAAGTATCTGAGCCTTCTTGTACAAAGCCCTGGCGATGCCTATACGTTGCCGTTGTCCGCCGCTCAGGCAAATCCCTCTTTCACCTACAAAAGTATCATATCCCTCTGGCCTGCTCTCAATGAAACCGGCGATCTGTGCCTGTTCGGCTGCATCTCGAACCCTAATCATATCGATCTGTTCACTTGGTTCTCCAAAAGCAATATTTTCAGCAAATGAGCTGTCTGCCAAAAAGATGATTTGGGGTACATGGGCAATCGTGGCACGCCATGCCAAGAGCTTTTCGGGATTCTCGGGATCGTGAATCTGCTCACCATCTACAAGAATTCGACCTGACGTGGGCTGGAGTAGACCCATAAACAGATCGACAGTTGTACTTTTGCCACTTCCTGTGCTGCCGATGATACCGATCCGCTCGCCTCGACTAATCTCTAGGTCAATCCCATGGAGCACCTCAGGGAGTTCGGGGCGATAAGCAAAACGAACAAAATCAAATCTAATACTTTTCTTCAAGACTAGAGGGCTTAGTTTTTTCCCAAGGATTATTCCAGATGGCAAGGGCTGGTCCATCAGTTTAAGGATATTTTCAAGGCTACCTTGGCAATTACGGCTTTGAGCCCAGCCTTCGTATACTTTTTGAAAAAGTGGTAATAATCGCTGAGCTCCCAAGCTCAGGGTTCCGAGAAGCGGCAACGCTTTATCTACCCCTTGCTGTCGGACCAACAAGAGACCCATTAAAGCAATAAGAGCCATCCCAACAGGTTCAAGCACCAGGCGGGGATAGCTGGTCATGAAACTTGCATCTGCCTGGACCCGACGTAAAGGCAGGTCAGCTTTGTAGTAAGATGAAAAATAGAACGGTTGAGAACCATCGAGCAGCACGTCGCGGATTGCGCCGAGACCCTCCTGTAACGCTTGAATCAAGCGACTATTAAGAGAAACTTGGCGCAGGCCTAGCTCTCGTAGTGGCCGTCGGCTTGCAAATATGACTAAGAAATATACAAGCCCCACTACCAGCCCAGAGCCAAGCGCTATTGTCCACTCTATTATAAAGAGAGCTAACACCAGGCTGAGCGCAATCAAGCCAGAACTCAGCAGAAGCAAAAGTGGGTTCAGGAGCTGAAAGATCACCCGATTCACATCTGAGCTAATCGACGCGATCAGCTCACTACTGTTGCGCGCGAGATGTACCGCATAGGGCTGGTAGAGGGTGCGCCGATAGGCCTCACAGCTGAGGTCGGATCCGATAGATGCCGACAGCCGGCCGTTGAGCCAGAGGTTCAAGAGCCGGATCGATCCAGCCCCCAGGGCTGCTAGAGCAAAGGTGATAGTAATCGGCAGCAGCACGGCCTCAGCGCTGGCGAAACCCAGCCTTGGCCCCCACTGTTGCACCAGCGGCTGGTTCCAAAGCTCCTCGGAATTTGCCAGTGCCGCGAGAAACGGCAGTACCGTCGCCAGACTAAGCACCTCCGCCGCACTGCTGGCGAGCATCACCGCCAACAACATTCCCAGCTGCACGCGGCGGCGGCGGCCCAGGTGGTTCCAGAGCTGGCGAAGGAGTTCACACAAGCTGTTGTCTGGTGCTTTTGGCGTTGCGGGTAGGGGTATAGGCATCGATTAGGAACAAGGGGCAGCGAGTGATGGAACTGGAGCACAACAGCTCGAGGATCCTCATCAAACTGGCTCGAAGCCTTAGGCTATCGTCCTGCAGCTGGGTACTAGGAAGGGCTGAAGCGCTGCAAGACCCACGACGACATTTACATAGAACTAATCCTTCATGCTTCATGAAAAGGGGAGGGTCTCTTGAAGGGTGACTGGAGCACAGACAACACGTGTTCGAATGGATCCTCAAAACATGAATTTCGTACGAATTATATGAAACTGATGCGGCCACGAAATCGGAGGATTCCAAAGGCGGGGAGTGCGCACCTTTCTGGTTTGGCGTTGCGGTGAGCGCGGACGCTGTAAGACAGGGAAAGGCCTACAGGCGCAGCGCCCCAAGCTCGCGCGGCACAATGCCTTTTAGATCCAACAGCACACCCCCAAGCGTCAGCAGCTGCTGCCACCGCTCAGCGGAGAGCTCTGTGAACTGCCGGTGACCCACCGCTGCGGCTACCGCGCCGTAGCGGGTACCAGCGGGGATCTCGGGCATCACAACCAGGCCATATTCCCGACGAGCCTCTTCGGGATCCACCCAGGGGTCGACTACGTCCAGCTCCATGCCGTAGCGCTCCAGCCCCCGGATTAGATCCACCACCTTGGTGTTACGCAGATCAGGGCAGTTCTCCTTGAAGCTCAGCCCCAGCACCAGCACCCGCGTTCCCACCACCGCTTGGCGACGTTCAGCCAATCCGAGCACCAACTGTTCAGCAAGCCAGCGCCCCATGCCGTCATTGATCCGGCGACCCGCCAGCACCACCTGCGGGTGGTACCCCAATTGCTCGGCCTTGTGGGTGAGGTAATAGGGGTCCACACCAATGCAGTGGCCGCCCACCAGACCCGGCCGAAACGGCAGGAAGTTCCACTTGCTGCCGGCCGCCTCCAGCACATCGAGCGTGTCGATCCCTAGCTGACGGAAGATGATTGCCAGCTCGTTCACCAGGGCAATGTTGAGATCCCGCTGAGTGTTCTCGATCACCTTGGCCGCCTCCGCCACCTTGAGGCTTGCGGCGAGGTGAGTGCCGGCACTGATGATTGAGCCATAAAGGCCATCCACCCAGACCGCCGCCTCGGGGGTGCTGCCGCTGGTCACCTTGGTGATCGTGGTGAGTTTGTGCTCGCTATCGCCCGGGTTGATGCGCTCGGGGCTGTAGCCGCAGCAGAAATCCTTGTTGAACACCAAGCCGCTCATGCGCTCCAGGATCGGCACGCACACCTCCTCCGTGGCACCTGGATACACGGTGCTCTCGTAGATCACCAGCGGCGTGGTGATGGCGCCTTGAGCGGCGCGCGCCTTGATGGCATGGCCCACCGTGGCACTGGCCTTCTCCAGTGGTGTGAGATCAGGGCGCTTGGCGCTATCAATCGGCGTGGGCACCGTGATCACGAACACATCCGCCGCCGCCAGCGCGGCCGGATCACTGGTGAACTCCAGCAACTCGGCCGTCTGGAGTTCGGAGGCACTGGTTTCGTTGGTGCGGTCGATGCCCTGGCGCAGCTCCGCCAGCCGCTGGGTGCTCACGTCGAAGCCGATCACCCGGCGCCGCAAGACAGCGTCGGTGCGAACGGAAGCCTGCTTCTTGGCAAACTCCACCGCCAGCGGCAGGCCCACGTAGCCCAGGCCGATCACCGCCACCGTGCAGGTGGGCAATGCAGGGAATGGCAGCGGCAGCTCAAACCCCATAAAACTCCCGATACCAAGCCACAAAGCGGCCAACACCTTCGCGCACGGGCGTGTTGGGCTTGAAGCCAACCCAGGCCTCCAAGGCCGAGGTATCGGCAGCCGTGGCCGGCACATCCCCTGGCTGCATCGGCAGGAACTGCTTTTCGGCGGTGATTCCCAAAGCCTGCTCTACCGCCTCGATGTAGTCCACCAAAGGGGTGGGGTTGGAATTGCCGATGTTGAAGACACGGTGGGGGGCCCAGCTGATGGCTGGATCCGGGTTGGCTGCATCAAAGGCCGGGTCGGGCGCCGCGGGCTTGTCGAGCAGGCGGATCAGGCTCTCGATGATGTCGTCCACATAGGTGAAGTCGCGGGTCATCTGGCCGTTGTTGAACACCTGGATCGGCCTACCCTCCAACATCGCCTTGGTGAACAGGAACAGGGCCATATCGGGCCGGCCCCAGGGGCCGTACACGGTGAAAAAGCGCAGGCCCGTGGCTGGAATCCCATAGAGATGGCTGTAGGTGTGGGCCATCAGCTCGTTGGCCTTTTTGGTTGCCGCATAAAGGCTCACCGGGTGATCCACGCTGTGGTGCTCTGAAAACGGCAGGTGCGTGTTGCCCCCATACACCGAGCTGCTGCTTGCGTACACCAGGTGTTCCACGCCGTGATGGCGACAGCCCTCGAGGATATGGCCGAAGCCCACCAGGTTCGCCTGGATATAAGCCGATGGGTTCTCGATCGAGTAGCGCACGCCGGCTTGGGCGGCCAGATTCACCACCTGCTTGGGCTGGTGAATGGCAAAGGCAGCCTCAACAGCTGCACGATCCTCAAGATCGGCCTCGATCAGCTCAAACCGCGTGCCCGTTCGGGCTGCGGTGGCGTCGAGCTGAGCTAATCGCGCGCGTTTGAGCGAGGGGTCGTAATAGGGATTGAGGTTGTCAAACCCCACAACCGCTGTACCCCGCTCCAGCAAACGCTGGCTGAGGTGATAACCGATGAAGCCAGCGGCGCCGGTTACCA
>Ga0194123_10005249_pt1 | contig 14007 bp, 11 predicted proteins | sample TA2MahsurfametaG_5_FD_155479 | JGI IMG/M metagenome (GOLD analysis project Ga0194123, IMG submission 155479) | Freshwater microbial communities from Lake Tanganyika, Tanzania - TA2015023 Mahale A surface | ecosystem: Environmental > Aquatic > Freshwater > Lake | place: Tanzania: Lake Tanganyika... | reverse complement strand
CCGTGTTCCGCCAGTTCCACGCGGGTCGTGGACGTGGACCAGGAGTCGTCATCGAACACGTCGGCGAACAAGCCGTCCAGCATGTAGCGATCCGCGACGTCTGGCGCGAAACCAAACCATGGCTTCCTTCGCCAGACGCTCGCGCCCGACGCCGTGGGCTTCAGCGTGATGTCAGCCGGACGCCAGTTGAGCTTGATCGTTTCCGACGCGAGGTCAACGCCCTCGATCGACGCCAGCCAGCGAACCTCGCCACACTGGGACCCCTCATCGAGGTCGCCAACCAACAGACCGTGTCCCGTGCGTACCTTCTCTCGCATTCCGTAGCCACGAGGCAGCCTCTGCACTTCCGACGGCACCCCCAAAAACCGTATGGTGGAGCCGAGCGACAACCGCCAGAAGTTCGACGAAGCCATACGTGATCGAGCCGAATCTTAATTGCCCTGACCTCGAGCTCTCCGTCAGGTGGGCGCCCGAGGCTTGTCTGTCGGCCGGGCCCACCGAAGCCGGACCGATTTCGAACGAACTTCGCGGCGCGAAACACCAGCTTGCAGGCAGGTTTCTGCCTTGCCCGCGGTCCGTGGCTGCCGACTTGACCCCCAGGTGCACGGGCTGCGGCTCCCTAGCTCCGCTATCGCAGTTCAGGACACGATCATTCGCCACGTTCATCCATCGATTGCGTGATGTCGCCCAGAGCCGACTGAATGCAGAACGACAACGGAAGCCGACGCGCCAAATCCAAGCCGAGTTCTTCTGTATGGTCTTCGATCGACCGGTTGATCTTTTCCTGCAATAGTGGGTTGTTGATCGCCACGAACCACAGGTTGTCCATATTCTCGATCTGGTAGAGCTCTCCCTCTCCCATGCTGGAACCGTCGCACAAGAGGAATATGATTTCTTCGCCGCTTGACGGATGCTGCATCCTCATCAGTACGTCTGGGTCGACGTTGACGAATTCGTAATTGTTCGTATCCCATGAGTCCATTGGTGTTGTCCTTTCGTTGAATGAAGGTGTGGTTGGTGAAGTGGGTCTCAGGTGGCGGCACCCGTCCGATTACGGTCGGGTGCCGCCACCTGGGTGGTCATTGACGGATTCGCCGGATGATTTCGCCGATGTCGATCCTGTTCTCGTCGAGCCAGGTAGACACCTCACGCTCGTGACGTAGTGTTTCCAGCCTGGTGTGACCGCTGGAGCGTGACCACCAATTCACTGCGTCGCGCGCGTAGAGGATGCCCGCGATTGGTCGTGCAGTGCGGATCGCGTCGAGCGCCTGAACCGCCCCCCAACCCTGCGTGAGCATGATCGCGAAGAGTGCGGATGGAGAACGGGACACCCCCATAAAACAATGCACGAGGATCCGTCGATTGGGATGCGACAGGACCTTCGCTGCACATTTCGTTATCGCATCGAACCACTGATCAGGACGCGCCGAGCCATCGTCGTCGATACCGAACCGATGTGGTCGAATGTCGGAAAGCGCCTCGATGAAGTCCGAGTCGTCCGCCTCTTCGCGTAGATCCAGGACGTCGGTGATGCCCTCTGCCTCCCAGTAGCTCAGGTGCTCGAGCGCGTCCGCCGAATCCTCCGGAAGATCGCCGCTTACCGCCAGCCGGGAGTTCACCCAGCAGACTCGCCGCCACCAGTCCTTCGGGTCGGACGTGATCCCGTCCGTTCGTGTGAATGTTGTACTCATTTTCGTTGCCTTTCGGTGTCAGGCGACAACCCGTTGTTGTCGCTTCTGCCATCACCGACGAGGCAGCACGATGAGTTTCACTATTTGCGTTTACGGACCACGATTCAGGTGGTGTGACGCTGAACGGCAGTGAACGTAGCGGTCAGCACCGCGGCGTCGTCCGCAAGACCACGGTCGTAGCGGTCGTGGTTGGCGTCAGCCTGTTCCACCACGTAGAGGCACGCAGCCGACACCAACCTGCGCAGGATCTGATTCGGCAGCCCCCTCTTGTTGGGAAAGTGCCCTCGCAGCCAGTTGAGACGCGCGATTGAGAGTTTGGCATCTTGGCGATGTTGAGCCGAATAGCTTGCGGCTACTTCAAGGTGACCGATGGCTGCAGCGAAAGGATCGGACAGCAACTCGAGCTCGTCGGTGTGCCCTACGAGCACTCGGACATAGGCGTCCGCCTGGCGAACCGACAAGTTGTCGAGCATCGTCTTTACCGATGCGACGGCCCCCGGCTGCCCATCTTTGCCGAGTACCCGCACCAGGTAATTGGCCATCACATTTGGTGTCTTCCCGTGTCGACGCGCTAAGTCGGCGATCGTCGTCGATGAGCCGCCGTAGATGCGGTCGTCCAGGACCAGACGGTCCCACTTGTCGGGCATCACCGCCACCACTGCGGCTGCGAGAAGCCGCAGCAGCTCTCGTTCTTCCTTTTGAATCACCTCGAGCGAAAGCCCACGAACTGACCCGCCACGTCGACGAACTTCCACTGGCGCGCCGCCGCCCCTCACCACGGCCTTGATCGGCAACTCGTCTTGTGCAATCACGAGGTGCCTCGCCTCCGCGTCCCTCTTCAGTGCCAGATCGATCACCCGGTTACGGATCACCACCGACAGCCACGCCTCGTGGTTATCAATCTCCTCACGCTGCGCCGCCTCGTGGAGCTTGGTAAGGGCGTGGCTAGCGAGGTCTTCAACGTCTGCCTTCAGCCACTCGCGACCCCGCACCCGCTGGCTGGCAATCGTGACCGCCACATCCCATAGCCCGCCGTCGATCGCCATTCCTGGACGCCTTGAAGTGCTGGTTCTGCGGTCGGTCACGCCCCAACCGTAGCCACTGGGGGAACCAGTGAATCCCCGGGCTCGGCCTCGTCGATACAGGTGAGGCCACAGAAAGGACCAAAACCATGACCCACAAATACCACGTAATGAACCAGCTCGATCAGGTGTGCACCTACGAGTTCAAGAACGAAGAACCACGACTCACCCGGGAAAATCCTGCGCACATCCGGCTCGGCACCGACATCGCAGACTTCGCCGGGTTCAGGTGGGTGCTGCGCACCCTTCAGACCACCGCGTGGATCTACGAGCGTGTGACGACAGCGGAGGTCTTACGAATCGACATGAAGGTTCCCTTCGTCGAGGCGACGAACTTCGAGCTTCTGAAGAAAAAGATCGACCATGACTACCGCCGAATGCCCTACGGGCGGGCCTCCGTGCACCAGGACGGCACCGACACCGCAGAAATCGGCGTCACCCACAGTCTGCACGCGGCTGACGTATCGGCCGAGGGGCTCCGGGAGGTCTTGCTCGGCATGGTGTGGGGGATTGAGCAGGTGTTGGACGTCGCCGACGCGATCGAGGATCTCGCGCGCCGTGATCGCAACAACCTGGATAGCGAAGACGACAAGGAGAAGTTGACGGACTCGACCGGCACGTCGCCAGAAGAGGACCCGTCCGATGACAACGACGACGAGAGCGAGAACAACCTCGACGACGTTCCGGACAAACTTCGCTGTCCGGACCACGTGGTTCGCCCCGCCGCCCTTGACGCGGATCAGGATCCCCTCGGCGAGCTCGAATCACTGATCGGTTTGGGTGACGTGAAACAGCTCGTAAGTCAGCTCGCGGCACAGCAGCGCGTTGCGCAGCGCCGTCGAGAGGCAGGCTTCCAGCCGGTCGCGCTGTCACCACACCTGGTGTTCACGGGGAACCCGGGCACCGGCAAAACGACCGTAGCGCGACTGATCGGCAAGCTCTACAAACAGCTCGGCTTGCTGAAATCGGGACACCTGATCGAGGCCGACAGGAGCACCTTGGTGGCACCGTACGTCGGTCAGACGGCGCTGAAGACACTCGACGTCTGCCGCAGGGCACTCGACGGCATCCTCTTCATCGACGAGGCGTACACGCTGGCTGGCGGCCACCAAATCGACTTCGGGCACGAGGTCATCGCAACGCTGCTCACCTTCATGGAGAACAACCGTGGTCGATTCGCTCTCGTCGTGGCGGGTTACGACGGCAAGATGCAGACGTTTCTGGGTGCGAATCCCGGGCTCCGCAGCCGATTCGACGTCACCATATCGTTCCCCGACTTCAGCGAGAACGAACTCACCGACATCTTCGACGGTCTCGTCTCGGAATTCGACTACCAAATCACCCCGAAGGCACGGCTGGCGGTCCGCGACCTGATCGCGGCCCTCCCGCGAGGCGAGGGCTTCGGCAATGCGCGAGAGATCCGGAAAGTTTTCAACAACGTCGTCGCGAACCACGCAGGAATGCTCGGCACGTCCGCCCTGGACGACGTGGTACGGCTGAACCTCATCACTGAGTCGGCGATCCCGACGATTGAGACTCCGGCAAGTAGTGGAGTGCCGCTGCGACGCCGCAGCCTAGCGGGCTACCTGTAATCGATGAACGGAGTCACGACGTTCTCTTTGTGGGAGCGGGCCCTTTGTCGATGTATTCGTACAACAATTCGTTGTCTTTATCCGCCTGTTCAAACTCCTCTTTGGTAAATTTAATTAGGCCTCCGGGTCCGCGATTATTGACGTATTTCGCCCAGTCGATTGGTTTTATCCCCATAGCAGCATTTCTGCGCCTGATGTCATCAAATTCTTTGGGTACCGACTTCAAGGTGCTGTAGCCGGTGAGCCAATATTCCCGAACCCAGTCACCGATGTCACCCCAATTTTCCCAATTTTCGCCTGGATGGATTTGCATTCTTACGATGCCTCCTCTTTCCGTCTTATTCGGCCAGTGGCCGGTGCGAAGTCACAGATATCCCACGGCGTGTGGCTCGAACTTAGCATCGCTGTCTCGACCTTGGAAGGCGGATCGGACCGATTCTTCATCGAGGGTGTTCATGTTTTCCGCGGCGTTCGCACCGTTGTCCATCCAGTGGCCTGCTCGAAACTCGATCGCCGCATCGAGCCAACGCCTAACTTCGCGCCCGTTGCCAAAGCCCTCCGGGCGGCTCACCTCCGCGACGCGGGCCCTGAGCTCGGTTCGCGCACGTTCGTCGAGCTCGAACCCGTTGGCCGCCGCCATCGAGACGAAGATGTCGGCGAGTTCGTCGCTCGAATAGTCGTTGAAGGTAATCGTATTGTCGAACCTGCTCTTGAGTCCCGGATTGGAATCGAGGAAATCCATCATCGGTTCGGGATAGCCAGCGACGACGACCGCCAATCTCCCGCGATGCTGCTCCATCTCAACCAGGAGTGCCTGGATGGCCTCGAGCCCGTAGCTGTCGCGGTGCTCAGAGAGCGCGTAGGCCTCGTCGATAAACAGGATTCCGTCCATGGCGTCCCTGCACGCCCGCGTTGTTCGGGGAGCGGTTTGACCACTAAATTCGGCCACCAAGTCTCCGCGTCCGACGACGTTGACGTGGCCCTTCCTCAGCAGCCCCAGCGCCTTGTAGATCCGACCGATCAAACCGGCCACGGTGGTTTTGCAGGTTCCGGGGTTCCCAACAAAGACGAGGTGAGGTGCGATCGGCGGGAGTTTGACCCCCTGCGCCTCGCGGGCAGCCCGGAATCTGACGAGTGCGACAAGTCGTTTGATCTGGCCCTTGACCTCTCGGAGACCGACAAGCTCGTCGAGCTCCCTCAGGGTGTCGGCGAGAAGATCCTCGTTGACCGCACCCCCGGATGTCGCAGTCGAAGCCTCACGGCGCCCCGGGGTCTGTTCCCCCCGGTCCGACGACGAGCCGGTTCTTGCCGCCACCGCAGTTCGGTGCAGGCGGGCTTGCTTACGGCGGCGAATCCTCGCGCGCTCCTTGTAAATATCGTCCAGATCCAAAGCACCCAACGTGACCGGCATATGGTGATAGTGCTGCGTCATACTGCGCAGCGCCAAGTCGAGTTGACGGTCGGTCACCTGGTCGGCAATGTGGGACGAATAGATCTCGAGCTGCCCGACCTTGCCACCGTGCGCCTGCATTCGTGCAACACGGACAGAGGTCAGAGGATACGCGGCCCCCTCGGCGAGGATTCGATCAACCTGGTCGGATTCGTACAGAACCCCGGTGACCACCGCGGTGAGCACGAGCAGTTTCGTGCCGTTGAAACGCACCATCGTGCCGTCGTAGTGGTGGCGAATGAACGCCGAGACCTCCATGTCTGCGTACGAGAAGATCAACGGTTCAACCTCGGTCAGTCTGCCCGTCGCAACGCCGCCCGCCGCCCTCGCCCGAAGGCGGGTAATCAGACGGCGCCGTAGGTCACCGAAATCAATGGGGGTAGTCGCCGTGTCGGTCGGTGGAAAGACTTCCGCGGTCATCTGGAACTCCGATCGCCGCGAGGAATCACGCTATGCGCAGGGAGCCGAAAGATTTCGAACTCCACGGGTGCCGGAACAACCCTCACATGCATACTTTTCATCACAGACACTTTCGAAACCTTGCGAGATCGGGGAGTTCAAAATTTGTTTTCACAACAACATCTTGCAGGTACTAATCGCTTAGGACAACCTGCGATAACCAAGTTCGCACAACAAGAGTTTTAGATTGTCTTATCCCATTAGTACCTGTAAGGTGCGACCGTGAGGTGCCAATGGATGAGCCAACCATCGCACGACTGTGGGTTCGAATAATGGTTCCAACAAACCGTTCGAGTAGGCACAAAACCAGGCGAAAACATGTATAAAGAAGCTGGAAAACTCGTGGTCAGCGCGAGCGACCTCGTCGGATTCTCGGCGTGCCCCCATCTCACATGGCTCGATCTACAGGTAAGCGGGGGCGCCCTGGCCAAGCCGTTCAAAAAGCGGCGCGACCCCTCGAGCGGTCGCGAAGAGGACGAAGAAATCGTTGACACGCTGCTCGACCTGTTGATCCAGCGGGGGCAACAGCACGAGCAGGACTACAAGGCGGATCTCGAGCGCCAGGGCATCAGTATTCTCTCCCTCGACGACGGATCAGACGCGCATCCAGCACCGCGTAAAGATCTGACGTACCTCCGACGAAAGGCCGCGGAGACCGCGGAGGCGCTCGACAGGCACCGCCAAGTGATCTACCAGGGAACCTTCCTCGACGAGAGTCGACCGGTATTTTGGCGAGGCCACACCGACTTCATCAAACCAGTCGCAGACGACGAAGGCCGAAACTTCGAGCCAGAGGACACGAAACTCGCCGGCCACGTATCGGTCAATGCGGTCATCCAGCTGTGCAACTACGTCGACCACATCGAGCGTGTCACCGGCAGGCGACCACAACGAATCCGGGTCGTGCTCGGTCGCGGATCGCCGGCCGAGGACTTCGCGGTGGAAACGCTCTTCAATTACTACACGTTCCTCAAACAGCGGTTCCTCGCAGCCCTCGAGCAGCCCGTCGAGACCTACCCCCTGCCCGTCGACCACTGCGGCGTTTGCCGCTGGCGATACAAGTGCGAGAAACGCTGGAAGGACGACGACCACCTCTCGCAGGTGGCCTTCATCACCGCCGTCCAAGTGAAACGACTCGAGGCCGCAGGGATCCCGAGGATGGCGGACCTCGCGAACCTCGCGACCGCCGAAAATCCGGAGCGGCTCGCCGGCATCAAGCCGGAAGTCCTCACCCGACTCGCGGAACAAGCCGCCCTGCAGAAACGCAGTGCTGACAAACCCGTCCCGGAATGGAGGCTCATCCTCCCCGCAAAACGGGGGCTCGGTTTGGCGCCACTGCCCGAGCCCAGCCCGTGGGACGTCTTCTACGACATCGAGGGGCACCCCTACATCGGCAACCACGGACTCGAATACCTGCACGGCATCGGCACCGTCGATACCGGAGAGTTCGTTTTCCGCGGGGAGTGGGCCCACGACTCACAGAAGGAACGTCGAGTCTTCGAGAACTTCGTCGACTTCGTCATGGAACGATGGTCGCAACACCCCGGACTGCACGTCTACCACTACGCCGCATACGAGACCACGGCACTCACCCGGCTGATGGGGCAGTACGGAACCCGCGAACAGGAAATCGATGCCATGCTCCGGGGAAACATATTCGTCGACCTCTACCGTGTCGTGCGCCAAGGGGTGCGGATCGGCGTGCCTTCGTACTCGATCAAGAAACTCGAGCCTCTCTACATGGGGCCCCGCGAGGGGGAGATCGTCATGGCGACGAGCAGCGTCCTGCAGTACGAACGATGGCTCCATAGCGGCGACCGGAAAATCCTCGACGAGATCGAGCTCTACAACATGGAGGACGTCAAATCGACGTACCTGCTGCGGGGATGGCTCGAGGAACGCAGGGCCGAGGTCGTGGCGCAGCAGGGAGAGCTGCCGAGAACACCTGAGGTGGAGCCCGAGAAGGCGGGGCGGGATGATCCCGCACTCCGTCAGCTCATCGATCGGCTCAACACCGACCGACCCACGGAAGTGCCGAACCAATGACGTCAACATCGGGGCATTCACGAGAGGCTTCAGCCAGATGGCTCATGGCGGACCTGCTGGAGTGGCATCAGCGCGAGGCGCGACCCGAGTGGCTGATCCACTTCCAACGCATCAAGGAATTCGACGACCAAGACTTCATTGAGAGCGGTGACTGCATCGGAGGCTTGTCACTTGTGGGACGAGTCGGTGCGGTCGCCAAGTCGGACATCTGGCAATTCCAGTTCCCCGACCAAGACCACAAGTTCAAAGAGGGTGACACCGTCCACGATCCGGAGCCAGCACGAGTCGAACTATTCACAAATACGGATGACGACATGCAGTTTCCCAAGCTTGCTCGGGTCGGCGAAATAGTCGAAATCGACGACTCACGGGGCACGATCAATGTCAAGATTGGAAAGGCACAGAAGCAGCCCACCGCGTCCGCCTTCGTTCCGGGCACCCCGATAAGCACGACGGCAATACGCGTCGCCCTCCAACGACTCGCACAAGCAGTTCTCGACGAAGCAACCTCGTCGACCGAAGACAGATATCGCGGGGCAATCGCACTCCTCCGACGGGATCAACCACGATTTCGGGACGGGGCGAGCCTGGACCCGGTGACCGGTGAGTCTGCCTCAGATCGATTCATCCGCCTCGCAGCGAAGCTTGATCGCTCCTACCTCGTGGTCCAGGGGCCGCCGGGCTCGGGCAAGACCTGGGCGCTGTCCCGAGCGGTGCTCGAGTGCGTCGCAGCAGGTCAACGTGTCGGTCTCAGTGGTTTCAAGCACGAGACGATGAAGACGATGATCGACGGAATCCGGGACGCACTCGCCGACCCTGCCGTTGCGTCGAGACTGAAAGGGCCCGCGAGGACGGCACGGGCCATACGGAAAATCGAGAACAAAGAAAAGCCCTCCGCAGACCCGACCGGCTTCGTCACCGAAACGACCGACAACCAGGCCGTCGACGATGCACTGAAACATGGAACGCATCAAATCGCGGCGGGTACCGCATGGCTGTTCAGCCGACCGGAAATGCCGGAACTAGACGTCGTCTTCATCGACGAGGCCGGACAGATGTCGTTGGCGAACGCACTCGCGATCGCCGCGTCCGCCAAGAGTGTCGTGCTCGTAGGCGACCCACAACAGCTCGCCCAACCCGGCAAAGGTGCCCACCCGCTCCTACCCGAACCAGCCGACGAACTATTCCCTCTCGCCTCGGGCGCCTCTGCCCTAGAGCACGTACTCGCCGGGCGGGCCACCATCCCGGCCGACGAAGGCATATTCCTCGATGTCACCTTCCGCCTACACCCAGAGATCTGCAAGTTCATCTCCGAGGCGATGTACGACGGGCGACTCGAGCATGCCGACAACTGCCGAAACCGCACAATCACTCGCTCTGACGGGAGACGCGAGACGGGTATTCGCTGGTGCCCAGTGGAACACCTCGGCAACAAGACCAGCTCGCCCGAGGAGGTAGCAGTAATCGAGCTGATCGTCCGACAGTTCCGTGGAGCTTCTGTCACGGACGAGAACGGGCTCACACGCCCCATCAACCCCGAAGACGACATCATGATCGTGACGCCCTATAACTCCCAGGTCAACGATCTTCGCAGGGTGCTGCCGGACCTGCGAGTGGGCACCGTCGACAAGTTCCAGGGTCTCGAGGCACCAATCGTGATCGTCTCGCTCGTGGCCTCTACCTCCGAGGACGTCCCCCGCGGTCTCGAGTTCCTCTACAGCACCAACCGCCTGAATGTCGCTGTGTCACGCGCCAAAACCCTCTGCATCGTGGTCGGCAGTCCACGGCTGCTCGCGGCGAAGTGCAACTCCGTGAAGCAGCTGCAACTGGTGAATGTGCTCTGTAAATATGCAGAGATGGCGGACGACTGGGATTTTGGGCAGTGATGCCGTGGCTTCGGAGTCACACTTGACGGATTTGAATCTAAGGGGAGCCCTCTTGATTGCTGAGCTCGCTGCTAGCTGCGATCAGCCATAAGAGGCTAAAAACTCAATTAGCGTCTTTGGGTTTTGCAGTTTGATATTTTTCAAATTGACATAATTGATCAAGTCTTTGGGGGATCACAAAAATTTTTGAGAAGCAATCGATGATCCAATCATTCCTGAAACTGATTGAGTCAGTGCTCCAGTCACCATCAATTCTTGACAATTGACTAGTCATATCGACTTTTGACTTTCGGTAGCCGTCATACTCAACATTTTTTCCCTTGTCTTTGGCTTTTGCTCCATTCAATTTTTCGTTGAACGGTAATTGCTTGATAGCCCCATTAATGTGCTGCTCTAAAAGCGTCTTGTTACCGATCATCTCCATTTGATATTCGTAAGACTCGGCATCATCCACCCCATCCGGCATGCACTCTTTCTCTAACGCTTTTTTCCAAGCTTCTGTAGCTTTCTGTGGAGCGATGTGCTCGACTTCTACAACGTCATTATCGAATTTAAGGAATCTGGGCTTATCACCTAAGTATTGGTGAATGCGGTAGAGAATTGATTTAACTTTCCGAGCATCCACCATTGGCTGCCGCAAGTTCATTTCGCACGGTTCGATCGGTTGAATTTGACCTTTGAGCATGTCACAAATGTGATCTGCGGACTTTCCACTTGAGAATGCAAAGGCGATAGCCGTAAACTTATCTTCGAGTTCTTGAGCATTCGCACCCGCTAGAGTCCATCGGTACACCACAGCCTCGATGTGTTGCAATATGCGTTTCTCATCCTGCTCAGTAACGAGTGGTGCTGTGCTCGTGGGATTTAGAAGTGCCAGGACAAGAAGGCGTGCTGACACGTTGAATAGATTCATGCATTGCAGGACCTCAGCTCGGTAAACCACTTCTGGATTCTTGATTGAAAAATCAGGATGTAAAATTTCGTCGTAAACAATAGACATTTGGATAAGCTCGTCTAATAGCTCACGTGCGTTCGCTGCACGTTTTGAACTTTTGGCCAAAACTTCTTCAACACGTTTTTCAAGCTCTGGAAGTTGGAATTTGACTCCGGTCCTCCCGAGAAAATAGTGACGGAACGCTGTATCCATATCCGATCCGAGCCTCTCGACAATTGACTGCCACTCTTTCTGCAGTGTCTCAAGTTCATTTGGTTGCTCTTTTGTGACTGTCGATGAGATAATTTCTAAGAAAATTTGCCCTTTAACGATGTCACTCGGCGAGAGACCGAGACCTGTGGTATTCATCGTTGTAAAGATCTGCATGGCCTCCAACTGGTCATCTGTCGTGATCGCGAGGATGTTGAGGCGCTTTGTTAAAGCTTGGAAGATATCAAAGTATTTTGTTATGCGGTCAGACTCAGGAAGATCTTTGGAAACAGCCTCTTCAAGAAGTTCATTTATGTGGCGGCATGCGGCCCTAAATTTTTTTGTATATGCCTTATGCCTTTTTGGCAGATCTGGTCTTGGACTGCCTTTCTCATCGGGCGCTGGGTCGGCGATGACATGCTTCTCAAAAAGTTCACGAACCAGCATGTTGACATGGATTCGAAAACCTTCCTGAGCTGAGTCGTACAGAAGACTTTCACACCGAGTCTTTGGATCAATATTTACCTTCCCCATCTTCGGGAGGGGGACACCCTTTAGCCCGTAAAATTTGTCTCTCAATAACGAGAGGTAAATAAAAATCGTCGTGAGTCGCTGCTGACCGTCCACCAGCTGTACGGGCTGATCACCGCCCGCCTCTCCCTTACCTTTCTTCATTAGAATGACAGTTCCCAGGAATCGAGTCTCTTTTACGGATACGCAACTGAGGACGGTCTGGTGGAATTGATCGATGTTGTCGATAGTCCACTCGTAGCCACGCTGATACTCGGGAACGCTAAAGACGAACTGGCGCAGGAGATCCTCCACCCGTTCAACCTTGTTCGCGTTAATAGTCACAATCTGAGATGCTAGTCATCAAGGCCTTGGCGAAACTCAGGTCACCGTCCCGCTCTACGAACCTTGGCGCACGACTTCCTAAGTTCGTTCTAATTGTCTCGATCTCTTTGCTTATTTCATCAGGTTGGTCGGGATTCACCAGTTGTCGGAAGCTGATTTCTGCCTACGTCTGGGACGTGGTCACTAGTGCGAACACCCCTCCGATAGATTCCGAGCTACATCAAGAGATACCTCAATAGAGGTGTCGGCAACCGAGCGAACCAGCCACGGTGCCACCCACAACGGGGATGTGGCGCCACGAGCGCAAAACCAATGGTGCTCGAGGCGTCCCCGAACAAACAACGGAGACGACAATGTCCAAAAAAGAGTCACAGATTCCGAAAGAAGACCACAAATTCTCATTCGTACGAAAAAGTAACGACGAGTATTGGATCTTCATGTGGCGATCATGGGGCGCGATGCTGAAAACAACGGCCGAGTGCGAGGAATGCGGCAAAATGCCCAGCTTTTACTGGGGCCAGATCGACGCGCAAGGCAAGGAAAGCAAACGCCGTTTGTATTGCTGCCCTGAACACTTCGACGAAGTACTCAAAATGGTTCTCGAGTTGTGAACAGCACTGCCGTGCGCGCGATGCGCTACCACATCACCCCCAAACCCACGATCACCAAGGAGAGAACATGACCAGAAAGAAGCCCGAAAAAAAGTTCTTCAAGCCGAAGAGGCCGATTAACGAAATGACCGAGGAAGAGCTCGACGAGTTCGCCAAGTTCGTCTTCGACAACCTGATCGGCGACATTCAAGATGACGGTAAACCTAACCCCAAGTCGGAATAGGTCCCCCGAATCTTCATCAACATCACGTTCGGTAATGCTGCTCAGATCACTCGTCAGCAGGCGGCCGACGCTCCTGGCAGACTCATTAACAGTGAGTAGCAACCAGGCTCTGCAGCCAATTTTTGGCTGGTTTCGTGATGCTGGTGGAAGCGTCGGGGAGGAAGATCAGACCCCGGTCGAGTTAAGGCTCGGTAGCGCCCTCTTTTATGCAGGCGTTATCGAAGAAAGTACACCCATCGTCGAGTTGAGTGCACTGTTGTACCTGGGGGCCGAGTCCACATCCACAGACGAAGAAAAGATAGTTGACATCGCAGAAAGAGTCGCCGAGAGCGCCCCTGACGACATCTCTGTAGAGAAGACCGAGAGCGTCGGAACCGATGTATGGGCAGCAATCATGCTTGATCGAGGTGACCTTGAGCATGAAACACTCGGTTCCCAATTGCGGAGTTTCGTGGATTATTCCCTGCGCACGATCGATGAGATCCAACAGGAATTGCATCCGTTGGAAGTCGTCCGGCCGACACCGTTGGAAGATTCCTTGACGAAGTTACGCGACTTGGTCGGGGTAGAGGATCTAGTAAAGAAGGCCGAAGAGTTAGTCGCGTTGGCCGAGGTCGCAAAGCTGCGCAAAGAACAAGGACTGAAAGCCACCGTGTTGCCCCCACACCTCGTCTTCACAGGCAACCCCGGTACCGGCAAGACAACCGTCGCCCGCTTGATTGGGGCGATCTACAAGCAAATCGGCTTGCTGGAAACCGGCCATCTCATCGAGGCCCGACGCTCAGACCTCATCGGGGAATACACCGGCCAGACCACACCAAAAACCGAAAAAGTGATCAGTTCAGCATTGGGCGGCGTGCTCTTCATCGACGAGGCCTACTCGCTCATGGAGGACCACGGCCGAAAAAGAAGCTACGGACAAGAGTGCATCGAGACCCTCCTACTTGCCATGGAAAACAAACGAGGCC
>Ga0194123_10005248_pt1 | contig 14008 bp, 10 predicted proteins | sample TA2MahsurfametaG_5_FD_155479 | JGI IMG/M metagenome (GOLD analysis project Ga0194123, IMG submission 155479) | Freshwater microbial communities from Lake Tanganyika, Tanzania - TA2015023 Mahale A surface | ecosystem: Environmental > Aquatic > Freshwater > Lake | place: Tanzania: Lake Tanganyika... | reverse complement strand
TAGGTTTGCCTTCTTCTCCGGTCCTGACAATCTTGTCGAAAGGCCGCGTACCGGGTCGATTGCTATCGACACCCGTCTGATCACCAATAGCAGCGGTGGCGACAGTCTGATCACCCTGATAAATGATACGACCTTGGTCATTCGCAGCGAATGCCAGCTTGCTTACCCGCGTACCTGAGAAAACATAGTTGCCATTGACGTCTTGCGTGTTTGCAAGCGACAGTAACTGATCGCGGAGCTCCCGAATCTCGATATCAATCGACTTGCGGTCAGCCGCGGAATACGTATCGTTGGCTGCTTGTACCGTCAGTTCCTTAAGACGGTACATAACATCGGTTGCCCCATTGAGCGCGGTCTCCTGCTGCGAAAGCCGGTCTTTCACCTGCTTCATGGTGGAAACGTAGCTGTTTTGACGCTCGATGACTGATCTCAAACGCGTAATCTCAGACGACTTGTCCGGAGCATCGCTGGGTTTGATAATCTGTTTTGACGTAGTCAGCTGCATCTGCGTCTTGGCGACACGGTCCTGGGTGACACCCATCTGGCTAATCGCCCGATCAAACTTCAAGCTGGTCGACATCTGCGTCATGGTTTATCGTCCCTCTTTACTGTATCTACTAGCGCGCTGCCTGCAAGATGGCGTCAAATAAGTCGCCCGATACCTGCATCGCTTTGGCGGACGCTTGGTACGCCTGCTGAAACCGAATCAAATCGGCAGCCTCGCTGTCCAGCGAAACACCGGAAACCTTATCGCGCGCATCAATCGCCTGGTCATTGACTACCTTGAGCGCATCTTGCGCAATCTTTGCTTGGCTAGCGAAGTTACCTACGCGACCTAATTGCTCTTCATAAGCCTGAGAAATTGTGCTACCGCCATTACCACCGACCACACCTTTAGTCTGCAGCGCGACGATGTCCAGCATGTTCTGGTTATTGCCGGTGCCATCTTGATTACCATCGATTCGAAAAGTATCGCCGGTCACGGGTGGGCGGTTCAGCATCAGTTGTACGCCCCGGTATTCAATACCTTGCTTGGGGTCATACTCGCGCTCAGCCAGCACGGTAATCACGCCGGTAGATGGGTTGCGCCAGGTGATTTGATATTGCTTTTCTGAGGTGAAGCTAACGTCGTATTTTTCAGTACGCAGCGCATCAATACGTGCAGTATTGAGTGCTACCGGGTCTGCCATGGTGGCATCGTAGCTGCCACTGATGGTGCCCGATCCTGCAGAGACAAATACCAATAAATCTTCTTGTACCGCACCATCAATGTAGATGCCGGTACGCATGCCGAGTTTGACGAGTTCGGCAGGGCCTGATTCAACACGCTCATCGGTGAAACCGAAGCGTATCTCTTTATCTGAGCCGATTTCCAAGGTTCCGCGGTAGGTACCGTTACTCGTGCCCAGAATATTCGGGCCACCGGTTAGCGTAGTGATAGCCATGTCTGCCCCACTACCATTGCTAATGAGCAGATTGCCGTATTTATCCATCTCGGCATAGACTTTTGAATACGTACCGCTGGCCACACCCAATGCGTTGCCGTCATCGAGCGGGCCGATGGTGATGTCTTCGCCATTACTATTCGTGAGTGTGATATCACCGGTTATATTGTTGAGCGTTGCAGTGACGCCGGTGGTGCTGGTTGCGAGATTAATTTTTGCGATAAGCTCGGTGCGATTAGCAAAGGCGCCGTTGATTCCGGAACCGGTGATAGCGGTTCCGTTGATCGATAGCTTGCGCGACAGGTTTTGCGTGGTAGCGCTGGCGAATACTCGCCCCGTATCTGCGCCATTGATGGCAGCGGCAATCTCTTGCGTTGAATTGAAAGTACCCGCCGGGCCGTTGCCTGTGACGGTGACGCCATTGACTACCAGCGGTCGATCTTCCTGCAAACCTTCTTTAATCAGCGCGGCGCTTGCTTTCACTTGGTTGACGCCGCGCACTACCACCGGTGGCTCCATGCTTGCGCCAGCGGTATTCAGCCATGCTGCCAGATCAGGCGCTTTAAGCGGGCGCTTGTAATCTACACCACCCAGCGTAACGCCATTCAGTGTGAGCGTGTTGGCAGCGATCGATTCAATACCCGCTGGAATGCGGGCACTACCAATGCGTGCAGCGGTGGGAATAATCGGCATCAGGCCGGTGAAATACTCACCCAGTGGCTGGCCCAGCGGCGCTAAATCGCCTGCTTTGCCCTTGACGCCGTAACCGATCGTGATGTCTTTGAGTTCACCAAAATTCAGTTTGCCGCGGTAGGAGGTTTGTGTGGTGATATTACCGTCAGCATCCATACCACCAATGTGAATATCATTGCCACCGTAGCCTTCGGCGTTGCTCAAGACAAGCGCTGTACCTGCATCATTGAGTTTGGCGAATACATTGGTGTCGCTGGCGTATTGCGAATTAATCTGTGTTACCAGGTCGGCTAATGTGCGGCCGGCCTGCGGGGGAATAGCGGCGCCATTGATGTACAGTCCTTGCGTCGGGTCGAGTGTTGTCAGATCCGGCGTGATGGTCATGGCGTTCACCGCAACCGGTGGATCATCATTCTCAATCGCCTTGTTCATCCATTCGGCGATATCGCTGGCTTGTATGGTCTGTGCCGGCGCAGTCGGGTACAAAGCGGGGAGTGAATGCCCATTAATCGTGAGCCTGTCTGCCTCAATCAACTTGATATCAGCGGGAATAACCTGACCGATTAATACCTTGCGCTCGATGCTGCTTGGCACCACCATGTGCTCGAGTGAGAACTGAGTTGCCTGGTCATACTGCGTACCGGTGAGCGACTTCAGCCCATAAAACATCGACATTTGCTTGTACCCGGTCTCATCCGTCTCATTGAGATAGGTGTCTGAATACGTCGTGCCCTTGATGAAGCCGTTATTGGTGGTGAGTAGCGCACGGCGGGCAGCGTCATCAGCAATCGGCGCGCCTAACAGGTGACGACCATCGCGTGTGAGTACTTGAATGTTCTGCTTGTCGGTAGCGTTATCCATAAACACCGACCAGTAATTTGCGCCGAGCGGAATTTGCCCGAGCAACTGATCAGCTGGCGCGCTAATACCTGCAGACGGGTTCGGATTGTTCTTCAGTACCTGCGACAGCGAGCGAACCCGGCTTGGGTCGGCGTACGACGGCGTGTAGCTGAGCACGGCGTCAGTGCCGGAAAGGTTGTTGGGGTTCTCTATGACGCGGAATAAAGCACCTGCCGCGATCTTTTTAGGGTCATCAAGCACCAGCCGAATACCCGCTGAGGCGCGATCGATGGCGATGCTCGTACGCGAGGCCGCGTCCATGCGCGTTACCTTATCAATTGTGAATAGCGGCTTGCCCACCTCACCATCCAGGTCAATACCATTAGCGTGAATCTGATTCAATTCACCCGCAACTATTGTCGCCAGGTTATCCAACGACTCGAAGCTGGGCTGCAGTACTTGCTCACGAAAACCCATCAGACCACCCAGCTCGCCCGAGCTGATACCTACAACTTCTTCGCGGAGTTTGGCGTAGGGGTCAAGAATAATCGCAACACGTGATAAATCGCGCTCATCATACTTTGCCATTAGCGGGGTCGAGCGATCACCCACGACCAACTTACCTGCGTTGGCAATGGTGCCCACACTGATATCCACCGCACCATTCTGCATGGTAGTGACATTGATTTTAGTTAGCTTGGAGAGCTTGGTGAGCAGTAGATCACGCTGATCTAATAAATCGGGTGGCTGCCGTGATACCAGCGGATGTTTAGACATCTGCTTGTTGACCAATGCTATCTGTGACGCCAGCGTGTTGATATCGCCGATACGCGCATTAATTGCGTCGCGGGTTTCGGTATCAACGGTGGTCATTTGGCTGGATAGCTCGCGGAAGCCTGCAGCCAAGCCATCGGCGTCGCGCAGAAACTGCTGACGCAGCACAATCGATGAAGGATCTACCGACAAAGAACGTGCGGTTGCAAAAAACTTATCAAGCGAATTGTTCAGGCCAACGGTATCGCTGCCCATAATATCGACCACACGGTTGGCATAGCCTACCATCGGGCCTTGGGTATTCAGCTCGCTTGTGGTGTTTCGGAGGTTTTGCTCCAGGAACTGGTCATAGGCGCGGTTAATACCCGCTACATTGACACCGGTTCCTAAATACACGCGCCCCTGCTTGCGCGGCATGTTCTCGGAAAGCGCAGTCTCCTGGCGTACGTAGCCTTCGGTACCCACGTTCGAAATATTATTCGATACCGTCGTCAGCGCGCGCTGGTAGGCGGCAACGCCCGAGCTACCAATACTCAGCAGATCACTCATTCATCTGCTCCCTTGGGGCTTGTAGCCGGAATCGCCAAGCGACGATCCAAATTAAATCGCTCGGGTCGTTGTAATGGCATGGGTGACTGAGTACCCGGCAGCGGCATACCCTGCTGCGGTGTATTGATCGGTATCGGCGTCGCTTTGGTCACATAGTCTGGTGGTGGCGCGTTATGTCGCTTGACCGCTTTAACGATCATATCGGCCACACCCATGGTGTTGCGCTTGGCAAGCGCCATCGATAGCTCGCGGTCATACATTTGCGTGAACTGATCTTCTACATCAGAGCCCAGCAGATCACTTTTTTCGACGGTGGCGCGCATCGACTTCAGCATCTCCTGAATGAACATCGCCTCGAACTGCGTCGCAGTCTCTTGCAGTGCCTTGTCGGAGTGCTGCTGCGCCTTGCTGCGCAAAGCGCCAAGCCCCGCGAAGTCCAGTGCGGACTGCGGGGACGCCATGCCTAAGTTATCTAGTGCGTCAGCCATCGCGTTTGTTTAGATCACCACCAGTTCAGCCCGTAAACTGCCGGCGCTCTTCAGCGCTTCCAAGATAGCAATTAAAGTTGATGGTGATGCGCCCACCTGATTAATTGCATCCACCACCTGCCTCAAGTCGACACCGGCTTGGAAGAGAAATGCGGGCTTATTCGGTTCATTGACTGCGATGTTCACGTTTTGTACGGCCTGAGTTTGGCCAGCCGCGAAAGCGTTCGGTTGGCTTACCTCATTGGTCGCTGCAATCGCAACTGAAATTGTGCCGTGCGAAACAGCAGCCGGCGTCACTTTGACATTACGGCTGATCACGACCGTGCCAGTTCGTGAATTGACGACTACACGCGCGGGTGCCTCGCCTGGAATGACATCCAAGTTTTCAATCATGCTAACGAAGCTTACTCGCTGTGAAATATCCGTAGGGGCCCGGACGCTAATTGATACCGCATCTAATGCACTAGCAGTACCCGAACCGAAAGTTGTGTTGATCGCGTCAACTATTGCGCGCGTCGTCGTAAAGTCTACATCTCGTACATTGAGCATCACTGTATCGGTTTTATCGAACGAATTTTCGACCAAGCGCTCGACGGTGGCGCCATTGGGAATTCGGGCCGAAGTCGGGACACCAATGGCCACTTTGGAGCCGGCACCGTTGGCGTCAATACCAGTAGTATTCACTGAACCCTGCGCGACGGCGTACACCTCACCATCAATACCGCGCAAGCTCGTTAAAATCAAAATACCGCCGCGCAGGCTAGAGGCCTGACCCAATGTACCAACGTTGACGTCAATACGTTGACCTGGTTTAGCCATACCGGGTAATTCAGCTGTCACCATAACGGCGGCAACGTTTTTCACATCAAGTCGACCCGCTGCGGCAGCAGCTCGTTCAAAGTCAGACAGCGGACCATCGAGACCAACGCCTAATTTATTCATTATGGCGCGTACGGTTTGTACCGTAATCGGCATGATGGCACCGTCGCCGGTTCCTTGTAAACCAACTACGATACCGAAGCCTACTAACTGATTACTTCGCGCGGCAGCCAATGAGGCCAGATCTTTCACGCGATCGGCATGTGCCGGCGGCGTAACTAAAAATGCGATCAGCGCCGAGGCCAGTATCAAGAGATAACGCGTCATGGTCGGGTTCATGCGTGGCGCCCTCATCAGAATGGCCAGTATTTATAAAGCGCGCTAATGCCCCAACCAGCACGCGTCGAGTTGGCGAGATCGCCCACGCCTTTGTAGGTAATTTGCCCATTCGCCAGACGGCGCGATTGCACGGTGTTAATGGCGCTGACATCGTCCGGGCGGATAATGCCGGCCACTTGAATTACCTCTCCACCCTCAGAGAGTGATAGCTGCTTCTCGCCGCGAATCACCAGGTTACCGTTGGCCTGTACTTCGGTGACGGTCACTGCAATCGATCCGGTCAATGAAGCACGCTGGTCAGCAATGCCGGTACCTTTATTTGAAGTTTTCGCACCACCCGCATTAAATCCGTTAAGTACTGGTGTAGCGTTAGCGATTGCATTTGTCATACCAGTTGGGATAGCATCTGTGCTTGACTCACGGCTTGTCTCGTTGTTTAAGGTTCTGGCTGCTTGAGTCGACTCACTGAGTAGAACAGTAATTATGTCGCCAACACGATAGTACCGACGCTTGGCTTGCCACATATCAGTGTTATCAGCCGCGAAGATTGCGCCGGTTGCATGCGGGTTAATATCGCGCGGCAAAGGCTGTACTGGCGCAAAATCCGGAGAGTGCGCCAGCGGCATCGGCTTGGCACATGCCGCTAGTAGCAGCGTCGCGCACATGATGGCGGCGGGCTCAAGTTGTTTCATGTTTTTCTCCAGGCCGCATTCAGGCCAGCGCTATTACAGGTTGTTATTCAAGAAGCGCAGCATGCCGTCTGCTGCCGAGATCGCTTTTGAGTTCACCTCGTACGCGCGCTGGGTCTCGATCATGACGACCATTTCTTCCACCACGTTCACGTTAGAGGCTTCGAGCATGCCTTGGCGTAGCTGGCCTGCCGGCGCAGTGTTCGGGTTCAGCACTACGGCCGCACCGGAAGCGATCGTTTCTTTGTAAAGGTTGTCGCCCAGCGGTGTTAAACCGGCAGGGTTCACAAAGCGTGCAATCTGAATTTGCCCCAGCTGCTGCGCGCCACCGCCGGCAAAGAGCTCTGCCGATACCACTCCATCCAAACCAATCGTGATCGATGCGGCGTTAGCTGGAATCGCAATCGCAGGTACCAGCGGCTGGCCAAGGTTGGTCACCACCTGGCCGGTATTGGATAGCTTGAAGGTACCGTCGCGCGTATACGCCAACGTGCCGTCGGGCTGCTGAATCTGGAAGAAACCCTCACCCTGAATCGCAACATCAAGCGCATTCTGAGTATTGATCATGTTGCCTTGGGCGTGAATTTTTTCAGTAGCGACGATGCGCGTACCGGTACCCAGCATCAAGCCCGTTGGCGCTTGGGTCGCTGCCGCTGTTTGCCCACCAGCTTGCCGCACGTTTTGGTACAGCAGGTCCTCAAACATGGCGCGGTCGCGCTTGAAGCCAGTGGTATTAACGTTGGCCAGGTTGTTCGAAATAACCGTCAGGCGCGTCTGCTGCGCGTCCAGACCGGTTTTCGCTACGTACATTGATGCATCCATACTGTCCTCTCAAGTGTCGCTTTTCCGTTACCTATGCAATTAGCGTGCCCTCAGCATGCTGGCACCGGATTCGTCTAGGGCTTTTGCTTCTTTAATCGTACGCACCTGGGTTTCGAATGATCTTGAGAAATCAATCAGCTTCACCATCGCGGCAACCACATTGACATTACTGGCCTCGAGCGCTCCGGGTACCAGTCGGGTCGGAATCGGACCTGTCGCAAAATCGCCATTCGCAGTCGCAAATTGCGGATACGGTGCGAACAAGGTATCGGGACGGCGCTGCATGGTGATGGCGCTAGCGTCGCGCATGAGAATGCGTCCGACTAATACGGACGGATCAAGTAGCGGCTGTACCGGCGTTCTGGCGTATACATCACCCTCTTCGGAAATGGTCAGGATGGAGCCGGCAGGAATCGTGATCGGCGTGCCGTCTTCCGACAGCACCGGATGACCGGAGCCATTTTCCAGCACACCGGTTGAGCCAATCTTCAGATCGCCACGACGGGTAAATGCCAAGGTGCCGTCTTTGGCTTGCACACCCATGACAGTTTTATCTTTGAGCGCAATATCCAGCGGGTTCAGGGTGGCCATCAGCGAGCCTTGCTCAAGCGAGACCGCGTTCATTTTTTCGACGAACGGCTGGATACGGGTATCCCAGCCCTCGCCTTTCGCCTTCACTGCGACCATGGCATTGTCATAGCTTTTTTTGAAGCCGACCGTTGATACGTTGGCCAGCTCGTTATTCATCTGCTCGCGCAGCAGGCGTCGCTCGTTGATCGATGCCATGGCGGTAAAGGCTAAGCGGTCCATGGTTCAAAGGTCCCTTTTATGCTTTGCTTGTGCGTTGCTTATGCTGTGCTCAGGCTTAGCTTCGGATATTGATGATCGCCTGCGTCAGCGTGTTGTTGGTTTCAATCGCTTTGGCGTTGGCCTGGAAGTTACGCTGCGCAGTAATCAATTCGACTAGCTCGTTGGTCAGGTCAACGTTGGCACGCTCACGCGCACCGGCGCGTACGGTACCGAAACCGGCTGAGCCTGCTTCACCGTATTTCGCGTCACCGGATTTCGAGGTCGCGTAGTAGCTGGCATCACCAATCTGGCGTAAGCCAGTAGGGCTAGCAAAGTTGACGAGCACAATTTTGGCAAGTGATTTCTGTGAGCCGTTTGAGTAAGACGCAGAGACCAGACCATCGTCGCCAATATCGACACCGATCAGATCACCCTCAGGGCGACCGTTTTGATCTTGCTTGAGTACCGAAAAGGGTGATGAGAATTGAGTCGACGAAGCGTAATCAATTGAAAACTGTAGCGTCGCACCGGATGCGCCGATGGTAGTTGATTTGAATGCGATCGCTTCTTGTGGCGAGAACAATTTTCCTGCAGTATCAAACGTCAGCTCACCTTTATCCAGGAAAATCGGCGACCACAGGTCGCGTGTTTCGTCTTCGGAGAAGGTACCTGGATCAGATGTCTCCAAACCATCACGGTCAACATACAGCGGGAAGCCGTCGGCATTCTTCGCTTGCGGTGGCTCAATCCACTTACTGGTTGTGCCTCGCGCTGAAGGTATATCATTCAACCCCCAAATTGAGTTAGCAGAAACTTTCAAAAACGAGTTGTCGCCAGCAGTCCCCGTGGTAAATGTAAAAAACTTTTTATTTGACTCCGGAATGCTTTTCACCTCTACTTTTACGCCATTAACCGTACGACCAAAATTATCTGCTAACTCGTTAACGCGGCGCTCCAGCCCTAGGCGAAACTCTTCCATCGTATAGTCAGCTTTTTCAGGCATTTCAATCAAGCCGGTCACGTTATCGACCGTGACTACGAACTGGTTATTTGAGCCATCGACGCGGAACTTATTATCGAGGTTTATACCGATAGTATTCCCCGCTAATACCGCTGGCTTTGAAAAAATACCACGTAGTGGCGTTGGTGACTCATCAACTTTGATTGGTGTACCGCTTCGTTGAAAGCCGAACAAGTTGAAGGCAAGCGCATTAGCTTTTGAGATTGCAATACTCGATTCATCGCCGGTAGTACCTGATGAAATCGTAAATGAATTATTTGCTTCGTCGAATTTGACCTCTATTCCATAGCGCTGATCATCAGAATCAATAATTGTTGGACCATTAGGTAAAACTGTGTAGCCCCAGGTGCCCGTGGCAGCATCAACAGTAGCAGCGACCGAGGTGAGCCCAAATAGTTCGTTGCGCGCTAAAGTAGCAGACCTAATAGCTATAGGCTCTTCATTATTCGATTTGAATGAAAAGGTTTGGCGAACTGGATCATAGCCAACCGTTACCTTAGCAGGAAAATCAACTTCCTTGTCTATTACCGATTGCAGAGCATAGATTACATCTTTAAGTTTTATTTCACTAAGATCAGCAACATTAAATTGATTTTCGGTAAGCGTAATTGTTTTCTCGATTTCACCGACCTGCAAGCGGAATAAGTTCACGCTTACTGCATCCTCTGACGCCTTAAGTGATGAAAAATCAAAGTAGCGCTGGTCGCCGTAAGTTGCATTTATTGCATTTGTAATTTCGCGGGCAATTTCAACGCCCGTAAATTTTTTAGTGGTCGCTAGCTCGCTGAGATAGTTCAAATCAACTGTAATCGGAGTTGATGATGCGTCAACCTTCAAATCAAATAAAAGATTCCCTGGATTGGAGTCCTGGCCTAGTTTTGTCGCTTTGAAAGTTGAGGTTGCTGGAATAGAAAACTCATCGGCAAAAGGTGTTATGGTGAGTGTTTTACTACCATCAAAGTTATATCGAATCGTTGCTTCAAATGATCTTTCCGGGTCAGCCTCACCTTCATCATCAATGCCGCGAATATCATCAACTAAAGACTCAATGCTCTCACCAGAGAAAACTTCGCTGCCAAGTCGTAGCGTAAAGTCACTACTAAGATACTCGATGTCATACTTAAGCTCGGCGGTTGTTTTAGATGTCGACCTTACCTCATATCCCGCTAACACATTTGCTACCATCGAAAAATCAGGAATTACTGGTGGCACTGTTTCATCCTTCGGTAATAGGATAAGATCACCATTGGCATTGACCGTTGCGTAATAGCCTAGCGTGCTATCTGCATCAATTTCCTCTGCCATCTCCTCAAGGGTTGCCGTTTCACGCGTTGAAGCGACTGAACTTAACTTAAAAGCTGCATCTATTTCTGTCGGATCGCCAGCAGTGCCTGTAAGCCCCACCACCAAAATGCTATTTTCCTCGCCTTCGGTTAAGGTAGCTGCGTATTTTCCGCCATCAGTTATTCTAGTTGCCAACTCAGATAGAGTCGCTGCAGTGAAAGTATCAGCCCCAATCGTTAACCTGAGGCTTTCTGAGTCGGTAGCGGCTTCGAAGGTAAGTTCTGTAATACGCGTGGTTTCGACAGCCTCTAGCTCTGTGGCCTCAGTCGCGCCCGGCGGTAGTGCATTTAGCGAGTAGGTGCTGTCAATTTCTGTTGGGTCGCCAGCTAAACCTGTGAGCGAGATGGTTAACTTTCCCGCAATATTCGTTGCGCTGAATTGTCCTCCTTCGAGGATATCGGCCACTAACTCGTCAAGGTCATCCCCGCTAAAACTGCCGTCACCAACAGTCAACTCAAAGGAAGATGTACCTGGTACTGGGACAAATTCAAGCTTATTGATTTTTGTCTCACGTAATAGCGTTTCATCGGTGATTGTTGCCCTTGTACTTAAGCTGAAAGAGTCAGCACCAACAACCGGTGAATAGGTGGCGCCCAAATTAGCGCTACTGCTTGAGAATTGATTGATGCGGTCTGGAAATTCGATACCACTTTTCCATTCACTGATAAGTATATCGGTCAAGCTTCCACTACGTGCAGTAGCTGCCACTGAGGGTTGTGGATTTTTGAGATCATCTAAGTTAAATAATTTTGTAACACCACGAGCAATATTCTGCGGTGGAATATCCGACTCATTTCTAACTTCACCGTATTTATTGACGTATTGATCATCGCCTGTTTTTTTATCTGATGACTGGATTAATAGCTCCTGAAGTTTGGTATCTCCAATAAATACAAAAGTCTGATACTTGTTTGATGGGTCTTCGGGAGTCGCCACCTGCGTCTTGCGGTAATACACTGTTGCTAAGTAGCCATTGCCTCCCGCGTCATAGACAGTAACAGCAGTAGTTTTGTTGTACGTCGTTTCATCGTTTTTATCAAACGGTAATACGGGTACTGCAGCGTCGGCCGGTAAGTTAAGAGCAAGTTGTACCTCTGTTGTTGCCTTCGCGTCGCCGGTAGTTTTGCGGGGAATAAGCAGCTTTGATAGGTCCTCAAGATCCGCCTTACCCGAGGAGTCAACAGCTGCTGCAATTAGGGCTTGACCTGCTGCGTTCACCACGATGAATGAATCGTTCAGTAGAAACGTTCCATTTCGAGTGTAGATATCTTGCAAGCCGTCTGCTGACTTGAGCGGGAAGAAGCCATCACCTGTAATTGCGATATCTAGCGAGTTCGCCGAGAATTGAATATTACCCTGACTGAATTCCTGGCTGACCTGCTTCAATGCCACACCCTGACCGATTACCGATGACGCTTTTTGTAGCGGTGAGGTCGCAAAAATATCACCGAAGTCAGCGCGCGATCGTTTGAAACCTGTGGTACCCACGTTCGCAATGTTGTTACTGGTCACGGATAGCTGCGCGGTAGCGGCATTTAGACCGGTCAACGAGGTATAGAAAGACATTGTGTATTCTCCTGAATTGTGGGAAGGCGGTTATTCGTTACCGATGCGTTTTATTTCAGTGACGCTCAGCTGCGAGCCATCATTGAATTCCAGTTTCATATCGCCGGTGACCTGATCAGTGTTCACGCTACGTACATAGGCCATGGTGGTAATAGCCGGCTTGGTCGCTTTTCCGAAACGATTAGCGCTAGCCTCGATACGATACGAGCCATTCGTTTGCGGATTACCTTTATCGTCTTTACCGTCCCAGCTGAAAGCGAACTCACCTTTTTTCTGGGCGCCGACTTCTCCGGTTCGAACCAGTTGTCCGGCTGAGTTATAGACTTTTAATGTGAGCGAATCGACGTCGTTAGGTAAGTTGACAAAGCCATTCACGGCAGCACCGTCATACACCGCCTTGCCGTCGGACACACCCACGGTTTTACCGATCAGTGCCGAAGCGCCTGAAATCTGCGAGGTAGATAAGGACTTGACCAGCGACTCCATTGAGCCGGACATCTTGGTAGTTGCTTCGAGCTGCGAGAACTGCGCTAGCTGGGAAACAAACGCCGTGTTATCCATTGGATCAAGCGGGTTCTGATTTTTCAGCTGGGTCGTGAACAGTGTCAGAAACGCTGTCTGCCCCATCTCGTCGCTCTTACCGTTGATGATGGCATTCTCTTGTTCCTGCTTGTATTGCGCAGTCGTCTTGAGATTCGACGGCAGTGTGTAATTCGAGGTCGTAGCCGCTGCGCCAGTGCTAGGGGTTGCCATAAAGTTTTACCTCACGCCTTGATAATGTCGATGGTGCGCATCATCAGCTCGCGCGCGGTATTTACTACCTCAACGTTGTTCTGGTACGAGCGCGAGGCGGCCATTAAATCGACCATCTCATTCACTTCGTTGACGTTGGCCTGATACACAAAACCATCTTTGTCAGCGAGCGGGTTGTTGGGGTCGTAGATTTTTGGAATCGGCTTTGTGTCGTCAACGATTTTGTCGACCTTGACACCGCCCACGTACTGAGCACCGGGGTGGGTCATTGAATCATCCATCAGCGCCTTGAATACGGCACGTTTACCGCGATAGGCCAAATCCTCGGTCGCTGCGGTGGTGCCGGCATTGGCGAGGTTGGAGGCCGTGGTGTTCATGCGGATCAGCTGCGCATGTAGCGCAGTGCCACCGATCCCGAAAATGTTATCGATTGACATCACCATGATGTTTACTCCCCTCTCAATGCCTTGCGTACACCGCCGACGCGGTCTTGCAGAAAGGCCAGTGTTGCTTGGTAATCGGCTGCGGCTTTACCGTAGCGTGCTTGTTCAACCGTCAGTTCAACGGTGTTGCCGTCGACCGATGCGTTAAATGGTGTGCGGTAGCGCATGCCGTCGTCATCCGGCACCTCATCCGCAAAGCCGAAGTGCGTGCCATGGGTATTGGCCATTAAATCGCTAGGCTCGAATTTCGCCATCACGGCTTTAAAATCAAGCTCGCGTGCTTTGAAGTGTGGTGTGTCGTCGTTGGCGATATTGCGAGCGAGTACCTCCATGCGCTTGTCGCGCACTCGAAGTGCCTTCTCGTGTACACCGAGCACATTGCTCATGTAATCCATCTCATGCTCCTTGCGGCTGATAGCGAAATATCGACAGGCCGCTTAAGTTTCCAACCGCCGATGCGACCATTGCAAAGGTCGTGCCAGTGTGAATTTGAGAGGGATTTCCGACGACTACGGAGGAGATACGGCAAGGCTTTGCCGCTAGGTGATGCGATGCCAGCGGCCAGTGTTTGCCGCTTGCAGCAAATTACATACGAGACAGCTCCATCTTCGCGACGGTACTAGTGAAGTTACCC
>Ga0194123_10005246_pt1 | contig 14011 bp, 14 predicted proteins | sample TA2MahsurfametaG_5_FD_155479 | JGI IMG/M metagenome (GOLD analysis project Ga0194123, IMG submission 155479) | Freshwater microbial communities from Lake Tanganyika, Tanzania - TA2015023 Mahale A surface | ecosystem: Environmental > Aquatic > Freshwater > Lake | place: Tanzania: Lake Tanganyika... | reverse complement strand
AGTACGAGAGGACCGGGATGGACGTATCACTGGTGGAGCGGTTGTAGCGCCAGCTGCAGTGCCGCGTAGCTAAATACGGAAGAGATAATCGCTGAAAGCATCTAAGCGAGAAACTCGCCTCAAAACTAGTTCTTCCTATAGAGCCGTCGTAGACTACGACGTTGATAGGACGGGTGTGGAAGCGTGGCAACACGTTAAGCTTACCGTTACTAATAGCTCAATTGGCTTGATTTATGCACTGAAAAATTTTTCTTGATACAAATTACAATGTTAAATTATTATTCTTAATAAAAAAATTAAAAATAATAGTTCTCTATATATTTATAAAATGTTTAAAAATTTTATTTTTTTTTATTACTAATTAAATAAAATTTTTGATGCTGTTATTTCTGCTTCTTTTGGAATGAAGTATTCATTTGAATTACCGTGCACATTTGTAATTTCCCCAACATATAAATGCTTGCCATTGCTATACATGTCAATACGTATTAATGAAAAATTTTTACTTAAATTTTTTGCCACTTCAATCATTTCATCTAAGTTTATCGGCTTTGGACGTATTTTGTCAGATTTTGGGTAGAGTATTGAAAAATCAAGTTCATTCCATTCACAATCAAAAAACTTTCTTCTGTGATTTGTATATCTATCAATATCTACTTGAATAAATTTAGGCCTTCCATTAAAGCAAAAAAATTTATAGTCTTCAATATTTACGTTATTAAAAATAATTGGCTCAATAATTATTTTTGGCACAAGCTCTTTATAATTTAATGCTCTTCCAATTCTATAACTATTAATAGAAAACCATTTTTTAATCTCACTTTTATCTAAAAATTCTCCATTTTTTCGAAAAATAGTTTTACCAGTACTATTGGTGGGTTTAATACAACAGCTCAGAGGATAGTCAAAAGTATCAACTTGATCTTTATTTTTTAAAATCGCAATTGTTGGAACATTGTATTTGTCGCCCACTAAAGCTTTAATATAAATTTTCACAAATTCTTTGTCAGATACAAAAACACGCAATGGATTTAATATTTCCCTCGAGGTTTTAATTTTAAAAAAAAAATCGTTAAAAATATATTTTTTAGTAGGCAGTCTTTTAAGCCGTATAATAAATAATATTAATAAAAAAAATTTATCGCCAACTTTGTTGTGGGGTATAATTGTATTTAAAATATGGTAGACCAAACAAATAATTTTTTTAAAATATTTTCGCAGTTTTTTTTTATATTTATTGTTATTAAAAATTTTCATCTAATAATTTTATTAATAATCTGCATATTAAAGTATTAAATATTTTAAATTACGCAATAACTATAAATTTTAATTGAAAAATTATTCTGCAATAAACACTTTGTATCGTAAATATTAAACTTAATAATCAACATTAAATTAATTATTTTTATAGGATTTATTCAATTTTGCTTTACGAAAATATAGGAAAAAGTAATTTCTTAAAAATAATGAGTATAATTGTCACAAGAATCCAAGCGAGAAACTCACCTCAAAACTAGTTCTTCCTATAGAGCCGTCGTAGACTACGACGTTGATAGGACGGGTGTGAAAGCGTGGTAGCACGTTAAGCTTACCGTTACTAATAGCTCAAATAGCTTGATTTAGGCACTGAAAATTTTTTTTGGTACAAATTACAATGTTAATACTTTAAAATTCTTATCAAAATTAAACTTAATAGTTAAGTAGGATGAAATTAGTTATTTTTGCCGGTGGCTTAGGTACAAGAATTTCAGAGGAAACCGATTATGTTCCAAAACCAATGGTTAAAATTGGTAAAAAACCAATTTTGTGGCACATTATTAAATATTATTCCGTTTTTGGATTTTCAGAATTTATCATTTGTGGGGGTTATAAAATTAAGATCATTAAAAATTATTTTAAAAATTTTAAAAGAAAAAGTAATACTTTTAATATTAGAATTATTAATACAGGAAAACAAAGTAATACCGGAGAAAGATTAAGAAGAGTTAAAAAATATATTAGCAAGACTTTCTGCTTAACTTATGGAGATGGTTTAAGTAATGTAAATATAGGTAAATTGATCCAGTTTCATAACAAAAACAAATCAATAGCAACATTAACGGCCGTTAAACCCACCCCACATTTTGGTAAGCTTATATTTAAAGGAAATAAAGTGGCTAAATTTTTAGAAAAAAATCAGAAAAAAGAAAATTGGATTAACGGTGGTTTTTTTGTTTGTGAAAAAGAAATATTTAATTACCTCAATAAAAAAAATTTAATTTTTGAAAGAGATGTTTTGAGTTATTTAGCTAATAATAAAAAATTAGCAGCTTACAAACATAAAGATTTTTGGTATTGCATGGATACATTAAGAGATAAAAGGTATTTAAACAGTCTTTGGTTGTCAAAAAAAGCTCCTTGGAAAATTTGGAAAGATGAATAAAATTGCATCCTTAAGAAAATTTTGGAAAAGTAAAAAAGTTTTTTTAACAGGTCATACTGGATTCAAAGGAAGTTGGTTTTCTATTTTGCTAAAATTGCTTGGAGCTAAAGTTGTTGGTTATTCTCTTAAGCCTTACACAAAACCCAATCTTTTTGATTTAGCTAAATTAGAAAATGTAATCCATTCCTCTATTATTGGAGATATTAGAGATTATGATAAATTAAAGAAATGCATTTATAAATTTTCTCCAGATTTAATTGTTCATATGGCAGCCCAGCCTTTGGTCAGAGAATCCTATGAAAGTCCAAAATATACATATGAGGTAAATACATTGGGAACTATTAATATTCTGAATATTTTGAATGAAATAAGTTTTGTAAAATCTGCTTTAATTATTACAACTGATAAAGTCTACTTTAATAATAAAAAAAAAAGTTATTTAAAAGAGAATGATCTTTTAGGAGGACTTGATCCGTATAGTAGTTCCAAATCCTGTGCAGAATTAGCTGTTAATTCTTATAATCATTCATTTTTTAAAAAAAAGAATATCTATATAGCAACCGCAAGAGCTGGAAATGTCATTGGTGGAGGTGATTTTTCAAAAGATAGAATTGTGCCTGATTATTTTCGTTCTTTATTAAAAAATAAAAAATTAATTTTAAGATCGCCAAATTCTATTAGACCTTGGCAACACGTGCTCGACCCATTAAATGGTTATCTCTTGTTGTTGATGAAACTGTATAAGAAGCAAAAATTAGCAAATAGTAGCTTTAATTTTGGACCCAGAAAATTGAGTAATCAATCTGTAAGTAATGTCATTAATTTAATAAATAAAGATTTTAACAATTCTGTAGAAGTAATTAAAAAAAATAATAGTAAAAAAGATTATAAAGAAAGTAAAATATTAATGTTAAATTCAAATAAGAGTAAAAAAATATTAAATTGGCAAAATAAATATAATCTAAAACAAAGTATAAAATTAACTTCCCTTTGGTTTAAAGAATATCTTGAAAAAAAAAATATTTTGAAAGCCACTCAAGACCAAATATTGAATTATTTTCATTAAGTTATGTTTGTTAATATTTTAGAATTATTATGAAATTTCAAGAGACCAAGCTTAAAGGTTGTTATTTAATTGATCTTGATAAAAATGAAGATCAAAGAGGTTATTTAAACAGAATTTTTTGTCAAAAAACTTTATCACCTCTATTAAAAAATAAATCTATTCGTCAAATAAACCGAACATTTACTAGAAAAGAAGGTGTGGTAAGAGGTTTGCATTTTCAAAATCCTCCTTTTGCAGAAATCAAAATAGTTTCTTGTACAAAAGGAGAGGTATGGGATGTGGCTGTTGATTTACGAAAAGGGTCTCCAACTTTTTTATATTATTATGCAGTAAATTTAAGTGAAAATAATCCTCAATGCTTTTTTATACCAGAAGGATTTGCTCATGGTTTTCAAACACTCACGCCTAATTGTGAAATGTTATATTTTCATACTGAAGACTACAAAAGAGATGCTGAAGGTGTTATTAACTCTAATGATCCTCGTATTTCAATCAAGTGGCCGAAATTTATTACAGAGAGATCCAAGCGTGATAATAATAGTCCTATGCTAGATAAAAATTTTTTAGGAATTAAAATTTAATGAATTGTCGACACTGTAAGGATTTCTTAAAACATACTTTTTTAGACCTTGGCTTCGCTCCACCATCTAATGCTTTTTTAAGTAAAGAAGATCTAAATCATACAGAAGTTTATTTTCCTTTAAAGATTAGAGTGTGTGATCAATGCTGGCTGGTACAGACCGAAGACTACGTCCAAGCCGATAAGTTGTTCAGTCACGATTATGCCTATTTCTCTAGCACCTCACCAGGCTGGCTGAATCATGCCAAAAAGTATGCAGAAAAAATAATCACAGCGCTAAGTCTAAATAATCAAAGCTTTGTCATTGAGGTTGCTTCGAACGACGGTTATTTGCTAAGAAATTTTGTGGCCACTGGTATTCCTTGCCTAGGTATTGAACCTACAGACAGCACGGCGAAAGCTGCAGAACAATTAGGTATTCCTGTGGTGAGGGAGTTTTTTGGTGAAGCTTTGGGTAAACAGCTTGCAAAAAAAGGTCAACAAGCGGATTTGATTGTCGGTAACAACGTGTATGCTCATGTACCTGACATCAACGACTTTACGCGTGGCTTAAAAACGGCTCTTAAACCGAGCGGGACTATCACGCTCGAATTTCCTCATTTAATGATCCTGATCGAGCAAGCACAGTTTGACACGGCATACCACGAGCACTTCTCTTACCTATCTCTTCAAACAGTGATACAGATTTTTTCTGCAGCTGGGCTGCGAATTTTTAATGTGGAACAGTTAACCACCCACGGCGGTAGCTTGCGGGTTTATGGTTGTCACCAAGATGACCCACGCTTAACACAGGCTGAGGTTAGTGACATGCTGCAAAAAGAGATACAGCATGGACTACAAGACTTGAACACGTACTTGAGTTTTCAGTCTTGTGCTGACAAGATCAAAGACAACTTGTTGAGTTTCTTGATAGAGCAAAAGCGAGCGGGAAAAAAAGTGGCTGCCTATGGTGCTGCAGCTAAAGGTAACACGTTGTTAAACTATGCGGGTGTTAAACCTGACCTGATAGGATTTGTGTGCGATGCAGCTAAAGCGAAACAAGGTAAGTTCATGCCAGGTAGTCATATTCCCATCTTGCATCCCAGCGAGATGCTTAAAAGACAATTTGATTACATTTTGATTCTTCCTTGGAATATCGCTACAGAGGTAGCAAAACAAAATGCGGCACTAAAAACTAAAGGCGTTCGTTTTGTAACTGCTGTACCGGAGCTTACAGTTTTATGAAATCACGTATTTTTTACACCAAGCCATCCATCACAGAGCTCGAGGTTCGCTATGCCACAGAGGCGGCAACCAACGGTTGGGGTAATAAATGTTACGAGTACATATATCGCTTTGAAAGATTATTTAAACAACACCTTGGTGTTAAATATGCCATTGCAACATCCAGTTGTACAGGTGCTTTGCACATGGGTATGGCCGCTTTGGGTATTGGACCAGGTGATGAAGTTATTATGGCTGATACAAATTGGATTGCAACCGCCTCACCCATTGTAAGTCTTGGCGCAAAACCAATATTCGTTGATATTTTGTCGGACTCTTGGTGCATTGACCCCGAAAAAGCTGAAGCAGCCATTACCTCTAAAACCAAGGCCATCGTTGCAGTGCATCTCTACGGCAACTTATGTGATATGGATCGCCTGTTAGCCATAGGAAAAAAATACAGTATACCTGTCATCGAAGATGCCGCTGAAGCAATTGGCTCAGTCTATTATGGTAAGCACGCTGGCTCCATGGGCAAGTTCGGATCATTTTCATTTCACGGTAGCAAAACAATCACTACCGGCGAAGGTGGTATGTTTGTCACGAATGATGCTGATTTGTTTGAGAGGGTACTCACACTGAGCAACCATGGTAGGGCTCGTGGTCAAACAAAGCAGTTATGGCCAGATCTTGTTGGCTTTAAATACAAGATGTCAAATTTGCAAGCTGCCATCGGCTGCGCCCAGATGGAACGCATCGAAGAGCTGATAAGCAGAAAGCGCGAAATCATGGTCGCCTACCGGGAGCAGTTTGCTGGGCTAACCGGGATCAGAATGAACCCGGAACTAGAGGGGACGATCAACGGCGCATGGATGCCCACGCTGGTTTTTGCACCTGAAACCGGTATTACGAGAGAAAAGCTGCAAGATGCGTTTGCGGCTGAAAATGCGGATGCAAGAGTGTTCTTCTGGCCGCTTTCCAGTTTGCCAATGTTCGCGCCAGCATATGAAAACGTGAATGCCTGGGATATTCCGAAGAGGGCGATTAATTTACCGAGTTATCATGACATTATGAAGATTGATTTGGATCGTGTGGTCGAAACTATTGTTGAGCTTCACCAGGAAATTGAGTTATTAACATGAAGCTCGTGCTATTGGCTGATGGCGTTGTGGGTGCAAAAATTGCAGGTTTCCTAATGGAGAAATACCCGAGCGATCTAGCACTTATCGTAACAACTCAAGTTAACGAAATATATTGCGAGGCCAACACCAAGGGATTTCCTGTACATGTTTTTGACTCTGAAAAAAATATATTGAACAGGCTTGGTGAAGGTGTTGATCTAGGAATCTTGGCATGGTGGCCAAAAATATTGAAAATTCCACTACTTGATGCGCCTAAATTAGGTTTTTTGAATACTCATCCAAGCCTGTTGCCTCATAATCGTGGAAAACACTACAACTTTTGGGCTTTAGTGGAGCAAGTACCCTTTGGGGTCACTATACATCGAGTCGACTCCGGAGTGGATACTGGTGATATCGTTTCACAAGCTACAATTGGATATGATTGGTGCGATACCGGTGGAACGCTTTATAACAAAGCACAGTCTGCGATGTTCGATTTATTCTGTAAGTCCTATCCTGTCTTGCGCAAAGGCAAATGGGATTTAAAGCCGCAAAATGTAAGCTTAGGCTCATTCCATCGTGCTGCAGAACTAGAAGATGCAAGCAAGATTGATCTCGATGGAATGTATCGGGCGCGCGACCTACTCAACTTGCTTCGTGCAAGAACTTTTGAGGGTTACCCCGGTTGTTGGTTTGAGGAATCTGGCGAGCGTTACGAAATTTCACTAAAAATCAGAAAGGTTAATTAAATGGATACTTACATAAAATTTAAAGAAGAGTGCGCTGCCGAAATTTCCGCAATTGGGAAAAACTCTGCTTTGGCAAATTTGACGAATGACTGGATGCAGTCGGCCAATCAGCTCAAATACTCCTACCATTTTGAGTGGCAAGGGCGTCCAATCATTCAGTACCATCAGGATATAGTTGCAATGCAGGAGCTGATCTGGTCAATCAAGCCGGACCTGATTATCGAAACTGGTATTGCACACGGAGGTTCGCTGATCTTTAGCGCTTCCATGTTGACTTTGCTGGATATGTGTGAGGCTATCGAATCAGGGACTGTTTTTGATCCCAAGAGCTCCAAGCGCAAAGTCCTGGGATTAGATATTGATATTCGCCAGCACAACCGAGAGGCAATTGAGGCGCATCCCATGTCTTCACGTATTCAGATGATACAAGGTTCTAGCATTGCGCCCGAGATAGTTGAGCAAGTGAAGTCTATAGCAAAGAACTACCAGAGAGTATTAGTCTGCCTTGATAGCAATCACACCCATGATCACGTGCTGGCCGAGTTAGAAGCTTATGCGCCACTAACCAGCGTTGACAGTTATTGTATAGTGTTTGATACGATTATAGAAGACATGCCTAAATCATTTTTCTTCGATCGTTCATGGGGACCAGGCAATAACCCAAAAACTGCTGTGAGGGAATATTTAAAAACCCATCCAGAGTTTAAAATTGACAAACAGATTTGTAATAAATTATTAATAACAGTCGCCCCAGGCGGATATTTAATAAAAATTAAGTAAGCTTTTTATAGACAATTTAAATGAACTCCGTATCTATTGTAGTGCCATTTTATAATGAGATTAAAAATTTATTATTTGTATATAAAACTTTAAAAAAAATTACTAAATATTTTAGAATAAAAAATTATGAGATTATTTTTGTAAATGATGGATCCTCAGATCTTTCAGAAAATGTAATACTAAATCTAAAAAAAAAAGATAAAAAGATTTTTCTTATTTGTCATAAAAAAAATCTTGGGCTTGGTGCTGCAATAAAATCAGGATTAAAAAAATGTAAATACAAAATTTTTATTTGGGTACCAGGTGATAATGAGCACAATTTTGATGGCTTAAAACCTTTATTTGAAGAAGTTAGTAAAAATAAATATGATATTATTATACCTTATCCACTAAACAATAGTGCTCGAAAATTAATTAGAATAGTTATCTCTAAATTATACACTTTTTTTTTAAATGTTTTATTTTTTAAAAGGCTTCCTTATTATAATGGTTTGTGTGTTTACAAAACAAAAAATGCAAATAAAATAATTAAAAATATTACCAATTCTTCTATGACCTATTTGTCAGAATTTTTAATAAGATCTTTGATAAATACAAATAATTATAAAATAATAGGTTACAAATTAAATCCTAGTCAACGTTTAAAAAAAACGGAAGCACTGAAAATAAAAAATATATTATTAGGCTTATATTTTATTCTTAGATTAAGAATTGAATTACTATTTAAATGAAAGCAAAAATTATATGTTTTGATTTAGATAACGTTCTTTGTGTTACTCCGAAAAATTTTTACCAAAAATCAAAGCCTATAAAAAAAGCAATCAACTTTGTAAATTATTTATATAGAAAGGGTTATTACATTAAAATTTTTACATCAAGATTTATGGGTAGAAATAATGAGAAAATTTCTATAGCAAAGAAACAGGGGTATGAATTTACTAAAAAACAATTATTAAATTGGGGATTGAGATATAATAAGTTGATTTTTGGAAAACCTTCTTACGATTTGTTTGTTGACGATAAAAATTTAAGTTTCAGTAAGGATTGGATAAAAATTTTAAAAAAAAAATATAAAATCAAGTTATGAAATCTATAGTAACGGGAGGAGGTGGGTTTATAGGAAGTCATCTTTGTGAAAAATTGTTAAGATTGGGACATAAAGTAACCGTTATTGATAATTTTTTGATAGGAAAAAGAAAAAATTTAGAAACAATCAAAAACAAAATCTCAATTATTAATGCCGATATAAGAGATTATAAAAAAATAGTTAATCATTTTAAAAAAATTGATAATGTTTTTCATTTAGCTGCATTGGCAGATATCGTTCCTAGTATTGAGAAACCTAATGATTATTTTAGCACAAATGTTTCTGGAACATTTAATGTTCTTCAAGCTTCAAGTAAAAATAAAATTAAAAGATTTATATATTCTGCTTCTTCATCTTGCTACGGAGTTCCTAAACAATATCCAACATCTGAAACTTCAGAAATAGATCCTAAGTATCCTTATGCTCTGACAAAAAGGTTAGGAGAGGAATTAGTTATACACTTTGCAAAGGTTTATAATTTAAATGCTACATCTCTAAGATTTTTTAATGTTTATGGTCCAAGAGCTAGAACTTCTGGAACTTATGGAGCTGTTTTTGGTGTTTTTTTAGCTCAAAAATTAGCAAATAAACCTTACACCGTTGTAGGAGACGGAACACAAACAAGAGATTTCACTTATGTAACCGACGTCATTGATGCTTTGATAAAAGTTTTTACTAAAAAAAATATTTCTGGAGAAATTTTAAATGTAGGAAGTAGTAAAACTGTTAGCGTTAACAAAATTATAACTTTATTAAAAGGTTCAAAAATAAGTATTCCAAAAAGACTTGGTGAACCAGAAATTACTTTTGCTGATATAAAAAAAATAAAAAGGTTAACAAATTGGAGGCCAAAAGTTTCAATAAAGGAGGGTATACAATTTATGTTAAAAGACATTGATAACTGGAGAGATGCACCTTTATGGACACCAAAAAAGATTAAAAAAGCTACTAAAAAATGGTTTTTGTATTTAAATAATAAATAAATACTGTAGTAGTTTTTAGCTAAGATATTTTTTATAAATCAAATTTTAATATTATATCGCTGTGCATAAAATCTTAAATACCACCGACATAATTCATTTAATTAAGAAACAAAAAATCGCAAAAAGAAAAGTAGTTTTATGTCATGGGGTTTTTGATTTAATTCATGTTGGACACATTAAATACTTTAAGAGTGCAAAAAAATATGGAGATTTTTTAATAGTTTCTTTAACGTCTGATCCATATGTAAATAAAGGCCCAGGCAGACCTGTCTTTAATCAGAATTTACGAGCAGAATTATTAGCGTGTATTGAGATTATAGACGCAGTATATATTAATAATAGTCCAACTTCCATAAATGTAATTAATTTATTTAAACCAGATATTTATTTTAAGGGACCTGATTATAGGGACTTAAAAAAAGATAAAACAAAAAATATTTATAAAGAAATAAATGCTGTTAAAAGAAATGGTGGTATTTTTGTAACTTCTAATGATTTAACTTTTAGTTCTAGTAATTTAATCAATGTTAATTTTAATCTTTTTAATACCGAACAGAAAAGCTTTTTAAAAAATATATCCAAAAAATATAGTTTTGATTATATTTTTAAAAAAGTTGATGAATTTAAAAATAAAAAAATATTATTAATTGGTGAAACAATAATTGATCAATATATTTTTGGAGAAATATTAGGGAAATCTGGAAAAGAGCCTCATTTAGTCATTAAAGATGATGTTAGGGAGGATTATTTAGGAGGAGCAGGAGCAATTGCAAATCATTTATCAACCTTTTGCAAAAAAATTGATTTTATAACAATTCTTGGCGAAAAAAAAGAATATCTAAATTTTGTTAAAAAATCATTGAAAAAAAATGTTGATCCATATTTTTTTTATAAAAAAAATAGCCCAACAATTTTAAAAAAGAGATTTATTGACAAGATATCAAAGCATAAATTATTAGGAGTTTATTCAATCAATGATGAAAAATTAGAAAATGTAACTGAGTTAAAGATTCAGAAAATTATAAAAAAATTATCAAATAGTAATGACTTAGTTATAGTTTCGGATTATGGACATGGTTTGATTTCATCTAAAACTGCAATAATTATACAGTCTTTAAATAAATTTATTTCATTAAATGCTCAGGTGAACGCTTCTAATTATGGTTATCATTCTCTTGCTAAATATAATAAAATTACCTCATTAATAATTAATGAGAACGAACTGCGACATGAAATGAGGGATAAAAAATCTTCATTAGAGAAGTTGTCATTTCAATTAATGAAAAATTTTAAAATTAAAGTATTAATCATAACAAGAGGAAGTAGTGGTTCGATGTTAGTAAGAAGGGGTCAAAAACCTTTAATTTGCCCTGCTTTTGCAAGCAAAGTTGTAGATAAAGTTGGAGCTGGAGATGCGATGTTGTCAATTATATCTATGTGCGTGGAAATGAAATTGCCAGACGACCTAACTTTGTATTTAGGTTCCTTAGCAGGAGCTTCCTCAGTAGAAAGTATTGGAAATAGTCAATTCATAAATAAAAATAATTTATTAAGACAAGTTGAATATGCAATTAAATAGAACTGATTTAAAATATATATTTTTTAAAAATTACAGTGCGAATTTAAAAAAACTAATAACTTTTGATTCTTCAAATATAAGAAAGTTGTTCCAAGTCATTAAATGCTTAGAAGTTATAAAAAATAACAATAAAAAAGTTATAATATTTGGTAATGGGGGTAGTGCAGCAATAGCTAATCATTTCAGTGTCGATTTAACAAAAGTTTGCAACATAAGATGTGTAAATTTTAACGAAAGCAGCTTTTTAACATGTTTTGCTAATGATTATGGCTATGAAAATTGGGTGGCAAAAGCATTGGATTTTCATTGTGATGAGCAAGATATGGTCATTCTTATATCTTCAAGCGGAGAATCAAAAAATATGATCAAAGCAGCTAAATTTGTAAAAAAAAGAATGCCATTAATAACGTTTACAGGTTTTAAAAAAAATAATTCATTATCCAAGATCGGAGATATAAATTTTTGGGTTAATTCAAAAAAATATAATTATGTAGAAAATGTTCACCAAATTTTTCTATTGTCCTTAGTAGATTATATTGCGTCAAAAAAAATATGAAAAAAATTTTGGTAATAGGTGGCGCTGGTTATGTGGGTTCGCAATTAGTTTTAGAATTATTAAAAAAAAATTATCAAGTTACAGTTTATGATTTGATGATATATGGCAATATTTTTAAAGAAAAGTTAGATAATTTAAGTCTTGTTAAAGGAGATGTTAGAGATTTAAATAAATTAAAAGATATAGTTTCATTAAATGATTCAATTATTCATCTAGCTTGTATTTCTAATGATCCAAGTTTTGAGCTTAATCCTAAATTGGGACATGAAATTAACTATTCTTGTTTTGAACCGTTAGTTAAAATTTCAAAAGATTTAGGAGTTAAAAGATTTATTTATGCTTCTTCATCTAGTGTATATGGGGTTAAGGAAGAAAAAGAAGTTAATGAAGAATCAAAACTAGAACCTTTAACTGATTATTCAAGATTTAAAGCTCAATGTGAAGAGGTTCTTTTAAAATATTCAGATAATAATTTTATTGCAACAATATTAAGACCAGCTACCGTTTGTGGTTTTTCAATTAGACAAAGACTTGATTTGGTTGTTAATATTTTAACAAATATTGGTTATCATAAAAAACAAATAAAAATTTTAGGCGGAAACCAGCTTAGACCTAACATTCATATTGATGACATGGTTGGAGCATATTTGCATGTTCTTGAAACAGATATTCAATTAATAAAAAATGAAATATTTAATGTAGGTTTTGAAAATTATACCGTAGAAAATTTAGCAAAAATGGTTAAAAAAAATATAGGAGAAGAAGTCAAGTTATTATATCAAAAGACAAATGATAATAGATCTTATCATATTTCATCCAAAAAAATATCCAAAAAATTAGGCTTTTTACCTAAAAAAAATATTGAAGACGCAATTAAAGATTTACTAATTGCTTTCCAAAATAAGATATTAACAAATACTTTAGAAAATGAGAATTTTTATAATATTAAAAAAATGCAGTCTATTAACTTAGTATAGAAATTGCTTTTTAATCTGTAAGATATAATTACACCACTTAAATAGACTTTATAGAAAGATGCACGTTAGGTATTCATATCTTAGACAACAATTTTCAAATTCAGCAGATCTTTGGTTAAAATTAAAAAAATTTGTTTCGACGGGCGATTTTACTTTAGGAAAGCCCTTACTTGAGTTTGAAAGAAAATTTGCGAAGCTAATGGGAGTTAAATATGCTGTTGGCGTCAACTCAGGAACAGATGCTATAAAATTAAGTTTAAAGGTACTTGGCATTAGAGCTGGCGATGAAATTATAACAGCAGCAAATACTTTTGTCGCAACAGTTGGAGCAATCACAGAATTAGGAGCTATCCCGGTATTTGTTGATTGTGATGATACCTTTTGTATGAATGTAGATTTAGTTGAAAAAAAAATAACAAAAAAAACTAAGGCTATAATTCCAGTTCATTTTACTGGCTATATGACTAACATGATAAAACTTAATAAAATTTCTAAAAAATATAAGATTCCAGTAGTGGAAGATGCTTGTCAGTCTATACTTGCCTCAATCAATGGAAAGACCTCAGGCTCCTGGGGAAGTTTTGGAGCATTTTCTTTGCATCCTTTAAAAAATATAAATGTTTGGTCTGACGGAGGAATTATAACTACTAATAGCTATAAATATTATGAAAAATTAAAACTATTAAGAAATCATGGTTTAGTTGGAAGAGATGTTGTTAAAATTTGCGGATATAATTCAAGACTAGATACTTTTCAGGCTGTGGTTGGTAACTGGTTATTGCCTAAGGCGCACAGTATAGCTAATCAAAGAATTAAAAATGCTAACTTTTACGATAGGCATTTTAAAGAAATTAATGAAATTACAATTCCACCAAGACCAAAAAATTTTAAGATCGTTTATCATTTGT
>Ga0194123_10005241_pt1 | contig 14023 bp, 13 predicted proteins | sample TA2MahsurfametaG_5_FD_155479 | JGI IMG/M metagenome (GOLD analysis project Ga0194123, IMG submission 155479) | Freshwater microbial communities from Lake Tanganyika, Tanzania - TA2015023 Mahale A surface | ecosystem: Environmental > Aquatic > Freshwater > Lake | place: Tanzania: Lake Tanganyika... | reverse complement strand
CGCAGCCTCGCCATGGCCGAGCGGATCATCTCGCCGGCGTGGACCTTGCGCTGGCGGATGCCGCGCCAGCCGATCGAGGTGAGATAGACCTTGTCGATCAGCCGGCCGATCGGCCCCAGCCCCTGCGGCGTGTTGCGATAGACGTAGTCGAGGCTCGAGCCGGAATCGAAGCCGGTCTGGTGGCCGACCTTGATGCCGCGCGAGAACAGGCCGCCGACCTTCAGCCAGAACCGCGTCATCGCCCAGTAGATGCCGCGCGCGGTGCCCAGCGACAGCGGTGTCGCAAGACGGTCGGCCTCGTCGCGGGTATGGCCCCACAGATCGGCCTCGAGCAGCGAGGGCCGCTTGGGCTTCTCGAAGAAACGATCGAGGATGAAGCGACGCGCGTGCCCCACGGCGGAGGAGCGGTCACGCTCGCCCAAGGTGTCGTGATAGAAGCCCGGCAGCACGCGGCGCTCCTTGATCGGCGTGCCGAGCTCCTCGAAGAACTTGTGCTGTGGTCCGGCATGCACCACCCAGTCCGAGCCGGAGATCAGCACCTGTGTCGGCACGGTGATCGCGCGCGCGTCGGCCACGACGCGCTCGGCCGCCTCATAGAGCTGGGTCAGGATCTTCACCGAGATCGCCCGCGTCACCAGCGTATCGGTCTCGTACGATGCGATGCGCTGGGGATCGTGCGTCAGCAGCTTGGGCTTGACGTAGCTGTTGACGAAGCGGCCAGGCCAGATGCTCTCCAGCAGCTTCAGCGCCGGGCGCGCGAAGGGCACGTAAAGCTTCACCTTGAACGCCGGCGAGGCGAACACCATGCAACGCACCTGCGGCGCGTAGTCGTGCGCCCAGGTGGCGGCCAGCACGGCGCCGACGCTCTGGGCCACCACGGCGATGTCCTGCACGGCGACGCCGTAGGTCTTGACGATGTGCTCGACGAAGACTTGCAGGTCGCGCACCGAGGCGGCGAAACTGGGACTGTCCCCGCGCGCGCCGGGCGAGCAGCCATGGCCGCGCGCGTCCCAGCGAAGAAGGCGAAGTCCGGCAGATCCAACTCGTCGGCCAGATGCGCCACACGGCCGGAGTGCTCGTGGCCGCGATGCAGCAGGATCACGGCGCCGCGCGGCGTCTCGGCCGCCGGCCAGTGCCGGTAGAACAGCGCGACGCCGTCATGGGTGACGAAGGTCTTTTCCTGCGCGGTGCGCATGATGGCCTCGGAGACTCTCTATGGTTTGCTATGGTTTGGCCGACGCTAGGCCGGCGCGGACGCGGTTGACGATGTTGAGCGCGATCAGCAGCGCCAGGGCCGGCCACAGCCAGCCGGACCAGACGGGCACAACGAGTCCGAGCCCGACCCACGCGCCCAGCGCGCCGAAGACGAGCGCGCGATCGCTCTTGCCCATCGGCCCGTCATAGCGCCGCTCGCCGCCCACCATCGTGCCCAGCACGCCGGCGAATTCGCTGACCGTCGCCAGGAACACGACCGCGGCGACGCCGGGAACGCCCCAAGGCATCACCAGCGCGAAGGGCAGATAGAGCGCGGCGTCGGCCACGACATCGCAGAGCTCGTTGAGATAGGCGCCCAGCGGGCTCTTCTGGCCGAACTCCCGCGCCAGCATGCCGTCGGCGGCGTTCAGCGCCATGCGCAGCAGGAACCACACCGGGATCAGCAGGAACAGCCAGGGCAGCGCCCTGCCCCACGCGGTCGCCGCGCCCCCCACAGCGGCCGAGCCCAGCGCCGCCGCAACGGTCACCTGGTTGGCGCTCACCCCCGCCCGCGCCAGCACGCCGACCATCGGCCGCAACAGCGCCTGAAAGCGCGGCTTCAGCGCGTAGAGGGAGGCCATAATTCAACGCCGTTCATAATAACTGAGTAAATACTCTCTTTTTCGTCATCGTCAAGGGAGATCCTCGAAGCCGACGCTTGAATCTTCGCGCAACGCCCCCATCACCCCGCTCTTTGCCATCCAGCGTGGTCTGCGACTCGCCACCAAGATGCTGCCGCCGGACATGGCCGACGACACCGCGATGAACACTCGCGCCGAGCTCGTCGAGGAGATCGACACATGGCCCCGGGTCAGTGGCAATAGCCCCGACGACGCCGACATCGCCGACATGCTCAGGCGACACGTTCCAACTTCCTACCTGCATTCTGCTGCGCCTGGGCAACCCTCCGGCAATTCCCAATCCCAATCTCACAAGAGAGACTGCTACGCGGAGTGTGCGCATCTGACCTGCCCTCGCCATCTGGTGACCTGAAAAGCTCCGAGTTCAGAAAATGTTACCGACAGTGTATGGGGAGTTTGTGATGCTAGAGAAGCAAGACGCGATCCTAATCCAAGAGCACGCTTTGTCGGCGATAAGAGAACTGTCCAGACTCTTACAGCTCGCGAATGGGAAGTTTTCCGAAGCCGATCTAGCTCAAATCAAGAGAGCCGTTGGACTGTCAATAGGCGAGATTCAGGTGGGCATTCTGGATCTCGTCGGTGCTGCTTATCCTGATTTGGACGATTTGAGCTGATGGCGGCTCGGCGCCCAAACTCTATCTCGATGAGAAGCGGCTTTGGCGGAAGATCGAGGAACCGATCGCTCCCATCCGCCAAAGGACCAGCAGCAAATCGGGCTGACCGACCGACTGACGCGTGAGTATGACTTCAAATGATCTTTCGAGCCTTCAGGTCGGCGACCTGCTCCTTGCTATAGCCGATCCCGAGCAGCGCCTGCTCGTTGTGCTCGCCCAGCCCTGGGGCGATGCCCGGTTTCGCCGGCGTCTCCGAGAATTGCCAGGGCGTGCCATGCACCTTCAGCTTCTTGCCGAGTTTGGGGTACTCGACATGGGTGACATAGCCGTTGGCAATCACGTCGGGGTCGTTTGAGGCCTCGAGCAAGGTGTTGATCGGCGCCGAGACGATGTCGGCCTCGCGCAGCTTCTTGACCCACACATCGCGCGAGCCCGTCGCGAACAAAGAGTCGAGCAGCGCCAGCAGCTCGTAGCGCTTGGCGTCGTTGTCGATGATCACGCCGAGATTCTCGAAACCGGCGTCCTTGATCTTCTGGTCGAAGCCCAGGCCCTTCATCGCGTCGGCCCAGTTCTCCGGTCCGGTGAGCTGGAAGACCAGCGGCTTGCCGTCCTTGTCGTTGAAGCTGGCGCTGATCCCCGGACGAGCCGGCGTGCCGGTGATGCGCGCCTGGCCGGTGACCGGGTTCTTGTCGCGCCACATCGTGGTGGTGAAGGTCCAGCCCATCAGGCGGATCACCGCGCCCAGCAGCGACAGCTCGATCTTCTGCCCCTGCCCTGTGGCGCGCGCATGCGTCAGCGCCGCCAGCGCGCCGCCGAAAGCCAGCATGGCGCAGCTTTCGTCGGCCACCGAGGCGATGCCGGTGCGCATCGGCCGGCCGGGATCGGAGTAGGCCTCGGCGATGCCGCCCAGCGCCTGGGCCATCGAATCGGTACCGGGCAGATGGCCGTTCGGCCCTTTGGTGCCATAGCCGGAGATCGAGACGTAGACCAGCTTGGGATTGATCTTGCGCAGCTCCTCGTAGCCGAAGCCGTTGCGCTCGGCGGCGCTGGGCCGGAAGTTCTGGCCGAAGATGTCGGCTTGCGCGACGAGCTTGTGCAGGATGGCGCGGCCCTCGGGCTCCTTCAGGTTGAGCGTGACGCTTTTGACACCGCGATTGTTGGTCTCGAAGAAGGTGCTGGCCATGCCCGGCAGCACGGTCATGCGCCGCGAGCTGTCGCCGCCGTCGGGCGTCTCGATCTTGATCACGTCGGCGCCGAGATCGGCCATCAGCATGTAGGGCACGGTGCCGGCCTGCGCCGTCGAGCACGACACGACCTTGACGCCCTGCAACGGACCATGCGGCATGGAACTCGCTCCCCTTCTTCGTGGGACCGCCGGCGTCCCGCCGGCTCATGAGGCCGGCGAGACGCCGGCGGTCCCAATCAAAACAAATGACAGGCCACGGCATGGCCCGGCGTGACGTCGCGCAGCGGCGGCTCTTCCTGCGAGCAGCGCGGCATCACGTACGGGCAGCGCGTGTGGAAGCGGCAGCCGGATGGCGGATTGAGCGGCGACGGCACCTCGCCCTTGAGCTCGATCTCCTCGTCCTGCTGGCCGGGCCGCGCCATCAGCACCGCGGAGAACAGCGCCTTGGTGTAAGGATGGCGTACGTCGTCGAACAGCGCCTGGGTCGGCGCCTTCTCGACGATCTTGCCCAGGTACATCACGACGGTGTGGTCGGACATATGCCGGACCGTGGCCAGATCGTGCGCCACCAGCAGATAGGCGACGTTGCCTTCGGCCTGGATGTCCTTGAGCAGGTTCATCATCTGCGCGCGAATCGACACGTCGAGCGCCGAGACCGGCTCGTCGAGCACGATCAGCTTGGGCGAGGACGCCAGCGCCGCCGCCAGCGCCACGCGCTGGCGCTGGCCGCCGCTGAACTCGTGCGGGTATTGCTGCGCCTGGTCGGGCCGCAGGCCGACCTGCTTCAAGAGCTCGCTCACGCGCGCGGCGATCTTCTCCTTGTCGCCCCACTTCGTGACGATCAGCGACTCGGCGATGATGCGGCCCGCCGTCATGCGCGGATTGAGCGAGGACCAGGGATCCTGGAACACCGCCTGCACCTTGGTGCGATAGGCCTTCAGCGCCTCGCCTTCGAGGCCGTGGATCGGCTCGCCGTCGAGCAGGATGCGGCCCTCCGTCGGCTCCTCCAGATTGAGGATCATGCGCGAGGTCGTGGTCTTGCCGCAGCCGGACTCGCCGACAAGACCCAACGTCTCGCCGGCCCTGATCTCGAAGGAGATGTCGTCGACCGCCTTCACGTAGCCCAAGGTCTTGGAGAACAGGATGCCCTTGGTGAAAGCGAAGTGCTTGCGCACACTCTCGACGCGCAACAGTGGTTCGCTACTCATGACAGCCTTCGCCCTATCGCACGCCCGTCAGCACGGAATCCGGTAGCCAGGTGACGAACTTCGGGTACCAGACCAGCAGGCCGACGACCAGCAACTGCAGGCCGATGAACGGCCAGATGCCGGTGTACATGTGACGCAGCGTGATTTCCGGCGGGGCGATACCTCGTAGGTAGAAGATCGACGGCGCCATCGGCGGCGTGAGGTAGCCGGTCTGCAGCATCACCAGGAACAGCACGCAGAACCAGACCTTGTCGAAGCCCGCCGCCTCGATCAGCGGCGCGGTGATCGGCACCACCATCAGGATGATCACCAGCGGCTCGAGCATGAAGCCGGCGATGAACACGATGAACATCACCAGGAACAGCAGGCCCCACTTGCCGACGGCGAACTCGCGCAGGAAATCCTGCAGGGTCATCAGCCCGCCCGAGCCGACGAAGACGGCGGCGAACATCTGGCCGCAGACCACGATGGTCAGGATCATCGCCGTGATGCGCACCGTGCGCATGGTCGAGTCGACCAGCACCGACCATTTCAGCCGCCCATAGGCCAGCGCCAGCAGCACCGTGCCCAGCGCGCCGGTTGCAGAAGCCTCGGTCGGCGTGGCGATGCCGGCCATCATCGAGCCGAGCACGGCGACGATCACCACCACGGGCGGCACCAGCACCTTGCCGGTGAGCAGCAGCTTGGCGCCCAGCGACGGCTCGTCGGCCGATCTCGGCACGCGCGGGCCGTACTCGGGCTTCACCGTGCACAGGATGACAATGTAGATGATGTAGGCCAGCGCCAGCATGAGGCCGGGGATGAACATGCCGAGCAGGATGTTGCCGACCGAGGCGTTGGCGACCGGGCCGATGACCACCGCCAGCACCGAGGGCGGGATGATCGTGCCGAGCGAGCCGCCGGCGCAGATCGTGCCGGAGATCAGGCTCTTGGAATAGCCGTAGCGCAGCATCGCCGGGATCGCCAGCAGGCCGACCACGGTCTCAGTGGCACCGACCACGCCCGACGTGGCGGCGAAGATCACGCACATCAGCACGGTGCCCACGGCCATGCCGCCGGGGATGCGCCGCGTCCACAGGTGGATGGCGTCGAACAGGCGCGAGGCGATGCCCGAGGCCTCGAACATGGCGCCCATGAAGATGAACAGCGGCACGGCGGCCAGCACCTGGGCGGTGGCCGTCTCCTCGATCTTCTGGATGAACTGGTACTGCAGGCCTTCAAAGCCGAAGGAGTGCAGGCCGAAGATCACCGCCAGCGCCATCATGGCCAGTGCCACCGGGAAGCCGGTGAGGATGCAGGCGATCAGCGCCGGGAACATCCACAGCGAACTCATGGCGCTTTCTCTCGCGGTCGTGCGTCAGGTGCCATGCGCATCGCTGGCCTCCTCGGGCGGCTCGAACGGCCTGCCGGCGAGCGAGGCGATGCGCTTGATGATCTCGGCGACGATCTGCAGGGTGAAGATCGCGAAGCCCACGAACATCACCAGCTTGAACGGCCAGGTGATCGGATTCCAGCCGCCGGTGCCGGAGCGTTCGCCGCTCTTGAAGGCGGTCACGAAGTGGTCGTAGAGCCCCCAGGTGAGAAACGCCACCGTCGGCAACACGATCAGCGCCAATCCGATCAGGTCGAAGTATCGGATGCGCGGGCGCGTGCGGTGGTCGTACAGCAGGTCGACGCGCACGTGGCTGTCGGTCGACATGGCGTAGGCGATCGACAGCACGAACGAGGCGCCCATCAGCCAGGTGTTCAGGTCGTTGCCCCAGATCGTCGGGTTGCCGAAGACGTAGCGCAGCACCACGTCGTAGAGCATCAGCACGACCAGCACGATGACGAGCACCGCCGCCGCCGCGCCGAAGAAGCGGCTCAGGCCGTCGATCGTCCGCACCAACGCGCGCATGTCAGATCGTCCTCTCCGTCCTTCTCCCCGCGCAGGCGGGGAGAAGGTGCCGAGCGCCAGCGAGGCGGATGAGGGGCTGCCTCGCTCGACGACAAACGACGATGTAGTGGAAACTCCGCAAAGCCCCTCATCCGCCCTTCGGGCACCTTCTCCCCGCCTGCGCGGGGAGAAGGGTCTCAACTACCGGAACTCCGACCGGTACTGGGTGGCGCCCTTCCACCGCGCCATGAAGGCGCGCTGGTGCTCGACGACCTTCTTGAACCAGCCGCCGTCGGAGGCGATGTACTTGTCCTCCCACTCGCGCGTCGCCTTGGCGACGCCGTCGATATAGGCCTGATCGACGCGGATGATCTCGACGCCTTCGGCCTTGTACTTCTCGAGCGCGTCGGTATCCATCATGTTGATGGCCATCCACGACTCGATCGTCGAGACCTTGGCCGCGGCTTCGATCTGCCGCCGGGTGTTGGCGTCGAAGCCTTCCCACAGCGCCTTATCGAAAATGCACTCCAGCACCGCGCCGGGCTGATGCACGCCGGGCAGGATGATGTACTTGGCGACCTTGTGGAAGCCGAGGCTGTGGTTGATGCCCGGCGTCGCCCATTCGATGGCGTCGACGACACCACGCTCGAGCGCCGGATAGACCTCGCCGCCCGGCAGGATCACGGTCGAGGCACCCAGCGTGGTGGCGATCTCCGCCCACGCCCCCGATGTGCGCAGCTTCAGGCCCTTGAGATCCTCCAGCGTGCGCACCGGCTTGCGCGAATGCATGTGGATCTCGTCGGAGTGCGAGCCGCAGGGGATGCCGACGACGCCGAACTTCTCCATGCGCCACTGCTTCCACAGGTCGATGCCGCCGCCGGCGTAGATCCAATGCAGCAGCGCCTCGGCGGGTGGCGAGCCGACATAGCCACCGAAGATCGCCGCGGCCTTGTCGACGCCCCAGTCGTAGCCGGGCCAGGTATGGCCGGCGGGCGCCACCTTCTTCTGCACCGACTCGGTGATCTTCAGCGGGCTGCCGATGGTGCCGGCGGGGAAGATCTGGAACTTGACCTTGCCGGCGGTCAGCGCGTCGGCCTGCTTGGCGAATCCTTGCGCGAACTGCTCGAGATGCGGCCCGCCCGGCCACGATGTCGCGGTACGGACGTTTTGCTGGGCGACGGCCGCGCCCATGCCCAGTGCCATCGTCGCGATGGCGACGGCGGTGATTTTCGGTGCCCTCATACGTTCCTCCCTAGGTCATTGTCGTTGCTACGCCGGAACCGGACGCACACGCGAAACAATCAAGACGGCAGACTGCAACCCGCGCTCCGCCTTGGCAAGGATGGCGCCGTGATTCTTACCTTCCCCCGGAGGGGGAAGGTGGCGCGGAGCGACGGATGGGGGATGCCTCGACGACTCCTGCGTTCGTCTTCGACATCCCCCATCCGCCCTTCGGGCACCTTCCCCCTCCGGGGGAAGGTAGTTCTTCAAGGTCATATCGAGCCAATCTTCCAGCAATCGGCGGTGTGATCGGCGCCGATTTGTGTGGTGCCCGGATACGCCTCCAGGCAGCGCTGCTCGACATGGGCGCAGCGCGAGGCGAAGCGGCAGCCCACCGGCAGGTCCATCAGCGAGGGCGGTTGGCCGTCGATCGCCGTGAGCCTGCCGCGCGTACCGCTCATCTTGGGCACCGAGGCGATCAGCGCGCGGGTATAGGGGTGCGAGGGCGCCTCGAAGATCTGCTTCACCGGGCCGCACTCCACGATGCGTCCCGCGTACATCACCGCCACGCGATCGCACATGCGCGCCACCACGCCGAAATCGTGGGTGATGAACAGGATCGCCATGCCGTTCTCGCGCTGCAGGCGCTTGAGCAGCTTGAGGTACTGAAGCTGGATGGTGACATCGAGCGCCGTGGTCGGCTCGTCGGCGATCAGCACCTCGGGCTCGCCCGATATGGCGATGGCGCCGACCACGCGCTGCTTCATGCCGCCCGACATCTGGTGCGGGTATTGGCCGATGCGCTGCTCGGGCGCGGCGATGTCGACGCGGCGCAGGGCGGCCACCGCCTGCTTCATGATCTCCTTCAGCTTTGCCGGACCACGGCGCAGCAGCGCCTCGCGCAGCTGGTCGCCGATGGAGAAGACCGGGTTGAGCGAGGTCTGCGGGTCCTGCAGCACCATCGAGATCTTCCTGCCGCGAATCTCCCGCATCTGCGCCGGCGTGCGCTTCAGAATGTTCTCCCCGTCGAGGACGATCTCGCCCTGCACGGTGCGCGCCGCGCCCTTGGGCAGCAGGCGCATCACCGACAGCGCGGTCAGGCTCTTGCCGCACCCCGACTCGCCCACCAGGCCGAGCACTTCGCCCTTGCGCAGGGTGAAGCTCACGCCGTCGACCGCCTTCACCACGCCCCGGCGGAGGAAGAAATGCGTATGCAGGTCGCGGACGTCGAGGATGGTCTGCGCGCTGGAACTCATAGCTGACGCAGCCTCGGATCCAGCCTGTCGCGCAGCCAGTCGCCGAAGAGGTTGACCGACAGCACCAGGAGCGTGATGGCGATGCCGGGGATCAGCGCCACCCACCACGCTTCGGCGATCCTTCCGCGTCCCTCCGAGATCATCAGGCCCCAGGTCGGCGTCGGCGGCGGGATGCCGGCGCCGAGGAACGACAGCGAGGCCTCGGCGATGATCACCACGCCGATATTGAGCGTCACCAGCACCATGAAGGTATTGAGGACATTGGGCAGGATGTGGGTGAGCATGATGCGCAGCGTGGAACAGCCGCGCACCTTCGCGAGCGCCACGAAATCGCGTTGCCGCAAGGCCAGCACCTCGCCGCGGATGACCCGCGCGAAGCTCGCCCACAGCAGCAGCGAGATGGCGATCACCAGCGTGCCCAGCCCCTGCCCCATGGTCACCGCCAGCAGCAACGCGAAAAGGATGGCCGGAAAGGTGAAGGCCGCGTCGACCAGGCGCATCAGCACCGCGTCGACCTTGCCGCCGACATAGCCCGAGACGATGCCGATCAGCAGACCGACGCCGCCGCCGGCGGTCAGCGCCAGCAGCGCCACAAGCAGGCTGACACGCGCGCCGTGGATCAAGCGGCTCAGGATGTCGCGGCCGAAATGGTCGGTGCCCAGCAGGTACTTGGCCTTGCCACCGTCCATCCAGGCCGGCGGCAGCATCTTGTCGCGCAAGGTCTGGTCGATCGGCGAATGCGGCGCCAGCAGCGGCGCGAAGACCGCCATGACGACGATGACCGAGATGATGACGATCGGGATCCACGGCACCCGCGCCGTGCGCCGCACGCCCGCGCCGCCACGCAGGGTCAGCAGCGAGCGCCAGAATGGACGAGGCGTATCCGCGGCCGCAGGCAGCGCGCTCTGTGGCCGATCGACTACAGCCACGGCGCGCCTCTTTGGGACCGCCTGCGGCCCCCCGCCATCGTGAGAAGAGCCGGCGAGACGCCGGCGGTCCCAGGAAGACCGCTCATGCCAGCCGGATCCTGGGGTCGACATAGGCGTAGAGGATGTCGACGCCGAGGTTGATGGTGAGGATCAGGATCGATTTCAGGATGATCACCGCCTGCAGCAACGGGAAGTCGCGATAGATCACGGCCTCATAGGTCAACCTTCCGATGCCAGGCCAAGCGAACACCGTCTCGGTGACGATGGCGCCGGTGATCAGGTTGCCGACAAAGACACCCCAGAGGGTCAGCACCGGGATCAGCGCGTTGCGCAGGCAGTGCTTCCAGATCACCGTCGTCTCAGCCAGGCCCTTGATGCGCGCCAGCTTGACGAACTCGCTCTCCATGACCTCGAGCATCGCCGAGCGGGTGATGCGCATGAAGCCGGCGACGAGGAAGGTGCCGAGCGTGATCACCGGCAGGACGTAGTGGTCCGGCCCGCCCATGCGGCTCGACGGCAGCCAGCCCAGCTCGACGCTGAACACGAAGATCAGCAGCACGCCCAGCCAGAAGCTGGGCATCGCCACGCCCAGCACCGCCACCGTACCGGCGAATCTGTCGAGCAGGCCGCCGCGATTGAGCGCGGCCATCACGCCCAGCGGGATGCCGGCCACCATTCCCAGCAGCAGCGCCCAGGGGATGATGATCAGCGTGTTGGGCAGCCGGTCGAAGAAGGCCTCGACGGCCGGCTGCTTCATGCGGATCGAGCGGCCGAGATCGCCCTGCACCGCGTTGGTGACGAAGATCACGAACTGGTCGAGCACCGAGCCGTCGAGGCCCAGCGTCTTGATCATCGCCTCGCGGTCCTCGGCCGTGGCGTCCTCCGGCAGCATCAGGTCCACCGGATTGCCGGTCAGCCGACCGAGGAAGAAGACGATCATCGCGACCATCACCAGCAGGATGGCGCCCTGCATCAGCCGTCGCGCGATGTAGCGCTTCATGACGCCCCGCTCTCCCTGGAGCCCCTACCTCACTTCTTCGGCCAAGCCTTCTGCTCCGGTCGCGGGACACGCTCGAAGACGTCACCCAGCTCATGCCGGCCGGCGATCGGCGCGAACTGGCCGACCTTCCTGGTGTTGATGGCGTAGTAGCCCATGCCCTCGATGATCGGGATCACCGTCCAGGTGTTGGCGACGATCTCGACCATCTTGTCGGTGAGCGCCGTGCGTTTCTCCCGGTCGAGCTCGGCGATCAACGCGCGGTAGGTCTTGACGTACTCCTGGCAGATATCGCCGCAGTGCTCCTTGTGGCCCAGCAGGCGCTGCGTGCTCTCGGGCGAGAAGGCGCCGTCGTAGCGCCACGGCGCGTCGGGCCGGCCGGCCGTGCGGTACATCGAGGCCCAGCCCAGCAGCTGCGCCTGATCGCCACGCTCGAGCGGCGCGAAGGAGCCCCACTCGTAGTGCTTGAGCGTCACCTTCACGCCGATCTTGGTCCACATGTCGGCCAGCGCGGTGCCGATATCGACCATGAACTGCGTGCCGGGCAGCGCGGTGTTGGCGAATTTCAGCTCGAAGCCGTTGGGATAGCCTTCCTCGGCGAGGATCTTCTTGGCGAGAGCCGGATCGTAGCGGTAGTTCTCGTTGGCCCACTTCTCCCATTTCGCGGCGCTGAAGAAGTCGGTGTAGGCGAACGTCGCGAAGGGATGCGGCATGCGCGCCTTGCCGTTCATCACGTGCTCGATGATCTGCTTGCGGTCGATCGCCAGCGAGAGCGCTTGGCGCACCCGCGGCTTGGCGATCGGCAGATCCTTGTTCTCCGGCTTGTAGGCGCCGTAGAACTGGAAGATCGCCTGCATGGTGCCAGGCACCGACAGCACCTCCAGCCCGGCGCGCGCGGCGCTCAGCATGGTCTCCGGCCCGATCGAGGCGATCGCCGCCTCGCCGGTGCGCACCATGGCCACGCGTGTACTCTCCTCGGGCACCAGCAGGATGTGCAGTTCCTTGAAGTGCGGCCGGCCACGCCAGTGGTTGTGGGTCACGGCCTCGAACTCGATGCGATCGCCCTTGACGTTGCGCTTGAACTTCCATGGCCCGCTGCCGATCGGGTTCTTGCGATACTCCTCGTCGCCGACCTTCTCGATATAGTTCTTGGGCATGATCGCGCCCTCGGGCGCCACGGCGCGCGACAGGCCGGCCGGCAGGCCGATCTGCGGCGAGTTGGTGTTTACCTGCACGGTGAGCTCGTTCACGACCTCGATGCTCTTGATCGTGCGCCGCATGGTGGCGGCGGCGGCGGCCAGCGAGCCCTGGCTCATCTGCCGCTCGAGGCTGAACTTGACGTCGTGCGCGGTGAGCTTGTCGCCGTTGTGGAACACCTGGCCGGGCCGGATGAAGAAGGTCCAGCTCAGGCCGTCGGGCGACAGTTCCCAACGCTCCGCCACGCCGGGCCCGACGCCACCCTTCTCGAAGTTGAACCCCACCAGCGAGTCGTACATCACCGCCTGGTAGACGGCGTTGCCTGGGCGACCCTCGAGGATCGGATCAAGGGTCTGCGCGCCGAGCGACTCGACGGCGAAGATCAAGGTGCCTTTCTGCTCCTGGGCGGTAGTTGGCGCGACGGCGGCGGCGACAAGCAGGCCCAACGCCAGAGTCGCAATTCGGGCGACACCACGAATCATCGTTTCCTCCTGGACACACCCAATGTCTTCGCTTGGGCTTTCTTGCTTTCTGGACCCCGACTATCGGGCGCGCGTCGAAGCCTTGTCAACGTGCGCGCGTCACGCCTTCGCCGGCTTGCGTGGAGGCATGCGGTAGCGGTCCTGCGGATCCTTCCAGCCCTTGAAGTTCGGCTTGCGCTTTTCGGCAAAGGCGGCGCGCGATTCCATCAGGTCGCTCTTGTCGCCGTGCTCGTGCAGCGCGTCGGCCAGCGCCTTCATGTCGGGGCCGGGCTCGGGCCGCATCTGGCGCATCATGTAGACGGTGTTGACGCGCGAGGCCGGCGGCAGGGTCAGCATGTGCTCGGCCATGCCCATCGCCTCGGGCATCAGCTGCTCGGGTTCGACCAGCCGGTTGACGAAGCCGATCTGGTGGAAGCGCTCGGCGGTGAAGCGGAAGCCCATCGCCATCTCCATCGCGATGGGATACGGCAGGTTGGCGATGTGGCCGTGGTTGTAGCCGCCCAGCAGCCAGCGCTTGGCCTCCGACACCTCGAACACCGCGCTGCGCACGGCGACGCGCAGATCGGTGCGCTCGACCAGCATGAATCCGCCGCCCATGGCGAAGCCGTTGATCGCGGCGATCACCGGCTTCTCCAGCTTGCCGGCCATGAACGGATCCTCGATGTCGATCTTCTTGCCGCCCGGCGTCTTGTTGGCCAAGGTTTCCTTCATGTCCTCGCCGGCGCAGAAGCCGCGGCCGGCGCCGGTGAAGATCGCCACTTCGAGCGCATCGTCGGTGCGGAACGCGGTCCAGGCCTTGGCCAGCTCCGTGCGCATCTCCTGGTTCAGCGCGTTGAGCCGATCCGGCCGGTTCATGCGCACCACCAAAATCTGGCCGTGGCGTTCGGTCTCGACGACGCTCATTCAATTCCTCCCTCGATCGGCAATGGCCAGGGACTGTACGGCCGGCGCCCCCGCTCGACAATCTCGGGATGCCCGGGGATGATACGGTCCTGCGTTGCGTAGTGTCGATTACAGGTCGTCTTGACCTAGAACTGTACCGGGGCACGGTTATGAGACAGTTCGCTGCGCCGGTTACGCTGCCAATTTGAACTCCGTGGCGGCTTCGGATGCAAGAGCCTTATGTTCGGCCCTGATCTGATTGGGCGTCTTGTGCCCATGG
>Ga0194123_10005231_pt1 | contig 14056 bp, 10 predicted proteins | sample TA2MahsurfametaG_5_FD_155479 | JGI IMG/M metagenome (GOLD analysis project Ga0194123, IMG submission 155479) | Freshwater microbial communities from Lake Tanganyika, Tanzania - TA2015023 Mahale A surface | ecosystem: Environmental > Aquatic > Freshwater > Lake | place: Tanzania: Lake Tanganyika... | reverse complement strand
GCACGGCGGCGGCATCGACCTCTGCTTCCCGCACCACGAGAACGAGATCGCCCAGTCCGAATGCGCCACCGGCGTGAAAGGCTTCGCCGCGCACTGGTTCCACAGCGCCCACCTGATGGTCGAGGGAGAGAAGATGTCCAAGAGCAAGGGCAACCTGTACACGCTCGAAGAACTCGCCGCCAAGGGCTTCGCGCCCATGGAGGTCCGCTACACGCTGATCGCCGGCCACTACCGCAGTCCCCTCAACTTCACCATGAAGGGCGTCGAGGACTCCCGTTCGGCCCTCGCCAAGCTCGAGCGCGGCGCCGACCGCCTCCTGGCCGCCGCTGGTTTCACCCGCGCCGAATTCGCCGCGCCGGCGACCCAGGAAGTCCAGACCTCCTGGGGTCGCTTCGCCAAGGCCTGGGAAGTCCTGCAGGACGACCTGAACATCCCGGGTTGCCTCGGCCAAGTCTTCACCGTGCTCGCCGAGAAGGACGAGCCGACGGCCGAACAGGCCCGTCAGGACGTCTCCGGCCTCGCCAAGATCCTCTTCGCCCTCGGGCTCCGGCTCTTCGCCGCCAAGGCCGAGGTCGCCATCCCGGCCGAGGTCGCCGAACTGGGCGCCCGTCGCTGGGCCGCCAAGCAGGCCAAGGACTTCGCCGCCGCCGACCAGCTCCGCAAGGACCTCACCGCGCTCGGCTGGACGATGCTCGACCGCAAGGACGGCTACGATCTCAAGAAGGGCTGAAGGGCGGGGCGGCCGCCTCCGTCCTTGCCCTTCGCCTCGGGAAGCCCTAGCGAGTGGGGTCTTCCGCCATGTCCTCCCGTCCGCAGATGACTCCCCTCGAGGAGATCCGTCACTCCGCCGCCCACATGCTGGGCGCCGCCGTGCTCCGCCTGTTCCCCCAGGCCCAGCTGGACATCGGCCCGCCCACCGACAACGGCTTCTACTACGACTTCGACCTCGACCATACCTTCACGGCCGAGGACCTGGTGAAGATCGAGGAGGAGATGCGCCGCATCGCCAAGGAGAACCAGAAGTTCGAGCGCTTCGAGTGCACCCGCGAGGAGGCCGAGAAGCTGATCCGCGAGCGCGGCCAGCACGCCTACAAGGTCGGCCGCCTCGGCGACATCCCCGCCGGCGAGACGATCTCCTTCTATAAGAACGGCGAGTTCGTCGACCTCTGCGCCGGCACCCACGTCCGCTACACCTCGCAGGTGAAGGCGTTCAAGCTCCTGCACATCGCCGGCGCCTACCACCGCGGCGACGAGAAGAACAAGCAGCTCCAGCGCATCTACGGCACCGCGTACGCGACCAAGGACGAACTCGAGCAGGCCATGGCCCGCGCCGAGGAGGCCAAGAAACGCGACCACCGCAAGCTGGGCAAGGAGCTGAAGCTCTTCCACATCGACGAGAAGGTGGGGCAGGGGCTCATCCTCTGGACGCCCAACGGCGCGATCGTCCGTCAGGAGCTCCAGAACTTCATCTCCGAGCGCCTCTTCCGGACCGGCTACAAGCAGGTCTTCACGCCGCACATCGGCAACCTCGACCTCTACCGCACCTCGGGCCACTTCCCGTATTACAAGGACGCCCAGTTTCCCCCGCTCGTCGAGCGCGAGGCGATGGAGCTGCTCGCCAAGGAAGGCTGCGGTTGCGGCGAACTGACCAACCGGCTGGCCGACGGCACGGTGCAGGGCTTCCTGCTGAAGCCGATGAACTGCCCGCACCACATCCGCATCTACGCCTCGCAGCCGCATTCCTATCGCGACCTGCCGGTGCGTCTCGCCGAATTCGGCACGGTCTACCGCTGGGAGCAGTCCGGCGAGCTCAACGGCATGACGCGCGTCCGCGGCTTCACGCAGGACGACGCCCACCTCTTCTGCACCGAAGACCAGGTCCTGCCGGAAGTCCTCGGCTGCCTCGAGCTCGTGAAGGTCGTCCTCAAGACCCTCGGCCTGCACGATTACCGCGTGCGCGTCGGCCTGCGTAATCCTGATTCCGCCAAGTATACCGGTACCGCCGAGAACTGGGACAAGGCCGAGGCCGCCTGCCGCGCCGCCGCCGCCACCCTCGGCGTCGCCTTCTCCGAGGAGCCCGGCGAGGCCGCTTTCTACGGACCCAAGATCGACTTCGTCGTCCGCGACGTCATCGGCCGCGAATGGCAGCTCGGCACCGTGCAGGTGGACTTCAACCTGCCCGAGCGTTTCGACCTCACCTACAACGGCGCCGACAACAAGCCGCACCGCCCGGTGATGATCCACCGCGCGCCCTTCGGCTCGATGGAGCGCTTCGTCGGCATCCTGATCGAGCACTTCGCCGGCGACTTCCCGACCTGGCTCTCGCCCGAGCAGGTGCGCCTCATCCCGCTCAACGACGACCTCAACGCCGACTGCGAAGCCATGGCCGAGGTCCTCAAGGCCGCGAAGATCCGCTGCAGCGTCGATGGTTCGTCCGACAAGCTCGGCGCCAAGATCCGCCGCGCCGAGATGTCCAAGGTCCCGCACATGCTTGTCGTGGGCGCCAAGGAGAAGGAAGCCGGCGTGGTCAACGTCCGCTCCCGCGCCGACAAGTCCTTCGAAGGCAACCGCACCTTGGCCGAGTTCGTGGCCCTGGTGTCGGCCGAGGTCGCCGAGCGTCGCCTCAAGGCGCACGTCCCGACGGCCCCCGCCGCCCCCGCCGCCCCCCAGGCCTGAGCGTCACGTCGTTTTCACGGACTCCCCGGGGAACTGAGGTTGCCCGGCGGGGTCCTTTGGGCCTATACCTAGCCCATGAGCCAGCCCCGTTCCTCCTCACGTCGTGACTTCCTCAAGTTCGCCGGCCTCGGCAGCCTCGTCTTCGGCGCCGGTTCCGCCCGGGCCCTCGGCGCCGAAGGCCGTGAAGCCGCCGCGAACTCGGGCAAGCGGCAGGCCAAGAACGTCATCTTCATGGTGTCCGACGGCATGTGCTTCTCGGTGCTCACCGCCGCGCAGACCTACCTCCGGCGCACGGAGAAGCGCTCCTCGCATTGGATGAAGATGTACGCCGAACGTCCGGTCGTCCGCTCGCTCTGCGAGACCGACTCCGCCAGCGGGATCGTGACCGACTCCGCCGCCGCAGCCAGCTGCTGGGGCATCGGCGAGCGCATCGACAACGGCGTGCTGAACATCACCCAGGACGGACGCAAGCCACTCACGCTGGTGCAGAAGATGAACGCCGCCAAGAAGCGCTGCGGCCTCGTCACCACCGCCACCGCCACGCACGCGACCCCGGCCGGCTTCGCCGTCACCGTCCGGAAACGCTCCGACCAGAAAGCCGTCGCCGCCCAATACCTCGAGCGCGGCGTCGACGTCGTCCTCGGCGGGGGCGCCCAGTATTTCAACGACGACCTGCGGGCCGCCTACCGCAAGGCCGGCTACGGCCTCGCGCTCGACCGTGACCAGCTGCTGGCCGACGCCGGCCAGGCTCCGTTGCTCGGCCTTTTCAGCAAGAGCCACATCCCCTACGAGCTCGACCGCCTGAACTCCGCCGAACTCAAGGCTTCGACGCCGACGCTCGCCGAGATGACCCAGGTCGCCCTGCGACGCCTCAGCTCGGCCCCGGAAGGTTTCTTCCTGCTGGTCGAAGGCGGCCGCATCGACCACGCCGCGCATGGTAACGACGGCGCCGCCGCCATCCGCGAACAGGTGGCCTTCGACGAGGCCATCGCGACCGTGCTCGCCTTCGTGGACAAGAACCCGGACACCTTGCTGATCATCACCACCGACCACGGCACGGGCGGCTTCAACGTCAACGGCCTCGGGAGCGAGGACTTCGACACCTCGGCGCCCTCGTATGCCGAATCCAGCCCCGCTTTCGACCGGATGACGGCCTTCACCTCTTCGCTCGAACTGCTAGGCGCGAAGACCAAGGGCCTGGCTCCGAAGGATTTCCTCGCGGCCGCCGAGCAGGCGACCGGGCTGAAGTTCAAGGCCGACGACCGCGCCAAGATCACCTCGACGAAGACGCTGTCCGCCGCGCTGATGAAGTACACCTCGATCGGCTGGACCAGCAACAACCACACCGGCGAGATGGTCGAGTTCTGCGCCACGGGCCCGGGCTCGCAGCTCTTTCCTCCGCACCTGCGCAACGACCAGGTGCATGCGAAGATCCTGCAGGCGACCGGGGTGGCCTGAGGGCGGAGCACCCGGCCAACAAAAAGGGCGTCCTTGCGGACGCCCTTCGTCTTGCCCGGCCTTTCGGCTCAGAGCTTGTTGTACTTCACGCCGCAACCGTAAGGCTTGGTGCTGGCGGTCTCGGGGGCCTTGCCTTCCTTCACGGCCTTGACGGCGGCGAGGACGTAGTTGGTGGCCTTCTCGATGTCGGCGGACTTGGTGGAGGCGATGCTGTCGATCGCGCCCTTGTAGACGAGGGTGCCCTTGCCATCGATGACGAAGCAGTGCGGGGTCACCTTGGCGTCATAGGCGCGGCCGATGCTCTGGTTGGCGTCCTGGACGACGGTGCCGGGGTAGTAGGTGGCGGATTCGAGCTTGTGGCCGCCGGTGTTGATGACGAGCCAGACGGCGCCCGAGGCGACGACTTCCTTCTGGAACTCCTGCATCTTGCCGCCTTCGTAGAACTTCTTCACGTAAGGGCAGCCCGGGTTGTACCATTCGAGGACGACGGTCTTGCCCTTGAAGTCGGCGAGGCTGACGGTCTTGCCGTCGAGGGTCTTGCCGGTGAAGTCCGGGGCAGGCTGGCCGACTTCGGGAGCGGCGAACGAGACGACGGCCATGAGGCAGGCGAGGAGGGTGGGGAGGATGCGCATGGGTGTGGTGGGAAGGTCTTGGTTTGTAGGGGTTGTTTCACACTTTTCAACCCCTTCGCGGGCGAGAGGTTGCGCGGAAGTCCGCAAAGTCCCCGTTTTTACGTGGTTTTGACTCATGGGTTGCCAAATTGACCGAAAAGCACGAATTAATCCCTGTCTATGGCTGACGCCCGTTCCATCGCCTTGGTCTGCGCCAACGAAGCTTCCCTGTGGGCGGAGCTCCGCGCCCGCGCGGCCAGCGTCGCCCAGGCCGAACCGGCCTTGGCGCCGATGCTTCGTCGTTACGTCCTCGACCGCGCCGGTTTCGAGGACGGGATCGTCCAGCGACTGGCCGAACGCCTCACCCCGACGGGTCAGGACCTGCCGGTCGTGCTCCGCGTCCTCGGGGAGGCCGTCGCGGCGGACCGCGAGGTCCTCTCGCAGATGCGCGCCGACATCCGCGCCACGCTCGAGCGCGATCCCGCGACCGAGCACGCGCTCATCCCTTATCTCTGGTTCAAGGGCTTCCACGCCATCTCGACCCACCGCCTTGCGCACGCCCTCTGGAAGGCCGGCCGCAGGGAGCTCGCCACGCACCTGCAGTCGCTCGTCTCCGAGCACCTCGGCGTCGACATCCATCCCGCCGCCCGCTTCGGCGTGGGCATCCTCCTGGACCACGCCACCGGCTTCGTCGCCGGCGAGACCAGCGTCGTGGCCGACAACGTCTCGTTCCTGCATGAGGTCACCCTCGGCGGCACGGGCAAGGCCCGCGGCGACCGTCATCCGAAGATCCGTTCCGGCGTCCTGGTCGGCGCCGGCGCCAAGATCCTCGGCAACATCACCGTCGGCGAGGGCGCCAAGATCGGCGCCGGGTCCGTCGTGCTGAAGGACGTCGCCCCCCACACCAGCGTGGCCGGCGTTCCCGCCGTCGTCATCGGTCAGACCTCCGTCGACGCCCCGGCGCTCGACATGGACCATTCCCTCTAGGCCATGCCGCATTCGCGTCCAGCGCAGGAACGTCCCGGCGACGCCCGCGTCCTGGACTGCCTCTACCGCGTCGGCGCCTTCGTCAACGCCACCGAAGACCCGCGGGAGGCGCTCGACTTCATCCTCGAGGAGATCGTCCGCACGCTCGGCGCCTCCAGCGCTTCCATCGCGCTCGTCGAGCCCGCCACGGGCTCGCTCCGCATCGAGGTGAGCAACGGCCTCGACGCCGCCTCGGTCGAGCGCGTCATCAACCAGGGGCAGGGCATCACCGGCTGGGTGGCGCTCTACGCCAAGCCGCAGCGGATCCCCGACGTCTCCAAGGACCCGCGTTACGTCGAGATCCGCAAGGGCATCCGCTCCGAGCTCGCCGTCCCCATGGAGCTGATGGGGAACGTCATCGGCGTCGTGAACTGCGATTCCGACCGGCTCGACGCGTTCTCGGACCAGGACGTCGCCTTCCTCTCCCTCCTCACCAACGAGGCCTCCAAGGCCGTCGGCCGCATCTGGCTGCTCCGGCAGCTCCGTTCCAAGGCCGCGCAGCTCGAAGCCCTCGTGCGCGCCGCGCAGGGCCTCGCCCGCGAACGCGACGAGCCGGGCATCTCCACGGACCTGGCCCGGCATACGCGCGCCCTGCTCGGGGCCCGCGCCTGCGCCTATTACAACCTCGTCGACGACTCGCTCCACCTGCGGAGCCTCGATGGCGACCTCGGCGACTCCGCCCTCGCCCCAGGCATCGCGCTCAGCCGGACGTCGCTCGGCACCGTCGTCACCCGCGGACGTTCGGTCGTGGTGCCGCTGGCGGGCAAGACGGAGGAGGACCTTTTCGAACGGCTGTCCGAGCCGGTGGCCTCGTCTTCGCTGCTGGCCGTGCCCGTCCGTTATGAGGACGACACCTTCGGGGTGCTGCTCTGCGTCGCCATGGGGGCCTACCGTTTCTCGGACGACGACAAGCACCTCGTCGCGGCGCTCGCCTCGTTCGGCGCCTCCTCGATCCAGAACGCCCGGCTCTACGCCAAGGTCTTCGCCGTCGAGGAAGGCCTGCGGCGCAGCGAACGCCTGACCGCGCTCGGCCTGCTTTCGGCCGAGGTCGCCCACGAGATCCGGAACCCGCTCACGGTCATGAAGCTGCTTTCGGACACCTTGTCGCAGGGCGTGGCCGCCGACGACCCGAAGATGGAGGACCTCGGCGTCATGCGCGAGAAGATCGCGCACATGGAGGGCGTGGTCTCGCGCGTGCTCGGGATGAGCAAGGCGCAGTCCGGCGCGTTCCGTACCCTCGACCTGCGGCAGGCGGCCGAGAACGCCGCGCTCCTGCTCCGGCTCAAGCTCCAGCAGCTCGGCGTGAAGGTCGAGATCGACTGCGCGGAAGCGCTCCCGCTCGTCGAGGGCAACCCCGGGCAGATCCAGCAGATCTTCCTCAACCTCATGATGAACGGCGTCCAGGCCATGCCGGGCGGGGGCGCGCTCACCGTGCGGCTGAACGTGGAGCCCGGCCCGCAGGGCGACGTCGTCGCCGTGCGCATCGCGGACACCGGCACGGGCATCCCGCCCAAGATCCTGCCGAAGATCTTCGACTCCTTCTTCACCAGCCGCGAGGACGGCACCGGACTGGGCCTCGCCATCGTGAAGCGCATCCTCCGCGACCACCGCGGCGACATCGTCGTCGAGTCGACCGCGCCCGGCGGGACGACCTTCAGGTTCTGGGTGCCGGCGGGGAAGTGAGCAGGCGCTTCCCCGCGGTCCAGGCCACGGGGAGGAACGACACCAGGACCACGATCAGGATGACCTTGTGCAGCTGGTCCGCCAGCGGCGTCCCGCCGAGGGCGTACCCGAGCCAGACCAAGGAGTTGATCCAGAGGACGCCGCCCAGGATGTTCCAGCGCAGGAACCGCGTCGGCGCCATCGCGCCCATGCCCGCGGCGAAGGGCACGAACGTCCGCATGAGCGGCACGAAGCGGGCGAGCACGATGGCGAGCGGGCCTCGCTCCGCGAAGTAGTCCCGGGCCGCCTGCAGGTGGCGGCGCTTGTACCACCAGGTGTCGGCCTTGGTCTCCATCGCCGCGCCGTATCGCCGGCCGAGCCAGTAGCCCGTCTGGTCGCCGACGATCGCGGCCACGGTCAGCGCCGCGGTCAGTTCCCATGGGCTGAAGTAGGCGGGCCGGTCGCCGTTGGCGATCGCGAGCACCCCCGCCGTCACGAGCAGGGAGTCTCCGGGCAGGAAGAACCCGGCGAGCAGGCCGGTCTCGGCGAAGATGATCAGGCACATCAGGCCGATGCCGCCCAGCTCGATGGTCTGCCGCAGTCCTTCCGCCGTGTGCAGGTGGGCCCAGAAGTCGCTCAGCCAGGAATCCATGCCGAGGCGTAGGCCGAAAGCCGCGGGATGGCAATCACCCTTGAACGGCAGGGGCTTTCCCATCACGTTGGCGGCGTCGCATGTCGCCCGAATACGAAGCCTCCGCCATCCTGCTCCGCCGCGCCGCGCTCCAGCACGGTCTGGCCGGGCAGGCCGCCTTGGAAGGCGATTTCGTGCCCCGCGCCAAGGTCTTCCTCGCCGAGGCCCGCGAGCTCCAGCTGGCGGCCCATCGCGCCGGCGTGCGCGGCGGCGAGGTCGCCCGGCTCCGTTCCGACGCCATCGACATCCTGTTCGACGCCTTGTTCCTGCGCGCCGGTCCCGCGGCCGCCGCGCTCAGCCTGGTGGCCACGGGCGGCTACGGCCGGGCCGAGCTCTGCCCCCTCAGCGACATCGACCTGCTGGTGCTGGTGCCCCGGCACTCCGCGGCGACCAAGGCCTTGGTCGAATCGATCCTCTATCCGCTCTGGGATCTCGGCCTGAAGGTCGGCCAGTCGGTCCGCACGGTCACCGAGTCGACGAACTACGCCAAGGACGACCTGCATCTGCACGTGGCTTTGCTGGAGACCCGTCACCTGTGCGGTTCGCCCGAGCTCTACGCCCAGCTCGAGGCCAAGACGGCGGCGCTCCTCTCGGGCCAGGCCTGGAAGCCCTTCGCCCGGGCGATCGTCGAATCCCAGCGCAAGCGCCGCGAGAAGGCGGGCGGCAGCGCCTACCTGCAGGAGCCTGACCTCAAGAACGGCGTCGGCGCCCTCCGCGACGTGCAGGGCTGCGTCTGGATCGCCCGCACGGCCCGCAACGGCGTCGGCCCGGCCGGCCTGGCCGCCTCCGGCTTCCTGCCCGCCGTCGACCTCCAGAAGTTCGAGGAGGCCAAGCAGGTGCTCCTGCGTCTGCGCTGCGAACTGCATTTCCAGGTCACGCGTCCCACCGAGCAGCTCTCGCTCGAGCGGCAGGACACCATGTCGGCCGCGCTCGGCTTCGCCGGCACCCTCACCGAGCGCATCGGCGGGATGATGGGCCGGTATTTCGACGCCGCCGACCATGTCCGCCGTTGCGCCGAGATCGTCGAAGGCGCCGTCATGGGCGAGCCGGAGCCGGAAGGGTGGGGCGCCCCGTTCGTGATGGACGGCCTGCGCGTCGTCCCCGGCGGCACGGTGACGGCCGAGCATCGCCTGCTCTTCGAGGAGGATCCGGGCCGCCTCGTCCGGCTGTTCCGCATCTGCCAGATCCATGAGGCCCGCCCGGACCGGGCGCTCTCGCTGCTGGTCCGCGAACGCGCCCATCTGCTCACGCCGGAGGTCGCCCAGTCCGAGGAGGCCCGCAGCGCCCTGCGCGCGATGCTCACCGAAGGCGGCCGCGTCTACCCGGCCCTCAACGCCCTGCGCGAGCACGGCCTGCTCTACCGGCTCGTCCCGGAGTTCGCGGGGCTGCACTGCCTGGTGCAGTTCGAGTTCTACCACCGCTGGACGGCCGACGTGCACACCCTGCGCTGCCTGCGCGAACTCGACCGCATCTACGCGGGCGAGTCGCTGGTGGAGCAGAAGTACCGCGAGGTCGTGCTCGGGTCCGAGGCGCCCTCGCTCCTCTACGCGATCCTCTTCCTGCACGACATCGCCAAGTCCGGCGGCATCGAAGGGCACGCCGAGCGCGGCGTGCCGATCGCCGACCGCATCCTGGAGCGGCTCGGGTTCGACGCCCGGGAGCGCGAGATCGCGGCCGGGGTCATCCGCCACCATCTCGTGATGGGCCTCTATTGGCAGCGCCATGACATCGACGATCCCGCGAACATCGAACGGTTCGCCCGGCTCATGGGCGACGAGCAGGTCCTGCGCAGCCTCTTCGTCCACACCCGTTGCGACGCGCGGGCGACCTCGCCTGACCTCTGGACCGACTTCAAGGACGGCCAGCACTGGTCGCTCTACCGCCGCACCCTCGCGCGTCTCGCCGACGCGGTCGACGACGACCATGCCGACGCCGCCGCGAAGCTCCGCGCGGCGACGGTCGCCCTGCTCGGCGCCGACGTCCCGGAGGACGAGGTCGAGGCCCACTTCACCACGATGCCTCCGGGCTATTACCTCCACGCCGCCCCGGAGGACGCCGCGCATCATCTCCGGATGATCCATCGCCTGATCGCCTCGGTGTCCGCGGCCGATCCGGACGAATCGCTGCGTCCGATCGTCGAATGGCATGACGACGCGGGCTCGGGCCAGTCGCTCGTGACCGTGGTCACCTGGGACCGCGCGGGCCTCTTCAGCCGAATGGCGGGCGCCTTCGCCGTGGCCGGCATCAACATCGCCTCCTGCCGCGCGTTCTCGCGCGAGGACGACGTCTCCATCGACTTCTTCAAGGTCGTGCTGCCTCTCGGCAAGGAGCCCGCCTCCAAGGAGCGCTTCACGGCCGCGTTGGAGAAGTCGCTGCTCGGCGGCACCGACCTGCTCGCCGAAGTGGCCGCCGAGGAGCAGCGCGCCCTGCTGACCGCCCCGCGGCGCAAGGCCTTCGTCCCGTTGGCGGCCAAGGTGGAGGTCTACTATGAGGTGGACCTCGCCCGCACGGTCATCGAGGTCCAGTGCAACGACCGTCTCGGCCTGCTGTTCCGCATCGGCCGGGCGATCCAGGAGGGCGGCTACGCCATCACCTTCGCCAACATCGCCACGGAGCAGGGCTTCGCGATCGACACCTTCTACGTCCTGCCGGAGCGGGGTCTCGCCCGCGAGCCGCAGCCGCCGGAAGCCCTGGCCGACGTCCTGCGGGGGCTGGTCAGCTGAACGCCGTCCCCCCTTGCCTCGGCGGGGAAACCCGCCAACCTGTGGCTTCGCCATGAATCCGCTGCTTTCGCTCCTGAAATCCGCCCTCATCGTCCTCGCCGCGGCCGGTTCGCTCCGCGCGGCCGAGCCCGCCTCTTCCGCCATGACTCCTCCCAAGCTTGAGAAAGCCACCTTCGGCGCCGGTTGTTTCTGGGGCGTCGAATATCAGTACGCCAAGATCCCCGGCGTCCAGTCCGCCGTCTGCGGCTACGCCGGCGGCAAGACCGACTTCCCGACCTACGAGGAGATCTGCGCGAAGGGCACCGGCCACGCCGAGGTCATCGAGGTGACCTTCGACCCCGCCAAGGTCACCTACCGGACGCTCGTGGAGTATTTCTTCAAGATGCATGACCCGACGCAGGTCAACCGTCAGGGGCCGGACATCGGCGACCAGTATCGTTCGGTCATCTTCACCCATTCCCCGGAGCAGCAGAAGATCGCGGAGGACGTGAAGGTCGGCCTCGCCTTGGCCAAGGTCTTCAGCCGTCCTATCGCCACCCAGATCGGGAAGGCGCCGAAGTTCTGGAAGGCCGAGGAATATCACCAGAAGTATTACCAGCTGCGCGGCAAGAAGCCTTACTGCCATCTGGTGCCCTTCGCGGAAGAGAAGTGAGCCGTGGCTGAACGCCGCCAGGGGTCGGACGACGCTTTGCCTGGCCTCGGCCAGGGGGTGCCTGACGCCATCCCGGAACGTCGCCGGCCGCTCGCCGCGCGCATGCGGCCGCGTAATCTCGCCGAAGTCGTCGGCCATGCCGCCTTGCTCGGCCCGGAGTCCTTGCTGCCTCGGCTCATCAAGGCCGACACCTTCGGCTCGCTGCTGTTCTACGGTCCGCCCGGGTGCGGCAAGACGACGCTGGCCGAGGTCATCGCCGCCGAGACGCGATCCTTCGTCGTCCGGGTCAACGCAGTGCTTTCCGGCACCCCGGAACTACGCGAGATCCTCGCCGAGGCCCGCCGGCAGCCGTCCCGCAAGACCGTCCTGGTCGTCGACGAGATCCACCGTTTCAACAAGGCCCAGCAGGACCTGCTCCTGCCGGACGTCGAAGCCGGCGTGGTGCGTCTCATCGGTTGCACGACGCATAATCCCGGGCTCTACGTCGTGCCGGCGCTCCTCAGCCGCAGCCATCTCTTCCGGCTCGACCCGCTGACGCCCGCCGAGATCGCCGCCTTCCTCGGCACGGCGCTCGCCGACCGGGAGCGGGGCCTCGGCGCCCTCGGCATCAAGGCGTCGGAGAAGGTCCTGCGGCAGGTCGCCGAGATGGCTTCGGGCGACCTCCGGCGGGCTCTCAACTGCCTCGAGACCCTCGTGCTCTCCGCCCCGGCGCTCGGCAGCGTCACGGACGAGGCCGTGGCGGCTTTCGCCCGCGAGCGACGCATCCGTTACGACGACGGGGGCGACGACCATTACGACACGGCGTCGGCGTTCATCAAGTCGGTGCGCGGGGGCGATCCGGACGCCGCGCTTTACTGGCTCTTCCTGATGCTCGAAGGAGGGGAGGAGCCGCGCTTCATCGCCCGCCGACTGGTCATCTGCGCCTCCGAAGACGTCGGTCTGGCCGACTCCCGCGCGTTGGGCGTGGCCACCGCCGCCTTCCAGGCCTGCGAGATGGTCGGCCTGCCCGAGTGCGAATACGCGCTCGCCCACGCGACGCTGTTCCTCGCGCTTTCGCCCAAGAGCAACAGCACCACCGCCGCGATCGCCGCGGCCAAGGACGCCGTCCGTAACCTGCCGCGCCAGGAAGTGCCCTTGCACCTCAAGGACGCGCACAACAGCGTGAACAAGAGCCTCGGGAACGGCGGCGCCTATCGGTATAGCCACGATTACCCCGAAGCCGTCAGCGGCCAGGATTACCTCAGCCGCCCGTTGTCCCTCTACCACCCCGGCGACGCCGGCGCGGAGCCGCAGCTCGCCGAACGTCTCGCCCGCTGGCGCGAGCTCAAGGCGGCCCTGAAGAAGAAGGACGGCCGGCCGTGAGCAAGGTCGCGCCCCGCCTGCCGTGGTTCGGCCCCGGCAAGTTCCCGCTCTACCTCGCGCCCATGGCGCGTCATACCGACGTCGCGTTCCGCCAGCTCTGCAAGGAGCAGGGCGCCGACGTGATGGTCACGGAATTCGTCCAGTCGGAGGCGCTCCTCCGCGACAACGCCAAGGCCTGGGAGATGGTCGATTTCACGGAAGGCCAGCGCCCGATGGGCGTCCAGATCTTCGGGGCCACCCCGGCTTCGATGGCCAAGGCCGCCCGGCTGGTCTGCGACCGGATGCGACCGGACTTCCTCGACCTCAATTTCGGCTGCCCCGCCCATAAGGTCATCGAGCAGAACGCCGGTTCGGGGCTCCTGCGCTGCACGCCCCTGCTTTACGACCTCGTCAAGGCGGTGAAGGACGCCATTCCGGACGTCCCCCTGACCGCGAAGATGCGGCTGGGCTGGGATCATGCGACCATCGTGGCCGTCGAGGTCGCCGGCCGGCTGCAGGAGCTCGGCGTGGAGGCCCTCGCCGTCCATGGCCGGACCAAGGAGCAGGGATATTCGGGCGAAGCCCATTGGGGCTGGATCGCGCAGGTCGCCGCCGCGGTCGATATCCCCGTCATCGGCAACGGCGACGTGAAGGACGGGGCGTCGGCGCTGCTCCGTCGGAATGATTCGGGGGTCTCGGGCCTGATGATCGGCCGCGCGGCGCTCGGTAACCCGTGGGTCTTCGCCCAGATCAAGGCCGCGCTCGAGGGCAGGGCGGGTGAGGCCGTCGAGACCGGCGTCCAAGCCCGCTGGGATTGCCTGCTCCGCTTGGCTGAACTCACCCTTGAGACGCACGCTTCGCGGCTGGGGCATCGCGACGTCCGCTGGATGCTCGATCGCCTCCATCCGCTCACGCATGGGCTGCCAGGTTCGCGCAAATTGCGCGACCGGCTCCGGTATTGCCTGAGCTTGGACGACTTGCGTCGGCTCCGGGACGAGCATCTCGCCGAAGTCGCGTAGTGAATTAAATCCCCTATTCACAGGGGAACGATGAGCAGGTGACGGTCGTGCAACAGAAACCTCACTTTCTTATCTACAGGGGGGCTGTTAATAACCTGTGCAGGGCTTGCACTTGTCCCTCGTCTGCGCGCGTCCACAAATGCCTCACGATTCGCACCCCTCGGATCGCTGCCGGCCACTTCACCGGACCCTAAACG
>Ga0194123_10005230_pt1 | contig 14058 bp, 10 predicted proteins | sample TA2MahsurfametaG_5_FD_155479 | JGI IMG/M metagenome (GOLD analysis project Ga0194123, IMG submission 155479) | Freshwater microbial communities from Lake Tanganyika, Tanzania - TA2015023 Mahale A surface | ecosystem: Environmental > Aquatic > Freshwater > Lake | place: Tanzania: Lake Tanganyika... | reverse complement strand
CACGATTATCGTCTACGCCGCGGACTCCGGCGTGGCCCGCGGTTCGCACGGTCTCATCGGTAAGCAGAATCTCTACGAGCATTCGATGCGCGTGCCGCTGATCGTCGCCGGCCCTGGCATCGCCGCCGATAAGCGCAGCGAGGCGCTGTGCTACCTCTTCGACGTCCTGCCTACGCTCGGCAAGCTCTGCGGCGTCGCCACGCCGTCTGGTTCCAACGGACGCGAGTTCACCGCCGTGCTCAAGGATCCGAGCCAGCCCGGTCGGCCGTTCCTGATGTTCGGTTACAAGAGCATCCAGAAGGCGCTCAACGACGGACGCTGGAAGCTCATCCGCTACCCGCACGTCGACCGTACCCAGCTCTTCGACCTGCAGGACGACCCTGACGAGACCAAGGACCTGTCGGCCCTGCCGGAGCACGCTGAGCGCATCCAGGCCATGCTCGCCAAACTGGCGACCGAGATGAAAGCCGACGGCGACAACGACCCGCTCACCGCCGCGAAGATTCTGCCTGCCGACTGGAAAGCCCCGACCAAGCTGCCCAAGCCCGGGCAGAAGGGATATTAGACGAGGGCCGGAGGGCTCGAGTGCACGAGGACGCGATGGTGATCGCGCCCCTACCCAGGTCAGCGTGTCTCCATGGTTGCTCCCAACCGCCAACCGCTAACCGCCGACCGCCTAAACCTATTACGCGGGCAGAAGGTAGGACTTACGCCCGTACTTCTTCGCCAGCCATTCCTTGAGTTCCTGGAAGTCCTTGGGCGGCTCGACGGTGATCGTGAGCGGCTTGCCGGTCTGCGGGTGCGTCAGGGTCAGCTTGTGGGCGTGCAACATCACGCGAGGCATCGGCCAGCCGGTGAAGGCGGGGACGTCGAACTTGCCGTAGGTGCGGTCGCCGAGGATCGGGTGCGCGATGTGCGCGAGGTGCACGCGGATCTGGTGCGTGCGGCCGGTGTGCGGGAAGGTGCGGACGAGCGCGGCCTGTTCGCCGTATTTTTCTTCCACGCGCCAGTCGGTCACGGCTTCGCGGCCGTCTTCGCGGACGGCCATGCGCACGCGGACGGTGCGGTGACGGTCGATGTTGGCGTTGATGACGCCGGAGAGGAGGCGCGGGGCCTTGTCGACGAGCGCGAGGTATTCCTTCTGCGCGGTGCGTTCGGCGAACTGCGCGACGAGCGCATGATAGGCCTTGTCGGTCTTCGCGAGCACGATCACGCCGGAGGTCTCGCGGTCGAGGCGGTGCACGACGCCGGGGCGGGGCGCGCCGCCGGCCGGGGCGAGCTTGCCCTTGGTGTAATGGAGCAGGCCGTGGACGATCGAGACTTCGTCCGAGCCCTGGACGGGGTGCGTGAGGAGACCGGCCGGCTTGTTGACGGCGATGAGGTGCGCGTCTTCGAAGAGAACCTCGAGGGTCATCTTCACCGGACGGGCCGTGGGCTCGCCCGGGGAGGGCAGGGCGACCTCGATGGCGTCGCCGGGGTTGAGTACCGTGCGGCAGTTCGCCGGCTGGCCGTTGACCTTCACCATGCCGAGGTCGAGGGCCTTCTGCACGCGGGAGCGGCTGACGCCGTCGAGCAGCGTGGCGATGATCTTGTCGGCGCGGGCGGGTTCGAACTCGCCCGGGATGCGGGTCTTGAAGATCTCGTCCGGACGGGCCTCCTCGACGGGCGCCTTGGCCGGACGGGCGGCGTAAGGCACGTGCGGCACGGGCTTGGCCTTGCGCTTGAGCGCCTTGGCCGTGCGGGCCTGCGGACGCGATCCGAGGCGCTTGGGCTGAGCCTTCTTCGGCTTTTCAGGGTTGGCCATGTTATTTGGCCTTACCGAGGAGGTATGCGGGATTTAATTTCTGGAGGGGCTTGGGAAGGAAGAGGCCGTCTTTGCGGATCACCTGGCCGTCGAAACGGATCTCGCCGCCGCCGTACTCAGGGCGCTGGATGCAGACCATGTCCCAGTGGATGGACGAATGGTTGCCGTTGTCGGTGGTCTCGTAGCACTTGCCGGGCGTGAAGTGGAAGGAGCCCGCGATCTTCTCGTCGAACAGGATGTCCTGCATCGGGTTGAGGATGTGCGGGTTGAAGCCGATGGCGAACTCGCCGATGAAGCGGGCGCCGCCGTCGGTATCGAGGATCTCGTTGAGGCGCTTGGTGTTGTTGGAAGTGGCCTCGACGATCTTGCCCTTGCGGAAGACGAGGCGGATGTTCTCGAAGGACACGCCCTGGTAGATGGTCGCGCAGTTGTACTGCAGCACGCCGTTGACCGAGTCCTTGATCGGCGCGGTGAAGACCTCGCCGTCGGGGATGTTGTATTCGCCGCCGCAGGGGATGGCGTTCATGCCCTTGATGTTGAACTTCAGGTCGGTGCCCGGGCCGACGATGTGGACCTCGTCGGTCTTCATCATCGCCTGCTTGAGGGCTTCCATGCCCGGGATCATGCGGGAGTAGTCGAGCGTGCAGACGCGGAAGTAGAAGTCGGCGAAGGCCTCGGTGCTCATCTTGGCCTGCTGGGCCATGGACGACGTCGGCCAGCGGAGGACGACCCACTTGGTCTTGTTGACGCGGTGGTCCAGGACCGGGCGCATCATCTCGCCGTTGAGCTTCGCCTGGGCGGCGGGGATGTCGCTGCCTTCGAAGATGTTGTCTGAACCGCGCACGGCGATGTACGCCTGCATCTTCTTCATGCGGGCTAGCTCATGGTCGGCGGCCAGCTTGAACTGTTCCTTGGTGCCGCCCTTGACCATCTCGCGGCCGACGCGTGCCTTGTGGAGGTTCACCATCGGGGTGGCGCCGCGTTCGCGGGCGGCCCGGATGAGGGCGATGACGAAGTCCTCCGGGACGTCGTGGGCGTCGATGAGCACGTTCTCCCCCTTCTTGAGGCGGGTCGAGAAACCGCAGAGCACGTCGGCGAGCTTTCCGTAGCGAGGATCCATGATGCGGTTAAGTTGCGACCCCCTCGGGCCCTTTCCAAGCGTGAAAGGAGCGCTTGCGATGCCGCGGGCTCCTCGCACGGTGTCCGCATGTCTGATCCCACGCCCTCAGCGCGCGCCCTGGCCTTGGCGGAAGAGGCGTCGTTCGACTTCGCGATCGGCGACGAGGCCGGAGCCCTCGCGAAGCTGGCGGAGGCCGTCAAAGCCGATCCGGCCTGCTTCGAGGCCTGGTTGGCCAAGGCCGAGGTCCACTTCGCCGCGCGTCAGTTCGACGAAGCCCTTACCGCCGGCGAGCAGGCCCTCGCGCTGCGTCCGAAGGACATCCACGTCCACACCTCGATGTCCCGCATCTGGATGGAGCGGGGTGACAAGACCAAGGCCGAGCATCACGGCGCCCAGGCCCGCATCCTCGGCTGGGGCGACCAGCTCAAGCAGCCCGAAGGAAAGCAGCCGGGAGAGCTCTGAGGCAGAGGGGTAGGGATAGGGGTTGGGGTAGGCACGACACTTTGTTTTCCTGTCGCTCAAACTACCCCTATCCCTATCCCTACCCCTAATGTTTGCGTTGTCTCACCCGTGTGACACCCTGACCCGAGCAAAAGGGGGAATAATGACCCGTTTGGAGGGTCGAGAGGGGGTCGGACCCCAGAAAAACCCCTAAATCGTTTGCTTAACCTCGGTAAAAGGGCTTTGGCATCTGTTCTGCATCAACCCCGACGTCCTCACGGACATATCTCTACCCAAACACCCACCATGGCCAAAAACACCAAACCCAGCGTCAAGCCCCTCGGCGATCGCGTCCTCCTCCAGCGCATCGAAGAGGCTGAAGAAATCAAGGGAGGCATCATCATCCCGGACTCCGCCAAGGAGAAGCCGCAGGAAGCCAAGGTCATCGCCCTCGGCACCGGCGCCCTCGACAAGGACGGCAAGAAAGTCGCCTTCAACGTCAAGGTCGGCGACAAGGTCCTGGTCGGCAAGTACGCCGGCACGGAAGTGAAGCTCAACGACGAGATCTACCTCCTCCTCCGCGAAGAAGAGATCCTCGCCGTCATCGAATAATCCCCAACCTCAACTCTCAAACCACACCAACATGTCCAAGAAGCAGATCCTGTTCGACGAAGCCGGCCGCCGCAAGGTGCTCAACGGCGTCTCCATCCTCGCCCGCGCGGTCAAGGTCACCCTCGGTCCCAAGGGCCGCAACGTGATGATCGACAAGAAATTCGGCGCTCCGAAGGTCACCAAGGACGGCGTCACCGTCGCCAAGGAGATCGAACTCGACGATCCCTACGAGAACATGGGCGCCCAGATGGTGCGCGAAGTGGCCTCCAAGACCGCCGACAAGGCGGGCGACGGCACGACCACCGCGACCGTCCTCGGCGAAGCTATCTACAAGGAAGGCCTCCGTTTCGTCGCCGCCGGCGCGAACCCGATCTTCGTCAAGCGCGGCGTCGACAAGGCCGCCGAAGCCATCGTCAAGGAACTCGCCGTGATCTCCAAGAAGGTCAAGGACCGCAAGGAGATCAAGCAGGTCGCCACCGTCTCCGCCAACTGGGACGAGTCCATCGGTGACATCATCGCCGAAGCCATGGACCGCGTGGGCAAGGACGGCACCATCACCGTCGAAGAAGCCAAGACCATCGAGACCACCCTCGACGTCGTCGAAGGCATGCAGTTCGACAAGGGCTACCTCTCCCCGTACTTCGCGACCAACGCCGAGACGCTCGAGGCCGTCCTCGAGGACGCCTACATCCTCCTCTACGAGAAGAAGGTCAGCGCCATGAAGGACCTGCTGCCCCTCCTCCAGGAGGTCGCCAAGACCGGCAAGCCGCTCCTCATCATCGCCGAAGAGATCGAAGGCGAAGCCCTCGCGACCCTCGTCGTCAACCGCCTCCGCGGCACGATCAACGTCTGCGCCGTCAAGGCCCCGGGCTTCGGCGATCGCCGTAAGGCCATGATGGAAGACATCGCCGTCCTCACCGGCGGCCGCTTCATCACCGAGGACCTCGGCATCAAGCTCGAGTCCGTCAAGGTGGCCGACCTCGGCCGCGCCAAGCGCGTCGTCGTCGACAAGGAGAACACCACCGTCATCCAGGGCGCCGGCAAGTCCGCAGACATCCAGGGCCGCGTGAAGCTCATCCGTCGCCAGATCGAGGAGACCACCTCCGACTACGACAAGGAGAAGCTCCAGGAACGCCTCGCCAAGCTGGCCGGCGGCGTCGCCGTCATCCACGTGGGCGCCGCGACCGAGACCGAGCTCAAGGAGAAGAAGGACCGCGTCGACGACGCCCTGCACGCCACCCGTGCGGCCGTCGAAGAAGGCATCGTCCCGGGCGGCGGCGTCGCCCTCCTGCGCACCGTCAAGGCTATCGACGCCGTGATCGCGAACCTCTCCGGTGACGAGAAGATCGGCGCCCAGATCGTCCGCAAGGCGATCGAGGAGCCCCTCCGCACGCTCTGCTTCAACGCCGGCGTCGAAGGTTCCCTCATCGTCCAGGAAGTCCTCCTCAAGCACAAGGGCGCCGAAGGCTACAACGTGGCCACCGGCGAATACGAAGACCTCATCAAGGCCGGCGTCGTCGACCCGACCAAGGTCACCCGCACGGCGATCACCAACGCGGCCTCCGTCGCCGGCCTGCTCCTCACCACCGAGTGTCTCATCACGGACCTCCCGGAAGAGAGCAAGCCCGCCGCCGGCGGTCACGACCACCACGACCACTGAGGTCGCAGAGCGATCGCTCCCTGAACACGGCGCCCGTCTGGGCGCCGTTTTTTTTTGGTCCGGTGGGCCGCCACCCGCCGGGCCCTTTCATTTTTACGACAGCCCGGCCGCCGCCGTGGTCGGGATTGCCCAGTTTTCGACGATTCCGCGGATTGCTTCCGAACCTTCCTGGCTTTGGCTTGTTGCATACCCCTATGCGCCCCTTCGTCGCCATCCTGTCGGCCTGCTACGCCGTCCTCGCCTCCGCCGCGCCGACCTCCGGTCCGCTCCGCGTCCTTTATCTGGACCCGGAGGGTGCGGAGCAGTCGGCCGTCGGCCCGCTCCATACGCTGATGGCCGAGCTGGGCCGCGAGGCGATCTGGTTCGACTACGTGCCTGGCGAGGTGCCGCCCTCCGTCGATTTCGGTCGCTACGACGCGCTCGTGGCCCCGTTGGGTCTGAGCGGCAACCGGTTGCCGATGATCATCGTCAAGCCCGACACCACGCCGGCTGCTTTCCGCGCCGAGCTCGAAGCCAGACTGTCTGCCGACCGTAAGGCCGCCTGGCAGGCTTTCCTCGCCCAGCGCGAACCCGAGGTCCGTGAGAAGAACGGCAACGTCGCCAATTACGAGAAGCGCCCGGAGCCGCTGACCTTCCAGAAGCCTTTCTCCGTCAAGGGCAGCATGGAGCGCACGCAGGTCGCCGCCGACCTGAAGCTGGTGCTCTTCGCCGCCGAGCCGGACATCATGAAGCCGATCGCGTTCGCCTGGGACGCCCGCGGCCGCCTCTGGGTCGCCGAGACCCGCGACTACCCGCACGGCGTCATGGAAGACCAGCAGAAGGGCAATGACTCCATCAAGATCTGCGAGGACACCGACGGCGACGGCAAGGCCGATAAGTTCACGGTCTTCGCCGACAAGCTGAACATCCCGACGAGTCTCGTCTTCGCCGACGGCGGCGTGATCGTCTCGCAGTCCCCCAACTTCGTCTTCCTCAAGGACACCGACGGCGACGACAAGGCCGACGTCCGGCAGGTCATCATGACCGGCTGGGGCATACGCGACACCCACGCCCAGGCGAGCAGCCTCTCCTACGGCTACGACAACTGGCTCCGCGGCGCGGTCGGCTACAGCGGCTTCGCCGGCGAGGTCGGCGGGGAGAAGAAGAACTTCGCGATGGGCAGCTACCGCTTCACCGCCGACGGCGCCAAGCTCGAGTTCCTCCACCAGTTCTCCAACAACACCTGGGGCTACGGAGCCAACGCGGCCGGCGACTCCTTCGGCGGCACGGCCAACAACGCCCCGATCTTCTTCGGCGGCATCCCCGCCACGGCCTGGGCCAAGGGCTCCCGCGGCATGTCGGCCAAGAAGATCAACGTCGTCGACAAGGCCCACACGATCACCCCGAACTTCCGTCAGGTCGACGTGATGGGCGGCTACACCGCCGCGGCCGGCGCGACCTTCATCTACTCCCCGCACCTGCCGGAGCGCCTGCAGGGCAAGGCGATGGTCTGCGAGCCGACGATGAAGCTCATCGGCCTCATGGACGTCCAGCCCGCCGGCGCCGGTTACGTCGCCAAGGACGGCTACAGCCTCGTCGCCAGCTCCGACGAATGGATGTCCCCGGTCTTCGCCGAGGTCGGTCCGGACGGCGCCATCTGGTTCGCCGACTGGCAGAACTTCATCATCCAGCACAACCCGACCCCGAGCGTGAACCGCGGCGGCTACGACGCCAAGACCGGCGTCGGCGGCGCCCACGAGAACGACCTCCGTGACCACTCGCGCGGCCGCATCTATCGCATCGTCTGGGACAAGCCCGGCGCCGTCGCCAAGGCCGCGCAGGGCGAATCCTCCGCCGAGCTCCTCGCCGGTCTCTCCGGTGGCACGCAGTACGGCCGCCTCCGCGCCCAGCGCCTGATCGTCGAAGGCAAGAAACTGGACCTCGCCCCGTCCCTCCGGGAGCTCGTGACGAAGTCCGCCGCCGACGTCGCCGCCATCCACGCGCTCTGGTCCCTGCACGGCCTCGGTGAACTCGACGCCGCGACCCATCAGGCCGCGCTGCTCTCCGCTTCCCCCGAGCTCCGCCGCAACGCCATCCGCGCCCTCGGCGCCGACGCCGCCGCCCAGAAGCTCTTCTTCGGCGCGGGCGTCGTGGCCGACAAGGCCCCGGCCACCCGCCTGGCCGCCCTCGTGAAGCTCGCCGATTTCCCGATTTCCCCGGAAGTCCAGACGCTCGTCCGCCAGCTCGCCGCCGATCCCGCGGTCAAGGCCGACGAGTGGCTCAACGAGGCTTCCCGCCTGCTCGCCAAGAAGCATAAGACCGCGACCTACGTCGAAGGCCCGAACCTGCTGCCGAATCCCGGTTTCGAAGAGGTCGGCGCCGACAAGAAGACCCCGCTCGGTTGGAAGCGCCGCGATTACGGCCAGCGCCCGGGCAACAAGGAAGCCAGCTGGGGCGTCGTCATCGACCCGAAGAACGTGCGTTCGGGCAAGCACGCCATGCGCGCCATCACCCGCGCCGAGGCCGACACGAGCTTCTTCGCCGACGTCGAGCTCAAGCCGAACACCGAGTATCGCCTGAGCGCCTGGATCAAGACCCACGCGCTGCGCGGCAAGGCCAGCCTCAACGACCATATCGGCCGCGCCGAGACCGAGAAGGTCACCGCCCGCGAGTCCGACTGGACCGAGGTCGAAGTGATCTTCAACAGCGGCAAGCGCACCAAGGCCAGCGTCAACCTGCTGCACGTCGCCGTCGGCGATTCCTTCTACGACGACGTCAAGCTGTGCGAACTCACCCTGGCCGGCGAGGCTCCCGTGACCGCCGGCGACGCCGCCCGCGGCGCCGAGATCTTCGCCAAGCATCCGACCGCCGCCTGCGCCACCTGCCACATGGTGGGCGGGAAGGGCAGCGCCATCGGCCCTGCGCTCGACGGCATCGCCACCCGCGCCACGCCCGCCTACATCCATGAATCCTTGGTCGAGCCCAACAAGGTGCTCGCCAAGGGCTTCGAGAAGCTCGGCGTCTCGCCGATGCCGCCGATGGGCCTGATCCTCAAGCCGCAGGAGCTCGAGGACGTGAAGGCCTACCTTCAGACGCTGAAGTGACCCTCGGCCGGTCCGCCCCAATCTGATTGATTCGGGGTGGGCCTCGCCTATGGCTTGTCCCCATGTGCTCCGTCGAACTGAAGAAGCCGATGCATCCGCTGGCCGTGATGGGCTCGCTGCTCGGCGTGACCGTCGTCTCCTGCGCGCTGCTCTACTTCGGCGTCCCGGGCACCGCATTCCATGGCATGAAGTCGGGCGTGTTCTTCCCGATGGTCGTCGAGTTCGACGACGCGCGCTTCATGGATCACCAGATCAAGTGCACGTCCGCGGAAGTCACCGCCGAGGTGCGCAAGGCCTTGCTCAAGGTGAAGCCGGATTACCCGACGGCCAAGGCTGCGGTGTTCCTGACCAATTATCCGTCGGGTTATAAGTTCCACGTCACCTACGCCACCTACTACGGCCAGCACTTCTCCTTCTCCGGCGAGAAGTGGTTCCGCCGCGGCGCCCAGGTCGGCGAACCGACGATCGACGCCGAGATCAAGGCCAAGGACGATGCGTTCGAGAAGGCCATTCGCGACGCCATCGAGGCCTACTTCAAGTCCAAGGGGGCGCACGGCTGAGCCGCCGAGCAGGGGTAGGGATTGGGGTCGGGGCAGGCCATGGGCTAAAACAGAAGAGCCTCGGATTGCTCCGAGGCTCTCGCAAAGTGGGGTGATTGAGGGGACTTGAACCCCCGACCCCTGGTACCACAAACCAGTGCTCTAACCAACTGAGCTACAACCACCGTGCGTCCTTCCTTGGGAGGAAGGAAGTCCTATGCAGGGAATCTCGGTGGGATTGTCAAACCCGGACCCAAAGGCGGGGGAAACCCGCGGGCTTGGCGGAGGTTTGGCTTCTCAGCCGAGTTTTCCTCCCTTTATCCTTTCCCTTTGCCCCAGCGTATCGCTTTCTAGCCCGACCATATGTCTACGTTTTCCGATCTCGGCCTGCCCGAGCCAGTCCTGCGCTCCTTAGCCGAACATGGCTACGTGACCCCGACCCCGATCCAAGCCCAGGCCATCCCGGCCATCATGGCCCGCAAGGACATCATCGGCGCCGCCCAGACCGGCACCGGCAAGACCGCGGCCTTCGCTCTCCCGACGCTCTCGCTCCTCGGACCCGCCGCCGGCAAGCCCCGCTGTCTCGTGCTCGTCCCGACCCGTGAGCTCGCCGTCCAGGTCGACGAGAACTTCCAGAAATACGGCAAGCACTTCGGCACCCGCACCGCGCTCCTCTACGGCGGCGTGGGCTACGGCGCCCAGGTCAAGGCGCTCGAAGAGGGCGTCGACGTCGTCATCGCCACCCCGGGCCGCCTGCTCGACCTGCATGAGCAGAAGATCCTCGACCTGAAGTCCATCCAGATCCTGATCATGGACGAGGTCGACCGCATGCTCGACATGGGCTTCATCGAGGACGTCACCCGCATCGTCAACTACTGCCCGAAGGAGCGCCAGACGCTGCTCTTCTCCGCCACGATCTCCGACGCCATCGGCCGCATCGCCGGCTGGGCCCTCCGCGACCCGGTCACCGTCGACGTCCGCACCGGCCTCGGCGCCGCCGACACGGTCGACCACGCGATCTACCCGGTCGACATCTTCCAGAAATACGACCTGCTCCTGGCCCTGCTCAAGAAGAGCGGCTACAAGTCCGTCATCGTCTTCACCCGCACCAAGCGCGACGCCGACCGCATCGCCGAGTGGATCGAAGGCCACGGCACGCCCGTCGCCACGATGCACGCCGACCGCACCCAGTCCGAACGCGCCGCCGCGCTCGCCGGCTTCAAGTCCGGCAAGTACAGCATCATGGTGGCCACCGACATCGCCTCCCGCGGCCTCGACATCCGCGGCGTCACGCACGTCATCAACTACAACGTGCCCGAGCACGCCGAGGACTACGTCCACCGCATCGGCCGCACCGGCCGCGCCTCCGCCGAAGGCGAGGCCTACACGCTCTACTCGCCCGACGAGATGCACCATCTCCAGCAGATCGAGCAGCTCCTCGGCCGCGGCATCGAGCGCCGCAAGCTCGAGGGCTTCCGTTATTATTCCGAACCGCAGCTGACGCCCGGCGGCCCGAAGGCCGCGGTCTCGCGCAAGCGCAACCGCTGACCGTGTCCGCGCCCGGTGCCGAGCCTCCGATGCGGCGAGCCCTCGAGCTCGCCCGGCAGGCTTGGGGCCGCACGCATCCGAACCCGATGGTGGGGGCGGTCATCACCGAAGGCGGGAAGATCGTCGCCGAAGGCTTCCACGCCAAGGCGGGCGAGCCGCACGCCGAGGTCATGGCCCTGCGCGCCCTGGGGCGCAGGCCCGCCGCCGCCGCGGTCCTGCACGTCACGCTCGAGCCCTGTTGCACGCATGGGCGCACCCCGCCGTGCGTCGACGCCATCCTGGCCGCGGGTTTCCGCACGGTCGTCGTGGGCGCGCGAGATCCGAATCCGGCCCATGCCGGCCATGGCCTCGAACTCCTGCGCGCCAAGGGCGTCGCCGTCGTCGAAGGCGTGCTCGGCGAGGAATGCGCCGAACTGAACCTCATCTTCAACCACTGGATCACGCGCGGCGCGCCGCTCCTCGCGCTCAAGGTCGCGTCGACGCTCGACGGTAAGCTGACCTTGCCGGCCGGGCAGGGCAGGGCGATCACCGGTCCGGCCGCGCAGGCCTACGTGCATCGCCTCCGTCGGCTCTTTCCGGCCATCGCCGTGAGCGCCGACACCGCGCTCGCCGACAACCCGCGTCTCACCGCGCGCGGCGACGACGGCGAGACCTGTCCGGTGCGCTTCGTCCTGGACCGTCGTTTCAAGACCGCCGGCCGGACCGGACTGAACCTCTTCCAGGACGCGCACCGCACGCGCACCATCGTCGTCGGCCTCGGCGCCGCCGCCAAGAAGTCCGACCTCGCCTGGTATGAGGCCGAGGGCGTCCGGGTCTGGACCCTCGTGGGGGACGATGACTCTTTCCTGCAGGTCTGGGCCGAGCGTTGCGCCCAGGAGCATATCACCGGCGTGCTCGTCGAAGCCGGACCGCGGCTGGCCTCGTCCCTGCTGACGGCCGGCTCCGTCGACTACTTGTACGCGTTCGTCGCGCCGCGGTCGGGGGATCCGGAAGCGCCGGGCTGGCAGGACGGGCTGACGATCCCGGCGGGGCGCCTGCGGGCCTCCCTGGTGGGCGCAGACGCCCTTTATCAGGGGTTCCTGAGGTAAGTCCCGTCCTGAGAGACGGAACGTCCCCTAGGCCGAATTAGGGGTGATTCCGCCGTCTAAGGGCGGTCCGGACGGGCTTTCGGGGCCTGGGCGGGCCGCTTTGCCTGTTTAGGCTCGACTTTTCAAGAAAATCTTACATCACAGCGAGTCCGCCTCCCTGTCCTCCGCAGAATGGCCCTAACCTTCACAATCCTAACTACTTATGACAGAGAAAATCTTGGACCACAAGCGTAAGGAGAAGCCCTCCTTCACCTCTCTCATCGAGAAGAAGCGGGATGGCGGCGAGTTCACCGCCGACGAGATCCGTCATATCGTCGACTCGATCATGGACGCGGAGATGCCGGAGGCCCAGCAGGCCGCCCTCGCGATGGCGATCTTCTTCAAGCAGATGTCCGCGCAGGAGACCGCGCTGCTCGCCGAAGAGCTCCGCCTCTCGGGCGACGTCATCGACCTCGACCGTCTCACTCAGCCCAAGATCGCCAAGGTCTCGACCGGCGGCGTGGGCGACAAGACTTCCCTGGTGCTCGGCCCGCTCGGCGCCGCCGCCGGCGTCATCATGCCCGGCATGAACGGCAAGGACGAGGAGTTCTGCCTCTCCACCGTCGAGAAGCTCAGCTCGATCCCGGGCTTCAAGGGCAAGGCCACGATGGACCAGTTCCGCCAGCAGCTCGAGCGCGTGGGTTGCGCCGTGACCGAGCAGTGCCGCGAGATCGCCCCGGCCGACGACATCCTCTACACGCTCCGTCAGAAGACGGGCACGATCCCGTCCCTCCCGCTCATCACGGGCAGCATCCTCTCCAAGAAGCTCGCCGAAGGCTGCGAAGGCCTCGTGATCGACGTGAAGTGGGGCAACGGCTCCTTCATCCGCGACCTCGAGCAGGCCAAGCAGCTCGCCCGCATCGTCACCCGCGTGGCCCGCTCGCTCAACCGCAAGTGCGTGGCCCTCGTGACCGACATCAACCAGCCCCTCGGCGACTCCGTCGGCACGGGCCTGGAAGTCCTCGAAGCCGTCCGCCTCCTGAAGGGCGAAGGCCCCGAAGACCTGCAGGACCTCGTCCTCAAGCTGGGCATGGAAGTCGTGCGCCTCGCCGGCGTCGCCGGTTCGACCCTTTCCGCCAAGCAGACCGTCGAGAAGCACCTCAAGGACGGCTCCGCCCTCGAGAAGTTCAAGGCCATGGTCCGCGCCCAGGGCGGCAAGACCGACTGGATCGACGACCCCTCGAAGTTCCCGAAGGCGAAGTTCATCCGCAAGCTCCCGGCCCCGAAGCGCGGCTATGTGCACACCATCGACGCCGGCAAGATCGCCCAGGGCGTCCGTCTCCTCGCCACCCTCAAGGACGGCACGCTCGACCCGTCGGTCGGCGTCACCGAGATCCGCAAGGTCGGCACGCAGGTCAAGCAGGGCGAGCCGCTGATCATGATCCATTACAACGACGAGGCCAAGGTCGACGCCGCGCTGCCGTATTTCCGCGACGCCTACCGCCTCGCCCCGAAGCGCCCGAATATGCCCCCGCTCGTCGTCGAGCGCGTGGCCTGAACGGCGTCGCGAGGAAAGAAAAAGAGCCGCGGAGCGATCCGCGGCTCTTTTGTTGCCAGCCTTAGGTCGCTCAGCGACCAAGCGCCCGCTTCAGGAACTCCTGCATCTGGAACCAGGAGTCGCGATCGGCCTCGGCGTTATAGGCCGCGCCCTTGGAGTTGTCGTTGCCCGCGGCCTTGTGCGTGAAGCTATGGACGGCGCCGGGGTAGCTCACGAGCTTCCAGTCGACGTCATGGGCCTTCATCTCGGCCGTGAACGCCGCGATGTCCTTGGCGGGCACGAACGGGTCGTCGGCGCCATGGAGAGCCAGGACCTTGGCCTTGATGTTCTTGCCGTCGGCGGGCTTGGGTGAGTCGAGGCCGCCGTGGAAGCTGACCACGCCCTTGACCGGGGCGCCGCTGCGGGCGAGTTCGATCACGGCCGTGCCGCCGAAGCAGTAGCCGGTCGCGGCCAGCTTGGCGGCGTCGGTGCGGCCGTCGCGGCTCAGGGTGTCGAGCGCGGCGTTGGCGCGGGCGCGGAGCAGGGCGCGGTCGGCCTTGTATTTGCCGGCTTCCTTGCCGGCGGCCGGGGGCTGCGGACGGACGCCCTGGCCGTAGATGTCGGCGACGAGGACGTTGTAGCCGAGG
>Ga0194123_10005225_pt1 | contig 14065 bp, 14 predicted proteins | sample TA2MahsurfametaG_5_FD_155479 | JGI IMG/M metagenome (GOLD analysis project Ga0194123, IMG submission 155479) | Freshwater microbial communities from Lake Tanganyika, Tanzania - TA2015023 Mahale A surface | ecosystem: Environmental > Aquatic > Freshwater > Lake | place: Tanzania: Lake Tanganyika... | reverse complement strand
GAATGAAATCCCCGATTGTCTTGGCGGGCAGCGGTAATACGCTAAAAATCCGTTGGAGATGAACAATTGGATTTTCGCTGTCATCACCACGCACCACCCAACATTCCGTGCTTCCACTCCTTAGTAGTGCACGGAAGTCATCGGCATCAACGAAAATTCCCGTTGCCTCAGCAAGATTGACCATCGCCTCTGGCGTCTTGGCGGCGTAGAACGCCTGCTCAATCTCTGGGTCACCGTCCACCTGATGGCAGAGGTGATCCAGGGCATCCAGAAGCGGTTGCGAGTAGGTGTCCACGCTTCTGGAGCAGGTAGATGCCAACGCTACCCAGGCACCCTCAAACAGGGCACACAAGTTTACAGAAGCAGCACCAGGCACTATAATCGCAGCACTGAAACCCACAGAGGTTCAACCGAATGCTCAAAACCAGTGCAAACGGTACTCAGGCACCGACCGCCACAAAGTTCGCTCTGCGCCCTACTGCCGAAACCCTGGCAGACCTGTCCCGACCCATTGATCCACGCCACCTCAAGACCAGAAAGCAGGGCAACACGACCCTGACCTACTGCCCCTGGAACACCATTGCCCGCCACCTTCATCACCGTGCCCCTGGTTGGTGCTGGGAGGTTCAGAGCGTTCAGCAGATCGGTGAAACCATAGTGGTGACGGGGGGTTTGACCATTCCCACTGCTGATGGCGACCTGCTCCACTACTCAGCGGTCGCTTCGGAACCACTGGAATCGGCATCGAAGGCACCATTCGCAGAAGTCGCTGCCAGTTCATGCCTCAGGAGAGCGTCGGCATTGGCGGGTTTGGGTCTGGAGTTGTGGGGGTGACGACGAATAGAATACTGGATTCATAGCACCAGACACTAGAGATGTACGCACCCCTCTTGCCCCAGGTGTCGCACAGAGAACATCAGGCACAATGCAGGTCCTGCATAAACCCCTGAGACCCTGCGAGATCCATTGCGCCCGTGTGCTTTACAGGCGGTAGCGGGATTCGGAAGAGACTATAGAGATCGCATAGAGCAGGAGGACCAAGGGCGAAAGAAATACACTATTCGCTTCAATCGCGAACATATAAACGCCAAGATGCAACAAGATTGCCCGCGATTGCCAGCACCACTCTCGCGCGGAGTGGATTGGTTTTGTTTGGACAAGATTAGCGCAAGACATGTCAGACCCATTAATTGACATGGTATGCTACCTATCGATAAACTGAAACTTATACCCCGAATTATATCATGACCATTCTTACACAAGAAGTCGCCAGAAGATTAATCCAAGAACAGGGACTCGACATAGTTATACCAAGTGTATTTACATCTATTGCTGACTATGCTTTTTACGGCAAGGGATTAACAAGCGTTAGCATCCCCAATAGCATTCTAACGATTGGGGATGCTGCGTTTAGCAGTAACAGATTAACAACTGTTGATATACCGAGCAGCGTTAAATCTATAAATGACTCTGCGTTCTTCAAGAATAACCTAAGGAGTGTTGCCATCCCTGGCAGCGTAAGATCTATCGGTCAGAGTGCATTTGCATATAATGATCTTAGGAATGTTGTTCTTGCGGAAGGAATTACCTCGATTGGCGATAGAGCATTTGGCGACAATGAACTAACGAGCATCGAGATTCCAGATGGAGTGACATACCTTAGCGGTTTTAACAATAACAACATAAGCACCATTGATATCCCGAGCAGCGTAACAGACATAGGGAAATTCGCATTCTTTGACAACAATCTCGAAGCGGTCTATATCCCTGGCAGCGTTACATCGATTGGTTATTTTGCATTTGGCAATAACCAACTTAGCACTGTTGATATCCCGGATAGTGTGATCTCGCTGAGTGGATTTAATGGCAACAGACTGACCTCTGTAAGCATCCCGAATAGCGTCACTTCGATCAACAGTAGTGCGTTTAGTGGAAATCTACTAGAAAGCGCAGACATTCCATATGGCGTCACCATAATAGGTGCTGACGCCTTTCGCGGTAATTTATTAACAAGCGCATATATTCCAGGCAGTGTCACTACTATTGAAAAAGGTGCCTTTGCGCAGAATCGACTACAAAGCGTCCAAATACCAGATGGTATTGTCTCGCTAAGCGGATTTGAAGACAATGAATTAACAACAGTTGCTATTCCGGATAGCGTCACATCAATAGGTGACTCTGCATTTAGAAAGAATAGATTAACAAGCATTGATATCCCCGCGGGAGTGACATTGATTGGCGATAATGCATTTAGTTCCAATCAACTAACGCACATTGGAATTCCGGGTACTATCGCTTCGATTGGAGACTTTGCATTTGCGTTTAACGCATTAAACTTCATAGACATTCCCGGCGGTGTGGAATCGATTGGCGCTCTTGCTTTTGCCTTTAATCAATTAACGAACATCGATATTCCCGGCAGCGTAAAACTAATTGGTGTTCAAGCATTCTTGGTGAATCCACTTAAGAGTGTGAGCGTCTCCGAAGGTTCTTACTATGACTGGTCTGATTACCCAGATGATATTTACTTTTACACAAGGATGCCACCGACTGATCTTCGGATCTCTGAACTTTCCTTCGACGAGAATCTAAGCAAAGATTCAGCAGTTGCAACTCTAAGTTCCATTGACCCCAACCTCAGGGACATGCATACTTATTCACTTGTCACAGGTCGCGGAGATACACATAATAGACTATTCGCTGTCGTCGGCGATGAACTCAGGATTCAAATATCACCCGACTTTGAAACTCTGAACTTATTCAGTATTAGGGTTGAAACCGCTGACTCTGGTGGTCTGACCTTTCAGAGCGCCTTCACTCTTACCGTAATAGACCTGAATGAGGTTCCAACTGCACTCAACCTCTCTGCCACCTCATTCCAGGAAAACATTGCTCCTGGATCTACTATTGCAACCCTGAGCACCACAGATCCTGATGCTGGTGAGTACTTCTCCTATGCCTTAATCAGCGGTAGTGATTCCACCGATAACGCCTTCTTCTCCATTGACGGCAATCAACTCACGATCAATGCCTCTCCTGATTTTGAAAGCAAGTCGTTCTACAGCATCCGCCTGCAAACCACAGATTCAGGCGGTCTGACCCTTGAGAAAGAGGTCACTCTAGATGTTTCTGACATCCCAGAATTCCTTCTTCCTGTCTCACCAACAGGCAGCAAAGTCACCATTGCCGACACCTCATCCCCAGAAGTTTTTGCCACCTCTCAGAGTTCTCCAGATCTTATTGAGATCAAAGCACCCGTTACTGCAACACTCAATGCGCTAACAACTGAGCGTTACGGCATCGGATTGGTTGCTCGTAATGTCGGCACAACGACCAATGAAGGCACAGGTCAGATCATTCCTCTGGTAGGTATTGGCAAATATACCTTCGTTGCAACAGCGATTCCAGAGGCAACAACCACCATCAATCTTGAACCCACTAAAGATACCGCTTTCTTCTTACACGATGCTTACAGTGCCTTCTACACGGGTCTAACGCTCTCTACAGATAGCAGTGGTCGCCAATCTCATCAACGTGTTCTCAATGTCGATACCATCTTCATGGGCAGTGGTGGTGGCACATCAATCGTTGATCTGACCAGCAAAGATTATGTGACTGGTGCTGTCACTGTATTTGGTGCCGATAAGGGGCGTTCAATCTTCTGGGGCACAGATGCGAAGGATACCTACATCAGTCGTGGTGGTGACTCTGTGATCTTTGGTGGTGCAGGGTCAAATTCAGCATCACTTGGTATAGGTCGTGACATCCTGCAGTATCGAGCAGGGGTTGGTGCCATCGACCGCATTGAAGGTTTTGACCGAACCAAGGATGCTGTCGAACTCTGGATTGGTAAAGATATGGTGACGATCGAACCACAGTTCTCATCGCTCAATGGATCGACCCTGATGCAATGGGGCGGGAATACCGTTGAGTTCGTCAGTGTGCCTGATCTCACCCTGTCGAATCTTAAGGTAATAAGTCGGATTGCATAAGATTCACTGAGTTCTGATGTCTCAGGTGATCAATCTGCGACATTGGAACTCAAGAGGTCTTCAATCAATCGTGCTACGCACGATTCACTGCGTGATCCCTTTGCGGTCTATTCAGTTTTCTATGTTCACCTTTTGATTATAAGGCACTGGAATCAGATTGTCAATAGCAGGGGTTGACAAGTTCTCAAATCTGCTGTAGACTACCTTTGTCCCGGTTGAAGGTGAGAAGTAGGTTCTTTAAGACCTCTAAGATACTCTAAGACCCTTAAGAGAGTAATTCTCAAAAAACATCTAGAAGATGCCAAAGGCAAACGCCTGAAAGGCGTTTCTTTCAAGACTTGTTAGAACCTGTACCTATCATACTGTGGTGCAGACCTTTCTGCAGAATCGTGTACTTCTGAACCAGTTAATACAGAGATCATCTGACCTACTGCCGCTGGAACACCATTGCCCGCCACCTGCACCACCGTGCCCCTGGTTGGTTCTGGGAAGTTCAATCGGTTCAGGAGGTTGGCGGTGCCGTGGTGGTCACTGGGCGACTGACCATCCCTACCGCTGATGGCGACCTGCTCCACTACTCGGCAGTGGCATCGGAACAACTGGAGTCCAAGTCCCAGGCACCCGCTGCTGAGGTTGCTGCTTCTTCCTGCTTGAGGAGGGCGGCAGCATTGGCGGGTCTTGGGTTGGAGTTGTGGGGGTGAGGGCGGCGGTCAAACAGGATTCATAGCACCAGACGCTAAAGACCTCCGCACCGATCTCCCCCTGGTGTCGTATAAAGAACATCGGGCACAATGCAGATCCTGCATAAACCGCTGAGACGCTGCGGGATCCATTGCGCCCGAGTGCTTTACAGGCGGTAGTGGGAGTCGGAAGAGACTCTAGAGATCGCTTAGAGTAGGGGAACAACGGGTGTAGGGACTTGCCCCTGTCCTGGCGCCTTTGATCCTTATGGGGTTCTGGAGGGTCTTATGGCACCTGTCATTCGTGGCAACTCCCTCTACACCATCGTCGATGGTCCTTCTTGGACGCAGGCAGAAGCGAACTCGGTGAAACTGGGTGGGCATTTGGTGACGATTAATGATGCAAGCGAAAATGAATGGTTACGAGCGATTGTCCCTGATGACAGCATATCTGGATACGGTGGTGCATGGATTGGACTTTCTGATGAGGTGCAAGAAGGGCAATGGAGATGGTCTTCAGGTATCAACTCTATATTTACAAACTGGTCACCTGGACAACCTGGGAATGACTGGGGTGGTCAAGACTACGCCCTAATGGGCAGGGGAGGGACTTGGGATGACGCTAATCCTCAACCTGATAATAGGTCTCAACATCAAGCAGGTGGAATCGCAGAAATCCCCTTCATCCGCCGTGGTGATTCCGCCTATGTGATCGTTCAGGGTCCCACCTGGGAAGAGGCAGAAGCAAATGCCGTCAAACTCGGCGGGCACTTGGTGACGATTAATGATGCCGCAGAGAATAAGTGGCTAAGGTCTATATTTAAAAATCAGCATCAATGGATCGGCTTAAAGTGGAATGGTGTTGAATGGGTATGGAGCAGCGGAGAAAAATTCGGATATTCGAATTGGTGGAAGGGATCACCCCAGAATCTTGATGACCCAAGAATTCGAGGGGTGCTAGGCAATGCCACATACTGGTATGAGAATTATGGATGGGAATTTACCGGTATCGCAGAGATAAAGCTCGGTCTTAAGCCAGACATAAAAGGTATCGCCGAAATTCGCACACATATCGATGACCAACAAGTGAAAATATACATAGATAGTTTTGGGGATCAAGACAATCCTGATGGTTTCAATCAGCAATTGTCATTTGCGATTGAGACCTCAATGCAGGAGGACGGCAACTGGACGGAAGTCGGGAATGGAAAGATATCAGACTTAGTTGGCACATACACACTTAAAGGCAATGAGTTTGGGAAATTCATAAGGGCAAGGATTGACTACATAGATTTCAACGGTACAGCCGATTCACTCTACTCAAGTAATTACGAATTCGAGCAAAAGCAACTAGGCAAGACTACCTTTAAGAGATACGACGAATCACTTTATATTGAAGTGAAAGCGGCGTCGTGGAATGTAGCCGATGCCATCGCAAAGATGCTTGGTGGCAATCTGGTAACGATAGATAATTCGAGCGAGGAGCAGTGGCTTTCGCAAAATTATCGGGACTACCATTGGATTGGTCTTAATTATAAAAATAATTCATGGTCATGGAGTTCTGGCAGTGCGTTAGAATATACAAATTGGTTACCGGGTGGCGATGTTGATATTGAAGGAAGTGCTGCAGTTAAATCAATTGACGGCAAATGGTACTCGTATCCAAAGGACGAACCACTAAATCGATTAGATGATTTAAAAGCAATAGTTGAAATAAATAAGCCCAACAACAAACCAACAGGAACCCCAACACTCTCTGGGACCTTCAAGGCGGGTCAAATCATCACAATTGACAAGACCCCCATCCAAGACGCTGATAACTTCACTGGATATACAACAACCTACAATTACTCCTGGGAAAGTTCCACAAACGGAACCACTTGGACTCCATTAAGCACCACCGATGCTACTGATAACAACACCAGCTTTACCCTGACAACCGCAGAAGTCGGCAAGCAGGTTCGTGGTGTTGTGAGTTATCTGGATGGTTATGGCACTCAGGAATCCGTTCCTTCTAAAGGCTATTCAATTCAGATTGGAAATCAATCTCCAATTGACACTGACTACAGCAACGACCCAAAGAACCCAACGCCAATTAATTGGTCTGGCACGGTCACGCCCTATCAAGGTTTGATCAGTAACAGTGTTGGACCTTCTGACAAAGCAGACTACCTTACATTCAAGGTTCTGCCTAATCAGAAACTGACAGGAATCACTCTGACCTCTTACAATTCAACTGACGGCAAAGCATTTATTGGTCTGCAAAGTGGGGCACAGGTCACCGCGTCAAAGGAAAATCCACAACCGCTGATCGGATACACACACTTTGGATCTGGTCAGGCAGATGCTGTCGTCGGCACGAATCTGATCAGCAAACTGGGCGGGGTTCTCAATGAAGGCACCTACAGTATCTGGATTCAGCAGTTAGGTGCAAAGACTGATTATTCGTTCGATCTAGATTTAGAAGACAACCCAACCATCTTTGAACCTAGAGCAATTGTGCTCCCTGCATCCGCAACAGGCACCAAAGTTACTATTGCGGACACCTCATCACTAGATGTCATTGCCACCTCTCAGAGTTCACCCGATCTCATTGAGATTCAGGCACCCGTCAATGCAATGCTCAATGCGCTGACAACCGAAACTCATTCACTTGGGTTTGTTGCTCGCAATGTCGGCACCAAGACCACTGCAGGCACAGGTCAGATGATACCTTTAAGAGGTCTTGGTAAATACACCTTCGTTGCAACCGCCATACCAGAGGCAACAACCACCATCAATCTTGAAACTGATAAAGATACCGCGTTCTTCTTGCATGATGCCTACAGCGCCTTCTATGAGGGTCTGACGCTCACTGCAGATAGCAGTGGTCGCCAATCGCATCAACGCGTTCTCAATGTCGATACCATCTACATGGGCAGTGGCGGTGGCACATCAATCGTTGATTTGACAAGCAAAGATTATGTGACGGGTGCCGTGACCGTTTATGGTGCCGATCAAGGGCGTTCAATCTTCTGGGGCACAGATGCGAACGATATCTACATCAGTCGTGGTGGTGACTCAGTGATCTTCGGTGGTGCAGGGTCAAATTCTGCGACCTTGGGTACTGGGCGTGACACCCTGCAGTATCGAGCAGGGGTGGGTGCCATCGACCGCATTGAAGGTTTTGACCGAACCAAGGATGCTGTCGAACTCTGGATTGGTAAAGATATGGTGACGATCGAACCACAGTTCTCATCGTTGAATGGGTCGACCCTGATGCAATGGGGCGGTAATACCGTTGAGTTCGTTGGCATCGCAGATCTCACCCTTTCGAACCTCAAGGTCATTAATCGATTCGCATAATGATTCAATGAGTTCTGATACATTAGGTAATCAGTCTGAGGCATCAGAACTCAGTCATATGCACTGGAAAGAATGTGAAACTAGAACAACCGAATATCAAGATCAATTCATTCCTTGGCATTACTACCAGACCAAGCAGCACCAGGCGGACTCCTATCGGGTCGCACAGCGTCGTGCTGAATCCATTGGGAAGTTCCATTGCCTGGTCGATCAATCAGGGGCATTGCTTGATCTGATTGATTCTAAGAACCTGTAGAGATCCCCACAATGCCCTGTGGTGCCATGCAGTTGTGCCCCTTCCCCGTTGTACCCGAATGCCACCTCTCACGCCTGTATGCCTCTCCAAGGGCAGGATTCAGGGCACTGATGAGATTACTAAAGGTCCTACCATACATACACTCCACACACCCCTTCTTGGCGCAATAGAAGACCCAAGAGTGCTGGGTGGCATTCCAGAGTAATGCTGCCTTGCGATGCTTCTTCTTGGCATCTGTCTTGCCTGTATGAGAACAGAACGGGCAGGTGAATTGCCACTTTGAATGCCCATCATCATGCCTTGCTTCTACAGCATTCTCAAAGTAATGCTCAAGCAGAAGTAACCTGTACCTTTCATCAATCGGTGATTCCATATGATGCTCTATTGATAATCTTCAAGTCAACATTATAAGGTACTTATTCTTATAAGTCAACTTGACAATATAGCATTTTATGACTAGAATAACTACGCACTCGTTTCAGGAACTGGTCTAAAGTCAAATATCCAAAAGCATAAATAACTACGTAGTAGTTTCAACGGGATATGAGGACTCTATAAGACCCCACTACCGCAAACCCTTCAACACAAGAACAACCCAAAGAGATGCCGAAGGCAATGCCCGAAGGGCATTCCACTGGAATTCCACCTGAACCTGAATCAGAAAACCCTTTAGAAGCATTAGTGAGCGGTTCATAAGGATCCTCAGGATGCAACCTAATCCTGAGTTCCATTAAGACCCCATCATCACCGCCAAGACCCGAATACCGACCTAAATACCCATAATAATCCGAAAAGTCATATGAGAGATCAATCCAACGCTATTAGAGAACAGGTATCCTTTAAGCAACGAGAAGAACACATTCGGGATTCCTGGAACTTCTTGTGTTCCCACTACCACCTGAACAAATCAGACCTTGTTAAGTTCCTGATCAAGAAGGAAGAATACTTCTTGAGAAAACCAGAAACCATACCATCACGATTCATCAAAGAGTGGTTATGAACCCTCAGGAACAGCTTCAGAACCGCATTAACTTTCTGAAGACTCAACTGGAATCTTTGGATCACTACCTTCCTGAGACCTATCAGTTCCTGATGGATCAACTGATCTACAGCATCGGGATCTAATGGAACTAAAAACACAAGACTTCTATCGTAATCAGACCAATGAACAGCAAGACCAGAACTCAGATTCAAGAGATCAAGCGCAAGATCAAAAGTCCTGTCACAGGTACTAGTTCATTTGCCACGGATGATGCTGTCATTGATCTTGCGGTTCAGCGACTCTATGAGTCCTTGAAGCAGCAGCGCCTGCTTTGAACCCAAAATGAACAAGAAGAATGCTGATCGTGTCAAGACCAAGTTCTCCAGTGAGCATCAGTATCAAGATGCCCTCAAGGTTCTTTCCCAGCAGCAGGTCGATGATGCCCTGACATTACTCAACTCAATTCAAGGTGCTTTGGAAGCAACTATCAGCGATTATGCCCTAGACCTCACACACGACCTTCTGGATGATCAGACTCCACAGATCGTCAGGACCTTCTGGTTCAGCAAAGGACTCAGGGACTATTACCTCTGCATTGATGGCACAGGACTGATCAGGGCAATAGAAGACAAGATGCCTGATAGGTTATTTGACCAGATTATGAATGCACTTGCCCCCTTGTATTCATGAGTGATCAGCAGTTGAAAATCGATGGGTCCCTGTAATCTATAAAGTGTGGCCCACGACCATAAAAAATTACCGCCAGGGGTCAGCGTCTCATAAAGGTCGCTTTGATTTCTTCTGCAATTTCCTTGAACTCTTCAATCGAGCATTCAATCCCCCAACGTTCGATTGCCATATCAAGACGCTTCCTTAGTTGGTAACGCTCTGCCCTTGACTCAGTGAGGTTGAAGTCACGAGCAATCTTGAGGCAGTAGGCACGACCGTACTTCTGCCAGAACACTTCCTTTTCCTTGCCCTCAAGCACCTGGAAGAACCCCGTGAACTGCTCTCGGGTGCCTGAAATTAAATCCAGGGCACTCTGCACTTTGAACTTGCCCTTGAGATCCTCTGGGGCATTTGCCACCACTGTTCCGATCTCCTGCATCAGGTCCTCCTCGAGCTGCTGTGCCAGGACCTTCCTCAGATCGGTCTTGATCGACGCCTGCTTGACCCCGCCTTTGCCCTCCAGGAGATCTGCCCCGTACTGATCAGCAAGACCAGTCAATGCCTCCATCAGGTCCTGCTGCTGTTCTGCGGTCATCTCCTGCCTGAGCACCAGGGTCAATGGGACCTCTTGCTCAATGCCCGTCCCCTTCAGTCGGTATGCCTTGGTCCACTCCAGGATCGAACGACTAGAGGCATTGAACCGAATCACTCCCTCTGCACCTGCCGCCTTGAGTTCCTGAGGCGTCATCACCACCAAGGCATACAGGGCGGAATAGGAGGCAGGGAGGTCCTCTGGAGGCAGGGAACTGAGATTGGTGCTCTTAGCAATGGAGACCAACTTTCCCCAGACCTTCTGGTGAACCTCCTGTTTCTTCTGAAAGGCAGCAATGTTCGCCTTGTCCCATTCCTGATCGGCAGCGGCAATCAGAGCGGCAGTCTCCAACACCTCAGAGGCAGTAGCACCAAAGCGGTCCTTGGAGCCTGCTGCTGACTGCAGGCGGTCTTTAAGGACTACAGGCGTCGGCACGGGCAGGCACGCGTAATAACAGCAGCATATCACGGTAACGCGCGGAGACTGTGTCAGTCCACGAGCTGGCACAGCACAAGACATGGAACGCGCAGAGCGCGTTATGCTTGTTTCACAAGGGAGGAAACGCCTGGCGGCACTCCTCCTGATCAGGCGACCGCAAACCGCCTTAAAACCCCTGAATGTCGAAATCAGGGAAATTGCGTGAACACATAAAACCCCTTAAGCAACTATGACTACTTATTACGCTACGACTCGATTCTATCAAAACGATCAGGAGTTTCGATGCTCTTGGGATCTGAATGCGACCGAGGGTGCTCCCACTGATGAGGAGACTATTCAACACCTCGCTGAAATGCTAAGCGAGAATGATGCAGAAACCTGGAACCTTGATGAAGAAGATGAAGATGCGGATCAACCTTCTCAAACGACTCTGAATCTTCACGGTCTGTCTCCCCAGGATTTTGCTCGAGTATTGGTCCTGAACGAGAAGGATGCTGAATCGCTCTATGGCGTGACCTGGGTGATTTCCACTCTCTGGAAGGAAGTTGATCCCGATAACTGGGAACACCCCTGCAATCTCTGATTTAATCGAGGAACAACACCCCGCCCGGCATGAACTTTCTACTTCATGCCGGTCATTCTTTACCTATCTACAACTTCGAGAGACCTCATGACTGCTTACTATGCCGCCACTCTGATTCGGCAGAATGGTGAAATCTTTGCCTGCACAGAAGACTATCACGCAGAAAATCCGAATATCTTCCATCACCATGAAATGCTCGACCATCTGAATCGCACGTTTGCGACTAAAGGTGCCTGGAAAAATCCAGACGGTAAGCGTCTTGACTTCGGTAAATACACCTCTAAGCAAGTCGCTCAAATGATGATCGATGGACTCGGCGTTGTTGAAGAACTGGGCATTGAAGGAGAAATGCCCGTTTACATGCGTCTGATTCCCCTGCAGGAACAGGGTGGTTTCACGCAGTCGATGGCGGAGCAATTGATTCATCAACAAAGCATTCAGGCAGTTATTTCTCATAGGGATCCCATCTTCCAAGAAAAGGTGCGCGCAATTGGTCGCAAGTGCGCCAATACTCTTTTGCTTTATACGAATCATGATAACGAGACCCGCGGAATGCGCCTTTCTCAAGATTGATCCCGATAGCAACTGGACACAAGATGCAGAGCATTTCACGCAAACTTCTTCGCCTCCCTCAGGTCAAAGCAACCACTGGACTCTCCAAGTCCACCATTTATTCCCGTATCGCTGAAGGAATGTTCCCCAAGCAGATTCTTATTGGTCCCCGCCTCGTGGCGTGGGTGGAATCAGATATTCAGAATTGGATTGCTGAGCAGGTCTCAGCAGCGAGGGAGTAACACCCCTCTTTTTTTTATGCTTGCTTTTCGACGGGTCTGATCTGCAACCACTCCAAGTCACCCGTTGCCGCTTTGAGGGTATTCCTCCCTTTGGCGAGCGTTGGTGTGCTCAGTTCTGCTCTGTAGTGGAAGTAGTGGTCTTCAATGTATTTGATTGAGGTGTCGCACTGGGCGGCAAGCATTGTCACGGGTGTTTCGTTCAGTGTGAGTTGAAAAGTGATGTAGGTATGCCTGAACGAATACCAAGTCAGATTCTTGCCGCTATGAATATCTACTTTTCTGGCATTGTTGTTGTCGTCTTCTGCCCAAGATGCCAGACCTGCTTCGACAAGCATTTCACATAAACTGTCTTTCCAGATCCGTTCACTGAATGCCTTACCAGTTTTTTGATTCGTAAACAAGAGATCTGCTCGACCCTTGAAGTTCGTCAACTTCCTCAGTTCTTCAAGGTGTCTGGCGACGGGTGCGTTGATGGTGTAGCGGCGACCTGTTTTCGTGTTTTCGGCAGGCACGTCTATCAAGATCCAGGTTTTTTGATCTGTATTGCTGAGCGTGTTGTTTTTGCGAATGTGACCCCACTCCACTTTCCTCAGCGATCCGATTCGAATGCCTGACTCCATTGAAATCCTCATTGCCAGATAGAGCATCTTGCGATGAATCTTCTGATTTTTTGCCCGTTGACTGTTGCCGAGCACTTCTTTGAGAATGTTTTTGCCCGATGCGCTCTTGTCGATCTCGCCCTCGTCGTTCCAGCGGGTTCGCCCTTCAGACCAGTAAATACGAGCACTGCGTTCGAGTTCCTTCCACTCATCAACGGTCAGGTCATCACGTCTGTGCTTCTTGTCTTTGGAGAGTTTGACCGATTTCAGTGTGGGCACTGAATCCTTGTTCAGATATCCCTCTTGAACGGCAATCTCCTCAAACATCCGTCTGAAGGTGCTGACTTCAGCATTGATGGTGGTTTGTCTTGGGGTCTCCTTGCCCTCCTGGTGCGCTGCCTCCTTGCGCCAGGTCTCGTAGTTGGCAAAGAAGTTCCTCGGGATCTTGTGGATCGGGCGCTGGTTCTGCCCTGCGTATTTCAGGAACCAGCGGGTGTGGTGCTCCATCAGCAGGTATCGCTTGCTGCTGATGCCGTTGTGGGGGATGGCGCTGATCCGTTTTTTCTGCTTCGCCAGGAACCGCTCTGCCATCTCTTCGATGGTCAGGGTTCGGATCTGCTCGCCTCGTTCGCTTTTGGTTTTGAACTCGATGTATTTCGCCAGACCCTTGCGCTCCGCCTCCAGCACGTCATTGGGGGCGATGCGACCCAGGGAGTGGCGGTGCCTCGACTGCCGCTCCTGGTCATAGAAGTAGAGATACCAGCGGTTACCCCGATCGCCGTCTTGGAAGACGTAGCAATGCGGGTCGTGGGCGATCGGGCGTTTGTTCAGCACCTTGGTCATCGGGGTGCCTCCTGCTCCAGGCAAGGTGCCAGATGCCCCCGTTTGCTTACGGAACGCTTACGGCGGTCAAGGCGTGGCAAGGTTTTTTGTAAACGCATACGCTACGCTTACGGTAACCCAAGAACCCAAAAACTAAAGTGCCGCAAGGGATGTTAGGTTACGTCGGCACTAACGCCGACTACACCACCTAGGAGGCTGCTGAAAAAGCCATCCAGCTGCGGGAGAATGGCACAACGGCATTGAGTGGATGCGCGGCCAGCAGGAACGCACCGGTCCCCTGTTCTCGTACATC
>Ga0194123_10005224_pt1 | contig 14066 bp, 7 predicted proteins | sample TA2MahsurfametaG_5_FD_155479 | JGI IMG/M metagenome (GOLD analysis project Ga0194123, IMG submission 155479) | Freshwater microbial communities from Lake Tanganyika, Tanzania - TA2015023 Mahale A surface | ecosystem: Environmental > Aquatic > Freshwater > Lake | place: Tanzania: Lake Tanganyika... | reverse complement strand
GCCAGACAGCCTTTTGAATCAACTCGGGCAGCACGACCACGGCCTTGATGTTCGCCACGCCCAGATTGCTGAAGGCGTGCGACAAGCCCTGCCGGCCCACGCGAATCTCCAGCCCTGAGTCCAGGTTCTTGAACGGATGACCAAGGAGGCGGTGACTGCGTGCGTAGGCCAGCGCCGCTTGCCGCAGATCCTTGATGGTTTTGCCCACCAACTCACGCCCCGTGGCCGTGACGATGGCGGCGGTTTTTTCCACCAAGGCGGTCTGCTCCACACACGCCTTGCTTAGCTCCACGCTCGGATACTTGAGGAACCACTGCTCGCTCAAGCGCGGCTCGATGGGCACGTCGGCGCGTTGGCTGAAGCCCACGTTGTTCTCGTAAGGCTTTTCCTCCGCGAGCGCGCCTTGCTCGGCGAGCTTCTCCGACGCCAGCTTGCGCGCCTTGAAGCGGTCCAGCCCGCGCAGGTCCGCGCCGGCGAGGTCGTTCATGGTGCCGTCGGCGTTCATGATGTCCACGAGCGGCAGCTTGTGGCGTGAGCCGATGTCGAAGTCGGCCTTGTCGTGCGCGGGCGTGACCTTCAGCACGCCGGTGCCGAACTCGAAGTCCACGTGCTCGTCGCCGATGATGGGGATGAGCTTCTGCTCGCGCGGCAACTCGGCAGGCAGCGGTCGGACGATGTGCTTGCCGATGAGGTGCGCGTAACGCGGGTCCTTCGGATTCACGGCCACGGCAGTGTCGCCGGGGATGGTTTCGGGACGCGTGGTGGCGATGGTGAGCCACGTATTCGGCTCTTCCACCACCTGCACTTTGAAGTGATACATGAAGCCTTTTTGCGGCTTCATTTCCACTTCCTCGTCGGAGAGGGCGGTCTGCGAGACAGGACACCAGTTCACCATGCGTTTGCCGCGATAGATGAGGCCCTTCTGGTAAAGCTCCACGAAGACCTTCTGCACGCAGCGCGAATACTCCGGGTCCATTGTGAAGCGCTCGCGCGTCCAGTCGCACGAGCACCCGAGCTTCTTCAACTGGTTGATGATGATGCCGCCCTTTTCCTCTTTCCACTTCCACACGCGCTTGAGGAACTCCTCACGGCCCAAATCGTGCCGGGTCTTCTTCTCCTCTTTCTTCAGCGCCTTCTCCACCTGCACCTGCGTGGCGATGCCCGCGTGGTCGGTGCCGGGAAGCCAGAGCACTTCCTTGCCGTCCATGCGGGCCTTGCGGCTGAGGATGTCCTGGATGGTGTTGTTGAGGACGTGCCCCATGTGGAGCATGCCCGTGACGTTCGGCGGCGGAATGACGATGGAATACGCCGGGCGCTTCTCGCTGACGCGCGCCGGGTCGGCAGTGAAGCAGCCTTGCTTCACCCAGAAGTCATACCATTTGTCCTCCACGGACTGCGGTTCGTAGGCTTTGGAAATTTCGATCATTTCAAGGGAAGTTTAATCGCAAATAAACTCAATCAATCGTGTGTGATTTACAAAAACCGACAAAATATAAATCACGCGAAGGGTAAAAATTTGCGAACCGGCATGCCTGCAGCTTTGTTTACTTCCCCAGCTAGAGCAAGCCAAAGGGGACTCATTTAAGTTCGTCACACCATGCGAAAGAGTTTTGCCCGGTAAATTGCGGTGCTTCCAACGACTCTTGCTTTGACGACCAAACGTGTGTGGATCGGGGCGTTTGGGCAAAAAACGTCAATTGATGATGCAACTGTTGGATTTTCTGCCTATTCGGTCGCCTTAAGACTGGCGGTGACGCCGATTGTCTCAGTTCACCACATTCCGTAGCGGTTCGCCTCGGAGTGCACGTAGCACTTCGCGAGCGGCCTTGGTCCGGAATTCTATGCACCCTTCTTCGCAATAAAATGCGGTGTGCGGATTGAGCAACAATCGGTCATGCGCAGGATGATTCGGATCGCGCCACGCGCGGACCACGGGCGAATCGGCGGGCGGCGGCTCCTGTTCCAGCACGTCAATGCCCGCGCCAGCCAAGTGCCCGCTCGCCAACGCTTCGACCACCGCCGCCGTGTCCACGATGCCGCCGCGTGCGGTGTTCACGAGAAACGAGCCGCGCGGCATCTGCGCAATCTCCCGCGCGCCGATGAACCCGCGTGTCACCGGCGTGAGCGGGCAGTGCAAGCTCACCACGTAACTCTGCGCGAGCAACTCGCCCAAGGTCTCCGCGCGCCGCACGCCGAGCGCCTTGTCCACGCCGTCCGGCACGAATGGGTCGTAGAACACCACGTCGAAGCCGAACGCCTTGGCCCGCAGCGCCGCCGCCGAGCCGATGCGCCCGCACCCGATGATGCCGAACACGCGCCCGCGCAACCGGTGAATTGGCGCGGACTGCTCGACGTTCCACGCGCCCACACCGCGACGCAGCCGGCTATTGAGGAAGTGCGTGCCGCGCGTAAGCGTGAGCGCCATGCCGAGCGCCGAGTCGGCCACTTCTTCGGTGCCGTAGTCGGGCACGTTCACCACCGGGATGCCGCGTTCGCGCGCCGCCGCGATGTCGATGTTGTCATAGCCCACGCCGGGCCGTGCAATGATGCGGCACTTCTTCAACCGCTCGATCTGCGGACGGTCGAGGCGCAGATAGTGGTAGACCATCACCGCGTCCACCTCGTCGAGCTGGCCGTTGAGATCGGCCTGCGAGCGGGCGTTGAGCGCGCGCACCTCCGCGTGGCCGTCGAGCACCGCGCGCTCGCAATCGAGCGGCTCGACGATAAGATCGGTGATGAGAACGAGTGGGAGTTGGCTCATGAAGGTAGTTGGCACACCACAGGGGGCTAAGCATTACTTCACAAACTTCACCTCTACCTTCGGCAGCAGCGCTTTCACTTTGGCGTGCGTTTCGTCGGAGTAACCTTTGGGGCGGAGGGCGAGTGTGAGGGATTTGAGATGGGCGAAGGCTTGCAACTTCGGGAGGCGGGCGTCGGAAAGATCGAGGCTTGAGAGGGAGAGTTCCTGGACCTGGGTCACACCAGCGAGCGCGGTGAGGTCGGCGTCGGTGAAGGCTTTGGCATCGAGAGAGAGTTTGCGCAGCGTGGAGATGGCTTTGACGGCGGCGATAGCGTCGGATGCCGGAGCGCACACACCGTATTCGAGTGACACATATTCGATTGGCAACTCGCGCAGGTGTTTGAGCAGGCCGGAGGTGGCCTTCGAGCAACTGATCTCCATGCCTTTTAGCTGTTTCAGCTTCCTCAGGTGCTCCGCGCTGGCATCGGTGAGCAGTTTGGAATGCCAGAGCTTGATGAACTCCAGGTTCGGGAACTTCTCGCACACGTAGCCGAATCCTTCGTCATCGAGGCCGTTGCTGTGGAAGTTGATTCGCTTGAGCTTCGTCCAGCCATCGAACTTCGCGAAGAAGTGGCCGGGATACGCGGCGCCTCGTGGCGTGAACGACTCCAGGTTCTTCAGGACCGCGAGCTTTTCCCAGCCCGCCTCGGTGGCCTTGCCAAAATAGGCCAGCTCGAGGTTGGTGAGGTCGGGACACTCGGTGAGCCGCTGGAGTTGGGCGAGACTGTCGTCGCCGAGAGACAAGCGGCCAGGCAATGCTCGCGCAGTTCCTTCGATGCTCAGCGATTTGAGTTTCTTGAGCTTCAGCAACGGCGGCAACCAGGAGTCCTCGATCTTCGTCGCCACGATCTTGACGGATTCCAGCGCCGGGATGTGGCCGAGGTGCTCGATGAAGGCCGCATCGTAGGGATCATCCTTGGCATCGCGATAGACATGCGCCTTGCCACTCTGGATGGCGGTGCTGACGAGCGTGAGCGTGTCAAAGATCGCGATGTCTCCGCCGGCGGCCTTCTTCAAAGCCTCGGGCGTGACATTCACCTTCGTGAACGAACCCGGCGCGCTCTCGATGGTGCGGATGACGGCCAGGACATGCGGATGCTGCTCAGCGGCGGCGAGGATAGCAGCGGCGTGTGCAGCAAGGGCAGACTTCAGCGATGCTTCAGACGTTGCAGCAAGGAGGTTTTCGAGGTCGCTCTGAGAGCGGATTTGCGAGAGGTCGAGGGGGTCGGCTGGGAGAGGGGAAAGTGGCAGGCAGAGGAGGGCGGAGAGGAGGAAGGTGCGCATGGGGGGCGGAGTTCTTTGTTGGGCGTTCTTCGTTCGTTGTTCTTGGCTCTTGGTTTTGAGTCAGGGCTTGGGGTGGGCGGCGCGTTCGCTGAACGCCGAAGAGCAACGAACGAAGAACGAAGAGCGCCCAACCCTCAGTATTTCGGAAAGATCGCCGGGCTCGGGAAGCGTTCTTCGGCGCTGGTGTCACGCAGGAACTCCTCCCTGGGCACCTGGACTTGGGGCCAGCTGCCGGGGCGGACGCGGACGACGCGAGTGGGGCGGATGCCTTCGATGATGAGGTCGGTCTCAAACTTGATCTGGATGCCGCTGCTGCCAAGCGGGGCTTCGCCGGGCAGCTTGATGACATCGAGGAGCGTGCCTTTGGAGGCCATGTGTGCGGGGCCGTAGGCTCCGTGGGTGTGCTTCAGCGTGTTCTCGACGGCGTTCATCAAGGCGGGGGCGCCTTTCTGAAAATCGGCGTAGAGCGCGGCATCCATGCCGCCGAACAAGGTCGCGGTGACGGTGGCGCGGCCGAACTTGCCATACTCGACATGGTCGATCCATGCGGCCATCCAGCGGCTGAGGATGAAGGTCTTGTGCACTTCGGATTGGCCCTTGGCGGCGCGCTGCATCGCGGCTTCGTCGAGCCAGATGTCGGAGATGTGAAAGCGGGTGAAGATGCCGTCAGGTGTGGGTCTCCAGGTGACGCCAAGCAGCATGGATTGCCCGCCGAGCGATTTCTTGCCCTCTGCTGGCCACGCGCCCTCCGCGATGAGTTCGTCGATGCGGAGCTGCTCGCGCCCACGCCACACGCGCGTGGCGGCGTCGAAGGTCAGGTTTTCCTCGGTGGCTTTGCCGTCGCCTCCCTTTTTCGGCTCGCGGGTGGCGATGATCATGCCCGCGGAGTTTTTGACCTCCACTTCCTTGAGCTTCCAGACCAATCCCTCGCGCTGGCAGTGACTGGGCTCATCCTCAAGGAGGATGGCGTGGTTCTCAGCGGGGAAGATGCTCGCGCCCCGATTGTGGTTCGCGTCCTTCTTCTTGTTGTCCACGGGCAACACCGGCACGGCGGAAATCTTCGGGTCCGGCGGCAAAAACGCGCGGACGTGCAGCACCGTGCCGAGCGGGATGTCGCGCAGGTCCGCCGGTGCGCCGTGATAACGCACCACCGCATACGGCAGCAGGGCGAAGGGATGCGGATCATTGCGATAGAACATGCCCGATCCTTGCACGCGGATGCTGCCGCGGCGGTTGGCGTGGTCCACGAAGACGAGTTCGCCGCGGTAGGAGTGCGCCTTTTCCAAGGGCGGGAACTTGCCCGCCTCGGGGCGGAACACTTCGCCCAGCGGTTCCGCGATCTTCTTGCTGGGTTTCTTTTCGGCGGCGTATGCCGTAACGACGAACGCGCCGACGACAACCAAGAACGAAGAACGACGAACCAACGACATGATCATAGCGTCACGACCTTGTTGCTGTCGCCAAACTGCTCCGTCTCCACGCCCATGCGCTGGGCCATGAGCAGCAGCAGATTGCTCATGTGCGCATCGGTGTTGACCGGACGGCTGCAGACTTGGTAGTGCGCCGTGGTGAGCGCTCCGTCGGCACCGAGCGAGTAACCTTGGAAGTCTTTGGCCTGCTTGTTGAAGTCAACGTGACTGCCGTGCTTGAGGCCGAGATCGGAGCCGCCGGCGAAGACGAGCGGAAGATTCGCGTTGCCGTGGCTGTGGCCGTAGCACATGCCGCTGCCGAAGAGCGCCATCGTGGAGCCGAGGAGCGGCTTGCCGTTGAGGTCCTTCGTCTCCGTGAGACGCGTGAGGAAGTAGCTGAACTGCTCGATGGCGAAGGTGTCGTAGTTCGTGAGCTTCTCCATGTAACCGGCGTCGCCGCCGTGATGGCTGAGCTGGTGGCGCGACTCAGTGATGCCGATCTCGGGGATGGAAAACGCATCGCCCTCGCCGCCGAGGCTGAAGGTGGCCACGCGGGTCACATCCGTCTGAAACGCGAGCACCATGAGGTCATACACCGTGCGGAAGTAATCGCCCGCCAAAGTGGCGGGGATGTCGCGATTCGTGCGTTTACGATCGTCGTCGGAGATGGTCGGCAGCGGCGTGTCGAGCCAGGCATCGGCGCGACGCGTGCGGATCTCGGCTTCCCGGACGGAGGTCAGGTATTGGTCCATCCGGCCTTTGTCCTCGCTGCCCATCTTCTTCTCAAGCTGGCGCACTTCCGCGAGGTTGTCATCGAGGATGCTGGCCTTGCGGCGCAACGCCTTCCGCTGCGCTGCGGTGCCGCCTTTCGGCGCCTCGAAGAGCGACCCAAAGATCTCGCTGCAACGCCGCAACGCGGGCAATTGCACGCCATCCGCCGTCCACGCCAGCGAACCCTGCGTGAGCGCGACCTCCATGGACGGATACCTCGTGTGCGGCGCGGTGATCTCCGCCATCTTCTGGTCCACCGAGATCGTGTTGCGATCCGAAGGCCCGATCTTGGCGCCGGTCAGCCACACCGAGATGCAGTTGTGATGGTGGCCGAGGGCTCCGGGATGATGCAGGCCGCTGATCGGCGTGATCACCTCGCGATGCTTCTCCAGCGGCTTCAACGACCGTGAGAACTGGTAGTCCTTGCCGGGCTTGAGGATCTGGTAGTTGAGCGAGTGCACGCCATTGGCCAGGTAGATGAACGCACTGCGCTTCGGCGTCGCCGCGATGGCCTTTTCCGCCGCGCGCAACGGGAACATGCACTCCAGCATGGGCAATGCGATGAAGCTGCCCATGGCGCGCAGCGCGTGACGGCGGTTGAGGAGCCAAGATTGGGTTTGGATGTTCATGGAATGGAGAGGTTGAATTTTCGAGTAATTTTTGTGTCAGCGCTTCTTCATCAGGTCGGACGCCGCCACGGCACGCACGATATCCTTGATCTTGTAGCCGCTCTTCTTCGCCTCAGCGGCGATGGCGTTGAGATCGTCTTGATCGTCAATGGTGAGCACGCGACGCAGCGCATAGGTGCAAAGGTGTTCGATGAAGGCGCGGACGATTTTGTCGCGGTCTTCAAGCAGCAGGCGCTTGAAGCCGTCGGCGTCCTTGAACGCGCGTCCGTCGGGCATCGCTCCGGCCGGGTTGACCAGCGGGTTTTCACCGACTCCCGCCGGGACTTTCTCGCGCGTGCGCCACTGGCCGATGGCGTCGTAGTTGTCCCAAGCCAGACCAAGCGGATCGATCTTCGCGTGGCACGCGGCGCAATTCACATCCTGGGCATGCGCGGCCAGTTTGTCGCGCAAGGTGGCCTTAGGGTCGGTGGGGGGATTGGGCTCGATGGCGGGCACGTTCGCGGGCGGCGGGGGCGGCGTCTTGCCGAAGATGACTTCACTCAGCCACACGCCGCGATGCACGGGACGATGGCGCGTGCCGTCGGAAGTCAGGCCGAGCACCGCGCCCATGGTCAGCAGGCCGCCGCGCCGGTCCTCGGGCTTCAGTGAGACACGCTGCAAGCCGCCCGTCTTCGGCTCCGGCAGGCCGTAGAAGTCACAGAGCCGCGCGTTCGCGATGGTCCAGTCAGATTCGATGAAGGCGTCAACGGGCAGGTTTCTGGCAAACGTCTCGCGGAAGAACTCCACGGGCTCGTTGCGCATGCTCTCCTCCAGCCACGCGTCGTAGCCGGGGTAGAGCTTCTTGTCCGGCGGGAACATGCCCACGCGGTGGAGTTGCAGCCACTGGCGGGAGAAGTCGTCGATGAAGCGGCTCGCTTTGCCGTCGGCGAGCATGCGATCGACTTCCTTCTTCAAGGCTTCGCCTTTCAGCGTGGCGCCCTTCGCCGCGGTGACGAGCGCGTCGTCGGGCATCGAGCTCCACAGGAAATACGAGAGGCGTGTGGCGAGTTCGGAGTCGTTGAGTTGCTCGCGGGCCACCGGGTCGCCCTCGACGATGTAAATGAAGTGCCGCGACGTCAGCACGCCCTGCAACGCGACGCGATACGCGGCGGCCGGCTCCTCGCCCGCCTCGAGCTCTTCACGATAGGACTTCAGATACTCCTCCAGCTCCTCGATCTTCACTGCACGACGCCACGCACGCTCGGCGAAGCGCCGGAGATGTTCCGCGACCACTTCGGGCGTCGCGTCCTCGGGCGGCACGATGTCTTTACGCCGCGATTTTTCCGCCTCCGACACCAGCGGGCCTTCCCACTCGACCCAATCGATCAGCACGGTCGAGAAAAGGCCGTTGCCCTTGTCGTCGAACATCTGTGGCGCGTTGGGATTCAGGAGCAAGGTGTCTCTGCTGTGCGTGAAAAGGTGCCCGTCCCTGCTTCTGAGCGCTCCCCGAAAAGCCGCGCCCTGTCGCCGATCGACCACATCCGTGGCTACGACGCAGAAATCGAGCTGCGCGGGCATTTCGAGGAAGACCTCGAACTCATACACCTGCGGCTTGTCCTCGGGCGCCGTGATGTCGAGCTCGATGAGCCCATCCACCGTCTCCTCGGTCGTCCGCTTGCCGATGCTGAGGTGCGCCGTCTGCCCACCGACCGGACGGATGCCGCTGGCCTGGAGGCGGAGCTTGTAGAGCCCGCTATGCTCCGGACCGGTCTTGCCAAACCAATTGGGCGCCATCGCTGGCTGGGTGCTGCCGGGGAAAAGCAGGTAACGCAGCGGCCGCTTGACGCCGAAACGATCCAGCGCCGCCTGTTGCTCCTTCCCGTCCCCGTAGCGCAGTTCCACCGCCGTTTTGCGCACCTTGCGCGCCTCGCTCGTCGCCGTCGGAAACGCACGATCCAGCACCAGCTCCGCCGCGCGGTAATAGCGATCCACATGCGACGGCGAGAGCGACAGCTCCGAGCCGATTCGCTCGAAGCCGTGCCACAACGTATCCTCGTTCAATTCGCCCGGCTTCGTGGGATCGTAGCGCACGCCGAGCAGGTCATAGACCGTGTTCTGATATTCCTTCCGGCTCAGACGATAGTGGGAAACCGCCGGTCGGGCCGCCTGACGCGAAGCCCGGCCGGCCTTCAGCGCGCCGTCCAGGCTCGTCACGAAGGCGGCGATCTCCGCCTGCGTCGGCTTGGGTTCCTTGTCCTTCTTCGGAGGCATTTCGCCGGAGTTCACCTGCTCCATCGCTTCCGCCCAGTGATGCGTGTCAGCGCCGAGCTTGAAATCGCGTGAGAGTTTGTCAAAGCGGACATCGCCTTTTTCCTTCTCGGGTCCGTGGCAGCGCGCGCAGTGCTTCTGGATGAAAGCTTCGTACGGCTCGGCGGCGGGCAAAAGGGCACAGTGCCCTAAGGAAAGGAAGAGGAGTGTTAACGCTCTCGGGAGGCGGTCAAAGTGGGTCATTGACGAAAGGGGGCGCTTGGGGCCGACAGAGGTAAACTCATGGGACCTTGGCCGTAGGGGTCAAGTTCCCGCCTATTCGAGGAAGATGAGGGCGTTGCTGTTGAGCAGGGCGCGACAGAAGGCGGGTTTCCCGAATCGGGCGAGGAGTTTCTCGCCAGCGGCTCTTTCGGTGGCCGTGGGCGGGCGCTGCAGGGCGAGGGAGTAAGCCTGGGCGATCGGGTCGGATCCGTCGAGCCGGTCAGCGAAGGCCTTGGCCATGTCGAGGGTGAAGCCGTTGTTGAGCAGGGTGAGGGCCTGCAGCGGCGAGGTGGTGTTGGCCCGCTTGGGCGCGGCGAAGGCGATGTCGGGCAGGTCGAAGTCGTTAAGGACGTCGACCACGCTGGCGCGCGCGTTCTGGTGGTAGACGGCGCGGCGGTAGGTCTCCGGCCCAGGCGTATCGAGCGGGACGTAGGTGGAGACGTTGTTCGCGAGATAGCGATAGAGACGGAAACCCGGGCCGCCCATGGGCTCAAGTCTCAGCTGCCCGGCGGTCGCGAGCAGGGTGTCGCGGATCTCCTCGGCGCGCAGGCGGCGCGGCGGGAAGCGCCAGAGCAGGCGGGCGTCCTTGTCGACCTTGGCGGAAGCCTCATTGAAATCGGCCGACTGCAGGTAGGTCTGCGAGAGGACGATTTCTCGATGCAGGGCCTTGAGCTTCCAGCCGTGCTTGACGAGGCGTTGCGCGAGGAAGTCGAGGAGTTCTGGGTGCGTCGGCTTGCTGCCCATGAAGCCGAAGTCGCTCGGGGTGTCCACGATTCCTGTGCCGAAGTGGTAATGCCAGAGGCGATTGGCCAAGACGCGGGCAGTGATGGGATTGTCGCGGGTGATCCATTCGGCCAAGGCCACGCGACGTTCGCCTTCGCCGGCTTCGGGTTTCAACGCGTAGGGCTTCGTGACCAGGTCCAGCACGGCGAGGCTGGACGGGACGACCTGGGCGGCGGGCTTGGTCGGGTCGCCACCTTTTTCGACGAAGGTCGGGGCCGGCTTGGGCTGGTGGGTACCGATCCAGGCGGCGGGGAGCTTCGGGACTGCGGCGATGCGCCGGTCGACGTCGGCCAGCCGGCGGCCGAGTGCGCCTAGCTGCTTCGCTTCGTCAGGTGTGGTGACTTCCTTGCGGACGCGTTCGAAGGCGTGCGCCGGCGACCAGGCTTCGCGGTCATAGGAATCGGCGACCTTCTTCCAGTCCTTGCCGTCGAGCGAGACGACCATCTCATATTCGCAGGGCGTGGCGCCTTGGGTGTTGTCGCGGAGGAGACGTCCTTTCGCGGTGCGGTAGCCCAGCTTCCCGATCTTTTCCACGCGGGGCAGGGTGATGACGAGTTCGGCGGGGTTGCCGATGAACCATTGCGCGCCTTCGTCGCCGTCGATGGTGAGCGCCGCGCTGTAGGCCATGGGAAAGTCCTCGGCGTTGGCACCCTTGGCGCCCTCGGCCTTGGAGCCGTAGGAGGCGAGGGCCACGTTGCGGGGCGTCGGCTCGGCGGTCCAGATCTCGAACTCGGAGATGCGTCCGCCGACGCCGCTCTTCGGGTCCGCGGAGCTCGCGGACAGGGTGAGCTTCACGAAGCGGGCTTCGGTCGGCGTGATGGTTTCCTCGGTCAGCAGGGTGTCCGCCTTCGGGCGAGGATACTTGCGGGTGGCCAGCAGGGCCTTGGCCTTCGCCTCGATGGCCTGGGTCAGCGCCTCCTGTTCGGCGACGACTTGGGCGCGCTCCTTGTTCAACGGGCCCATGGCCGCATTGAACGCCTGCGTCTGCTCCTTGGTCGCCAGCGGACGGCGGCCGTGGACGACTCCTTCGAAGGCGGCGCGGACGCGATAGTAGTCCTCGGTCGTGATGGGGTCGAACTTATGGTGGTGGCAGCGGGCGCAGTTGATCGTGAGTCCGAGGAAGGCGCTGCCCGTCGCGGTGACCATGTCGTCGAGCGTGGCGGAACGGATGACTTTCTGGGCGACCGGGTCCTGGTTGCCGACGTCATCGTACGGCCCGGCGACGAGGAAGGCGCTGCCGATCTCGACCGCGGGGTCGAACTTGCCGAGCACGTCGCCGGCGAGGTGTTCGCGCATGAACTGGTCGAAGGGTTTGTCCTCGTTCAGCGAGCGGATGACGTAGTCGCGGAAGGGGTAGAGGTCGTCGATGATGAAGTTGCGTTCGAAGCCGTTGCTCTCGCCGAAGCGGACGACGTCCAGCCAATGCCGGCCCCAGTGCTCGCCGTAGCGCGGCGAAGCCAGCAGGCGGTCGACGAGGGCTTCGGTCGCCTGACGGGCGTCGATCTGATGGGCCGCGACGAAGGCGTCGACCTCGGCCTGCGTGGGCGGCAGGCCCGTGAGGTCATAGCTGAGGCGACGAATCAGCGCCTGCGGCTTGGCCGGGGCGCTCCGGGCAAGCTTCTGTTCGGCGAGCTTGGCGTCGATGAAACCATCGATGTCGGGGTGCTTGAACTCTTTGGCCAACGGCTGGAGGGACCACCAGGATTTGTCGGCGCGTTTGACCTCGACGGTCGCCTGGTCGCGCGGATCGACGGCGCCGGCCTTGATCCAGGCGGCGAAGTCGGCGATGAGCGCGTCGGGCAGTTTCGGTTTCTTCGGCGGCATCTCCATGTCCGGCTCGAGGTGGCGGACGTAGCGGAGGAACAGGCCTTCGTCGGGTTTGCCAGGGACGATGGTCGGGGTGCCGGCATCGCCGCCTTTCTGCCAGCCGGCCTTCGAGTCCAGATAGAGGCCGCCTTTGAGCTTCTTGGCCTTGGCGCTGTGGCACTCGTAGCAATGTTCGGCGAGGGCGGGCCGGATCTTCTGCTCGAAAAACGCCACGCTGCCCGGGTCATCGGCGGCGAAGGCGCGTCCGACCAAGAGCAGGGCGAGGGCGAGGGTCAGGCGGTTCATCCGAGCACCGGCTTGATCACGTGGCCGTGGACATCAGTGAAGCGGCGGTTCACGCCGTTGTGGTAGTAAGTCAGCTTCTCGTGATCGAGGCCGAGCAGGTGGAGTACCGTCGCGTAGAAGTCGTAGCAGGTCGCGACGTCGGTGACGCTGCGTCGGCCGAAGTCATCGGTCGCCCCGTAGGAGACGCCGCCCTTCACGCCGGCGCCCATCATCCAGGTCGTATAGGCGTCCGGGTTATGGTCGCGTCCGGTCGTGCCGACCTGGTGGGTCGGCATGCGACCGAACTCCGTGCACCAGATCACGAGCACGTCGTCGAGCATCCCGCGTTGCTTCAGGTCGGTGAGCAGGGCGGCGGTCGGCTGGTCGAAGATCGGACAATGGCGGTCGTAATCGGCCTTCAGGGTCCGGTGGGCGTCCCAGTTCAGCAGACCGTCGACATTGCTCGCCCTGGAGGCGCAGTAGAGGCTGACGTAACGGACGCCCTGTTCGAGGTAGCGGCGGGTGAGCAGGCAGTTCTTGGCGTAGGCCGCCTTGAGGGGGTTGGCGTCGTTCGTCCCGTAGAGCGCGTGGACGTGCTCCGGCTCGCGGGAGAGGTCGCTGACTTCCGGGGCGGAGAGCTGCATCTTCGCGGCGAGCTCGTAGGCCGCGATGCGGGCGCGGAGCTCGTCGTTGCCGGCGTGGGCGTCGGCGTGTTCACGGTTCGTCGCGCGGAGGAATTCGCGGGTGGCCTCGTCTTCGTCGGCGGAGATCCCGGCCGGACGGCTCAGGTTGCGCAAGGGTTGCTGGGCGGCCATGCTGACGCCTTGATGGCGGGCGGGGAGGAAGCCGTTGCCCCAGTTGGCCTTGCCGTTCGGCGGCTCGCCGCGGATGTCCTGGACGGAGACGTAAGTAGGGAGGTTCTGGTTGAGCGAGCCGAGCGCGTGGCTGATCCAGGCGCCGCCGCTCGGGTAGCCTTCGCGGGTGAAGCACGTGTTCATCGCCACGCAGCCCGGGCCGTGCGTGTTGCTGCGCGACGTCATCGAATGGATGAACGCCATGTCGTCCACGTGCCGGGCCATGTGCGGCAGGTTCGAGCTGATCATCTTGCCGCTCTTGCCGGCCGGCTTGAAGGCCCAGGGGGACTTCATCAGGTTGCCGTTCTTGCCTTGGAAGGTGACCTCGACCGGGCCGGGCAGGGGAGTGTCGTCGTATTTCTCGAGCAGCGGCTTATGGTCCCAAAGGTCGATGTGCGAAGCCGCGCCCGGGCAGAAGATCTGCAGCACCTGCTTGGCCTTAGGCGCGAAGTGGGCGCCGGGCGGCACCGCCGCGCCGAGGTCGCTCATGAGCAGGCGCGACAAGGCCAACCCCGTCATGCCAGTCGTCATCTGGCCGAGGAAGCGGCGCCGGGTCAGCTCGAGGGGGTCGCTCATGGGGTCAGACCATTCTACTCCTTCCCTGACAGCCTGCTACGCCCGATGTTTCACCGGGCGGCACTATCGTCTCACTTCGACCCGGGTGCTTTCCAGCTGGATGCCCGGCGCGGGCTTCCCCCCTGCGGCGATGCAATGCAAGTAACTCAGCCCGTTAGGCGTCGACCGACGGCACTCGATCGAGCCGGCCGGTCTGCCGTCCAAGGTCAGGACGCAGGTCTGGCCGGGTTCGGCGCCCGACCATTCCATCCGGAGTTCGTGGTCGGCGTCAGCCTTTAAGGTCTGGGTCCCGAGCTTCGCCCCGGGAAGCAATCTCAAGGTGTAGGCGGCGAAGTCCGGCGCGGTGCGGTCGCAGGCGTTG
>Ga0194123_10005219_pt1 | contig 14072 bp, 19 predicted proteins | sample TA2MahsurfametaG_5_FD_155479 | JGI IMG/M metagenome (GOLD analysis project Ga0194123, IMG submission 155479) | Freshwater microbial communities from Lake Tanganyika, Tanzania - TA2015023 Mahale A surface | ecosystem: Environmental > Aquatic > Freshwater > Lake | place: Tanzania: Lake Tanganyika... | reverse complement strand
ATATAGTCCATACAAGGGTGTAATGACATGGACTGTAGGCTATGTGACTTTCGACATGATGATGCAAAGAAACTGACAAACCACATCAGGTCAATTCACGATCTGTCATCAGAGGATTACACTGTTGAAGTATACCACGGAGGTAAAAAACCTGTTTGCGAAGTGCGTTCATCCTCCGTCAGATATGTTTCTTTTTCTTTTAAAAGATTCTGCAAAGACCATTCCCATCTCGCTATGAAAGAAGGCGGAGCCCGAGGCGGAAAGGCCGAAGCTTGGAATAAGGGGCAAAGTAAGGATACAGATCCAAGGATAAAGCTCCAGTCTGAATCAATGACAGGTGAAGGTAACCCGTTCTATGGTCGCCGCCATACACGAGAGACCCTAGAAAAAATTAGCTTAAGTAAGATGTTGGAAACATCTACGCTAAAAGAAAGATTATTGGAGAGGCAGTCTGAGTTCACCCTCATTACTCCGTTAGAAGAATACATCTCTCGGCAAGAGCAGTACCTCAAGTTTCAGTGTAATCAATGTGGAGAGGTTCAACCAAAGACTCTACAGGCCTTTGAGAGAGGAAGTAGGTGTTATAAGTGCCACCCATTCAGCAAGTCCAATTGGGACTAGAGGTATTCACATTCGTCCAATCGATAGCGTCAGATGTGATCTCAGGCGACAAGAAGGCGATGTCTCCGAAAGAAATCGACGTGTATGTTCCTTCCAAAAAATTTGGGATAGAGTGTCATGGGTTGTACTGGCACAGCGAAGGTTCTAAACAAGGGGTTTTTGATAAGAACAAGCATCTAGAAAAATCCATCCTCGCTGCGAAGAACGGCATAAAGTTGCTGCAGATATTTGAGGATGAATGGAGAGACAAGCGAACGATATGCGAGTCGATGATCCGCCACCGCCTCGGTATGGATCATCACAGGTGTAAGACCTGGTCCACAAAGGTCGTCGAATTAGGTACACAAGAACAAAGGTCTTTCTTCGATTCTACACACATCGCAGGATACGTCCCGTCCAAGGTATCGTGGGGGTTGAGAGACAGGAGCGGTACCGTCGTCGCTGCCCTGTCGCTTCGTACACCGAGGAACGGCAAGAAGTATGAAGGCTATCTAGAGATTGCTCGATACAGTGTTGCTCAATTGACCTCCGTTCCTGGAGGTTTATCTAAATTGATGAAGAGAGCTAAAAATGGTGCGCCCAAAATGGGTATCGTGGAATTATAACTTATGTTGATCGTCGCATTGGCGAAGGAAATGGATACAAGTCAGTCGGTTTTTCTTTCCTAGGGTCGACAGCTATCGACTACTGGTACACAGATAACCAGCTTCGTTACGATAGGTTCAAATTTCGAGCTAAAAACGGAAAAACAGAGAGACAAATATCATTAGAAGCAAGAGTCGCAAGAATTTACGGTTGCGGATCCCACCTGTATGCTATTGATGTGTTGCCTTAAAAAGATAATTTAATTTTACGGTATATTTAGACAACAGGAGAGCGTCATACATGAAGATTACAGTTAACCAGTTACGTAGAATTATTGCAGAAGAAGTGAAACGGGTAATGACTGAGGATCCTGAAGCCTCTGACAGAGATGCAGAGATGGATAAGACAGTGGCTTTCAGCGCGCAACAAAGCTTATTTAAAGAGGAACAATACGACCTCCTCGACGCATCAGGTCAGCTCGATGAAGAAGCTTTCATGTCCGCGTTGGAAGCAAAAGGTGACGCTGCTGTCAGAGCAGCTGTTGAGAAATTTATCAAGGTTTATTACTTTAGACCTGCGACAGAAGACGACGTGGCAGACTTGGAGTACTGGAAGTCCATGATGGTCGAGAGCGTCAAAAGAATTGTCTCCCAACGTGCGAAGCAACGTCCTGGTACGGCTGAGAAGCCGGGTGTTGATCGTGACGATTGGCGTAGCTCTCCAAGCGCACAATATTCTCGTATGAAAAAATCGCACGATAGATTTTATGGTCCCAGTGGTCGTCCCCGATATTGATGTATAATCTGCCGCATGAAGCGGCGGACTCGGGGTCAACAGAAGCTTCGAAAAGACAAGTGCGAGATTTGCGGTTATGATCGCGCCGCGGCAATAAACTACCACCATATTATTCCGCGGCGCGATTCTCGTTGCACAAACGAGAACGGTAATATCGCCGTTGTTTGCCACTCTTGTCATGACCTAATTCACGCCGGTGAAATTATCATCATCGGTGTTTATTCATCGACGGGTGGTAGAAAACTCATGTGGTTTCGTTCAGGAGAAGAGCCGCCGCTTGAAAAGAGCCTTTGGAAAATTCAAGAAAATCCGTTGGTGTTGCGATCTCGATCGAAGTCCGATATTTCTATGTAGAACCTGTAGCAGTGTACTTTTTGTCCACGAGTGATACATATCAATATATGTCGACAAAGAAGAATCGTTTTATCAAGACAAGTTTAGCCATGATTGCTGCGGCCTTGATGACTTTTTATGGCTGCGAAAGGCCCAATCCATACAAGCTAGCGGGCGATACTTCTGCGGTCTTTGAAGATTGTCCTACGCCTAACGACGTACAAAAACCGACCAGCACTTCTCAATCCGCTGTATCAACATCCGAATCGACTGCGGGGACGACTGTCGGACCATCGACAGCTTCTGTAACGACTGGAACAGGACAAGCTGCGCAGCAAGACCCGACAGAACTTGACGACAGAGAGCTCGATTATTCAGAAGCTCTGAGAACAGCCAGTATTCTCTTGATCAGCGACGTACCAACGTTAGCTGAAATCTATGAGCTAGGTGATCTTCCTGTAAATCAACGACAGGCAAAGTACGAAGAGTTGATCGACAAGAAGTTGGCTGACCCGCGTCTTGCCTCGACACTCGTTGAATTTTTTAAATACACTTTTAAGATGGGCGGAGCTTCACCGACTCCCGGTGAACCTAATCGTGATACGGCTCCGACCTTCGCCGCGCGGATTGTCTTTGAAGGAAAAGACTGGCGTAACATCTTGACGCAAACGTCGAACACATGTCCAACCTTCAATCCTGCGACAAACACATTTGTTGATGGTAGCTGCAACAATCTGCCCGGCGGCATGATGCATACTGGTGTCTTGACGGATCCTGGAGTCCAGAGTCTGTATTTCGGCAACTTATCTTTTCGTCGTAATCGTTTCTTTCACGAGACGTTTTTGTGTAGAAATGGTAATGAACAGGCGGGTGGCGAACCGACGGACCAACCCCCGCTGAATTCTCCGTGTTTAGGCGAAAGCCCTATCCCTGGATACCAAAACAAATGGCCTGTCGATGAGATCGCGGGTTCTTGCAACGGAGGACGAGTCAACTTCCACGACTACAACACGGGTAACATCTGCGCAAACTGTCACTCAACATGGAACCACAGGTCTCCTCTCTTCTCTCAGTTCGATTCAAATGGAAATTGGCAGTCGTTGACTCCATCAGGAGAATATTCAGTGTTCGTACCTGTTAATGGTTCTCCTCGAGCAAAGCTGAGCGACTGGTTGTGCGTCGCTCCAACGTGTCCAAACGGTGGTAACAACACTACTGCTTGGAAAAAAACGATGAAAGTTGATGGTGTCGACACGCCGGCTCCGGCAGCCACTCTCTCTGAACTAGGACAGATGATGTCTCAGGATGATGAAGTTGTCGAGTGCGCTGTAGAACGTATGTGGAACTATGCGATGGGAAGAGCAGATATAACCGAGGTCGGTGGACGTAGCTGGGTCTCTCTACCTGATCGTAAGGACAAAAGTAGTGAGCTCATTACGATGACAAAATTAGTATCTCAATTTAAGAGCGGTGGATATGATCTGAAAAAAGTGCTTCGCTCGATCTTACTTTCCGACGATTTTACGAGGTTTTGAACCATGCAAAATAAAACGTTAAAAACAGTTAGTTTATCAATTCTTGGTATTATTACGACATTTTTAATGCTAGATGCATGCGGTTCTGAAGCCGCCGACGTTGGTAGCGGTAATTGTCCAGATGACCAGTTTGGTGACGTTACCTCAAGCTCATCTTCAAGTGTAGTCATGACTGCAACCGCCGTTGTTGGCTCCGGTGGTTCTAGTCCAACGGTCGTCGGACAATCAGCATCTGCTGGTGGTGGAGCTGAGCAAGTTGAACAATACGAAGCTCCAAATCAAGACGAAGTAACAACGCGTTTGCACAGCTGCCACAAGCTGACGTACTATCAACTTGGTAATTTTTTGAAAGCTCGAGGCGTCGCCATTCCGGACGGCGGACTGCCTGATCTTCGTACGACGCAGACTAATGTTTTTGGAATGACGCAGACACTCGGTAGCGTATTTGGTGGTAGTGGTCAGTCTTGCGAGACTGCAGTGACAGATGCAAATGGTACAAATGACCCAATTTGTCCGGCTAATGAAGTTTGTTTCTGCAATCAAGACGATAAGATGAATCAGGTAAATCGTAGCTGTCTCGATGTTGGTAACAACTCGCCTGATGCTGCAGATGGGTATTGCGTCGCCAAGCCGGCGACTGCAGGGTACTTGTACTTTTCTGGTAAGGATTCTTTTGGTGTTCCTCGACTAAATTCACGAATGGCCGAACGAGATGAACACTCGACGGCCTCAGCAATGAAGTTGATGGACGTTTTTATACAAGCGGCTCCACAGATCATATCAAATATCAACAATCCTACTAGGGCCCCGGCCTGTACTCTCAATGGTAAGAACCTTCCCATGTTTGATCCAAAAGACGGAAGTTGCGTAGAAGAGTCTATCAGTTGTCTCATCGGTATGCCGGCGTCTGAAGATCACATGCTGTTGTGCAATCTGCTCGTACAAAAGGCTGACGTAAACAACGCGACCGATGTTGCAAAAAAGCGCAATATGGCCGTGGCTGTTCTCCTCGCAGCGGCTCATTCTTGTCAGTAAATTACAAAGGAAAAACAAATGGCAAACTGGAAATTAAAAGAACTTCACGGTGATCGTCGTAGAACATTTTTGAAAATGTGCGGCGTCGCAGCCGCTGCTTTCGGTGTATACCGGACAGATTTGCTGAATTTTCTTTCAGACGAAGGAGGATATGGTTTAGCCGAAGCCGCTGGCACGACGTATGGCCGTGCTCTTTTAGTACCAGCCCCTAATGGTTCTCAAGCTTGGTTTCAAGAATTATGGCCGGTCCCTGATGTCGCGTTTAAAGCATGCGCAAATGCTAATGTTCCCGGCATGTCGTCTCAATATGGTGGGTTTTCTACGTACCTTTACACGTCGCAATATGGCTTCAACCCAGCAAACGGATACCGCGGAACTTATGCAGCGGGTAAAGGTTCACCTTCACCTTCTCTTCCTACGGGATTAAAAGGCTGGTCAGGAGGCGATCGGTCGTTTTTTTACGGTCCTCACGCTCCGTGGTTTGACCACAGCACTGGTGTTCCAAAATATCCTGTCTCTGCGTTCATGTCAGGTAAAGATGAGACGCACACTGAGTTTCCTATCTCACAGGTAACTTTATCAGGGAATGCGTCAATGCAGGCAGCTGCAGCTTCTCTCGGTGCTTCGAACTCTAATGCTATAGTTCCAGTCCTCGGAATCGATCCTGTTAAGTATGGAAGAGCGCCAGGCGCTCCTGAGGTCGCCACTGTCCCTTCTGCTGCTGGGATGATCGATCTATTCAACAGCGCTGCTAGTCAGTTTACATTGTTAAACAAAGTTGATCAAGAATTGTTCGAGACGTACTATAAAGCTCTTGCTGGTTTACGTAAGTCTTCAAATCGTTCAACGTGGATTCCACAGATGGCGGTGACAAAGAACGCTGCACGCATCATCGGTCTTAATTTTGCATCTCAATTGACGCCAACGACGCAGGACCTTTCTACGTTCGGGATTCAAGAGATGATCGAAAATGTTAGTAGCAATTCAAATTACATGACAGCTTCTCAACGTCAGAGGCTTGAAGAATTCGGTCGTGTCCTCGTCGTCGTCGCGAAGGCTTTCACATTGGGACTAAGCAAAACAGCTATCGTGGCGTTGTCTCCTGGACCGACGAGCGATACGACATTTACGGACCCTCATGTGACTTTTGATAGCATGCCCCTGATGAATCAAGGTCGTAATACTACAAAGCATCTCGGAAAAATGTTGGATGGATTCTATGATTACCTATCGCAACAAGTTGATCCAGAAAGTCCGACAGAAAAATTAGATCAAAGCACAGTTTTTGTCGCCTACGGTGACACTCCCCATACGCCGCTTCAAGGGTCTACTTGGCCCGATGCGACGCCTGACGCATGCAATTGGACGTATGTGATGGATCCAAAGGGTCACATCAAGAACGGATGGTTCGGAAACGTATACACGAATAAAGTTAATGGCAAAAACGCGGTTGGGTATAATCCTCTCACCGGTGCTGATGATTCAACAAAAACGTCCGAACAAATGTCTGCTTTTTCATCTGCTGCAGCAGTTTATGCTATAGCTAAAGGTGATGGTAATAAGACGGCAGAATACGGAATTTCTCCAAACATTATACCGGCTTTAATAAACTCCAAATAACCAAGCTAAGGTTTTATAGCTACATTTAGCGTCATATTTAAACTTCATGGATAGACGCCTAATATTGGCCATCATGCGGGTGTCTCCGACAAAGCGTCATTAAAATAAGCTACTTATTTGAAATACTTATGCTTTATGGGCATAAGCGTTGGACCGATATTGAAACCGACCGAAGTCGGTGCTTATTTGTTTCGAGTTAAAGGGGAGCTCGAAAACATGCTAAGATCGATACGCTCGTGGCGTACATCTGGCATCGATGGAAGCGGCGTGGTTCCTATTGAAGTTTTACCTTTAGAAGTAAAAATAGAAAAAACATTGGTAGAAATCGAAGAGACAATAAAGTTAGTCTCTAAAATCAAACCAAGCCGAAACAAAAAAAGATGAGTATTTTTATCTGCAAATTTTGAATTACGATTATTGATAATTCAAGACTTGAAATTGAGAAAGGGAATTTGCGATGCCAAAAGTTATTATCAACGATTCTAAGGGAATGGTCCAAGAATCTGTTTCGGGATTGACAGTAGATTCTTCTGTAAGTATTTCTTCTCCAGTAACCATGTCTGCTCTGCCAAAGACGACAGTCACCGCGAAGACTGCGTCTTCGACGATAGCAGATCCAGGCGTTTATACGATATCGAGCTCTGGTGCGTTAACTATGACGATGCCCCTTGCAAGTGATGTTCCTGGAGGTTTATTTGTTTTTAGGGCTGCTTCGGCTCATGCCCACGTCTTGACGGGTTCGCAAGAGGCCAATGGCACGTTAGTTTTTGCAGGAATGCCGGGTGCTATACCTGCAAACCAGGGCAGCGCGTTGACTCTTCCAGCCGTTGTTGGTTCTTCTGTCGCTCTCATTAGCGATGGTAAGAGCTTTCTTGTTACCGCAGTCTCAGGGTCTTGCACGATAAGCGGCACCTGAAATTTTGTTGTCTTAAAATTTTAGGGAGGATAATCTCGATTATCCCCTTATATATATTCGTAATATGAGAATCACAGAATCACAACTTAGGTCAATTATTACCAAAGAAATTGAAAACTTACTCGAAGCTGGAGAGACGCCGACATCTTCTGGAGAGGGGACTTCAAAGCTTACAGATCAGCAAAAGAAACAACTTAATGATCTTTCTGAATCTACGCCTAGTTCTCTTATGGGTTTTTCTAAAAACTTGAAAGTTTTAGCAACTATTATTGATGATATTGATCCCAAAGCTGCAAATATCAACACTTCGCAGCTGGCTCAATACTGGCCGCAGATTATGGCTGTTGTTTCCAGCATGATGAGTGAAGAAAAGACTTCGTCGACGGAAACTTCAAAAGTAGCCAAAGCTTTAGGCTGAATAAACTCATTTGTACATACGTTTATCTTCAACATATTATTACTTCATAACAACAAGAGCTCAATACAATGCTCTTGGTTACTGGAGATTAATTTATGAAGACACGTAGAAACCGCAAGTTTGTTCCACAAAATCGCAACGCAGTTATTCGTACACGCGAGGATCGTACTGGTAAGCTTCGTACAGAGACTGCTCGCCGTGATGGTACTACAATTACCGCTGCAGTTAGTACGAACCCACGGACAGATTCAACGCAGCTTTACATTGATTTTCCAAAGGGAGAAGTTGTTCAGCTGGATGGTCGCGAAGCACGAACTCTTTATCGACTCTTGCAGAAGCATTACCGTCAAGTCGACAAGTCCTGGTGAATTAAATTCGATTAATCGAATAAATTTTTGGCCGGCCTTTAAAAAAGGCCGGCCTTAAGGCATTGAGGAGTCAAAATGAAGTTATCAAATTCAGAAATTTTGTTGTTAGTGCAAGCTTTGTTTCTTTTAAAGAATAATTCTTCATTTCTTGATTGGAAGACATCGGAAAAAATTGACTCTTTACATAAGAAGTTATCAGAACATTTTGCATCTTTTCAGGAAGATTCCTCACAGGAAAACGATTTTATTTTGAAGCATATGCCTTGTTTGGATAATCACGAACAAGAATGCGGGTTATCTGAAGATGAATTTATCGAAAATGAAGAAGGTCCTTATGATCAAGAAATTTCTATGAAAGACATGCTCGTCTTAGAATCTATCAAAGTTGTTGACAAAAATGTAGAAAAAACCATGCGCTTCTCAGATGGAGGTCGCGGAATGGTTGATATTACGTTGGACGACGGAAATGAAATTGTTTGCGACGTGACTAGGATACTGAGAAATGAGTCCGAAATCCATTGTTATACAGCGGAAGGCTGGAAAGTTTTTGAAGTCATCGATTTTTCTAAATCATGGTCAGCACTACTGGCGTGTGATGAAATCAATAAACCAAAGGTCGTTGCATGATATTACACTTGAATCCAGATCAATTTTTAACCGTATACAGATTGATAACTTCAAGTTCTTCTCATGAAGTTAAAGAGATAAAAAATAAGATGGATTCAATAATTCATGATGCTTTGTCAAAAGCAGAAGAAGATTGGGTTCAAAATAAGTTTCCTCAGTGGCTAAAAAAAGAGCAAGAAAAAATCTTTATGCTGAGTAATGAATTGAAGTCTATGAAAGAATCATCAAAAATTTGTTCCGAAAAACCGGAACCTGATGATGGATTATATTATCCTAAACCACAAGGTTGAAATATGTCTGCAACAACAGAAAATTTATTACTTCAGATCTTTGAGCTTCAAGCAACTATTCAAGAAAAATCTTCAAAAGGACAAGACACATCTGATTTAAAAGAAAAGCTTTTTGTCCTTCAAGAAAAGCTTGATTCATTAAATGAAAATTTGAACAGCGCTAAAAGCGTTCTAAAAGGTTAATATGCAAAAAGTAGATTTATACCAACCTTTGGTTCATGACAAAGCTGGAGCTCCACCTTTAGTTTTACGAGCTAATGTTCAAGCTGTAGGCGGATATGTAGAGGGCGGCGCACCAAGTGCTTATTTGAAGCCTGAAACTTATGTCTTAATCTCAGCTTTACCGCAAGAGTTGCAGCAAAGAGTACGTACTGCTATTCAAGCTATGCTAGCAGGAATGTGATGAATATTTAAAGCATGAAGCAATTTAGATATCGTCCTCCGAGCGCTGGACGAACTCTTATACGTAACTCAGATGACCGCGAAGATAGCTTAGAATCAGAAATAGATGATAAAGAATCTTTAAAAAAAGAAGTAAAAAAACTAAAAACTTATATTAGCGAAATAATTCGTCATTATTTCGCTTAACTTTTTTTTCCTTTGTTTTCAATTAAAAATATGTGAAGGCATACGAATACTTATCCCCAAAAGGGATGTTGGTTCATGCCTAGCTTTAACGATACGATCAACCCTACTCCTTTCGGCTTTTTTGATTCTGATACTGTCTTTCAAACAGAAGCCGATTCCATGGTTACTTTTGTCAAGCGTAAGCTTGGTGATGACGTTCTTTCAGTCGAGTTAACTCGAAAAGAAATTTGGGCATGTTTTGAAGAAGCCTGTTGTGAATATAGCAGGTTAATTCATGAAACTAAGATAACTTCTGAACTTACGAACGTGCTTGGTTTACCAACAGGCTCTCAAGACTTTACGAACAAGTACGCTAAACAAACTTTAGAGTTTTTGTTACGTAAAGCCGAACCTTACGCAACAGAAGCGTACGTCGGTGGATCATATAACGCAACAATGTGTTATATCGATCTGATTAACGGTCAACAAGATTACGACATTTATTCTGATGTAAAAGTCTTATCAGGAAGCAATGCTGGAGAAGTTTACCACGATACGCTGACTTCAGGTTCAAAAGGTAAGCTAAAAGTTGTTGAGATATTTCATTTTGAGCCGTTAGCTGCTCAGACATTTCTTTTGAACGCTTCAAACATCACTAACTTTTTAGCCACAAACTTTAACTACGAATCTTACGTTAATTCGACTATATTCTACGTTCTTCCGATCTTTGAAGATGTTTTACGTCGCGGAATGCTGGAAAGTGCTTTTAGAGTAAGACGTTCAAATTATAGCTACGAAGTTTTGGGAAGTAAGCTTCGAATATATCCAATTCCCACAACTGATTTGCAGCTTGGGAAATTGTACATAAAGTTGATGCCGCCGCATGACCCCTATAAACCGTCTTCATACACAGATAATTCGATTTATGGAGTCTCTGGACCGAGCAGCTTTCCGTTGGGGAACATACCTTTTACTTCTATAAACCAACCTGGTCGACAATGGATTCGTCAGTACACTTTAGCCTTGGCTCGTGAATTATTGGGCCTTATTAGATCAAAATTCCAGAATATCCCCATTCCGAATGCAGAACTTCAGCTGAATGGCGAAAGTCTTGTGACAACGGGTCGTGATGACAAAGATAAGCTCATCGCTCAGATGAAAGAATTTCTTACCAATATGACCCACGCAAAGCTACTTGAAAATGATGCTCTAGCCGCTGAAAACCTCAACAAACAGTTAAGGTACATCCCAATGCCGTTGGGCAAGTCTATAACAATTGGATGAGGTAAACCATGGCACGTCTTTTTATTACTCCTAGAGAATACAACTTTATATCAGATATTACAAAAGAAATAATAAAGGATGTTGTCGGTCAAAAAATTATCTATTATCCAATATCTGAGATAAAGACCAAGACGCACGAAGTCTACAACGAAGCTTTGAAGAAAGTGTTTGACAACCCAATCGTTCTTGATGCTTTAGTGAATAACGAGTTCCAGACAGAGACAAAAATCGATAAGTTTGGAGTCGATGCACAGTATCGTATCGAAGCGTATTTGCAGCATCGAGATCTTGTCGAAAAAGGTATAAGCGTCAACATCGGAGATTTTTTCTCTTTTGCGGAAAACTTCTATGAAATCGCCGAACGTAACTTTATGAGGAATATGTACGGTGCCGCAGAACATAAGGACGGAATACGATTGGTCGGTGTTAAATCTCGTCAAGGTCTATTCGCGGCGCCGATCGTCGGACCGACGGATATTAGTTATACAGACCCTGATGCTGTCCAAACTACTTTTGTTCAGCAGCGCGGAGAAGAAAAAGATGAAAACGAAAATCCAACTGGAGACGTTAGGGATCTTGTCAAGAATGGGGTCTTAGATCCTCCGCTTACTGGACCCAAGGAAGTCTCACCTAAGGGTGATGCTGGCTCAAGCACTACGACATATTATGAGGGTTCATCGTTCTACGATGAGGACTGAAAATGACTACTAGGTTTAATGCCCAAGACAGCAACAACTACGGAATACCGGGCGTAAAATCTGGCTACGACGGTGGGGTGAAGTCTGATCTTTCTATTCCACCCTGCGGAATAGAAGACGTCGATATGGCGCTGTTCAACCTTTTTGATAAAGAAATAGACTTGACAGTCGGCGGACAAGATTCTGCACCTTTAAAAAAAGTTCCTGTCATTTTTGCCGCCGGCGAAAAATGGGCACTTTTGAAAAATGGTAAGCCGCTGAGAGATAGAACTAACACTTTGATTATTCCTTTGGTGACTATCATGCGTACGGGGCTGTCTCAGTCTCCCGATGACATAGTCGGTCGTGGGATAAATCAGCAAACAGGTGAGATTGTCGTAAGAAGAAGACTCGATAAAACTGACAGAAATTATCAAAACCTCGTCAATCGTCTTTTAATAACCAACCAAAGAAATGTTGCAGTGAGCGGTTCGATGCAGACTGTTTTGAACCAGTTGACAACAGACCGCAATGTCGGTCAGCTATCGGAAGACGATCCAACTCGTTCTGGCGCTGTTCTTCTTTCAAACAGCAAAAACAATATATTTGAGACGATAGTAGTTCCATCGCCACAATTTTATACAGCTGCGTATGAAGTGACGGTGTGGACGCAGTATACGCAACACATGAATCAAATCATTGAAAAGTTAATGTCTTCTTTTCTTCCACAGGCTCAGTCGTGGAAATTAGTGACTCCGAAAGGTTACTGGTTCATAGCTTCCGTGGACGGCGGAAGCTTCAATATTGAGACTAATTTTGATGATATGTCGACAGCAGAGAGATTTATCAAGTGTAATATAAATCTAAAAGTACCAGCTTATGTCTGGGCTTCTTCTGCGCCAGGTATACCAGTTCCCGTAAAAAGGTACGTCTCGTCGCCGACCATCGATTTTAGCATTGACGTTGTCGATATAGAGACTCCTGAAGAGTACTCAAACAATGTTGTCTTAGGTAGTGACGATCCTACGCTACCTCTGGACGAACAAAACAATTCTAGAAATGACCAAAGAAGACCGGGATGGCGTGCCCAGGTCGTTCAACCCTCAAATTCAGCAGAAAAAATTGACGCAAACGATCCCGCGTTGTCAAGCTACCCACGAGGGCTGAAGACTGGTTCATACCAAAAGTTGAAGGTAGGAAACGAAGTTAAATACTTCAAAGTTGTCACTGTTAATCCGTCGACAGGAGAAACTGTGTATTCTTCCACCGATTTAGCGAAGCTTTGAACAAACGATTTGTATTTTTGGGTTTTTACGACATATTTAATACTTGAATTCGACCGTGAAGGAGAACCGTAATGGCTGAGCAGATTTTTAGATCTCCCAATTTTTATGAACGTGAAATTGACCTTTCCGCCCCCACACAAGGTGGCCCAGTAGGAACACCCGCCGGTGTTATTGGATCCTCGAACAAAGGACCTGCATTTGTTCCTGTTACGGTAGCAAATTTCAATGAGTTCATTGAAAAGTTTGGAAACCTTGACCCGAAGCACTTTGGCCCTTACGCTGTCAGCGAATTTCTTAAAAACCGCACTTCCTTAACTTATTTGAGAGTCCTCGGCGCCGGCGCCAACTCAACTCTTGCTGACTTTAGTTCGACTGAAGCCAAAGGTACTGTCGTCAATGCCGGCTTCTCTCTTGGTGGAACCGTTGCAGCCGCTGATGCTCGTCATACCAAAGTCGTTCAGTTCCTTGCCGCTCAACACACACTGTCTGCGAATGAAGCCTACGGTATGCCGATGTTTAGCGACAACGATTCATTCCCGGGTGTCACAGCCGGTAGCAATGTCAACTTGATCCGCGGCGCTGTTATGGTACCAAACACCGCGCGACTCTTTGTTCTCGACGGTGATGAAGCCGCTCCTGTGGCAACATCAATCGCCACAATCGATGACCAAGCTCAAGCGAAGACAATCGGTGGGGTGTCCAAGTTCAAGATAGTGATTTCTTCTTCTCTTGGTTCAACGTACTCTAGCGACGAAGGCAAACCTGGTGTGAAAATTTTGATGGCGTCGTTTGATCCGTCTTCAGACGATTACTTTGGCAAGGTTTTGAACACCGACCCAGACAAGTTTTACACAGAACAGCACTACCTCGCAGCTGACTTTGCGGTCGATTCGCAGGTCGCTGACGTCGCAGCCAACAACTACGTTGCAATGCTGTCTGGATCAGCTTTGACAGATTCTTCTTCTGGTGATCCAACCCTTACCTACCGTGAAATCTTTGGTGCGCACAACACTCGTTTCAAGGCACCTCAGACTCCGATGTTTATTTCTCAGCCGTTCGGAAAGACAGAATACGACCTGTTCAAGTTCGAGTCTCTTGATGATGGCGAATACGCG
>Ga0194123_10005218_pt1 | contig 14073 bp, 11 predicted proteins | sample TA2MahsurfametaG_5_FD_155479 | JGI IMG/M metagenome (GOLD analysis project Ga0194123, IMG submission 155479) | Freshwater microbial communities from Lake Tanganyika, Tanzania - TA2015023 Mahale A surface | ecosystem: Environmental > Aquatic > Freshwater > Lake | place: Tanzania: Lake Tanganyika... | reverse complement strand
TGGCGCCGGTGGACCGAGCGATTTTGAGGTTGGCGTTGTGGGAGATGAAGTGGGCGGAGGATGTGCCGCCGATCGCGGCCCTCAATGAGGCGATCGAGGTGGCGAAGGCGCTGAGCACGGAGGAGTCGGGAAGGTTTGTGAACGGGGTGTTAGACAAGGCGAGGGGGAGCTTGGGGAGGCCGGAACGGACGATTACGCGGACGGCGGTTTAGATTAAGATTAAGATTAAGATTAAGATGAAGGATGAGCGGTGGATGAGGATGGCTCTGGAGTTGGCGAAGAGGGCGGGAGAAGGGACGAGGCCGAATCCGCGGGTGGGGGCTGTTTTGGTGAAAGGTGGAAAGTTGGTGGGAGCAGGGTTTCACCGAAGAGCGGGGCAGCCGCATGCGGAAGCGATCGCCATCCATGAAGCGGGAAGCAGGGCGAGAGGGGCGGATTTGTATGTGACGATGGAGCCGTGCTCGAGTCACGGAAGGACGCCACCGTGTACGGGGGTGATTCGAAGGGCGGGGATTAAGCGGGTGATTTACGGATCGAGCGATGTGGATCCGAGAAACGCCGCGAGGTCAGAGAGAATCCTTAAGAAGGCGGGAATCCGGGTGGTGAAGGGGGTTTTGAAGCGGGAATGCGATCAGTTGAATGAGGATTACTTTCACTGGACTCGAAACCAGCAACCCTGGGTGATCCTGAAGTTAGCGATGACCTTGGATGGATCGTTGGCGGTGCCGGGTAGGAGATGGATCACCGGTGCGGAGGCACGGGCGGAAGTGCAGAAGATCCGGGCGGGGTGCGATGCGATCCTGGTGGGGGCGGAGACGGTGAGGAAAGACAACCCTCGGCTGACCGTGCGGAACATGGGCGGAATCCAACCTTGGCGGGTTGTGGTCACCCGTTCGGGAAAGCTGCCGTGTCGGGCAAGGATCTTTACGGATGACCATCGCGGGCGAACCCTGGTCTACCGCAGAAAAAACTGGAGCCATATCCTGAAAGATCTGCACCGCCGGGGTGTTTGCCGGATGTTGGTGGAGGGCGGAGCGGAAACGGCCGCAGATTTGCAGGCCGCCGGCAAGATTCATGAATTGATTTTTCACCTTTCCCCTCAAGCTGGGTTAAGCCGAGGGCCCCGCTGGGAGGGTTGGCTCAACGCCCTCCCAAGGGACATCCGATTTCGCAGCCTTGGCCGGGACATGGAGTTGCGCGGGATGGGCCCCACACGCGTCCTTTTCCAGGCCGGCCCTGTCCGGTACTCTTTGTCCATGGATCCGCATGGCCGGCCTTCCTCCAAGCGGGAGAGGCGGAAAGGTTTCTCCCGGTGAATTCGCGCTGGTTCGTCCTGGACCCGAACAGCGGTCTGGGAGTTCCCATTGAGCGGTTTCCATTTCTTCTGGGAGGAGGACTGACGGCGGATCTGCGGCTACTAGAGCCCGGGCTACCCGAGGTGGTGGCTGAACTGAAGCCTTCCGGGGGCGATCTGCTGATCCAGCCGAGGGGAGGAGATTTGGCCCAAGCCGACGGCACACCCCACGCTGGAGGAATGAAATTGGCCGCCGGATCGGAGTATGGGTTTCTGGCGCACGGCCAGCCGGTGTTGATTTTTTCCACAAGGGATCCGGCGCGTTTGGATTCCTGCCGGCCCGTCCGTTGGTCTTATGCCCCGGAAGAAAACGGACCTGATCCCGGGCCGCCGGTATCCACCGGCGATTTGCGGAACAGTTTCCGGCAAACTTTCCGACCTGAGCGCGGAAGGCTTTTCCGGGTGTTCGGAACCCAGCCCCGTTTCAACCTGGATGCGTGGGCGGCGGCGGAGGCCAAGGCGGCGGTCGCAGTGACCGCTGAACCGGTCGAGTCGTTCACGGGTATCAAGGGACGTTGTCCCCAGTGCTGGATGACTTTTCGTCCCGGAGAAGTCATGGCAATCGCCTGCCATGAGGATCTCCGGGGGGATCCGTTGCTAGGATCAGCGGCCATGCGGCGATTTTTGCCCCGAAATTTCGACGAGCAGGGATTCCCCCTGGATGAGATGGGTTGCGCCTGTCGGGATCTGGCCTGTCCCCACTGCCGCCACCAACTCCCGCTGGATCTTTTCCGGCTGCCCTTCCATATCGTCTCGCTCGTTGGCATTCAACGCTCGGGAAAATCGTATTTTCTGGCCATTTTGGCGCGGATTCTTTCCCAAATCCTAGCCCGTGACTTTGCCGTCCGGTGGGAAGACTTGGATCCCACCGGCAACATCCCCCTGAACGACCTCCGCAACCGCCTGTTTGCCGCGCCGGACGCTGAGGGGGCGGCCTTGGAGAAAACGGCCTTGGGCGGGGTGATGTACACCGAGGTGCACCGCTCGGGGCGCGTGGTGGCGATGCCACGGCCCTTTACGTACCGGGTGACCCATCCGAGCGGGCAACAGGCGGCCTACGTTTTTTACGACAACGCGGGGGAACATTTCATGCCTGGCATTTCCGTGGAGGAAAGCCCGGGGGCCCTGCATGTGACGGAGGCCTCCGCGATTCTTTTTCTTTTCGACCCGCTGGTGAGCACAGAATTCCGCAAGCATCTCAAGCCAGGCACGGATCCGCAGCTGGATCTCCACGATGTTCCGGATATCCAAGATATCGTGCTGGACGAAATGCGGGTGCGCTTTGCTCGGGCCCGGGGTCATGCCGCCAAAGACCAGCTGGCGATTCCCTTTGGCGTGATCGTCGGCAAATGTGATGCTTGGATCCAGCTGATGGGGGGGGCCGCTGCCCTACGGCCAGTGGTGAGGGAGGGGCGATTGGATCGGGCGGCTTTGGCTCACAATTCCGGCCTGACCCGTCGGCTTTTGCAGGAGCACTGCCCGGAAATCACGGCTCGGTTAGACGCCCTCAGCTCCCAGACCCTGTATTTTCCAATCAGTTCCTTCGGGCACACGCCCATCCGCACCTCGCGGGGCGTGGCTCCCGATCCCAAGAGGCTTCAGCCCTGGCTGGCGGAGGCACCAGTCTTGTGGGCTTTGGACCAACTGACCCCCGGTCTAATCCCCACGGACTAAACCAACGTGCCGTTGGAGCTGATTTACACCAGCGCCCCCCGCGGTCTTCGGGCGGGGAGTTCGGGTTATTGCACGGTGGCCCAGACGCGGGGGATGCGGGAGGATCTCTCGGCGGCCTTGGAGCGCCGCAGCCTCTATGCCCACGAGCCAAGCGGGCCTTCGCCGGTGTATTTTTCCTTCCGGCCGATTTCCCTGGGTGGAGGCAGTTGGCGGGTCCTCTCGAGGGCCCTCGATGCCGGTCTGGATTTTACAGGTCGCCGACACTATTTGGTGCATCACCTTGCTTGGGACGTGGCGGAGGAACCTGCCGGCACCCAGCCCGCGGAAATTCTGCTGGGCTGGCAAGGTTGGCGGCAAAAATGGGAAGGCCCTCCGCAGGAGTTAGAGGCGCGTTGGCCGGAAAGATGGTGGCAGGATTTGCCCCGGATCCGTCCACCGTTCCAGGAATGGAAGCGTCAGACCAATGATGCCGGATGGGCAGCCTTTCCCCATCAACTGGCTTCTCCCGTCGGGTGGTTGTCCGCAGACCTCCGCTCGGAAGTAATCCTCCGCCTCATGGGGGAAAGCGCGGCCTTGCGCGAGGAAGGCCAGAATGGTTGGAGTTGGCTGGTCTACTTTGATGTCGGCGGGGCGGCGAATCCCGTCCCGCAAGAGTGTCAATGGGCGGGGCGTTCTCCCTGGAAAAGCGGGAGTTCCCCTCATGGAGTCCGATCCGCCCTGCGCATTGAGGAGTGCCGCGGAAAACCGCCCCGGGGCAGAGCGGAAGAAGTTGAACTAGCCCGAACGGGAAGGGAGGGTATCGCCGGACGGCCACGCCGGCCGGAATCGATCCAGTCTACCCCCGCAACTCCCGCCGTACTCGTGGCAGCCGGAAGTTTTGAACCAGAAAAAAGACGATCAGGTTTTCGTCCTTGGACCGCCGGGGGGTTGCTGATGGGGCTGGGCTTGGCCGTCGGCGGCTTCTGGTTTTGGTGGTTCGCGCCACCGCCCTCTGCCCTCCCAACCTCGCCAATTTCCGAAACCAAGCCGGCTTCTCCCGGAGCGACCTTCGATCCCCTTCCGGGTCCGGTGCGTCTGACCGAAACCCCCGCCTCCCCCGGTCAATCCCTGCAGAGGGCTCTCTGGTCCGAAGCGGGAGGCCAAGAACCGATCGAAGTATTACATATTTTGTTCGGCAGGCCGGCCTCCGTTGGTCTTCTTGAAGACGAACTGGATTTGGTTCTGCAGGGATTGGCGTCCAGCGGGGTAATGAGGGCTCCCGAAGGCTGGTCCAGACCCGTCGCCCTTCAGGGGATGAAAAACCGGGAAGCTTTTTGCCGGGAAGCGGCCCGGAAGACCGCCGCGTGGGCCCTTTTCGTACCGGAAGCCTCCCGGGGGTTGGCCTACCTGCCGGATCCCTTCCGCGATGGCCTCCTGAGAAAAATTCCGGCCCAGGGAAGGCCGCCCCGTGAGATTTTGGCCGAGCTAGGGAGGAGGATTTTTCTGGAGCCCCAAAGATGGTCGTTGGTGGTTTTTTTTCCCCCTTGGGAAGGGGATGCGTTCACGCCGGTGCGGATCGGTCCAGACGATACGGACTCCCTGTGGCTCGACCGACTGGACCGGCATCGTGCCCAGATGCGGCAATTACGCAACCAAGCCATGCGCAGCCTAACTCCATGGCTGGGGGAGGACCCCGAGCGCTGGGACGAGCGAAAAATCCGCATGTTGGCAGCTCAGATGAAAGGCGGAAAATTCCCGGAAATTTTCGGTCAGTTCACCAAGCTGGATGAGGAATACCGGCGGTGGTGGTTACCGCCCATTTCCGATGAAAGGCCCGCACAAATTTTTTCAAGGCTGCTGGAGCATCCCGGTCTGCGTTGCGAGTTGCAGTTGGACGACAAGCTGGTGATCGGCCGGCTGGTTCCCTAAAAAAGTTCCCATGACCATTACCCGGATCGAGCGCCTGGTCCGACGAGTGCGGAGCGCCTTGCAGGGAAGCGAAACAGGAGGAGGACAGATTGCGGCGGAGATGGCGGACGTCTGCCGCGAGGCCAACCGCCGGCTGGAAGAAGCCATGGGCAGCCTGCGCCGAGGAGATTTGGGTGGAGCCCAAGATTTGAGCGACGCCGAGCCATCCTTGTCCGCGCAATTTCGCGCCCTTTCCACCGGGGAGCTGGAAGCGTGGGACCAACGATGCCGTGAGCAGGGTTGGCCCGTTTCGGAAACGCCGGATCAGCGCGGCTTTCAAGCCCTCCAAAAGGCCTTTCAGGAAGCCAGGGGCAAGGAGGTGGATCCTGCCCTCGTGCAGTCCTTTCGTGCGGCGATGGTGGCGGGGGACCGGCCGGCGGCTTTGCGGGTGCTGGCGACTGTCCTCCGTCGCCGACCCGGCGATGCCTGGGCCGCCGGAGAAAGGGAAAAACTTCTGGTCAAGGAGAGCGAAATGAGCCTGCGGCGGCTGGAAGCCCTGCTTGCCAGCAGCGAGGATGCCGCCTTGGCGGTCGAGTTTGACAAATTCGACCAACTTGGACTGGACGCCAAGCACCGGCCGGACATTTACGAGGCTGCCCGCCTGCGTCGGCTCGATCTCCGAAGAACCGAGGCCCAGGAAAAAGTTCAGCGATGGCTGCAGGAGGCCGATACCTTGCGGGAACAGGGGGACTGGCGGTCGGTCGAACCGCTTTTGGAGAAAGCAGCGGCCGAACTGGAGGAGGCGGGGGCCCGTCCTCCGACGGGGCATCTCTGGCCCGAGTTACACCAGTGGGTCCGGAAAAATCAGACCGAGGCAGAGCAGCGAGAACAGCTGCGAAAGCAGGAAGAAAGGGTCCACCGGGAACTCGAGGCCTTGGAGGCGTTGCGACGGGATGAAAACCGACGTCCTGTCGCCCGGCTTCGCGAGTCCCTCGCCATGGTGGAGGAGTTTTTGGCCTTGCCCGGCCCAGGCGGGGTGATGTGGCCGGAGGCCGTCTATCGGCGCCTGCGGCAGGAGGCTGAGATGTTGGCCACGGATCTGCGACGTGCACGGAACCGGGCCTGGCTGTTAGGGGGGGCTGCAGGAGTGGCGGTGTTGGCCTTGGGGGTAGCGATTTTTCAGTGGAAACAGGAGGAGATCCGGCAGGAGTTTTTCCTTCGGGAAATCGACCGAATGATCTCGGAGAGGAAAGTGGACGAGGCGGAGGCCTGGCTTGCGAGCGAAGAGGCGGCGCGAGCCGCCGGCCGAGCCCGGGGCGCCGCTGAGCTGGCGAAGTTGCGCTCTTTCCTGGAAAGGGAAAGGCTCTTGCTGCGCCAAACCGAGGAGGAACTCGTCCGTCTCGAAAAAAATTCCACGGAACGCCCCGCCAGTCTCGTACAACGCTGGCAGGGATGGAATGAGTTTGAAAAACGCCTGACTTCCCTTCACCCCCAGTGGCAGACCGGCCTCGGGGAAAGGCGGGACCGCGCCTTACACGGCCTGCGTGCCGAAAGCCACGAGGCGAGGGAGTCCCGGTCCCGTGCATTACGTGAGCAGATCAAGCGGGTGGAAGGGGATTTCGCCTCCTGGGGACGGACCAATCAAAATCGGAAGGAAGATGCCGAGCAGCTCCAAGCGATGATTGAGAGGTTCACCGATGGCGCGGCTTGGCGGCAGGAATCCGAGCCAGAGCTCGCCATGCCGGCTGAGTTGGAAAAAGAATTCACCGAGCTGCTGGCCCGGATCGCGGAAACCCAGACACAGATTGAGGATTTTCTCAAAGCCCGCCAAGCCCTCTCCCTCGCGACCGGGGCGTCGGAATATCGAAACGCCCTGGAGCGTTTGGTCGCGAACCCCTGTTTTCCCGCTGGCGAAAAGGAAAAAGCAAGCCAAGTACTTGCGGCATGGCAGGGAGAATTTGAGTTACTTGCCGACCTCTGGCTGCCGTGGCTGAAACCCACCCCGTCCGGTCTGGCGGGAGGAAACGCGCGTCTGTTGCCCACCCGATTGGAAACCGCCGAAGAAAATCTGCTTCGCGAAATTATCGAGGATGATTTTTTACACGACATCTGGGCCTACAACGTCCCGCTGGCCATCGACTCCAAGGAAAGCTACCGGTTGTATGCCCGAGGCCGCCTGAAGGAAGTACCCGGCACCGGTTCCCAAAGTCCTTATACCTACGGCCAAGGGGAGGTTTTTATTCCCAAGGATTGCGCCAAAGACGAGCCGGTGACGTTTGAAAAACGCCCCCGTAGCCAGTCCTTTATGGGCATCCGTCAGGACTCGGAAAAGCTACTGATTGGTTTCAGTGGTCAGGTGGTGTGCGGCGTGGAAGGCCATTCGGAACGGCTTCGTCCTGTCCGGGAAAATCTGGAAAAGGCTTTGTCGGGCGATCCGGTGTCCCCGCTGGCCCGGGCTCCCATCCAGGAAGCCCTGGACAAGTTGCTCCCGGACCAGCCTGGCACCTCGCCCCTTGCCCGGGCTTATTTGGCCGAGAAGGTGTGGAGGTTAGCCTCCCTGTTGAAAGATCCTGTGCGTTTTGGTCTGGTTTTTTCCCCCTCCCTTCAGGCCACCACGACAACCTGGGGGGAATGGGTTCCCGTGGAACCCGGGGCTTGGCTTAAGGCGGACGTTGCCGGGATCGATCGCGATTGGGTGGACGGTTTTTCCTCGAATCAGATCCCCCGCTTTGCGGACGAGGCCAAATTGGCTGCCCAACTGTGGAGCCGCGCTGGCCAAGCCGGACTGGCGTTCGGGGGGTGGACGGACGAACAGGGAAAACCGCAAAATTTGGACCGCTTGGCCAACCTGGAGGCTGGCCAGATTCTTCTCGGGCAGGGGCGGAAAGGGGAACTGGCCGTGGGTTGGAGATACGACGGCAGCAAATGGAAGGAAGGAGTGGAGGTGCGGCCCTTTTCCCCCCTTTACCTTCTTCCCCGAAATCCCGAAGCCCTGCTGCAGGAGGCGGTCCGGGCCAGTCGCCTTCCGGAGGAATGGGCCCGGCCTTGGGTCCGTCGTCACTTAACGATCCTATTTACGGGCGGCGGCTAGCGCGGAAGCTTTCATTGACGCGGGGGTCGCCCCCTTTCCACAATTCGTCATGTCCGCTGGAGCCACGTATCGATGGAAAGGCCTCGGATGGGAACAAAGGCTGGGATTTGAAGCGGGCCGTTTCACTTCGGTCAATCTGGCCCTAACTTCCCTGTTGGGTGCGGCCGGTGCCTTGCTTTTTTACGCCATGATCTGGGTCTTGGACCGATTCGCTCCCTGGCTTAGTTTTCTGACCACCGCCTTCCTTCGTCCCCAGAACCTTTGGACGGTGATTCCGATGGTTGTGCTCTTTTCCTGGAGTGCAGTCTTCCTGATGTTCAAAACCCTCAAGCTTCGGCTGCAAAAAAGAGCGATGGCTTGGGCCGTCGTCCCGGCGAATCCGGATTTTGTCCTGACGGAAGAAACCGCCCGGGCCGTGCTGGAAAGGATCCAGAGCCTGATCGACGTACCCGGCCAGTTTTTGCTTTTAAACCGGATTGAGCGCGGTCTGACCAATCTTCATCACCTGGGGCAGGTGAGCGAGGTTTCCTCCGTGCTGCGCGGCCAAGCGGAGGATGACGAAAATGCCGTTCTCAGCAGTTTCACCCTGGTGCAGGGGTTTGTCTGGGCCATGCCGGTCCTCGGTTTCATCGGTACCGCCCAAGGACTGGCTTTCGCCATTGGAGGTTTCTCCGGGGTCCTGCAAGGGCAAGAAGCCTCGCTCGATTCGATCAAGCAAGGGTTGCTCCAAGTGACCGGAGGATTGGGTACCGCCTTTGAGACCACCCTGATCGCCCTGGTCTTTGCCCTCCTCATTCAGGTGTGGATGGTTTTCCGGCAGCGGGCGGAATTGCAATTCCTCGATCAATGTAACGATTACTGCCAAAGCCACGTCATCTCAAAACTTCGGCTGTTGCCCGGCGGGCGCAGCCTTTCCTGAGGAGCGGGACGAATCGGTCATGGCGGTTCGGTCCCGGTCCGAGCTGGTTCCCCCGCTAGGGCTTTTTATCTTTCTGGATCTCATTACCGCCCTGAGCGGGGTGCTGGTACTGATCACCATGTTCCTGACGACTTTTTTGGAGCGGGGCGCCCCGCTGTTTCCGGGTTCGGCACCACGTTCCTCCCCACAACAGGAGGCGGAATTACGGAGCCGGTTGCTGGAGCGGGATCAAGAACTGCGCCGGGCGGAGGAGTTGGCGGAGAGGCAGCGCTGGGCGGAATATTCTCCCCGGGAGATCCGCCGGATGTTACGGCGCTTGCAGGGATTGCCGACCGAGGGACCAGCCACGGGGGAGTCCAACCCGAATCAAATTTTGGCCGAGGTGGGCCTCGCCGGACTCCGGGAGGAGATCCAATCCGCCGAGGTGGCTTTGCAAAAACGCGAGGCGGAAACCCGGTCCGAAAGGGAAAGGCACGAGCGTCTGGACCGGCAGGTCCGGGAGGCCCAGGCCGGACAGGTAGAAGCTTTGGCAAAGGACCGCGGCATCCGGCTGGTTCGGGATGGGGAGGACACCACGAAAAGACCGGTGATCGTTGAATTGGCCTTTGCCCAAACCAAGCTCTTTCCCATGGACCAACCCGCCAATTTTCTTCGGCTGGAAACCGATGAAAAAGTGGTTTCCCGCCTGCGACGCGAACTTTTCGGGTATCCGCCGGACAGCCATTACATTTTTCTACTGGTGCAACCTTCCGGCTACGGGTGGTTTTCTGAGGTACGCGCAGGCCTACAGGCCCTTGGTTATGAGGTGGGGTTTGACGGCGTCCCCGAGGATCCTCGCCTTTTGATGCCCGAGACCGGGATTTCCGGAGGCCCCGTCCAAGGCTTTGGCCGGTCCAGCGTGCTTGGCGATCCCGAGCCATGGCCGGTGGAGGGGGGAGAGACGCCATGAGGCGGCGGCCTTTTTCTTCTTTTTCCACCGAACAGGCTATGCAGCTGCTGGTTGACCCCATGTGTAATTTTTTTGCCGGTCTGGTCTTCCTCTCGGTCCTGGTCGCCCTTCTGGCCAAGGACCAGCCCGCCAGCCCCTGGAAAGAGGAGTTACCGGGACGCACTTTTGCCAACGAGGAACTTTTGACAGCACGTTTGGCGGAAGTTCGCGAGGAGACGGAAGAACTCAAACGGCAGAACCTGCGACTGGCTGGGGAAGCGGTAGCCGGGATCGCCCTTCCTTCCCTGAGTGCGGTGGAGAAGGCTTTGGTCCAAGCCGCCGCCGAGGATACGCTGCCCGGTGGCCTCTCCTCCCCGGAAAAACGAGCAAGGCTTGAAGGAGCGCTGATCCGGGAAAGGGACCGCTTGCGAAGCCGGACGGAGAATTTGGGCAATGAAATTGCCGCACTCAAGGAAGAGTCCACCCGCTTACAGGGGCGGTTGGCCCGGCTGACACCGGCGGGGAGCCCAGCCGCGCAGACGCCATTCGTGCGGGTCCGCCTGCCGGTGGCGCGGACAGCCGGTGCCAGTCCCCTTTATGTGCTGGTGAGTGGGAAAAAATTTTATCCTCTGCAGGATGGGGCCGGCCGGGAGGACGACACCCATGTGGTGAGGGAAAAGACCGTGGCGACGGATGAAATCAAGCCCCGTGAAGGCAAAGGCCTGGTGGATGGTGAGGCCATGGCCAAATTTCTCGCCTCCCTTGATTCCCTGAAATCTTATCCCGTCCTGGTGGTTTACGCTGACTCTTTCGACCAGTACCAAGCCTTGCGGCAAATCCTCGAGGTGCGACAGCTGCCCTATGCCTGGGAACCCCGGCCGGTCGGCGCCCCTTTTCGTTTGTCGGCCCAGGGTTTCAAGCCGGAGGTGCAATGAGATTGTTTCGCGGAAACCCCGGCTGCGCTCTGCTGGCAGGACTGGTTCTGGCTTCCGAAGCGCCGGCTTCGCTTCCTCCCGAGGTATTAGCTAACAACGCCCGCGGGGCCACCGTTCTGGTCAAGAATCTGGAAGGCCGGAAGTCCATCGGAACCGGTTTCTTCATCTATCCCGACCTTCTGGTGACCAACAAGCACGTCCTGGAATCCCTGGAGGTGGAAATCGTCGATGAGCAGGGTCGCACCCAAATTGGGCGGTGTGTGGCGGAGGCGAAGGACGATGACCTAGCCCTGGTCCGGGCGATGACCTCCGGCGGTTATTTGGGCCTACGCCCGGGAGAGCCAAAATATGGGGAAAAAATTTTCATCATGGGCAATCCCCGGGGCCTGCAGTACACGCTTTCCGACGGCATCGTTTCGCACCCGGTAAAAAGATTCCCCCAGGGAGTCTTGTTTCAGCATAGCGCTCCGCAATCCCCAGGCTCCAGCGGCTCGGCGGTGCTGGATCCCGGCGGGAGGGTGATCGGTGTGGTGTGTTCGCAAATCACGGATAGCCAAAATCTTAATTTCGCCGTGCCGGTCAGCCGCCTAAAGGATCTCCTGCAAAAGTGGCGCCTTGGAATGGCGCGACCCGAGAAAAAGAAGCCTGTTTCACCGGGGGAGTGCAAGCCTGGTTCAGGGGGGGGTGGTCTGGGGCCGGGGGGAGGGGGTGGCGGCATCGGACCGGGCGGAGGGGGCGGGGGCGGGGCGGTTGGAGGTGGCCCAGTTTCCCCGCCCAAAGAGCCGGAGGAAGAAATCAAAGACCTGCTCGCGAAAGCCCGGGCTCTCTTCAAAAAAGGGGAGCTGGAAGCCGCGGGCGAGATTTACGAGCAGATCATCCGGAGTTATCCCGAGCGGCCCGAGGCCTTTGTAGGGATCGGCGCGGTTCTGGCGGCACAAAAGCGTTTCCCTGAAGCGTTGGAGGCATATGGGGAGGCTGAGCGGGTAGCTCCGCAAGATCCTCGGGTCAACATGGAGAGGGGAAAGTGCCGGCTTCGGGCGGGTCAGTTGCCCGAGGCGTTGGAGGATTTCCGTAAGGCGGTTGTCAAGGACCCGGCCAATGAGGCGGCATGGCAGGGAGCCACCGAGATCCTGCAAAAAAGCGGCCGCCAGAATGAGGCGGCGGAATTGTGGTCGGAAGGTTTGCGCAAGAACCCCCAGTGGAGCGAGCCACCCAACAGCCCGCCCACGAAGTCCCTTTAGGCAGGCGGCAAGCCCGCTTGCTTTGAGGCAGGAAACAAGGGAAGAAAGGCCATGTTCACAGGAATCGTGGAGGAAGTGGGGGTGGTGAAGGCAGTGACGCCGCGGGGGAAGGGTTGGAGCCTGGAGGTAGAAGCCGGGGTGGTGGCCAAGGACGCCAAGATCGGGGACAGCGTTGCGGTCAACGGATGTTGTCTGACGGTAACGGAGGTGAAGGGGAGTCGGCTGACTTTTGATCTGCTGGATGAGACGCGAGCCAAGACCAACTTGAAGGCCGTGCAGGTGGGATCACGGGTGAATTTGGAGGGATCGCTGCGGGCGAATGGGAAGGTGGGGGGGCACTTTGTGACGGGTCACATTGAAGCAACGGCCAAGGTGACCAAGTGGAGCCGGGCCGGACAGGATTGGGAACTGGAAGCGGAGCTTCCCGTGGGAATGGAGCGCTACGTGGTACCCAAGGGATGCGTGGCGTTGGACGGAATCAGCCTGACGGTTGGGCGGGTGGAGGGCAGAAAGTTTAATGTTTGGATCATTCCTCATACCCACGAGGTGACGACCTTGAAGGACCGAAAAGAAGGGGATGAACTGAATCTGGAGTGCGACCTGCTGGCCAAGTATGTTGAGAAGGTGAACCGAGAGTCCCGATGAGCGCGATGGATCCCCAGATGGAGAAGCTGCTGGTCCTGCAGGAGCGGGAGCAGCGGAAGATGCGGTTGGACCGGGAGTTGGCCGCGTGGCCCACGGAAATGAAGTCGCTGGAGTCCAAAAAAGCGGAGATCCGGGCGGGGGCGGAGCGCAAAAAGCAGGAGGCGCAGCAGACGGAGGTGGAGCGGAAGAAGCTGGAGCTGGAGGCGGAGTCGCACCGCTCGAAAGTGGCCCGTTACAAAATCCAGCAGTTTGAAACCCGGAAGAACGAGGAGTTTCAGGCGCTAGGCACCGAGATCCAAAGGGAAGAGAAGGAGATTCAGGAGATCGAGGACAAGGAGCTGGAGCTGATGGATGCAGGGGAGAAGGCCAAAAAGGCGGCGGCGGCCGAGGCGGAAGCGGCCAAAAGCAAAGAGGCTGAGGTGGCGGCCAAGGAGACAGATCTGACCAAAAAAAAAGGGGAACTGGAAGGACGGCTGGCAGAGCTGGTGAAGGAGATTGAGACTTTGGCGGCGGGGGTGGAGGAGGGGCTGCTGGCGAAGTACCGGAGGATTTTAACGAACAAGAAGGATGCGGCGATCGTGCCGGTGGTGCACGGGACGAACTGCGGGGGTTGTCATATGAAGCTGACGCAGGGATCGGTGTTGGCAGCCAAGGGCGGCAAGGCCGGGGCGGTATGTGAGAATTGTGGGCGGTTGTTGTTTTGGCCGGCCGCGTAAACGTAGTTTACGCGGAGACTTAAGATTAAGTTTAAGATTAAGTTTAAGTAAGAGTTCGGTCCGTTGGGGACAACGGACCCTACCAAGCAAAAAGCAGTCGGTTATCGGTCGGTTTGGCGGGGGTCGAGGTCGGCGGTGGAGCGGAGGCGATCCTGTTTGCCTTGATTTCTGAGGACGCGGGCGAGGCACCAGACGAGAAAGCCGGTGGTCCCCCCGACCGAAATCACCAAGATCATCCAGCCGTAGAGGCTCATGCCGATCTCCTTTCGCCGGCGTTCCAAGTGCGGACGGCCCGGGCGATGAGCAGCAGGAAAAGAACGGCCACAACGAGGACAAAGATCAAAGCGATCCGGACGGAGGGCTGGGTCTGGATGGCCTGCCAGTTGGAAGCCCAGGATTGATGGAGCCAAAGGATGAAGACGGTCAGGAGAAACACCGGGGAAACATAGCGAATCACGAAATCGAAAATCCGCGGGATGGGCAGCAGGGCGCCCCGTTCCAGCTCCTCGCGGCCGCGTTTGGGGCCGAGGACCCAGCCGTAGAGGAGGGTTTGGACCGTCGCGAGGACGAAGATGCAGAAGCTGCCGACCCAGAAGTCCATGGCGTCGAGGGCGGCGAGATCCTTGGTGAACCAGACGACGATGCCGGTGCCCATGAGGGTGATGAAACCGAGCAGGCTGACG
>Ga0194123_10005217_pt1 | contig 14073 bp, 12 predicted proteins | sample TA2MahsurfametaG_5_FD_155479 | JGI IMG/M metagenome (GOLD analysis project Ga0194123, IMG submission 155479) | Freshwater microbial communities from Lake Tanganyika, Tanzania - TA2015023 Mahale A surface | ecosystem: Environmental > Aquatic > Freshwater > Lake | place: Tanzania: Lake Tanganyika... | reverse complement strand
GACGGGGTACGGATTTTCGAGCCACCCCTAAGTTCGGTCTGGGTGACGGGTTGAGGTTGATACGACTGACGCTGGTTGTCCGTCCCTGGCGGAGGGAAGGCCCGGCTCGGCGGGCCTGACCGGAGCCGGGGATGGAGATTGATTCGCCGCGAAGCTTGCTGCCCCTCGCCGGCAGCGTCGAGGAACGCGTCAAGGCGGCGGTCGAGCGAAAGGCCGCGCAGATCGAGATGATCAATGATGGGGATTTGCGCTGCGAAGCGTGACCGCCGACTATTCCCAGCCCGATTCCGCCGACGGCGAGCCGGTGTTCTGGAGCGCGAGCGGTGGACGGAACTGCCCGGACGACGACTTCGTTCAAGCCGACGCCGCGGAATCACTTTGAAGCCTCGCTGCTTGACAGCGAGCGGCCGGAGGCGTGTCCCTTAACATCATAGTGAAGACGACGGCCATCCGAACATTCGCCGGCGCGGCGCCGGAATCGGACGAGTCGCTGAGTTTCCGTCGGGATATCTTTGTTGACCGACTCTTCGCGCCGCTGGCTGGTCAGGCGGACTCGAGGGTTGGGGGACTACAGGGGTCCGACTCCGCTTTTACCCGGCACCCTCCCCTTAAACCCCGCCCGGATCCGATCCCCCTGAAAATCCAGTTTCCTTTCAGTAACGATCGCCGGTTTCCTGAACACGACCGGCAATGTCGGCCTCGGCTACCGCGGGCGCGGGCTCGATCTCCGGCTGCAGACCGTCTTCCGCGGCCTGTACCTTCGCGCCAACAACACCATCGCGGCACTGGTGCAATGGCAGGAGCCCAAGTGGACCTGGAACTGGAAGTCCCGCTACAGCTTCTCAAAGGGCTTCTGCGTGTTCCTGAAAGGAAACTGGATTTTCAGGGGGATCGGATCCGGGAGGGGTTTTTTCGAGAAATTTCACCGCGTCGACGAGGCGTTGACCGCGGAGAGGAGCGGCACCGGTCTGGGCCTGAGCATCGCCCGGCAACTCGCGCGCGGGCTCGGCGGCGAATTGCGCTACGCGCCGCGCGCGGGCGGCGGCGCCGAATTCATCGTGGAGCTCCCATGAAAGCGAAGATCCTGATCGCGGGAGACGACGCCAACATCCGGCTCGGGCTGGTGGCCATGCTGGAGAGCGAAGGCTACGGCGTCACCGCGGCGGCCGACGGCGCCCAGGCGCTGAAGCTGTTTCCCCAGGAGAAGTTCGATTTGGTCGTGCTCGACATCATGATGCCGAAGACGAGCGGCTACGATGTTTGCCGCGAACTCCGGGCCCGCGGCTCCCGGGTGCCCGTGCTGTTTCTCACCGCCAAAGGGGAGGAGGTCGACAAGGTCGTGGGATTGAAGCTGGGAGCCGACGACTACGTGACGAAGCCCTTTGGCGTGCATGAACTGCTGGCTCGAATCGAGGCCCTGCTGCGGCGGGCGCGGACCAGTGCGGCGACGGATGAGCCGGAGTTACCGCCGACTTTCCGCCTAGGCGCGGCGACGATCGATCGACGAAAGTATTCGGCGAGCGTGGCGGACCGCGAGACGGCCCTGACCGCGCGGGAGCTGAAGCTTGCGGAGGTCTTTGCGGCACATCCGGGGGAGGTGCTGACGCGCGACGCGCTGCTCAACGCAGTGTGGGGCGTCGACTACTTCGGCATTACCCGTACGCTTGACCACCTTGTGTCGCAGCTGCGCAGGAAGATCGAAGATGGCGGGGCGGGCGGGCACACCATCGTGACCGTGCATGGCGTGGGGTACCGGTTGGCCGCCAACACGGAATGAGCCCGCCGTGAGTGCGACCGCGAAACCCACCGTCCGCACCCTCGCCGCCGAACTCGGCTTGTCCCGTTCGACGGTCTCGCTGGCACTCCGCGGTTCGCCGTTGATCAAACCGGCCACGCGCGAGCGTGTGCTTGGCCTGGCCGCGCGGGCGGGCTACACGCCGAACCCGTTGGCCAGTTCGGTCATGTCGGAACTGAAGCGCGGGTACGTTTATCACGGGGAGATCGCGCTCGTGAGCATGGACCAGAGCGACCGGCCGGTGAAGGCGCGGCGGTTCCGCCGGCTGTTGATGGAGGCGGCGGCGCGGCGGGCCGCCGAACTGGGCTATCAGGCGCAGAACTTCCTCATCGGTGCGGAGGGGGTGAGCCTGCAAAGGCTGCACTCCATCCTGCGGACGCGCGGCATCCAGGGCGTGCTCGTGCTACCGGTGTGGCGCGAACCGGACTTCGCGCAACTCGACTGGAACCACTATGCGGGCGTCTACCTCGACTACCTGATCGAGCGGCCGGCCCTGCCCACGATCTGCGCGGACTTCTACCGCTCGATGCTCTATGTGCTGCAGCATGTGCGGCAGCTCGGCTACCGGCGGCCCGGTCTCTTCATCGTGAAGCCGCACGAGACACGCCTGCAGTATTGTTGGTCCGACCGGTGGACAAGCGCGTTTCTCGGTCTGCGACGCAGCCTCGGCCTGGGCCGGGTGCCGCCGCTCGTCGTCGAGACGGTTGACCGCGAAGGCTTCGCGCGGTGGTTTCGCCGGAGCCAACCCGATGTCGTGCTCGGCCATCACTCGGAAGCGGTGGACTGGATGGCGGCGTGTGGCGCGCGCGTGCCGGAAACCCACGGGTTCGTTTCGCTCAATCTGGCCCTGAGCGACCGGTCCTGCGCCGGGATCGACCTGCAGCCGGCCGTGCTCGCGGCGCGGGGCGTGGAACTGCTGGCCGCGCAGATTCTGCACCGGCAGTGCGGCCTGGATGTCACACCGTCGGCCACGATGGTGCCGGGAATGTGGGTCAACGGGCCGACGCTGCGCGTCCGCAAGGGCTGAAGAAGAAAGCCGCGCAGCCGCGTGGTGGCGGTCCGGAATTAGACTGTCACAATTCCCGCTTCGTGCATTGCCGGCTGATTTCGACCAACGGTGAACAAGCTCGCGGCAGGCCCACCGCCGAAGCGCTCCCTCCACTATGAGATCCCCGTTGCCAAGCTTGTCCGCCGATTCCCCCGCGGGAGGACTGTTCGCCCCGCGCGTCGACCTTTTGCTGTTTGCGTGCGCTCTTGTCTCGCTCGCATCCGCCCAGACGGTGAACCCGCCGACCGCGACCAAGCCGGCGACGGACGAAGCTCCCATCGTGCTCGCTCCTTTTGAAGTCGATGCCACCCGCGACACCGGCTACGCCGCCCAAAGGGATCTCTCGGGCACGCGCTTGAACACCGCGCTGCGCGACGTGGCGGCGCCCGTCACGGTTCTCACCGAGGAACTCCTCGACGACATCGGAGCCGTCAACGTCACCGATGCCTTCGACTTCATGGCCAACGTCGAGTTCGACACTTTGAACAACGACGCCAATTTCTCTTATGCCAAGCCGCGGATTCGCGGTTCGTCGGCGGCCAATTCAGTCATGGTGGGTTTCTTCCCGGAATTCAGCGACATGGACCGTTACAAGCTGGAGCAGCTCGGCACCGCGCGCGGGCCCAACGCGCTGCTGGCGGGCATTGGCGACCCGGCGGGAACGCTCACCGCGTCGACGAAGAGCGCCGGGTTCAAGCATGCCGGCCAGATCGAGACGATGTTCAGCAACTGGGGCAGCGCCCGGGGCATAGTGGATCTGAACCGCGTGTTGATTCCCGGCCGGTTGGCGGTGCGTTCGGTAATGCTGCAGCAGTACAACACGACGGCGATCCAGCCGACCTACCGCCGCGACCGGCGCATCTATCTTGCCGGCACGGCGAGGTTGTTCGAGCGGGGGAATTTCCGCACGACCGTGCGGGGCAACTACGAGTGGATCGATGGGGTGGACCTGGTGCCCAACGGCAACCTCGTCGTCCAGAACCTTGCGACCTGGATGGCGGCGGGGCGGCCGACCAAACCGAATTCCACCGGTGGCGTGCTGCCGGGCACGGCGAACAACAGCACCCTGCTCGTGGATGTCCCCGGTCTGCCATTGATGAATTGGGCCGGCACAATGTCGACGACCGGCACGGCAGTGCCGGTGCTCGAGGAGTCGCTCTACCCCTACGATCGGAACGTGAAGGGCAATGAGGCGATCGCCCCCCGCGAGGTGGATCAGGGTGCGATCCATCTGCAGCAGCAGATCGGCCGCAGCCTTTTCCTCGAAGCGGCGGTCTTCCACGCGGAGGAACTGAACATCTGGCCGGTCAAGGTGACGGGAGCCACGCTGAGCGCCGACCCCAATCAGCTTTTGCCCAACGGCCAGCCCAATTCGAATGTGGGCAAGTACTTTGTCCAGCACGATGGCCGGACCGACACCCGGCTGGGCACTCGCGACGTCATCCGTCTGCAGGCCGCGTGGACGTTCAATTTCGACCAGTTGGGTCCGCGGTGGGGGCGGTGGCTGGGCCGCCACAATCTCTTCGGCCTGTTCGAGCGCTACGAACTATGGTCGGCGCTCGAACGGCTGCAGACGGTGAACACGACGCCGCTGCCCGGTTTTTCCACCAATCTCGCTAACAGTGCCAACCGCGTCTACCACCGTTCGTATCTCGATTACGCGAACGGCGTGTATTCCTTCAAGACCTACGACTACCGGACGGTGCTAGAAAAGAACGGCGTGCGCGCTGAGGCCATGCCCACGCTGGATCAGACCACGGGCCTCACGATCAATCGCTCCCGCTCCTTCGCGCTGCAGAGCTACTTCTGGAAAGACCGGATCGCGACCATGCTCGGCCTGCGCACCGACGAGTCCGAGACCTACTCGGGCAAGCCGTTGCGCGACACCCGCGGGCTCAGCCCGTTGGCGCGGTCCGTGCCGGTTTCGCTCGATGTCGTCAACAAGTTCAAGCCGGTGACCAAGGGCGTGGTGGTGCACCCGGTCGAATGGCTGTCGCTGACGTACAGCGAGTCGGAAAACTTCAAGGCCGGCGCCTCCACCTTGCTGGACCATTTCGGTCGGAACCTGCCGACCGAGGCCGGCGAAGGCCGCGATTATGGGGTGCGGCTGAGTCTCTTCCAACGCCGCCTCGCGGTGGCGCTGAACAAGTACGAAAGCGGCGCGGTCAACGCCACGGATTCGACGAGCGTGGATGGCGTTTCCCAGATCAACCGCATCTGGACGGCGCTGGGGCGCTCGGAACTGGAATTGCCCGGGTGGCCGACCACCCGCGACACGTTCGACAATACCGCCAGCGGCTACGAATTGTCGCTGACCTTCAATGCCCATCGGAACTGGCGCCTCCAGGTAGTGGGCGCGCAGAATTCCACCGTGGTGACGAACAACCGCCGCGGCTTCCGCGACTATGTAGCCACCCACAAAGCGACCTGGCTGCAGCGGCCCGACCTCGTGACGTCCGAGGCCAATACCATTCGCACCGAGGTCGCGGATCTCGAGGAGATCGTCCGACGCCGCGAAAGCCAGGAGGGCGTGAAGGAGTTCAACATGCGGAAATACAAAGGCAGCGTCGTGGTCTCGTACCGATTTCCGCAGGGAGCCCTGAAGGGCCTGCGGCTCACGGCCAATGTGCGCTATCTGGGTGACGCCATCGTGGGCACGCCGGTGGTGAACGGGATCTCCCTCAAGGACCAGGCGTTTGTGGAGAAGGGTTACGCGATCGCCGGCCTCGGGGCCAGCTACTCGCGGACGTTCGGCCATTACGAGGGGTACGCCAGCCTGGCGGTGAAGAACGCTCTCGACTACGACGGGCGGGTCGAAATCCTCTCTCGGAGCACGAGCAACGGCCTGCCGCTGAAGGCGCGGTGGATCGAGGGCACCTCGGCCACGCTCACGAGCGGGGTGCGCTTCTGACCGGTCAACTGCGGCCAAACCCCTCGCGTCCTTTCCTCCACGAGACACCCCGTATGAATCAGCCGCTTCCGCCTCACTCTGCCCCTTCGGCCACCCGGCGCCGCCACTTTCTCCGGACCGCCGTGGCCGGCACCGTGCTGCTCTCGCCTGCCCTGACGCGCTCCGCCGCGGCAGATTTGGGCGGAGCGTTCTCGCGAGTAGTCGCCCGCCAGATGAAGGTCGACGCGGGCGCGCAAGTCGTGGCGGAACCGGCGCGGAGGACGCCCGTTGCCGCCGAGGTCGACGTGCTGGTGGTGGGCGGTGGCCCAACCGGGGTGGGGGCGGCCCTGGCCGCGGCGAGCGAAGGTGCCAAGACTCTCCTGCTCGAACGGAATGCGATGCTGAGTGGAATGTGGACCGCCGGGCTGCTCAATCCATTCTTCGACCCGCGCAAAGGTTGGCTGGTTGACCGCTTGATCGAGAAGCTGCAGCAGCAGGGAGCCTGGGTGCGCAAGGGCATGGATGTATTCGACGTTGAGATGATGAAGTTTGTGCTCGAACGGCTGATGGCCGAGGCCGGTGTCGAGTACTGGTACAACTGCCCGTTCACCGAGCCCATCCTGCAGGGGGAGCGGGTGCGCGGCGTGATCGTCGAGAGCAAGTCTGGACGGGAGGCATTGCTCGCGCAGGTGGTGATAGACTGCACGGGCGACGGCGATGTCGGTGCCCGGGCGGGCGTGCCGTTCGAGCGGGGGCGGAAGTCCGACGGGCTGTGCCAGCCCTTGACATTGATGTTCGGGATAAGCGGCTACGAGGGCTTTCGCGGACTCCCCGCCGACCGTCTGACCACCCACGAGTTCTTCAAGGATCTGAGCAAGGTCATCGACGAGCAGCGGCTCCCAATCCAACTCCCCTACGGCCCGCAACGCAGCGGCACACCGTTTCTCATCGCCCTGCCGGGCAAGGCGGTCGCAGTCGTGCAAGCGACGCACGTGTACCGGGTCGACGCGACCAACGTGCGCGAGATGAGTCGGGCGACCGCGGCAGCGCGGCGCCAGGTGCACGAGGTCTTCCTGCCGGCGATGCGCCGGATTCCCGGCCTGGAGAATCTCCGCCTGTCGCAGACCGCGCCCCAGATCGGCGTGCGCGAAGCGCGGCGGTTGGAAGGGCGGTATCGCCTGGAGTTGGACGACATGCTGCAGGCACGCCGCTTCGGCGACGCCGTGACCAGTGTGGGGTTCCACGTCGATCTCCACGAACTCGATCCAAAGGACTCGACGCCCAAGCTGCCGCCGTTCCCCCCGGGTGTGACTCGGCACACGATTTCCAAGCGTGACATCCCCCACCCCCGCTGCCTCCTGCCCAAGACGCTGGAGGGGTTGTTGTGGGCCGGGCGCTGCATCTCCGGCTCCCACGAAGCACACAGTGCCTACCGGGTGACCGGCACCTGCATGGCGATGGGGCAGGCGGCGGGGCTCGCCGCCGCGACCGCGGTCCGGCGCAAGACCACTCCCTCGGAACTCGACGGCGCGGAACTCCACGCGCTGCTGCGGGCCCGCGGTGCGCAATTCCTGCCGCGGGGCTTGAGGGCAGCCACATGAGTCGCTCGTTCTATTGCTGGCGAGAAGGCGGGCTGTTCGCGGGGCTGGTGCTTGGCCAGGTGCTCGCCGCCGCCGGGGCCGCCGCGCCCGGAAACCATCGTGCGATCGACCTCGCGCCGGCCTGGTCCGGCCATCCGGTCAATTTCGCGCTGCTGACACGGGGCGAGACGCAGTTCGTGGCCTTCTACGATGCGGACCGGCAGATGACGGTCGCGCAGCGGCGGCTGGGGCAGACCGTGTGGCGGTGCAAGAAGCTGCCGAGTTACGTCGAGTGGGATTCGCACAATGCGCTCATGCTCGGGCTGGACCGCGGCGACCGGCTGCACCTCAGCGGCAACATGCACAATGTGCCGCTGATCTACTTCCGCGCCACCCGGCCGCTCGACGTCGACTCGTTGGAACCGGTGCACCGGATGACGGGGCGGGAGGAACAGCGGGTGACGTATCCGGTGTTCTTCAACGGGCCGCAGGGCGAACTGGTCTTCAGTTACCGCGAAGGCCGGTCCGGAAAGGGCGACACGCTGTACAACGTCTACGACGAAGGCAGCCGCACCTGGCGGCCCCTGGTCGCCGGACCGATCCTCAGCGGGGAGGGCCGGATGAACGCCTACCCGCTACCGCCGTTCCGCGGGCCCGACGGGTACTATCATCTCTCCTGGGTCTGGCGCGATACCGGCGACGCGGCAACGAACCACGATCTGAGTTACGCGCGGAGCCGCGACCTGGTTCATTGGGAGACGATCGACGGTCGGCCGCTCACGTTGCCCATCACGCTGCGTTCGGCGGGCACGATCGTGGATCCGGTGCCGGTCAAGGGCGGCATCATCAACAGTTCGGGCCGGGTCGGTTTCGACGCCGCTCATCGGGTGGTGATCGCGTACCACAAATACGATGCCGCCGGGCACACGCAGATGTATCTCGCGCGTTTCGAAGGCGGGACGTGGCGCTCCTATCAGGCCTCGCGCTGGGAGCACCGCTGGGATTTCGGGCGCGGCGGCAGCATCACCTTCGAGCTGCGCCACGGCCAGGTGGCACCCCAGGGCGGGCGGCTCGTGATTCCGGTGCAGCATGTGAAATACGGTTCCGGTGTGTGGGAAATCGATCCGGCGACGATGGCGTTCACGACCGTGAGGCCGGCGCGCGCCAGCGGCCTGCCGGCAGCGTTGACTCGGGTGTGCTCGACCTTTCCCGGCATGGAGGTGCGCTGGGTGGACGACTTGCGCGACGGGCCCAACGCCGCCCGATTCCTGCCCAACCTCGCCGCGAGCACCCACGACCCAGTGCAACTGCTGCGTTGGGAGACGCTGGATTTCCACCGCGACCAGCCGCGCGATCCGCCCTGGCCCGAACCCGCGATGCTCCAGGTGGTGGAGTTGAGCCGGACCGTCCGCTGAAGATGGCACCGATCGTCGCCCAACCGGTTGGCACCGGCTCGCCTTCCTCCGGAGAGAGCGCATCTCGCGCCGACGGGTCGGCCGCGAGCCCCTCGCCACGCATCCGGCGCCGCACGTTCCTGCAACGGGGCGCCAAGCTGGGCCTGGGCTGCTGTTTTGCCGCGGGTTCGCCCGTGGCCGCCCTTGGCCAGGCAGCGGTTGGGCCGGCGGACGGAAATCGCGTTCGGTTCCTCAACCGGGGCGAAAGGCAACTGCTGGTTGACGACCTGCTGATCGCGCAGAGGACCGGCGTGCGGCCGACGGCGCATGCGGCCCGCAAACTGCCCGCGCCGGTCCTCGAGGGCGATCGGCCCTGGGAACATGTCGTTTGGGACGGCGTCAGGCTTTCCTACGCGTGCATCTACGGCACGGTCCTGCGCGACGAGCGAACGGGCTCCTTCCAGATGTGGTACAACTGCGGCACCCAGACGCTGTACGCGACTTCGCGGGACGGCATCCACTGGGAAAAACCCGACCTTGGGCAGGCCGGCGCCACGAACATCGTCGGGCTGTTCGATTTCCACAGTCCGAGTTTCGTGCTCGATCGGCACGAGCCGGATCCAGCAAGACGCTACAAGGCCATCGGCTCGAAGGGGGGCTACCCGCGGGACGTCATGGCTCGATTGGCGGCGAAGTTCAGCTCTCCCGCCTGGTATCGCCGGAGCCACGCCTACGCCGCCGCCTATTCCGCCGATGGGCTCAAGTGGACCCTGTATCCGGAGCCGGCGTTGCTGGGCATGGATACAATCACGCTGGCGCAGGATCCGGCGAACCACGAGTTTCTGGCCTTCCACAAGAACAGCCAGGATCCCCGGTCCATCGGCCGGCAGATTTTCCTCTCGACGAGCAAGGACCTGCAATCGTGGTCACGGCCGGAGCTGGTGCTGGCCACGGATGAACTCGATCATGCGGAGGCGAGGAAGATGGAGCGGGGCACCCATGCCGAGTTCTATAACATGTCGGCGTTCGCCTCTGCGAACCAGTGGCTGGGACTGGCGACGCGCTTTCTCTGCCGCGGCGAGCCTCTCGTCGGCGGCCGGGCCCGCCCGGGGCAGGACGGCGTGATCGACGTGGTGCTGGTGCACAGCCGGGACGGGCGCAAATGGCAGCGGTTCGCCGATCGATCTCCGGTCATACCCGTGGGTCCAAAGGCGTACGATGCGGGCATGATCCTCGGGGTGAGCAACACGCCGGTGATCGTCGGGGATGAGATGTGGTTCTACTATTCGGCCGCGACCCGCGCCCATGCGAGTCGCAGCCCGGAGCAGAAGAACGCCATCGGGCGAGCGGTCTGGCGGCGGGATGGGCTCGCGTCTCTGCACGCCGGGGAGCGGGAGGGGCTGGTGGAGACGGTGCCCCTCGAAGCGGCGGGAGAAAAACTCTTCGTCAATGCCGAGGTGACAGACGGGCAATTGCTCGTGAGCGTGGCGCACGCGAACGGCCGGGCGCTGCCCGGGTATGGAAAGGCAGACTGTGTTCCCCTGCGCGGGGCGGCGGTTCGCCAGCCGGTGCGGTGGCGGGGGCGGGAGCATTGGCCGCGGGGCCATCCCGTTCGCCTGCGGTTCCATCTCACGAAGGGCGATCTCTACAGCTATTCCATCGAATGACCGGCGGTACCGGCAGGAACGAAGGCGCTGAATCATGAACCAAACAAAGGAAACGGCCGGGAGCTTTCCGGCGCATCCCATGCAAGTCGCCGCCGGGAACGCGGCCGTGCTCGAAGCGCTGCGCCGGACGCCGGTGGTGGCGGACGTCGATGTGCTCGTGGTCGGCGGCGGACCGGCGGGCGTGGCGGCGACCCTGGCAGCGGCGCGCAGCGGCGCGAAGACGCTCTGCCTCGAACGGCATGGCATGCTCGGCGGCGTGTGGACGGCCGGGTTGCTCAACCCGCTGTTCGACGCCTTCGGCAAGGGTTGGATCGTGCAGGCGCTGATCGACCGGCTGATCGCCGCGCAGGCCTGGCGGAAGTGGAACTGGACCCACACCTTCGACACGGAAGCGATGAAGCTCGCGCTGGAGGAGATGTTCACGGAGGCACGCGCCGCGTGGTGGTACTACTCCACGTGCGTCGACGCCATCGTCGAAGCCGGCCGGATACGCGGGGTCGTGGTCGAGAGCAAGTCGGGCCGCGAGGCGATTCTGGCGAAGGTCGTGATCGACTGCAGCGGCGACGGGGACGTGGCCGCGCGGGCCGGCGTGCCCTTCGAGGTGGGGCGCGTCGAGGACGGCCGGGCGCAACCGATGACCCTGATGTTCGAAGTCGAAGGAATCGGCGACTACCCGGAGCAGCGGAGCTCGGAGCCGCTTTACGATCGGCTGCAGGACGCCATGGCGCAGGTCGGGCCGGTCGAGCTGCCGTTTGGTCGTGCCAAGAACGTTCCCTGGATCATCCACCTGCCACGGCCGGGCGCAGCCGCCGTGCAGGCGACCCACGTCTACGGCGTCGATGCGACCGATGTGCGCGCGCTCACCCGCGCGACCGTGGCAGCGCGGCGGCAGGCGCACGAGTTGGTGAGACTGCTGAAAGCTACGCCGCATCTGGGCGGTCTCCGCCTCACCCAGACCGCCGCGGCCATCGGCGTGCGTGAAGCGCGGCGCGTGCGCGGCCACTATTGCCTGACGATCGACGACATTCGCGCCGGCCGCCGCTTCGAAGATGCCGTGACCTTCGGGGCCTTCCCGGTCGACGTGCATGAAGTGGACCCGGGCGCGGCCGTCCACTCGTCGCGCATCACGGCCACGCAGCCGTATGAGATCCCGTACCGTTGCCTCTTGCCGGCCGGTCTCGAAGGGCTGTTGGTCGCTGGTCGCTGCATCTCGGGCACGCACGAATCGCATGCCTCTTACCGGGTCACCGGCACGTGCATGGGCATGGGCCAGGCCGCGGGCCTGGCCGCAGCCATGGCCGCGGCCGACGGGACTCCTCCTTCCGCGCTGGCCGGTCCGACCCTGAACGCCGAGCTGGCCCGCCGCGGGGTGGGCCTGCTTGGCAGCCGGGCGCCGGACGAGATCCTCGGCGACCTCCACGGACAGAAACTGGTATGGGAATGAAGATCCGAAACGTCCGTTGGTGGATCGCAGGGATCCTGTTCGTCCTGTCGGTCATCAATTATGTCGACCGCCAGACGCTGTCGATTCTGGTGCCGACAATCCAGGCGGACCTGCAACTCAGCGATCAGCAGTACGGTAACATCGTCAGCCTCTTCCTCGCGGCGTACACAGTGTCGTATCTCGTGTCAGGGCGGCTTGTCGATGCGCTAGGGGCGCGCGTCGGGCTCACCCTGTTCGCCGGCTTCTGGTCCCTGGCGCAGATGGCGACCGGTCTGGCCCACTCCGCCGTCTCCCTGGGGGCCTGCCGCTTCCTGCTGGGGCTGGGCGAGGCGGGTGGCTACACCGCTTCGCCGAAGATCGTGGCGGAGTGGTTTCCGCCGAAGGACCGCGGGCTCGCGGTGGGGTTGTATGGCTCCGGGGCCGCGATTGGCGCCACGCTGGCGCCGCTGCTCGTGGTGGGGGTGGCGGCACAATTCGGCTGGCGCAGCGCGTTCTTTGTCACGGGCTTTGTGGGGCTCCTGTTGGCGGCGGCATGGTACCTCTGGTACCGCGAACCAGGGGAACTCGCGTGCCTGACGGAGGAGGAACGGGACACAATCCTGGCGGCCCGCCGCGCTGAGGCCGCGGCGGCACCGTCGCCGCCGTTGGGCGAGTGGTTCCGCTGGCGCGTGATTCTGACGAACTCGGGGATCTGGGCGTTGATGCTGGCGCGGCTCCTGACCGATCCGGTCTGGTACTTTTTCCAGTTCTGGATGCCGAAGTACCTGCACACGGAGCGCGCCTTCACGCAGAGCGAACTGGCGAGCATGTGGCTGATCTTCGTGGCGGCGGATGTCGGCTTCTTTGTCAGTGGCCTCGTGGCCGGAGCGCTGATCCGGCGCGGGCAGGCGCCGCGGACGGCGCGGCTGCGGGTGATGCTGGGCAGCGCAGTGCTGGTGCCGCTGGCGCCGCTGATCGCGGGGGCGCCGACGAGCGCCGGAGTGTTCGGCCTTGCGATGGTGGTGGTGCTCGCGCACACATCGTGGCTCGTCAGCATCAGCACTTACGTGCTCGACTACGTGCCCCAGCCAATCCTGAGCACGGCTTTCGGCTTCATTGCGGCCGGCAGCGCCGTGGGCGGCATCCTGATGAACCAGGCGGTGGTGTGGACGATTGCGAACCTGTCCTACGCTTACTGCTTCTACGCCATGGTGGCGCTGCATCCCGTGGCGCTGCTGCTCCTCTGGCGATACACACGGCGCGCCTGGGCGCTCGAAGCGGCGGCCAAGCCGTCTGACTGAAAGGAAACTGGATTTTCAAGGGGGAAACGTGGTGGTTTCGTGGGTGAGCGCCCGCTTTGGCGGGGCCGCAATCAAGCCCGGAGCCACCTGGCACGAGCATCCTGCCGGGTCGTTTCGTTCCGCGGGCAATTTGCCCGCACCATTCCATGCATCGCCAGCAAGCGGGCTACTACCTCTGTAACTCGGCGCGAGGACCCTCGAAGGCGCGCCTCAATCCGACGACTTCGATCCCGTCTGCTTCGCCTTGGCGGGATCGTACTTCGGGCTGAGCGTGGGCATCTGGGCGTTGGTCGCGGCGCGGTGGGTGGCGAGGAAGGCGAAAAGCTGAGAGAGCGAAAACGCGGGGACCGGACGAAGGGGCATGACCGCGTCATTCGAGTAACCGGGCGGACGGTGGCGTACAGAATTCGCACCAGCAGGCGGCCGTGCTACGCGATCAGCGGTTTGATCACCGTGCCACCGAACTGGCTGAGCTGGCGGAAGCGGCCGCCGTGGAAATAGGTGAGCTTGTTGTCGTCGAGGCCGAGCAGGTGCAGGAGCGTGACGTGCAGGTCGCGGACGTGGTGCACCACGTCGACGGCTTTGTCGCCGAGTTCGTCGGTGGCGCCGATGGTGTGGCCGGCTTTCACGCCGCCGCCGGCCATCCAGACCGTCATCGCAAAGGGATTGTGGTCGCGGCCGTAGGCGGTGCCGCCGCGCACGCCGTTGTCGGGGGAGCGACCGAACTCACCGCACCACACGACGAGCGTGTCCTCGAGCAGACTGACGGGGTACGGATTTTCGAGCCACCCCTAAGTTCGGTCTGGGTGACGGGTTGAGGTTGATACGACTGACGCTGGTTGTCCATCCTTGGCGGAGGGAAGGCCCGGCTCGGCGGGCCTGACCGGAGCCAGGGATGGAGATAGATTGGCCGCGAAGCGAGCGGGAGGTTGGTACCCGAGCTTACTGTGTGGCCGCTTATGGTTATATTTGATG
>Ga0194123_10005215_pt1 | contig 14078 bp, 13 predicted proteins | sample TA2MahsurfametaG_5_FD_155479 | JGI IMG/M metagenome (GOLD analysis project Ga0194123, IMG submission 155479) | Freshwater microbial communities from Lake Tanganyika, Tanzania - TA2015023 Mahale A surface | ecosystem: Environmental > Aquatic > Freshwater > Lake | place: Tanzania: Lake Tanganyika... | reverse complement strand
GAACTCGACGGTCACAGGACCTACCGGTGCGAACTCCACGGTCACAGGACCTACCGGTGCGAACTCCACGGTCACAGGACCTACCGGAGCGAACTCCACGGTCACAGGACCTACCGGAGCGAACTCCACGGTCACAGGACCTACCGGAGCCAACTCCACGGTCACAGGACCTACCGGTGCGAACTCCACGGTCACAGGACCTACCGGCGCGAACTCCACGGTCACAGGACCCACTGGTGCGAACTCGACGGTCACAGGACCTACCGGAGCCAACTCCACGGTCACAGGACCTACCGGAGCCAACTCCACGGTTACAGGACCTACCGGTGCGAACTCCACGGTCACAGGACCTACCGGAGCCAACTCCACGGTCACAGGACCTACCGGAGCCAACTCCACGGTCACGGGACCTACCGGAGCCGACTCCACGGTCACAGGACCGACCGGTGCCAACTCCACCGTCACAGGACCGACCGGAGCCAACTCCACCGTCACAGGACCGACTGGAGCTGACTCCACGGTCACAGGACCTACCGGTGCCAACTCCACAGTCACAGGACCAACAGGAGCTGACTCCACGGTCACAGGACCTACCGGTGCCAACTCCACAGTCACAGGGCCGACAGGAGCGGACTCTACAGTCACGGGACCTACCGGTGCCAACTCCACGGTCACAGGACCTACCGGTGCGAACTCCACGGTCACAGGACCTACCGGAGCCAACTCCACGGTCACAGGACCTACCGGAGCCAACTCCACGGTCACAGGACCAACAGGAGCTGACTCCACCGTCACAGGACCAACAGGTGCAGCTCCTACTGGTCCAACAGGACCTGCAGGGGGTGCGTCTTCTTTGCTCGTAGTAAACGCCTTGCGAACGCTCGGAACGACTATACCAGCCGGTTCGGGAGCTCCGCTCGTCTTCAATGCAATTACTGGTAATACTACACTTGGACAAACTGCCTACGACGCTGGAACAGGCTTATTCACTGCCCAAACGGCGGGAAGTTACTTTTTCCATTTCGACGTGATCACAACCCTCCAGGCTGCTTCGGTTGGCGCCGCCATCAAGTTCTCCATAAACCTGAACGGGAATTATCAGGCGTCTGTGTTGTCGATTGCGACGTCCGTAACCTCAGCAACTACGCAGTCTTCTGTTGGCGCTTCGACGGTGTTGAAGCTTAATGTCGGGGACAAGGTTAACGTCATCATGACGCAGCTGGGAACATTCACAAGTGCGCAATTGTTGACGAGCGATTCGACGTTCAACAGCCTCACAATCTACAGCCTCGGTTAGGCATCGTCGAGGTCTTCCATGAATTTGGGATTGATGTAAGAGAACTGAGGTCGTTCTCGGAGCAACGCCTCGTAGGTCAGGACATCCGAGACGCGCTGCCATGCTTCTTTCATTTTGTTGCAATAGTCTTCGTAAGCCGCGTCGGGTTGGGTCGGCTTTCGGCGGTGGATGCTCTTGAGTATAGATTCCTGCAAGTCGTCGAACCACTTTGTACCTGATTTTTTGGGATTTTTCTTTGGGTCTTTCATGCATTCTCCAAGACCAATGATTATCTTCAACCGCTCTCGCTTTGACTTCCTTCTTCCTCGCAGATAAAAACCGACCGCCAAGAGAGCGCTAAGACGATTCGTTTTCTTTTCCATCTTGCCCCCTTCTACCCAAGGGCGATCTAACGTCTCCGTAAACATCATGTTGTGCATATCATGCAAGTAGCCTTCGAGGGTGTAACTGTTAAAAGTCACATCCGTGTCCAAAAAGCGGAAAGACCCCACGTCCTGAGATTTGTCTTCCTGCTCGAGCAGGCTGCAAGAGAGATCCACGACTTCCCCAGGCCAATTTTCCTGATAGCGACTGCCATCCTTTCTGAAAAAGACTCGTATACCCAATTTGATACGATTCAAAGCGAATTTGATCAATGGCAAAGCCCCCACGGATTCTTCACCTAGATTTTCTCGACGAAATTCTAGAAGAGGATTGTGTGAGACGTACAGTCCCTTGGTGTCCCGCTGACCTCGCCTCTTCACTGGAAGAATCTTCTCCGCATCCACCCCGTAGTTATGCAGAAGTACCTCAGCGCTGACGATTCTTACTTGCTCGTCTTTCTCGTCCTTTTTCGTGAGGTCTCTCAGAATTGCGAAGTCTGCCTGGTTGCCTACACGCCTGCTCTTGCCATCGTCACTCGTATTTTCCCTGTTTGTATCTTCGTCACTGATGAACTCGTATTTTGCCCCTTGTCCTTTGACCCATTCGTCGTTTGCTGGGTCGATGGAAACGCGATCAATGATGACACCTTTATATGCGTTTGACGATTCCAGACTGTTACTGTCCACCGTCCTTTGAAGACTTTCCTTCAGCTTCATCAGGACGTCGTGCAGCTGAGTCCTGGTAGCAAAAGGAGGAAAAAAATCCGAGATGTGCTCCGATAAGTATTGTCTGAATCGAAGAAGCCACGCGTACAGGCAGACGTTCAGTTGAATGAGATCTGCTTCGTTTTTTCGCACCTTCTCTGGCAAAACGATGGCGAAGTCGTAGTCGGAGAGCTTCTGCACAGGTTTCATGTAATCCGCCAGCATCTTCTGAGCAAACGGAGACAAGCCTGACAGAAGGTCCGATATGAGCAATCGACACACGGTGCCTCCTTTGAAAAAGGCTAGCGGAGGGCGCTTCAATCCCTTGCGTTTTGCGTAGCACTTCAGCGCCTCGTCAGTCCCAATCATGAAAGCGGAAAGCAGGCGCATGCGAGCTTCTGGAGAATTCATGAGTTCCTTGGTGACGAAGTTTGTAGATACAGCATTGAGTGGGCGCTTTTGCTCGAAGTCTCCCAGACCGTGTCTAGTCGACTCTGAAGCGCGTTTCTTCGGGTCGAGAAAGATATCTTTAGTCATTTCGTCTGCGGTGTAGAGAGCGACCGGGCTGCTAGCTGATGCCCTATCAGAGGACGGTACAAAACGAGAAGATGTACGCGATTTTCGAGGCCTCCGCTTGAGGTAAGCATCCCTGAGTGGGGCAGGCCACGATCCTACGTCTGGGTTGTTCGTGTGGTACCTGCGATTTTCGTTCTTATCGACTACTACAATATCTGGAGAAGACGTGGAAACTTTGTGATGACACTTCCTGTGCACGATTTCTACGGGCACTCTATCGTCGAAATGCGTACCGTTTAGTTCTGCTGCCAACGAAGCCAATTTAATCGCAGACAGACGGCGGTTATCGCAGCTGATGTACTCGTCTCTCTCAAGAAAGACGATCAAGGGGGGAATTTGTCTTACGAGAACGTCACCGAGGTAAAGGGCTGCAGCGAGGTCTCCGACGTTCTCCTTACCTTCCACCGGTTTTGTGAAGTTGTAAGAGCAATCTTTTTGACTGAAGTGCAACTCCTTCGATGAAAGGCTCTTCAAAGTGGAACCTCGCGCTCCGAAGCCCGCCCTAAGCTTCGTCAAAGGATGGACGAGGGTGAGCTCGATAGCCTCCCGCGCCCCCTTCTTTAGCTGCTCTTCATCTGGAACAGAGATTCTTCGTTGCTGGGTTTCTGGTATGCCACGGGTTACGATGGTGTAGCAGTCACGTCGGAGGCGTTCGACATCTTCTTTAGAAGGATCGCGGCTCGTCGGGAGCGTGCAGTGCTGTGACATTTATCTACAGACATTATTTTTCCTCATCGTTTGGATGCGCTCTCAGCGGAGCTCTTCTTGCGAAGAACCTTCCTCTTCTTCCTTGATGATTGTGAGCTTCGCTCTCTTAGATGCTGCAGCAGAGGCTTCTTGCTCTTCAGGAGACGGCCCAAGAGATCCCTCGGGACGTCTGAAGCGCCCTTCTAAATCGTAGAAGACCTTGAGGCCGATTCGGAAGTCTCCGATATCCTTGTTGGCTTTGTACCAAAAGATGCATTCGTGGATGGTGCTCGTGCTCGAAGTGTTGTCGAGGCAGATGCATTCGAAATTCTGCGTCGTTCGATCAAGGAGAACGGAAAAATCCTCGAAGGACCCTACTACGCCACCGAAAAAGTTTTTGTAGAGCTTAATCCGGTTACCGATCATCGTCTCCTTCATGGAGAAGACGTAGTCGACGTTGGAGCGCAGGTCTGGCGGCATGTCGACGACGTATTGAGCCGTGATGAAGAGCGTTATCTTGATGTGACGGCCGTTCAGGAACAGGAAGCGGAAGGCCTGAGAGCGACAGATCGACTTGTCGTAGAGCACGTCGTCGAGCACCAGGAGAAAGGCCTTCTCCTTGCCGGCGGCGGCGAGCTCCCTGGCCGTCTGCACTAGCAGTTCAAGCTTGGCTTGGCTGAAGCGGTTGTAAACGCAGCTCTCGGGCATGCATTTGCGGAGGAGACCGGCGCTTTCCATGGTCGGGCACATCGCGAGACAATAGTCGTAGCGTTCCCGGAGGTTGTAGAGCAGGTCCATCAGGAGACTGCTCTTCCCGGAGCCGCGTCGCCCGACGGCTAGGATGATGCGGTGCTTCTTAATGTCCGCGGGATCGAACTTGCGAATGCGCACGTGCGTCGCCATCGGAGGGCTCCCCTGTCTTTTCTGAAGGGCGAGTCTAGGAGTGGGCCGAAAATGCTGCGGGGCCTCGTCCCACTGCGTCGCGACCTTGATACAAAGAATGAGCGAGAATCGAACCGTGCTGGAAATTCAAGCTCTACCCCCACCCGAAGTGACGCAGGACAAAACCTTCGGCGTGCTGCTGCTGGTCCTTCTGATCGTCAGCTGCGGAGTAGGGGGGGCCTTGGCGACGACGTGGTGGGTCGGAACGCACGATCTGTATCCCAATTTGCTCCCACCCTCATCGGCGTGGGATTCCTACGCTAGTCAGGTCTGGCCTTGTCCCCAGAGCGGCGGCGGTCAGTGCGCCGGGGAAGTCTGCTACCAGCCAGGCAAGCCTTTACCAGCCGTTTACTACTTTTGGGACATGTGCCCGCAGGTGGTACTAGAGAAGTACCCGGTCGCCAGGCGCCTCGAGTGGCCGGTCGCTCGGGGAGAGCGCTACCGTCTCGCCGCCTACCGACTGCAGAGCTCAAGTTTCACAGAAGGTCTGCTGCGTTTCATGGCCGTCGGGACGCTGAACGCTCGAAGGGGCGTCTTTCCGGGGTGGATGGTGTCTGTCTACGAGCCTAGCAAGCTGTACTCCGACAATCCTTTCCTGATAACCTCGTCAAGCAAGGAGGATCCTCTTCGCTGCAACAACAAGGTTTTTAGCAGCTTCCGTTGGGTGGAGGTGCTACGATCGTGCGATCGAGTCCTAGATGCGTCGAATGTCTGTGAGAGCGGCGGCCAGACTTTCTACCACGCGCCAGGAACGGGGGTGTGGTACAATCTCGGAAACTGCCTCGTGCGCTACAACAAACTCGACGCGCTTCTGTTCTTGATCGCCAACGCAGGCTCCGTCTACTCGGGCAAATCGTGGGACATTCGAACAATTTCTCCAGACGACAAGACAAAACTCGACAGTATCTACAACAAACTAATGTTGCAGAATCCAGACTGTGTTTTGAAGTCATTCACATCTACGACAGACCCATGGACAGAGGCTACAAGACAACTCGTCAGCGCGATGACCACGGCGATGGGAGACGTAGACGCGTTCGCTCAGGTCGTGAAGTCTGTACGCGTCAGACCTGACGCAGACCCGCCAGCAGGCCCCTGCATCTTCTATCGGGATTTCTACGGGCATTCGGATGCGACGGCGGCCGAGGTCGTGCGCGACACGACGGCTGTGATAGCAGGAACGCTAGCGTGCTCCGTAGCAGCCGCTATCGCGCTGCTCTTCGCGCTGCTAGGTCGCACGTCTCTCCTCCTCCCGGTGGCGACTCTCGTTGCAGCTTTTGGCGGGGCCTTCTTCCTGTGGAAGGTGCAGCTTCGCAAGTTGATCGACGAACTGGGGTACGTCACTCTCGCGGCTGCCGTGTCCCGGCACAGCATTACCGTCGCGAGAGCGCTCGATCTGGTGACCGATCCAACACCGGCAGACGACCCCGCTCTGGTGCAAGCTTTCAGCGGGATGCCGGCAACCCGTGTTTTTGACGACGCCATCGAAGCGCTGGCCGTATTTCTTGGCTACGACTGCGTCGTCATGCACACGCAGCCCAACGTCGACGGGTCTTACGCTGTGGAAATCATCGACGTCACGCGTCACACGCTGGACAGTCTGAGTAAAAAAATCCCTTGGGCTGGAGGTCTTTGCGCAGAAGCCGCGGCGTGCACCACTGACGCGTCGTACACTTACGCTCGAGGAGGGTTGTGCTGGAACTCGAGTTTTGGGTCGTCAGTCTTCACAGGGTCACAGCAAGCGTCCGTTTTCCAACGGCTCAGCTTCGGTGCAAGCTCTGATACCGCCATCGTCTCTATACCAAAAATATCAGGCACATCATTTAAAACATACGTTAACGGAGTGCAGAAAAATTTTGCGAACTGGCAACGTGCTTCTTGCACTTGCGCTAATGAGACCGACTACAGGTGCCTCAGCTGTGCTGGATCCGCGTCTAAGACGGCGTGTTCTGTGCCGAAGTAACGAGAGGTCTCGCACGAAGCTCGTGCGGCGTGACGTTGACCGCGAGTTTCCAAGTCCAATTACGCCCTTGCTTCACGGAGACAGAGCGGTAAACGCGACCGTCTGACCCTCGTAGCATGATTCCGGCGCAAGACGCGGCAGGCAAGTCCACCGGGCGCCTCCTCTTCGCTCCTCCGAGCCCCTTCGATGGTTTCGACGTCAGGTCCCTCGACAACGCGTCAGGCTCTCTGTCGCACCAAAAGCATCTCATCGCCATATTGCTCCTCTTTCCGCAGCGCGCGCACGCGTACTTGAAGCATCCTCTGCAAGAGGATCCTGCGCAGGCGCCTTCGTGGCTATAACGAGCCCCTCGACTGTCTAGCGGAAGCGGCGGGGGCGGCTGCGGCGCTTCTCGAGCATCCATTTACAGTCGACGGCGAAGATTCTCCTTCGACGCGACGCCATAAAAAAAAACGAAGAGGAGCTCGATTGGCCTGGAGTCCCGCCAAAGATAAACCTCCGATGTGGAGGATGGTATGCTGGGCGTGCGCAGTCTTGGTCATTTTTTCGTTGACGCTAGTCCTTTTCCGCTCTGCAAGGAAGCGCGAGAGCCTGCAGTTCGTCAGTCTCGTCGGCGACTTCGACGTCGTTCGCGGAGCGCGGGAAGCAGACGACTGTCTGTCCAACTGCTCGGAGCAGTATCCCGCGTGCGTCTTCCTAAGGGATGCGCCCGTGGACTACAACTGCCATCTCTACAGAAACGTTTGGGGTGCGTACACGAACCCAGCTCGCCCAGTGGTGTGGTACGACCCTCGGCGATTGACGATTTCGGCGCATCTGCCGTCAGGGCCGCGAGCAGAGGCCACTTCACACGAAGTTTAGAAGTCCTCGATCATGTGAGAAGCCCTCTCACGGCTTGCCGTGAATTGACCGTGGAGAGGCGCGCCTCTTGGAAGTGCGCTTTTGCGCCGGACTGCTCCTCTTCGGAGAGCATCCCAGTGGCAAGCGCGGTCGGCTGAGTCTGGCTTTCACCAGGAGCTCTGTCAGCAGCTTCGCTTTCTCGCTGTCCATCTCTCTGGCCAGGCCGACGCATTGATCCATGATTCTTTGGTAGCTGGCCTCTGACTGGACGATTATGTTGCTCTCAGCCTTCTTCTTCTTCGGCATGTTTCTCTAAGTGGGTCGCGCGGTTGGAGAGCCTGCTACGCTCGCGGCTGAGAGAGCGCCCGCACTCTCGCGACGACTCCAACTTTCGCTGGTCTGCTGCGAAGGCTTCTTGAAGCGACGTCGACCCGACAGATGTCTCGGATCGCATCTCGAGTAGCAGCGTGTGATTAGCTTCTTTCGCCGAAGGGGCAGGAGTGCAGCTATCGTCTCCGTCCGAAGTTATCTTGTAAAAATGAAAACGCGATCGAGGAGACGGAGCGTCTGGGCGTGGACCGGCGCTCGCTTGGAGTGCATGCAGCACGACGCGCCACCGCTTCTCGTGTATTTGTCGGAAGAGTAGCTTCGTGTCTTCGTTTTCTGGCGGAGCGTCCGCACTCTTCGCGCTGAGAACGACCTCCGCGGCCTTCAGGTCGCATCGCTGCTTGAGTTCCCAGATCGAGGACGTTGGGAACTGCCGCTGCTGCTGCTCGGCGAAGCCCCGGTAGCTCTCCAAAGGACAGCTGTAGCCGACGTAGTCTCCGGCGCGAATTTTTTTCACGCCGCTGCACTTGACTGCTCTGTCTAGGAGCCGATACAGGCTCGGCTCTGCGGAGAGCCAGCTTTCGCCCCCCGCTGCGGTCAAGACGGTTCCGGGAGCTGGCGAGGCAGCTTGCAGCCAATGCGAAATCTGCCATCTCCAGTGTTGAGCGGGCGCCGCCTTCTCGCTCGTCACCTGCAAACTGACGAGGTCTTCGACGGCCTTCCCGACGAGGGAGGCGTAAAGCTCTCTGGCGAAGAGCGGGCCAACGAAATATCTGGTGAGTGTCTCCGCCGTTCTTCCACCGCGCAGGCTCGCGCGGCTTGCCAGGTCGGAAATTTTCATTGCCGGCGTTGAAGCGAGCGCCAGCGCTCCGACACCGGCGGGAAGAGATGCGCCGTAAAGATTTTCCACCGAGTTCTTGAAGCGAACCGTCGCAGCGCTCCAGCAGGCGAAGGCTGCGACGCGTTCGCGCAACGTCGGCTTGTCGGCAGCTCTTCTCCGATCGAAGGCCTTGCGCAGCTCGTTGGCGAATTCGGCGTCTCGCTGCGCCAGCTCGCACAGGTGCTCCACGAACATCTCCATAGTTTTGTCCGTGAGCCATTGGTGCGTTTGGCGGATGATGGCGTAGAGTACGGCAGCTGCGTCTCTCAAAGTCCTCACCTCAACCGGCAATTCGGGCGTGCTCTTGAAAGCTTCGAGCCACTTCAAGCGCTCGCCGTCCCCCCATGCTCGCAAGGTCTGGCGTGCCAGAAAGTCAATCTCCTTCGTGCGGACTTGCCTCAGCGCCTCGGTGAGGTAGATCCGACGTGCTCGCTCTTTCCCATCGCCGGGTGCGTCCGTGTAGGGATTCGAGTCGAGCGTGCTGTCGAGGTACGCCTGAGAGAAGGCCCCGTGGCGGCGATCGAGCTGCGGCAGACGCCCTTTCTTTACGTCGGAGCTTCGCGTCAGGATGCTCAGCACGCGGTTGACCACGGACCTGGCGCGGGTGTCGTTGTCGAAGAGGAGGCCGGGTGTCATCAGGCTTCCGACGGGGATCCATGGGGAGCCGTCGGTGACGCCGTGATCCGAGGCGTGCTCGAGGTAGTCTCGCACGAACCGGTCCAGCGTCCTGAAGGTTTCCGGGGAGACTAGAGATTCCACGGTCTCCCGCATCGAAGCTTCAGCTTTCGTGACGTCTACTTCGTCTCTCTGAGAAAGGCCTCTGTAGGGAGTGCGCCGAGCTCCGTCGCTGTGCATCTTATTTACTCCTTCGCGGGCGGAGGGCCGTCGGGGGCCGCGTCTGCAACGCCATCTCCCGCCACGTCGAAGAAGGCAGGTGAGGACAGCAGCAACACCTCCTTGTCCTTGCAAGAACCTGCCGGCGCGACGAGAGAGGCGACGGTCCTTTGCAACAGGCTCGCGTGGCTCGAGCGGCTGCTGGGAGCCGGCTCTTCGTTGAGGGAGAGATCCTCGCTCTGAGGTTTCTCGGCGAGCAGCTGACGAGACGCCCCCTGCCTTCGGTCGATGGACCTGCGGGCCATGTCGTGATAGGCGTTGCGGAAGGCGTCCAGGAAGACCACGCGGCGATGAGCCATGGGAGACTCCAGAAAAGCGACGAGACGCGACAGGTCCGGACTCGCGACGAGCCGTTTCAAGAAGGCGTGGTACGTCTCAGGGAGCGGCGGAACCACGACCCCGCTCACTGGCTCGAGTGACGCGAGCTCGCTGATGGCGGCTACGGTGACGAACCGGTGCAGGGAGAACGTCTCCGGGTAGAGCGCTTCCATGGCTGCCACTTCCTCGTTCAGAACGTCCACCGACCAATGGCGCACGCTGGCCAGTCCTCGCGTGCAGTTTTTTTGCACCGTGGCTGCGTCAGAGCCTCGGCTCTCGGCGACCTGCCGGAAGCTCGCCAGGCACGACATGGCGTGTTCGCTGAAGATGCTCACGAGTCGCTGCGCGTTCTCTTCCGCCAGCATGCCGACGTCGCCCGTAACGGTCAGAGCTAAGGCTTCGGAGGCTCTCATTGCCCTTTTTAGGCAGGGACTCCGGCGAAGAAGGAAAGACCCAAACGCGCCGGTCAGGCGCAGAACTTCCACGCCGCGAAGGGCGCTCCCGCCGCCACGCTGCAGACGACGAAGACGCTCAACCAGGAGATGCGCTGCGCGCCTCGCCAAGGCCGGTCTCTATCGTAGTCGAAGTGCATGACGAAAGGAGGACGCAGAATAGCCAGGATGGCAAACGCGACCAGGGCAGTCAGCAGGGAGAGGACGAGAGGCTTCTCCAGAGCGCGCCTCCAAGCTTGTCGAGCGACGCTCCAGGAGGGAGGCGACTCCTGTGGCGCCACGTTCCACTCGTCGTGCGCGTCCAGAGCGCGCGCGAACTCTTGCGCGGCCGCTCTCGATGCCTCAAGGTGGGCAGCACTCATCTTTGAATGAAGACAGCTCCTGCTCACTTCGACAGGCTGCGCAGCGAGCCGAATAGAGCCCTCTTCCGAGTGGGAGGCACGCGCAGTCGAGGCGCCACTCGCTCCACGCCATAGCTTGCAGGCAGCTAACGCACCGAGGGTGCGCTTGCGCAGAAGCGCACATCGGCGGCAAGAAGGCCGGCAAAACCTCCCCGTCGGCGTCCTGCGTCTGACGATTCAGGAGGTCAGAGGGCAGGCATGGTATGCTCGCGAGGACTCCTCCCGCGGGCGGCAAGATCTTGGGGAGCGTCAGGCACTTGCGAGATCGATCTCCGCTCGGCGCCATGTTCTTTTCAGGCCGGACTGCGGGCGGAAGGCGCTTGCAAACGCGCTGCGTCGGAGTGCTCGCAGCAGGACGAAGACGCCTCGCGGGTTTCCTTGCGCGCGTGCTCGGCGAGAATCTGAAAGCACGCGAATTCTCCGCAGTGCAGGCCGTATGCCGGAATGAAGGTGTCCGTAGTGACGGCCTCTTGCTGTCGAAGAATGAAGAAGAGACTTCTCTTGTCTTTGACGCTCATCTCAAGGACGGAGCGGAAGAGCCCGTGATACTTTTCTTTTGTCGCGAGCCAGAGCGCTTCGGGCTCCATATCCCCGCTGTCTTTGATGACTTCGAGTTCGACCCGTGCGCGCGTTCCGGACGCAGAGCAGTCTTTCCGGAGACAGAAAGAAGATCGTGGATGTCCGAGGAGATCACCGAGCTGCTGGCCGACTATCGTCCCGCCTGCACGCTTTGGCGAAAGAGCTGCGGAGGCAAAGGCTGCGTCTTCGTCCTGCAGTCCGAAGGCGGGGCTCTGCAGGAGGACGACATGCGAGCTGCCACGCGCCGCATCCTCGACGAGATGGTGGCGAGCGACGGCTTCTCCACGCTCTACGACCTCACGGAAGGCATTCAGAACTTGATGAGGTGCGCGCCGGGTCTCCTGGAGTTCGGCCGCGAGCAGCGTCGTCTCTGCGCGAGCAAGCAGGGGTGCACCGTCATCGTCTGCCCCAACGAGCAGACACGCAACTGGGTGCGGTGGATAACGAGCGTCATCCCAGACTCCGTGCGCGTGTACATCGTGAAAGACGTAGAGGAGGGCTGGGCGGTGCTTCAGAAAGAACCCGAGAATCCAGGAGGGGCGCTGCTGGACAGCTTCGGCGATGACTTCGAGACTCCGCTCTCCGCGAGCTTTTTTGCGCCTTAGTAAAATCTGAGAAGGCATGGCCGATTCCTCTGCCGCTCGCTTCGAGCAAGCGCGGGGCCTCGTTGGTTCCGGGGGAGTGATGCAGTCCAGCTTCACGTCCATCCCGCCCAGCACCTCTGCCGCTGCTCCGTTGAGCTTTGCGTCCACAGCTCCGCCCGCCCCTCCCGCGTCCGTCGCCACCCCTCCGGTCTCGAGTCCTCTGCCTGCTGCGAACCCCTTCGCGGGACCCGCGCTCACTCCAGATCCGTTCGCTCTACCGACGATGGCCGGTCAAGTGTCTCCATACGATTTCAATCCGTCGTCGTTGTCGAGCTACAGCACTCCGCAGCTGCCGATGCTTCCCCCGCCACTGCCGCCGCCGCCGTCGAGCTCTTCGGCGCTGCGTCCGCCAGGCTGGTCCAAATCCAAGCGGGTTGTCGTTGCTCTGCTGTCCTTCGGCATTCTGGTCCTCTTCGTGTACTGGTGGACTCGCTCGAGCGGTGCGTCGAGTTCAGGAGCTGGATCCCCCGCCGGGTCTCCTTCGACGCTTCCTTCTGCGCCGCAACCTCTCGAGGCTACGGTGCATCTCGACGCCAAGTCGCCCATAGAAATCCGCAGTTCAGAGCTGACTGCCAGCACCGAGGCCATCAAGACGCAGCTGCACGCTCTGAACGACGCGATCGTCGATCTGCAAGCAGGACAGCAACTGATCGAGGACACATTGGGCGTAGCGACTCACAAGAAGCCGCCTTCTCAGTCTCCGCCCGCGAAGCCTCCCGGCGCCCCTCCAGGAAAAGCGGACGGGTCCAAGTCGGCGACCGGTCCTGCGCCTTACTCGTACGGCAGTTCCATGAATTTCGCGCAGTTCTGAATTCTACTGGCGCTGAGAAGAGGGGTTGACGTGGCAGTAACGCTCAAGACCGTAGGCGAAGGCGCCATCGATCTCGGGCACTCCACCCCGCACGCCCGCCGGGAGGAGGTCGTTCGTCAGCAGTACGCCGTGCACGCAGGTCCGGAACGCTTCACCGCCGTAGGACCGATCGCAGTCGGCCACGGAACGGAGCAGGCACCGCAAGAAGGACGCGGATGGAGCAAAATCTGCGTAGGTCAGCGGAGGCATCACGGGGGTGTCGTAGTGACTCATCGACGTGCCGTTTTATAGTGCGTCGCTGCAGGAGGGCGTGCACATAGGGACAAAGGCCTGGAGTCTAGGGTCGCACGCTTCGCAGCAGGCACACCGCAAATACGAGCAACGTCGCGAGGAAGAGCACGTACGGCAGGCGCCCTCCTCGAGAGAGTACGAAGCTCACTCGGTTCGAACAGCCAGCGGAGCGGACGTGTTCTTCGCTGATGTCTGCGAAGTGAAGGAGGTCGTAGAGCGCCGCTCGAGCGTGCCGTCGACACCTTTCCGGGAAGTCCTCTGAGATGCCGCCAGAGTCGCCGTACAGTAGCTGCGCGGTGACTTGGCGAGGAGTGGTGATCGGGTTGTCGGCCACAAAGTGAGGTTCCAGCGACGCAGTCTCGCGCTGCTGCGCCATGCTTTGTCGCGTAGGGCTGGATTCGCTCATCTTGAGAGGACCGCCCCTGATGCTATCTGCGATGCGTCGATAGGCGCTCACGTCCGTTTCCTGCGAGAAGAGGGACCCTGCGATGGATGCGAGGTCGCCGGTACCGGCCATGGAAAGTCCCGGCACAGCCGGGCGAGCGACCACGTTCTGGGCAGTAACTTCGTCCACGAAAGGGTGTATGTAGCCAGCGCTTTGGTTAGCTGCTGTGTAGCGGTTGTTCGTGTCGTACTCGAGCTCCACGATAGGATCGCTGAACTGGGGGTACGGGAGAGCTCGATAGTCTGGTTGCCGCATGATGGAGCGATCCTGCTGCGTCGTGCTGCACCCCTGCTGCTTGATTCTCTGAAGAGCCCTTTCCGACACGGACAGTGCCTCCAAGGCCGCCTTTTGCTCGCCGGCCGCAACGTTGCACTGCATCTTTTTCATATGATCGTTCGATTACTCCGACAAGGGGTCGCTCGGCAGTAGCAGCACCTGACTGTGCGAACGCCACATCAGAAAGGACAAGAAGAGAGCCACGAGCACGAGCGCAACGAGGACGGCCGCTGCGATCCAATGCCACTGCGGTGGACCTCCATTAGTAGCGTCTGTCGTCGCCTTGGACGATGCTGCTGTTGCGATTTCTCCGCTGCCAAAAGAGCCGTGAGTGAGATTCTCCCTCTCGACGTAGACGATCTGCTGCACACCCCCATCGTTGAAGGTG
>Ga0194123_10005206_pt1 | contig 14090 bp, 17 predicted proteins | sample TA2MahsurfametaG_5_FD_155479 | JGI IMG/M metagenome (GOLD analysis project Ga0194123, IMG submission 155479) | Freshwater microbial communities from Lake Tanganyika, Tanzania - TA2015023 Mahale A surface | ecosystem: Environmental > Aquatic > Freshwater > Lake | place: Tanzania: Lake Tanganyika... | reverse complement strand
GTACGTGCCAGCAGCAGGCAGCAGGTGCCTGCTCACCTGCGTGATGCCAACCGCGACGGCCAGGCGTTTGGCGATGGGGTGGGCTACCGCTACCCACATGCCTACGCCGAGCACTGGGTGGCCCAGCAGTACCTGCCGGGCAGCCTCCAGGGCCAGCTGTTCTGGCAGCCGGGCGGGCAGGGCTGGGAGGCCCAGCTGCGCCAGCGGCTGCAGCAGCGCCGTGCTGCCCAGCTGGCCGCCGCTGCTGAAACCGCAGCCGAGCAGGCCGAGGTGCTCAGCTTCAGCCCCGCTGAGCCCGAACTGGAGCGCTGGCTCGCCCGAACGGCGGTGGCCGAGGGAGAACGGCTCGATCACCTGCGCCAGCGGTTCTGGCAGCAGGCGGGCTGGCAGCGCCACGAGCGCGTGTTGATCCTCGGGGGCCGCTCCCTGCTGTGGGCCCTCGACGCCCTCGAGCACACCCCGGAAGGCCAGGTGGTGATCAGCGCGGCCACCGTCGAGGATCAGCAACGGCTCCAGGCCCAGCTGCAGGTGCTCGATGCCCTGCGCCAACCGCAGGTGGTGGTGGGACTCGATGCCGTGGAGGGACCGTTTGAACGGCTGGCCGCTCGCCAACTGCTGCTGAGCACTGCCCCGGCCCAGCAACGGGCCTGGTTGAAGCGCATCACCAGCCTGGCTGCCCCCGGAGCCGAACTGCGGCTGCTGCAGAGCGAACCGCAGCTGGGGCCGGCGGGGGGGCTGCTGGAGCTGTGGGGCCAAGGCGGTGCCAGCGACCCCTGGAGCCCAGCCGAGAAACAACGCGGCAAGACCGTGATCGCGCGCGATGGTCTGCAGCGTCTTGCAGCGGCCGAGACGCGCTGGCTGCAGACCGAGGCCAACACCCCGATCACCCTGCTGCAGGGTTCAGCCTGGCAAGGGGCGACCGAGAGCTGGGATGAGCCGCTGAAGCTCACCCTGGAGCCGAGCATGGTGGAGCGCTGGTTCCAAGCCGATCAGCCCTACGCAGCGCTGCTGGCCGCTGAATTGAACACGCCTCAGGAGCGAGCCTGGCTGGAGCAGCAACTGCGCACACTCCTGGGAACCGCCCTGCCCCAGCGGATCCGGCACCGCCTGCTGGTGAGCCGCTTGGCCCGCTGAGCCCGGCCGCTCAGGGCAGCGGCGCCGCCGTGGCACCCGCCTGCAGGCAGGCGATCAAAAAGGCGAGGTGAGCCACAGCCGAGCTGCCGCAGCCATCAGCACACCCACAGGCCTGCGCTGAGGCTGCCGAGCCATCCGCCAGCGCAAAGCGCAACGGCAACGCCTTCACCATCCCCAGCAGGGAGATCGAGCCATCGCGACTGTCGGCCAGGATCGCCGCCCGCAGGGCCGCCAGACGCAGCTGCGGCGCCAGGTCGGTGGACCACCAGGGCAGCTGGCTGCGCAGCAATGCGGCGCCTGCAGCCGAATCCAGGTAGCGACTCAGGGCCACCGTGCGAACGCCGTAGCTGCGGGCCACGGCGGCGCGCAGCTCCTGGGGGGGCCAGGCAGCCTGGGCCAGATCCTCCTGCAGGCGGCGGCTGTTGATCGCCCCAGTGGCCACGAAGGCCTGCAGGGCAGTGCGGTCGTCGTTGCCGGCGGCGCGGGCGGTGGGCGCCAGCAGCGGCAGCAGCAGCACGCCGGCCCCCAGGGCGAGCCGAACGCGCCGAACCCTGGACCGCCACTGCACCGGCATCACCCGCAATCGAACCGCCAAGTTAAGGGGGCAGGCAACGCCAGATCCGGAGCTCCGGCAACGGCGGCCCAACACCAGCCCTCCACGGCACCCTCGCGCGGCTGCAGCACCGTGCCGTCGTGCCTGTGGCGCAGCAGGCCCTGTTGGTGGTCAAAGTCCCAGGCGGCCAGCTCCACGGCAATCGAGCGCTGGCGCCATTTGATCGCTGCCTCCTTGGCCAACCAACTGCGCAGCACCGCCCGACGCAACGGCTCAGCCGTCAGCGGGGCCAGCTGCAGCTGCTCGGCCGGCGGGAAGAAGCGCTGCATCAGGGCCCCGGCCTCAAAGCGGCGGTCTTGCGGCTCCAGATCCACGCCGATCGGCCGCGGGGCCCAGCCGATCAGCAAGGCCCCCCGGGCATGGCTGAGGCTCACCGAGCCATGGCCATGCTTCAACCGCGGCGGCTCACCGGGCGGGCTGTGCAGCGGCACCTGCCGTGGCGCCAGACCCAGCACCTCGCCCAGCAGGCGCCGCATGGCGGCGCGACTGCGGCAATACAGCCCACGCCGCAGGGGGGGGAGATCCTCCCCCCAAACGCGCTCCTGGTCCGACAGCCAGGAATGCCGCAGGCCAACGGGCTCGGCCTGCGGCACTGCCGGTGGCACAAACCAGAGCTGCGGCGATGGCAAGGGGGCCCCTAGGCTCTCGCCATTGTGATGGCGCCCCACCATGGCCCTGCAGGTCGGTGATCCCGCACCCGAGTTCTCGCTCAACGATCAGAACGGCCAGGCCGTTCAGCTGAGCCAGTTCCGCGGACAGCGGGTGGTCATTTACTTCTATCCCAAGGACGACACCCCGGGATGCACCAAGGAAGCCTGCAACTTCCGCGACCAGTGGAGTGCCTTCAGCAAGCACAACATCGCGGTGCTGGGCATCAGCAAAGACGGCGCCGCCAGCCACGGCAAATTCATCGCCAAATACGACCTGCCGTTCACGCTGCTCACCGACCCCGAACCGTGCGCCGTGGCTGAGGCCTACGGCAGCTACGGCCTCAAGCAATTCATGGGCAAGGAGTACATGGGCATGATGCGCCACACCTTCGTGGTCGACGCCGAGGGCCGCATCGAGCAGGCCTACACCAAGGTCAAAGCCGAGACCATGGCCGACGACATCCTCCAGGATCTGGGCCTCAGCTGAGGCTCGCCACCCGGGCCAGACCGTCGAGGCACAGGCCCGGATCAAACCGCCACAACGGCCGAGCAGTACCCGGCTCGGTTTGCTGCAGCAATGGCGCCAGCACCGGCCCATCCCCACCGGTGAGCCAGAACTGCACGCCGCTGTCGTGGGCGGCGAGCTGCATGGCAGCCCGCTGCAGGGCTCCCGCCAGGCCCTGCAGCACCCCACAGGCCATCGCCGCTTTGGTGTCTGAGGGCCAAGCCTCTGCATCAGCGGCCGCCAGCAAGAGGCCCTGCTCGGGGGGCAGGGCGGGCAGGCCCTGGGTGCCCCGGTGCAGCGCCTGCAGCTGCAGCGCCGCACCGGCCATGAGCCGGCCGCCGGCAAACCGGCCCTGGCCATCCACCCGCGTCAGACTGAGGGCGGTGCCGGCATCGGCCACCAACACCGATGTTCCCGAGCGGCACCAGGCCTGGTAGCCGGCCAGGGCCCGGTCAATGCCCAGCCAGGGGGGCGCATCCAGCAGCGGCACCTGGGCCAGGGTCACACGACGGCCTGGTTCGAGCTGCGCCGACACCTGTCCCACCGCCGCCCATCCCTGGGGCTGCTGCGGCAGGTTCGGCTCGGGACGCTCACTCCAGTAGCGGCGTTCGCAGCCCTGATCTGCAGCCCAGTGCCAGCGGCTGTTGCCCACCAGCAACCAGCGGGCTTCCCCGCCTGCGCTCACCTCAGATGCCCTCGCCCATCAGGCCTGGCAGGTGAATGCCGCACTCCTGCTTGAGGCCGCCGAAGCGGGTGGCCCGGCCGCTGGCGCCGCCATCGTCGGGGGCGCTGGAGTGCCAGTCGCCCACCGTCGAATACCCCTGTTCAAACAGGGGATGCTGGGGCAGCCCGTGCTCCTGCATGTAGTAATAAACGTCGCGTTTGCTCCAGCTCAGCAGCGGCCGCAGCGACCAGCGTCCACGCACGGGGTCGAGGGCCTGCATCGCACGCCGGTGGTCGGTCTGGCTACCGCGCACACCGCTGGCCCAGCAGCTGACCTGCAGGGCCTCGAAAGCCCGGTCCAGGGGTTCGACCTTGCGGAGGCGGTGATACAACTCCAGATCCGCCAGCTCACCGGTTTCCCACAGGCGTCCATGGCGCGCCTCCATGTGGGCCGGACTGATCGCGGCCTGGGCGATGTGCAGCGTCAACTGCAGCCGCTCGCTGAGTTGATCGGCGTAGTGATAGGTCTCTGGCGGCAGGTATCCGGTGTCCACCCAGATCACTTGCACCGGCTGGCCGCTGCGCTGCCCCAGCTCACTGACCATGTGCAGCAGCACGGCCGCCTGGATGCCGAAACTGGTGGTCAGGGCCAGACGCTTGCCAAACACGCCCTGGGCCCAGGCCAGACGCTCCTGGGGCGTCAGCGGCGCCAGCAGCGCACGGGCCTGCTCCTGATCAACCGGCTGGCCGTGTCGATCGGCAGGCAGGGCAGCGGCAGGAGCAGAGAGCATCCGACCATCATCACCCTTCAGTCGCGCCCGTCGTTAGGGTTCCCAGGCGCAGCGCGGGGGCCGCACCATGACAGCCACCAGCCCAAGCGCCGCGGCCTGCGCCCCCACCGTGATCGTGGGGGGCGGCTTCGGTGGGCTCTACACCGCTTTAGCCCTGGCCGAGAGCCATGGTCATCCGCCGATCCTGCTGATCGAGCCCCAGGACCGGTTTCTGTTCCTACCTCTGCTCTACGAGCTGCTCAGCCACGAATTGCGCAGCTGGGAGATCGCCCCGCGCTACGACGCGCTGCTGGCGGGCCGGGGCGTGGCCTGGCTGCAAGACCGCGTCACCCAGCTCGATGCAGACCAGCACCAGATCCAGACCGCCAGCGGGCGGCTGATCTCCTATGGCCAGGCGGTGATCGCCACGGGCTCCTCCACCCAGACCTTCGGCATCCCCGGCGTGGCCGAACACGCCCTGGGCTTTCGCAGCCTCGCCGATGTGCAGCGGTTGCAGACGCTGGTCAGCCGGCTGAAACAGCGCCAAAGGCCTCTGCAGCGCGTGGCGGTGGTGGGCGGCGGCGCCAGTGGCGTCGAGCTGGCCTGCAAGCTGGCCGACGAACTGCAGGGCAGTGCCGTGGTGGAGCTGCTCGAGCAGGCGCCCGAGCTGCTGCCCCAGGCCAAGGCGTTCAACCGTGAACAGGCGCTGCTGGCGCTCAGCCGGCGCGATGTGCGGGTGCGCACCAAGGCGCCGGTGGCCGCCGTGAGCGCCGACCATCTGCTGCTCGGCGGTCCCCAGCAGGAGCGGCTGGCCGTTGAGGCCGTGATCTGGACCGCCGGCATTCGCTCCCAACCACCGCCGATCACTGCAGCAGCCGCCAGCACAGGCAGCGATTCGCGCGGGCGCCTGCTCTGCCACCCCGACCTGCGCATCAAGGGGCTGGGCCAGCTCTTTGCCATTGGCGATGTGGCGGCGGTGGAGGATCCCGACCCGGAGGCCAGCGCCCTGCCCAGCAACGCCCAGGTGGCCTTCCAGCAGGCCACCTGCCTGGCCGAGAACCTGCGCCGGGCCAACCGCGGCGAACCACTGCAGACTTTTGTCTACCGGGACCTCGGCGAAATGATGAGCCTGGGCCGGGGCGAAGCCTGTCTCACCGGCGGTGGCTTCACCCTGGCGGGCCGCGGCGCCTTTGAACTGCGCAAACTGGCCTACCTGACGCGCCTTCCCGGCCGCAGCCACAAACTCAAGGTGGCGGCAGGATGGCTGACGCACTGGTGACGGCCGTCGGCCCGGCAACGATGCAGAGCACCCCTTCTTCGCCCCCCGCTACCCGATGGCCTCGGCCCAAAGGCCTGTTGCTGGATGCAATGGGCACCTTGATCGATCTGCGCCAGTCGGTGGGCAGCAGCTATGCCGCCCTCGCCCAGGAGCAGGGGATCAGCGTCGATGCCGAAGCGATCGATGCGGTGTTTGGCCAGGTTCTCAGCCAGGCCCCAGCGCTGGCGTTCACAGGGCTCGAAGCCGAAGCGCTGCTGGCAGCCGAGCGGCAATGGTGGGGCGATCGGATCGCCGAAACCTTTGCGGCGCTGGAGGCGCCTGAACCCAGTCAGGAGCTGCGCCTGGCCCTGTTTGATCACTTTGCCGAGGCGGAGCAATGGCGGGTGTTTCCCGATGTGGTGGAGCAGCTGCGGGGTTGGCGCGAGGCCGGGCTCAAGCTGGCTGTGGTGAGCAATTTCGACCGCCGCCTCCATGGCCTGCTGGCGCAGTTGGAGCTGAGCCATCTGCTCGACGCCGTGGTGGTCTCCAGCGAAGCGGGAGCTGCCAAGCCCGACCCGCACCCCTTCGCCTTGGCGCTGAACGCCCTGGACCTTGAAGCCGCCGAGGTCTGGCATGTGGGCGACAGCCCCGAAGACCTGGCCGGCGCCAGGGCCGCCGGGCTGCGCTGTGTGCTGATCGAACGGATATAGCCCATATTCCGATCGGCTATGGCAACATAGACACGAAGCTCGACTCCCTGTCATGGCGCTGCAACTGGGCGACACCGTGCCCGATTTCACCCAGAACTCCCAACTGGGTCCCATCAACCTCTACGACTTCGCTGGCGACAGCTGGGTGGTGCTGTTTTCGCACCCCGCCGATTACACCCCGGTGTGCACCACCGAGCTCGGCGAGGTGTCACGCCTGCGCCCCGAATGGGAGAAGCGCAACGTCAAGACGATCGCCCTCAGCGTTGACTCGGCTGAAAGCCACAAGGGCTGGATCGGTGACATCAACGATACCCAGAAGACGACCGTCGACTACCCGATCCTGGCCGATGAAGACAAAAAGGTCAGCGACCTCTACGGGATGATCCACCCCAACGCGCTGAACAACCTCACGGTGCGTTCGGTGTTCATCATCGATCCCAACAAGAAGCTGCGGCTGCAGATCACCTACCCGGCCAGCACCGGTCGCAACTTTGATGAGATCCTGCGGGTGATCGACTCGCTGCAGCTCACCGACCACCACCAGGTCGCCACCCCGGTGAACTGGAAGGATGGAGAGGATTGCGTGGTGGTCCCCTCGATCCCCACCGAGGAAGCCCGCAGCAAGTTCCCCAAGGGTGTCACCGAAATCAGGCCCTACCTGCGCATGACCCCTCAGCCCAACCGCTGAGGTCGCCAAGGGAAGGTGGGGGCCAGAATCGCTGCACACGTCCAGCGACACTGACCCCCTCCGCTCCCCAGGCCGATGAACCAATGGTGGCAATGGCAAGGCGAAGCCCCTTCAAGCCGTGAAGGCTTTGCCGTGATTGGCGTGGGCCGCTTCGGAAGCGCCGTGTGCATGGAGCTGCTGCGCTTTGGGGTCGAGGTACTGGCCATCGATGCCAGCCAGCGGGCCGTCGATGAGTTGCGTCAACGAGCCCCCGCCGTGGAAGCCCGGGTGGTCGACTGCACCGATGAAGAAGCCCTGAGGGCGGCGGGAGTTCTGGATGTGGCCACGGTGGTGGTGGCCATCAGCGATCCGATCGAAGCCAGCATCACCGCCACCCTCATCGTCAAAGACGGCAAGGGCAGCCGCGTGAGGCAGGTGATCGCCCGCGCCACCAGCGATCTGCACGTGAAGATGCTCAAGCGGGTGGGGGCCGACAAGGTGGTCTTCCCCTCGCAGATGCAGGGCACCCGCCTCGGCATGGAGCTGGTACGGCCCAATTTGCTCGAGCGGCTGCGCCTGGACGACCGCAACAGCATCGAGGAGATCAAGGTGCCGCAGGCCTTCGTCGGCCGATCCCTGCGGGATCTCAACCTGCGCAAGAACTTCAACGTGAGCGTGCTGGCCGCGGGGCCCAACAATCGCCTGGTGGTGAATCCGCCGGCCTCGCAGATTCTCCAGGCCGAGGAACTGCTGGTGGTGATGGGCACCAGCGAAGCGCTCGAAGCCCTTCCCAGCCAATAAGCCGATGCGGGTGCTGGGGCTGATGAGCGGCACCAGTGCCGACGGCGTCGATGCCGTGCTGGCCCAATTCAGTGGCCCACCCCGGCGCCCGCGCTGGCGGATTCTTAGCAGCGCCGCGCTGCCCTACCCACCGGCCTTGCGGCAGGCCCTGATTGCCGCAGGCCAGGGCGCCAGCCTCAGCACCGAAGCGCTGCTGAACCTGGCCGAAGCCGTGACCGAACAGCAGGCCGCTGCGGCCCACACCTGCGACCCCGCCGCCCAGGCCGAGTTGGTGGGATGCCACGGGCAGACGCTGTGGCATCGCCCGCCGACACCGCAGCGGCGCGGTGCCAGCCTGCAGCTGCTGCAGGGGCCCTTGCTGGCCACGCTGCTGCAGCGCCCGGTGGTGTTTGATTTCAGGGGCGCGGATCTGGCCCTTGGCGGCCAGGGTGCCCCGCTGGTGCCCCCCGCCGATGCGGCGCTGCTGGGCCGCATCGGCGGCTGGCGGGCCGTGCTCAACCTGGGGGGCATCGCCAACCTGACGATGATCCCGCCGGCGCACGGTCCGCACCGTGGGGCCCCCGTGATCGGCTGGGACTGCGGCCCGGCCAACAGCCTCATCGATCTGGCGGTGCAGCAGCTGAGCGGCGGCAGCCTCAGCCACGACACCGGTGGCGCCTGGGCAGCCCGGGGCAGGCCTGATGAACACCTGATCAGCCAATGGCTGCAGGAGCCCTACCTGCAGCAACACCCGCCCAAGTCGACCGGCCGCGAATGCTTCGGTCAAGACGACCTGGAGCGCCGCCTCGGCGCCATGACCCACCTGCAGAGCGCCGATCAGCTGGCCACCCTGACTGCCTTCAGCGCCGCCTGTGTGGCGCAGGATCTGCAGCACCATCACCCGGTGGAGCTGCTGGTGGCCGGGGGCGGCTGTCGCAACCAAACCTTGATGGCCGAGCTGCGGCAACGTTGCCTGGGGATGGCGGTGCGCCCGCTGCAGGCGCTGGGCATCGCCGACCACCAACGCGAGGCCCTGGCCTTTGCCCTGCTGGCCTGGTGGCACCGGCAGGGTCACCCGGGCAATGCCATCAGCGTCACCGGAGCCACCAGGAGCGCGGTGCTGGGGGTGTGCGCCGAACCAGGTTGAGCACTACCCGGCGGGGCGTTGCAAGCGCAGACGCCGCGGCGCCCCGCGCAGGCGCTGGGGGCGCTGGCGCTGCTGCTGTTCGAGCACGGCACGGAAGCGATCGGTCGCAGCCGAGGCCCTAGCCGACCCAGCAGCCGATTGCGATGCCCTGGCAGCGGCCTGCTCAAACCGCTCCACCCCCTGCTGGATCAGCACCTTGGCCATGTTGCTGAGCGTGCGGGATTCGCCATCGGCCAGATCGGCCAGACGCTGGCACAGGTCCTCGGGCAGGACGACCTGGATGCGCGGCGATTTGGGCCGGCCACTGGAGGAGTTCTGGCGCGTCGGCACGGCCGGCCTGGGTCCTGCGGGATACCGAAAAGTGTACAGAGATGTGCAAGGGTAGTATCCATGACTATGCTTGTGGACATCACCGTCAGCCCACGTCGGGGCACACGCATCCCGCCGCTGCTCTCGGCTGAGCACCGCGTTCAGCCCACGGTCGCGGCAGCCGCCTGTTCCTTTGCTCCGTTCCCTTTCCTTCCCCAGTGACCGCCATGACCACCCTGTCGCGCGCCAGCCGCTCCGTCAGCCAAGCCACGGGCAACGCCCAACGGCAACCGACCCGCAGCCGCAAGCGCCGCACCGCCGAGCGCAGCGATGTGCTGGTGTCGGCCGTGATCAGCACCTACCTGTTGACCCATCTGCACCACGTGCTGCAGCGGGCTGAATACGGCGCCCAGCAGGACGGCAACGGCACCTTGGCCCGCAACTACGCCCAGTTGCGCAAGGTGCTGTGCCTCGATGCCCGCAGCATGGAGGACGCCTCAGCCTGCGGCGACCCTGAGACCTCCCTGCCCCGCGCCGCCTGAGCCGGGCGGCTGGTGCGCGCTGCAACAAGCCACGACCACACGCTGCCAGAACCGCGGATCCTCCATAAGGTCGAAGCAGAGCGGCCCACCCCGATGACCGACCCCAGCCGTGGCACCGGCCCCAATGGCCATGCCGCCGAGCTTTATGCACGCATCAGCGCCGATCAAGGCCTAACCCAGGCCCTGTTCCGCCAGGCCCTGCAGGACCCCAGCGGCGCACTGCAGCGGATCGTGGCCCTCGGCGACGAGCTCAACCTGCCGGTCACGGCCGATGAGGTGCGCGCCCACATCGCCTCGCTCGACGATGCCGCCAGCAAGCAGTGGCTGCTCAAGGCCCGCGGCGGCCTCTGAACGGCTGGGCTGGGGCCGCTGCCGCTGGTCGGAGCCGCCCGCCCAGCTGAAGAACAGCCAGTAGCTGACGATCGCCAGACCAGCGGCAACCACCAGGGCGGCCACCTGTTCGAGGCGTTTGATCATCGGGCGGTGACGCAGCGCACGGATCCCAGTCTGGCCGAGCGGGATGATGGGCTCACCTGCCGCCGCCCCCGGGGCCCTGCGCGGCGATTCTGTGGACGTCCGCCGTGCTGCGCCTTGAAAAGATCGGCAAGATCTACCCCACCGGCGAGGTGCTGCGCGATGTCACCTGGGAGGTGAAATCGGGCGATCGCATCGGCCTGGTGGGCGTCAATGGCGCCGGCAAATCGACCCAGCTGCGCCTGATCGCCGGGCTTGAAGAGCCCAGCAGCGGCCAGATCGTGCGCCAGGGCAACCCGCGCATTGCTTATCTGCAGCAGGAGTTTGACGTCGACCCGCAGCGCACGGTGCGCGCCGAGCTGTTCCAGGCCTTCGGCGAAGCGGCCGATGTGCTCAACCGCACCCGCGAGGTCGAGCATGAGATGGCCAGCGACAAGGCCGCAGAAGACCCCGACCATCTCGAAGAGCTGATCCACGAGCTGGGCCATCTGCATGAGCGCTTCGAGGCCCTGCATGGCTACGAGCTCGAGGCCCGCATCGACAAGCTGCTGCCCACGATCGGCTTCACCCCAGAAGGGGCCGAGCAGCTGGTGGCCGACTACTCGGGCGGCTGGCAGATGCGCATCGCCCTGGGCAAGATCCTGCTGCAGGAGCCCGATCTGCTGCTGCTCGACGAGCCCACCAATCACCTGGACGTGGAGACGATCCAGTGGCTGGAGGGCTACCTGCTCGAGCAGAGCGCCGCCCTGGTGGTGATCAGCCACGACCGCACCTTTCTGGATCGGGTCTGCAACCAGATCGTTGAAACCGAGCGCGGCATCTCACGCACCTACCTGGGCAACTACAGCCAGCACCTCGAGCAGAAAAGCCTCGAGCGCGAGGCCACCCAGGCCGCCTTCGAACGCCAGCAGAAGGAGCTGGCCGAGCAGCAGGCCTACATCGACCGCTTCAGGGCCAGCGCCACCCGCTCCACCCAGGCCAAGAGCCGCGAGAAGCTGCTCGACAAGGTCGAGCGCATTGAGGCCCCGATCGAGACCGTGGGCGGCCCGCGCTTCCGCTTTCCCGAGCCGCCCCGCTCGGGCCGGCTGGTGGCCGAAATCAGGGACCTCAGCCACAGCTACGGCGAGCAGATCCTGTTTCTGGGTGCCGAGCTCGAGATCGAGCGCGGGGATCGCATTGCCTTTGTGGGGCCCAACGGCGCCGGCAAATCGACCCTGTTGCGGCTGATCATGGGCACAGAGCCCCCCGATGAGGGCATCGCCCGCCTGGGCGAGCACAACGTGATCGCCGGCTACTTCGAGCAGAACCAGGCCGAGGCCCTGGATCTCTCCAAGACGGTGATCGACACGATCTTCGAGGCCGTGCCCGACTGGACCCAGACCCAGGTGCGCAGCCTGCTGGGCAGTTTCTGCTTCTCCAATGAGAGCGTGTTCAAGGAGGCGGGCAAGCTGTCTGGTGGCGAAAAGGCCCGCCTGGCGCTGGCGCTGATGCTGCTCTCACCCTGCAACCTGCTGGTGCTCGATGAGCCCACCAACCACCTCGACATCCCCGCCAAACAGATGCTCGAGGACGCCCTGATCGCCTACGAGGGGGCGGCGTTGCTGGTGAGCCACGACCGCTATTTCATCTCGCGGGTGGCCAACACGATCGTGGAGCTGCGCGATGGCGAGCTGGTGCGCTATCGGGGCGATTACGCCTACTACCTGCAGAAGAAGGAGGAGGAGGCTGAAGCCGCCCGCGCGGCTGCCGAGGCCCAGGCCCGCGCCGCCAAACGGGCTGCCAACCGCGACAAGCAGAAGGCCAAATCGCTGCAGAAGCAAGGCAGAGCTTGAGATTTCAGCGAAGAACGAGGCCGCAGCAGCACCCACCCAACACGAAACTTCATGCTCTCCTAGGCAATGAGACTCATTCTTCTGGTGTCAAGAGAATGGTGTGCATAGGCTGACATCAAGCACTTCGCACGGGAGATCCATGGCCGAATTCAGCGGTTCTCAGCAGTTCGGCGGCGGGTCCATGCAGGAGCGGGATCTCCACAGCCAGACCTGGGATGCCATGGAGAGCTACTTCGAGTGCATCACCACCTGCTCGCTCGACGACGGCGAATGCGTCACCCATTGCGTCGAGCAATTGCGCGAACGGGGCTGACGCGGCCACTGCCGCACTGGGCGCTCACCCCCGCCTTGGGGCGCCCAGCTCAGCAGGAATCACCTGCAGCTGCAGCACTGAGCCGTTGCGGTTGACCGTGAGCTGCAACGGGTTCCCAACGCCAGTGCGCTCGACAGCGCCCACCAGCTGCCCGGGTTGCTGCACGCTCTGACCGGCGGCGGCCACAATCACATCGCCGGGCTTGAGACCAGCCACCGCGGCAGGCCCGCCGGGGGCCACCGAGACCACCCGGATCCCGGATGGCGCACTGACACCATCCGCTGAACGCAGCGGCTCCAGACCCACACCGATCATCGGATGGCTGGCACGGCCTTTGCTGATCAGCTGGCCGGCGATGTCGCGGGCACGATTGATCGGTATCGCGAAGCCCAGGCCCGCCCCCGGGCCGGAACGCACCAGGGTGTTGATGCCGATCACTTCACCGTCGGCATTCAGCAACGGCCCGCCCGAGTTGCCGGGGTTGATCGCGGCATCGGTCTGGATCAGCTCCAGCCGCTTGTCGGTGATGCCCAGCTTGCTGGCGTTGCGGTTGAGGTTGCTGATGATCCCCAGGGTGACGGTGTTGTCGAGGCCGAAGGGATTGCCCACGGCAATCGCCCAGTCACCCACCTGCAAGCCATCGGAATTGCCCAGGGGGGCCAGCGGCCATGGACCTCCACTGGCCAGGCGCACCACCGCCAGGTCGGTGATCGGATCGAGGCCCACGACCGTGCCTTCGATGCGGCGGCCATCCTGCAGACCGACGATCACCTTGTCGGTTTTTTCCACCACATGGGCATTGGTGAGGATCAGCCCGCTTGCATCAAAGAGGAAACCGCTGCCCTGGCCCCGTTCGGTGCGCTGCGAGGGCGGCACCATGAACTGAGGCAGGCCGAAGAACTGGCGGAAGAAGGGGTCGTTGAGCAGCGGCGCCGGAAGCCCCTGGCCGCCACCGCGCACCAACACCGTGCGCTCGGTGTCGATGGTCACGATCGAAGGGCCTGCCCGCCGCACCGCGGCGGCCACAAACGATTGCCGGCTCAAACCAGCGCTTGGCGCCTGCGCAGGAGCAGCCACGGCAGCAGGGAAGGTGCCCACAGGTCCCAGCGGCAGCAGCATTGCAGCGGCACTGGAGAGCAGCAGGGTCAGCGAACGCAGATCCCCCATGGCCGGCATCAGCAAGGACAGACCAAGGCTAGGGACCGCCGACGGGCTGCCCAAGCCAGGGAAGCCGAACATCGCTAAGATTTGCAACCAGCTTCCCAGTCATGGGTTCCACGCCATTGCTGCTGGCCTTTCTGGCCGTGGGCGCCGCCTGTGCAACGCTGTGGGCCTGGATGTTCGCCACTGCCAGTGAGCAACCACCGCGGTCCGGAGGATGATGGATCTGCACAACTCCCCTGTGGCGGTGGTGTTCCCGCTGCTCTACGGCGCCTGTTTCGTGATCCTGCTGTGGCAGGCCTTTCGGGTCATGGCCCGGGGCTATGGCGCCGCCTCCACCAGCGCGCGTGCACGCCCCCTCAACGAACCCCCCGATCGCACGGGTCGCCTCACCATTCACCCGGAACTGCTCGACTCCGACGGTGAGCTGACCCGTGAAGACCTGCTGACTGTCCGCTTCGACGGCGATTCGAGCCCCACCACTGAATAGGCTCGCAAGTTAGAAGCATTCATCCCGCGGAGCTTGTCGGTGGATCAGAGGACCCGAATCGTTGGCGCCGTG
>Ga0194123_10005204_pt1 | contig 14102 bp, 13 predicted proteins | sample TA2MahsurfametaG_5_FD_155479 | JGI IMG/M metagenome (GOLD analysis project Ga0194123, IMG submission 155479) | Freshwater microbial communities from Lake Tanganyika, Tanzania - TA2015023 Mahale A surface | ecosystem: Environmental > Aquatic > Freshwater > Lake | place: Tanzania: Lake Tanganyika... | reverse complement strand
GGTGCCTACTTCGCGCACAGCACACTCAATCTCGCGACAACTCGTGATGGCTGCCTCGACCATGACACGAGGATCGTGCTCACGCGCATCTCGGATTGCAGTCTCGAGGTCCTCGCGTCGTGTCACGCGCGTAATTCCTCGCGAGGATCCGGCACGCGACGGCTTGACGAATACCGGCAGGTCCAGTCGGATGTCCGCGCCGGACTCGCCCGCGCCCAAGGACTGCCAGGCACCGACGGGAAGCCCGGCATCACCCAGGAGTCGCTTCATGGTGATCTTGTCCATCGCGGCTGCCGACGCGAGCACGCCCGACCCGACGTACGGGATACCAGCGACCTCCAGGAGACCTTGGACCGTCCCGTCCTCGCCCCACGGCCCATGCAGAACGGGAAAGACGGCGTCGACAGGTACGTAGTCCCCGCGAATGATCAGTCCCGGCGACTCCCAGTCGAGCGCGACGGTCACGTCGGCATGCCCGAGCCCGATCGATGGAAGGGCGCCATCGCGGAGCGTCAGGTCTTCCACGGAACCTTCAAAGAGGGACCACGAGCCCCGTGGCGAGATGACGATCGGGATGACAGTGAACCCGGCCTCGCGGAGCGCGGTGATGACCGCTCCGCCACTGATGCACGAGATTGCGTGTTCACTACTGGCACCGCCGAACAGCACGGCAACTCGCGGTGACCCCACGAGGGCACGCTAGCGCCAAGGGCAACACTCGTCAGTAGCCTGCAGCCATGGTCGATTCGACGTCACGTGCCTGGTCCACGAAGGCGGTCGCTGCAGGACGTCCAGCACGGATTCCCGACAGCCCCTTGAACGCACCCATCGTCCCGGCGAGTTCCTTCTACGCGGGCGGCGTCATGGAATACGCCCGCGAGGCTGCCCCGACATCGGAGGCCCTGGAGACCGCACTCGCGGCCCTCGAGTCGGGTCGGCACGCGGTGGTCTACTCCTCGGGGATGGCGGCCGCAAACGCCCTCATGGACCTCATCCCACCCGGCGGTTCCGTGGTCGCCTCGAGCGCCACCTACACCGGCGTTCGAGTGCGACTCGAGGAATTGCATGGACGAGGGACGATCCGATTGACGCAGGTCGGGATCGACGACACCGACGCGGTGTTTGCCGCGCTCGACGCCGCGAGCACCATTGCAGGGACGCCGACCCTGTGGCTCGAGAGCCCGACCAATCCTCTCCTGGAAGTTGCAGACCTTCCGGCCATCCTCGACCACGCGCGTTCGGTGGGCGCTCGGTCGGTTATCGACAACACGTTCGCCACGCCGGCTCGGCAGCGCCCACTTGAGCTCGGCGCCGACGCCGTACTGCATAGCGTCACCAAAGCGATCAGCGGCCACTCCGACCTGCTTCTCGGCGCAGTGGTGGTCTCCGATGATGATATGGCCGAGGCACTTCGAACGCGCAGGGTTCTCCTGGGTGCGGCACCGAGTGCCTTCGACTCATTTCTGGCATTGCGCGGCCTGCGCACGCTCGCGATCCGCATGGATCGCGCCGAGGCATCCGCGCAGGAACTTGTGACTCGACTACGGAATGCGCCGGGAATCTCACGCATCCGCTATCCGGGCTGGGGTTCCCTCATCGCGATCGAAGTGGATTCCCCTCCCGACGTCATCGACGCGATGTGCGCGCGCGCGGAAGTGTGGACGTACGCGACCAGCCTGGGAGGAGTGGAGTCGCTCATCGAACGGCGTCGACGCTGGCCTCTCGAAAGCGTCGGAGTGCCGGAGAATCTTGTTCGACTCTCGGTGGGAATTGAGGATGTCGATGACCTGTGGACCGACCTGTCAACGATTCTCTCGACTCGCTGATCAGAGCCGTTCCGACTCACCGCGTGGATCACGAGCCATGAAGGCCGCTGCGATCGCATGAGGCGACTGTCCGTGGTGAAGCACCTGGACGATCTGTTCGGTGATCGGCATCTCCACCCCGTGGGCACGGGCCAACTCCGCGATCGGAGTGCAACTCTTGTACGCCTCGCAAGTCTGCCGGGTGATGGCGATGGTCTCTTCCACCGTGAGACCTTTCCCCAGGTTCTCGCCAAACGTCCGGTTGCGCGAGAGCGGTGACTGACAGGTCGCAACGAGGTCGCCGACGCCGGCCAGACCCTGGAAGGTCAAGGGATCGGCACCAAGTGCGACACCGAGGCGAGCCATTTCCGCCAGGCCGCGGGTCATAAGAGATGCCTGCGAGTTCTCCCCCAGACCCATCCCGACCGCGATGCCGTTGGCCAGCGCTATGACGTTCTTGACCGCACCGCCGATTTCGGTGCCGACGACATCGGTGGTCCAGTACGGGCGGAAGAAATCACTGCTGCACGCCTGCTGGAGGAATCGCGCGGACTGCTCATCCACGCAGGCGATTGTGGTCGCGGTCGGTTGCCGGGCCACGATCTCGGATGCCAGGTTGGGACCGGAGAGCGCCGCGACCCGACGCGCATCGATCGACGTCACTTGCTCGATCACCTGGCTCATCCGCAGCGTCGTCCCCAACTCGATGCCCTTGATGAGGCTGATGACCTGAGCATCATTTGGGATGCACTCGCCCCATTCCTCGAGATTCGCTCGAAGATCCTGCGCGGGTAACACCGTGGCGACGATCTGGACATCCGCCAATGCGCTGACCGCGTCGTTCGTTGCGGACACGCTCGCCGGCAGCTCGACGCCAGGGTGATAGGCGCGATTCTGATGCATCGTGTTGATCTGGTCTGCCACGCGCGGCTCCCGCGCCCAGATCACCACGTCGTGCCCCGCATTCGCCATCACGAGGGCGAACGCGGTTCCCCACGCTCCCGATCCCATGACCGCAACCCTCACGTGCCCTCCTTTCGCGGAAGCCGGAACAGCATCGGCTCCGAGGGAGGAACCCCGTCACGTATCCCCGCCAGGAGACTCGTGATCGCAGCCATGATGCGGGCGGTCGCCTCCCGGAGTGTGTCAGAGTCCAGGGGGCGGCCATAGAGGTCCGACAGATCGACCGGATGGCCAACAGCCACGCGGATCGTCTTCCGCGGGAGGATCCGGAACTCCTTGCGGTAGGGACCGATCACGTCCTGCGCGCCCCATTGAGCCAGCGGGATGAGGGGCCGACGTGTTGCCAAGGCGATGCGGGCTGCACCCGTCTTGCCCACCATCGGCCACAAGTCGGGATCACGGGTCAAGGTCCCTTCGGGGTACACCACCACGCACTCACCGCGTTGCACGGCATCGATGGCGTCACGCACCGCGGCGACCGCCTCGCTCGTCTCCCGATAGACCGGGATCTGACCGGCGCTCGTGATGACCTTCCCGACCACGGGAATCCGGAAGACCGCCTCCTTGGCAAGGAAACGAGGGGGACGATCATTGTTCCAGAGCACATGCGCAATGGTGAAGGGGTCGAACCAGGAAATGTGGTTCCCCGCCACGATGATTCCGCCCTCATCGGTGTTGAGGTTCCCTGTTCCCGTCCACTCGCGTTTCGTCAAGAGCGTCAGGAGCGGCCACAGGAGGAACACGGCGAGGCGATACCCCCAGCCGAGATGCCAGCGTCGACGCACCCGCCCGGCCATCCGGCAAGAGTAGCCCCGAGAGTGTTGGATGCCGGTGTGGAAGCATGGACAGCGCTCGTACCCATCCGCGGGTGGGAATCAGGGAAGTCGCGGCTCGGACTCCCAGGGCTGGCACGCGCCATGGCACTCGACACTGTTGCCGCACTCCGTGCTTGCCCGGGCATCGTGGAACTGCTCGTGATCACGCACGATGATGGCGTGCGCAGCGACTTTGAACCCTGGGGGTGCACGATCGTCGATGATCGAGATGCTGGTGACCTTAACGCGGCTATCGATCGTGGGGCCGCGCAGCGGACGTTCGCATCCTGCATCGTTGTCCTCGGGGACCTGCCGACACTCGTCCCCTCGGACCTGACGATGGTGCTGGGTCGATGCGGGGGCGCCCCACACTTCGTCTCGGACGCACACGGAACGGGATCCACCATGTGGCTCACCGCGCACGGACGGGTACATACCCATTTCGGTGAGCGCTCCCGCGCCCGACATATCGAATCCGGTGCACAGGAACTTACAGCTCAGCCGGGCGACGATCCCCTCGCGTGGGCGCGGGTGCATCGGGACGTCGATGATGTCGTCGACCTCGTCGATGCCGTTCGATTGGGTGTCGGTGCGTTCACATCCGAAGTCGTGGGATACGACAGAGGGGCCGGACTACCCGTCCGACCCCTCCGCGAAGTCCTCTAGCGGCGCTTGGTCGCCTTCTTGGCAGGTGCCTTCTTGGCAGGTGCCTTCTTGGCAGGCGCGCTCGCCACCTTCTTACTGCCGGCGACCACACCCTTGAGTTCCGCACCCGCGCGGAACTTCGGCAACTTGGTGGCCTTGATCTTCACGGTCTCACCCGTACGCGGGTTACGTCCCAGCCGAGCCTTGCGAGCCACGGACTCATAAACGCCGAATCCGCTGATGGACACCCTCTCGCCTCGGGCAAGCGCGTGCTTGATTTCGTCATGGAACGCCTCGACCACATTGCCGACATCCCGCTTGGTCATGTCCAGCTTGTCTGCAATGGCGTCGGTGATATCTGCCTTGTTCACGTGTTAACCCCTCCGGAGAGCGATGTAGGTCGGCCGAGTAGCCGACCTCACGAACCTATCGGCGATCAGCGAGGTATTGCCGGATGACGCGCCGGAGAAAAGGCTTACAGGACAACGACTTTGGGTCGTGTGCCGAGACGTGATCTATACCACCGTCGGCTTGTACTCCGGCCGCTCGGACTCGAAACGGGTGATCGCGTCGGCATGTTGCAGGGTCAAGCCGATGTCGTCCAAGCCCTCCATCAGGCGCCACCGGACGTAGTCGTCGACATCGAAGTCCACGGTGATGTCACCCGCAGTGATCGTCCTGTGCTCCAGGTCGACCGTCACCACGGTGTCGGGTCGGGCCTCCACCAGATCCCAGAGTCGCTCGACGGCGGACTGATCGACGAGGGCGGTGAGGAGACCACCTTTGCCTGAGTTCCCCCGGAAGATGTCGGCGAATCGGGAGGAGATCACGACCCTGAAGCCGTAGTTCTGAAGGGCCCACACGGCGTGCTCCCGCGAGGAGCCGGTCCCGAAATCCGGCCCGGCGATCAAGATGCTCACCCCCTGGTGCTCGTCGCGATTGAGGACGAAATCCGGGTCCTTACGCCATTGCGCGAAGAGACCGTCCTCGAAACCGTGACGCGTGATCCGCTTCAGGTACTCCGCCGGAATGATCTGGTCGGTATCGACGTTGGACCGGCGCAAGGGCGCAGCAGTTCCCGCATGACGAACGAATGCCTCCATCTAGGCCCCCAGATCCTCGGGTGAGGCGAGGTGGCCGGCGACAGCGGTCGCCGCCGCTACCGCAGGCGACACGAGATGGGTTCGTCCGCCGGGACCCTGCCGCCCTTCGAAGTTGCGGTTCGAGGTCGAGGCGGAACGCTCACCCGGAGCAAGCTTGTCGGGATTCATCGCCAGGCACATCGAACACCCAGCACCACGCCACTCGGCCCCGGCGTCGAGAAAGACCGCATCCAGACCCTCCGATTCGGCCTGCAGACGCACCCGCGCCGAGCCCGGGACGACGAGCACCCGCATACCGTCCTTGACTGTGCGGCCCTTCATCACCTCGGCTGCTGCGCGAAGATCCTCGATGCGGCCATTGGTGCACGAGCCGATGAAGACGGTGTCAATGGGGATCTCGCGCAGCGGAGTGCCAGGAACAAGATCCATGTACTCCAACGCCCGTTCGATGGCCACCCGCTCCACATCATCTGCCGCGTCAGAGGGGTCCGGCACCACACTGGACAGGGACAGGCCCTGGCCCGGGTTCGTCCCCCAGGTGACGTAGGGGCTCAGCGTGCTTGCATCGATGACGACTTCGGCGTCGAACTCGGCGTCGGGATCGGTTCCCAGTGTTCGCCAGTAGTCCAGCGCTCGCTTCCATTCCTCGCCCCGCGGAGCATGGTCACGACCCTCGAGGTACGCAAACGTGGTTTCGTCGGGGGCGACCATCCCAGCGCGCGCGCCGGCTTCGATGGACATATTGCAGATAGTCATCCGCCCTTCCATCGACAGGGAGCGGATCGCGGACCCGCGATATTCGAGGACGTATCCCTGGCCGCCGCCCGTCCCGATCCGAGCGATGACAGCGAGGATGATGTCCTTGGCGGTGACTCCAGCGGGCAATTCCCCGTCGACGGTGATCGCCATCGTCTTGAACGGTTTCAATGGCAGCGCTTGGGTCGCGAGGACGTGTTCGACTTCGCTGGTACCGATGCCGAACGCGAGGGCACCGAAGGCACCGTGGGTGCTGGTGTGCGAATCGCCGCATACCACCGTCATGCCCGGCTGTGTCAGGCCCAACTGCGGTCCCACGACGTGGACGATCCCCTGTTCGCGATTACCGAGCGAGTAGAGCCGGATACCGAAGTCCGCGCAGTTCTTGCGCAGCGCCTCGACCTGTGCACGTGAGATCGGATCGGCGATCGGCATGTCGACATCGATCGTCGGGATGTTGTGGTCTTCCGTTGCCAGGGTGAGATCGGGCCGACGCACAGGACGGCCGGTCTCGCGAAGACCGTCGAATGCCTGGGGGCTGGTGACTTCGTGGACGAGGTGCAGGTCGATGTACAGGAGATCCGGTTCGCCGTCGGCCCGGCGCACGACGTGGTCGTCCCAGACCTTCTCCGCCAATGTGCGTCCCACGGCAACCTCCCGGACGAGTCTAGGTGAACAACGAAGGGCCCTCCTCAGGGGAGGGCCCGACGTAGCCCCGACGGGATTCGAACCCGCGCTACCGCCTTGAGAGGGCGGCGTGCTAGGCCACTACACAACGGGGCCGTACTGTCGACGTGCCCAGGGCACGCAACGCTGGGGTACCAGGACTCGAACCTAGACTAACTGGGCCAGAACCAGTCGGGCTGCCAATTACCCCATACCCCACGGGACGCCCGAGTATAGGCAGCCCATGGTGTGGGAGTGCGGCCGGGCTAGAGGTTGCGTGCGCGTCGAATGCGCGCGAGGGACTCGTCTCGACCAAGGATCTCCATGGACTCGAAGAGCGGTGGCGAGATGCGACGCCCCGTGATGGCGACGCGCACCGGGCCGAACGCATGTTTGGGTTTGAGGCCGAGTGTGTCGACGAGGGCCGACCGCAGCGCGTCCTGGATCGCGGTGGCAGACCAGTCCCCCACGTCTGCGAGCGCTCCCTCTGCGGCACCAAGCACGGTGTGCGCCTCGGAATCGAGCGTGGCGATCTCCGAGTCCGGGAGGTCCGACCCGGACACGAAGAGGAACCCCACCATGTCGGGAACCTGGCCGAGGGTTTCCAGCCGTTCCTGAATGAGGGGGACGGCCGCGTCGAGGACGCTCGACTGAGCGTCCGTGGGTGGATCCGCGATGAATCCCGCCCCGGTAAGGAGAGGGATGATCCGGGACTTGAGGTCGCCGGGACTAATCGCACGGATCCAGTCCCCGTTGATGGCGGTGCACTTCTTCAGGTCGAATCGCGCCGGGTTGGGGCTGACTCGGCTGAGGTCGAAGGCCTGGGCCATCTCCTCCAGGCTGAAGAACTCGCGGTCCTCTCCCATGGACCAGCCGAGGAGCGCCAGATAGTTCAGCAGCGCCTCCGGCAGGTATCCCTCGTCGCGATACATCTGAAGCGACGATTGCGGGTCCCGCTTCGAGAGCTTCGCGTTGCCCTCACCCATGACGTAGGGCAGGTGGCCGAAGCGGGGTGTCGTTCCATCCGACACGCCAATCGCCGCGAGCGCCTCGTACAACGCGAGTTGACGGGGCGTCGAAGACAGCAGATCTTCCCCACGAAGAACGTGCGTGATGCGCATCAACGCATCGTCCACGGGGTTCACGAGGGTGTAGAGCGGCTCCCCATTCGCGCGGACGAGGACGTAATCGGTGACGTTGTCTGCTGTGAAGGTCACATCACCCCGCACGAGGTCGTCCCAGGTGAAGTCGTGCCCGGGCATTCGGAACCGAATGACCGGCTCCCGCCCCTCCATTTCGTATGTTGCGATCTGGCTCTCGCTGAGATCACGGCAGTGACCGTCGTACCCCGGGGCCCTTCCCGCTGCCATCGCTGCCTCGCGACGCGACTGCAACTCGTCCGCCGAGCAGTAGCAGCGGTAGGCGAAGCCGCCCTCGACCAATCGCCGTGACACATCGGCATACACATCCATCCGCTCGGACTGTCGGTACGGGCCGTGCGGGCCTCCCACCTCCGGGCCCTCGTCCCAGGTCAACCCCAGCCAGCGGAGAGCTCCCAACAGTGCCTCGTAGGACTCCTCACTGTCCCGCGCACTGTCGGTGTCCTCGATGCGGAAGACGAACGTTCCACCCGTATGGCGCGCGTAGGCCCAGTTGAAGAGCGCCGTTCGCACCATGCCAACGTGCGGATTCCCCGTCGGGGAAGGACAGAAACGCACTCGGACGTCAGCCACGATCCACCACCGTATTGGTGAGCGTCCCCAAACTCTGGATCGTGACTGCGACCGTGTCGCCTTCGACGATCGGGCCCACTCCCGAGGGGGTTCCCGTGAGGATCACGTCGCCGGGCAGCAGCGTCATGACCGACGTCACCGCAGCAATCAGATCCGGAACTCCGAAGACGACATCACCCGTGTTCGCGCTCTGTCGGATCTCGCCGTTCACCGTGCAGGAGATGGCTGCATCGGTCCAGTCAAACTCGGTGTCGATCCACGGTCCGAGTGGACAAAACGTGTCGAAACCCTTGGCACGGGCCCACTGGCCATCCGCGCGCTGCAGGTCACGTGCGCTCACGTCGTTTCCGCATGTGAAGCCGAAGATCACCTCCGCAGCGCGTTCGCGTGGAACATCGCGACACACCCGTCCGATCACGATGGCCAACTCCGCCTCGTGCTCGGCCTTCTCGCTCTGCCAGGGGATTCGGATCGCATCCCCCGGCCCGATCACAGACGTGCTGGGCTTGAGGAACATCAGCGGCTCCGCCGGGACTTCTCCCCCCATCTCGGAGGCGTGATCGCGGTAGTTCCTCCCGATACCCACGATCTTGCTCGGGATGACGGGGGCAAGGAGCTCGACGTCGCGCGCGCGGGCGACACTCCCCTGCGGACTCCAGTCCCCGAACGGGTGTCCATCGATGAAGGCCACGAGGGTCTCATCCGTGATCCCGAGATCGTCCGATAGCGCATCGATCGCTGCATAGGTGATTTCATCCCCTGCGCGTACACGGCAAATCCGCACGGGCGAACCCTACGTGTCCGACCCCTGTCCTTTGGCGAGCCCGTAGACCAACGCGTCCTCCAGTGCGCGCCAGGATGCCGCGATCACGTTCTCGTGAACGCCGACCGTCGACCACTCGTCACTGCCATCCGTGGTGCCGACCAGGACGCGGGTCACGGCAGCCGTTCCTGGCCCCTGTCCGGGCCGCGCGTCGAGGATCCGCACCTTGTAGTCCGTGAGTTCGAGCCCCTCGAGCTCCGGGTAGAACTGAACGACGGCGGACCGGAGTGCGCGGTCGAGAGCATTGACCGGGCCGTTTCCTTCCGCGGTGGAGATGATCCGCGTGCCATTCGCGTGCACCTTCACCGTTGCCTCGGTGCGCACCCTGCCGGTCTCATCTTGTTCGACGATCGTTCGCCACGACTCCACGAGGAAGCGTTGGTCGAGTCCGGAATCCCGCAGGAGGAGTAGTTCGAAGGAGGCGTCGGCAGCTTCGAAGGTCCACCCCTTGGATTCGAGATCCTTGACCTGTTCCACCACGCGCGACACCCGAGCTGGATCTGCGGAGAGGTCGTACCCGAGCTCCTTGCCCTTCATCTCCACCGACGCACGCCCGGCCATCTCGGTAACGAGAACGCGCTGGATGTTTCCGACCTGGGCAGGCTCGATGTGGTTGTAGAGACTCGCATCGACCTTGAGAGCCGACGCATGGAGTCCCGCCTTGTGGGCGAAGGACGACACACCCGCGTACGGCTGATGGGTATCCGGGGCGATGTTCGCGATCTCCGCGATGGCGTGGGCCACGCGTGAGGTCTCAGCGAGGCACTCCGGTGGGATGCAGTCGATCCCCAGTTTGAGCTGGAGATTCGGGACCACGACGAAGAGGTCGGCGTTACCGGTCCGCTCTCCGTACCCGTTGGCGGTGCACTGCACGTGCGCTACCCCTGCCTCCACTGCCGCGACACTGTTGGCCACCGCGCACCCAGTGTCGTCCTGACAGTGGATCCCCAGCCTTGCACCCGTGCGCCTCAGGACATCAGCAACGATCACGGAGATCCCCGACGGCAGCATCCCACCGTTCGTGTCACAGAGGACGCTCACGTCCGCACCGGACTCCGCTGCGGCGATGACGAGTCGAACGCCGTATTCGGGGTCGTGTTTGTAGCCATCGAAGAAGTGCTCCATGTCCACGAAGACCCGACGACCGTTGGCGACGAGATATCGAACGGTGTCACGCACCATCGACTCGTTCTCCTCCAGAGTCGTCTTCAATGCCTCGCGCACGTGACGCACATCCGACTTCGCCACAAGGGTGATCACGGGTGCACCGGATTCCACGAGAGCCTGCACCTGGGGGTCCGCCGCGACGTCCACACCCGCCTTGCGGGTGGCACCGAAGGCCACCAACTCCGCGTTGACGAGGTTCAACTCCTTGCGGGCACGCTGGAAGAACTCCGTGTCCTTCGGCAATGCGCCGGGCCACCCCCCCTCGATGAATCCGACGCCGTAGCCGTCGAGGAGTCGGGCCACCTGCAATTTGTCGTGAACCGAGTAGGAAATGCCCTCGCGCTGGGCACCATCGCGCAGGGTCGTGTCGTACACATGGAAGCCGTCGGGCCGCATGCTCGTCCTTTCCGCCATCAAAAAAGCCCCCCGCGATGCGAAGGGCTGCGCGTCGGTGAACCGACGCGCTACGTAATGATGACTGTGCTGGTCACGGGCACAGTGTGCCACAGGGTCCCGGCAGGGTGGTTGCCGGTCAGCAGATGGTGTGCAACCAGTTGTGGCGATCGGGTGCTGCGCCCGTCGGGATGTCCAAGAGTGCCTGGCGCAGGCGCATCGTGACCTCGCCCGTGCCGCCGCCAGCGATGTCCCACGCCCCGAGGTTCCGGGACTTCACCGCGCCGATCGGCGTGATCACGGCTGCGGTTCCGCACGCGAAGGTCTCCGTGATTTCGCCCGCTGCCACTCCCTCCTTCCAGTCGTCGACGCTGATCTGCCCCTCATCGGCGCGGATACCCAGATCCGTGGCCACGGTCAGCAGGGCGTCGCGCGTGATTCCGGGAAGGAGTGATCCGGTCAGGCGCGGGGTCATGACGCGGGCACTGTCGCCCGAGCCGTAGACGAAGTACAGGTTCATGCCGCCCATCTCCTCGATCCAGCGGCGCTCCATCGCGTCGAGCCACACCACTTGATCGCATCCATGCTGCGCTGCCTCGGCTTGGGCCACCAGCGATGCCGCGTAGTTGCCCGCGCACTTCGCCTCCCCGGTTCCGCCCGGAGCGGCACGCACGTAATCGTCGGAGAGCCACACACTGACCGGACGCACCCCCTGCGGGAAATAGGCACCGGCGGGAGCAGCAATGAGGTAGTAGTCGTATCTGTTCGACGGGCGCACTCCGAGACCCACCTCGGTCCCGAGCATGAACGGACGCAGGTACAACGAACGCTCCTGGTCCCCGGGCACCCAGTCACGGTCCTGTCGCACGAGCGCTTCGATCGAGCCGACGAACAACTCCTTGGGGAGTTCGGCCATGGCAAGGCGACGGGCCGACGCCGCGAAACGGCCCGCGTTGCGGAACGGACGGAATGTCTTGATCGAGCCATCAGAGTGCCGGTAGGCCTTGAGTCCCTCAAAGATGGATTGGCCATAGTGCAAAAAGTTCGTGGATGGATCGAAGGACAGTGGTCCATAGGGAATGAGCTCTGCGTCATGCCAGCCCTCATCCGCAGTCCACACCGCGTGGACCATGTTGTCCGTCGGGTGCTTGGCGAAACCGGGATCAGCGAGGATGCGTTGACGCTCCTCGGCGCTCCGAGAAGGACCCGGTGACAGGGTGATCGGCCATAGGGCCGTGCCCGTCTCCATGGTGGTCATGGCAGGAAACTACCGACCCGACGCGGCCACCGCAGCAGCGGTGAGCGCATCTCCCACCTCGGAGGTCGACCGGGGCGCGGACCCACGCGTGCTGAGGTCCGCCACGACCGCCGCCTCCACCCAGGCCGCGGCATCCTCCTGGCCGACATGGTCGAGCAGCATCGCCAAGGACATCACCGTCGCGGTTGGATCGGCCTTGCCCTGGCCCGCGATATCCGGGGCCGAGCCGTGCACCGGTTCGAACATCGACGGATTGCTGCGGGAGGGATCGATGTTCCCGCTTGCTGCGAGTCCGATTCCACCTCCGATGGCCGCACCGATATCGGTGAGGATGTCCCCGAAGAGATTGTCCGTGACCACAACGTCGAAACGCTCGGGCTGCGTGATAAAGAACATCGCTGCCGCATCAACGTGCTGGTAGTCGGTTGCCACATCCGGATACTCACGCGCGACCCGGTCGAAGACGCGCTTCCACAGACTGCCGGAGTTCACCAGCACGTTCGTCTTGTGGACGAGGGTCACGTGCTTCCGCCGCCGCATCGCGCGGTCGAAGGCATCACGCACGATGCGCTCCACCCCGAAGGCGGTGTTCAAGCTCTCCTCCGTTGCGACCTCCTGGGGGGTATCGCGACGCAGCACACCTCCCGCACCGACGTACGGGCCTTCCGTGCCCTCACGACACACGACGAAGTCGATGTGCTCGGGCCCCTTCCCGGCGAGCGGTCCGGTGACTCCGGGATAGAGCTTCACCGGCCGGAGATTCACGTGATGGTCGAGTTCGAATCGGAGCGGAAGCAGGACGCCGCGTTCAAGGACACCGGACGGAACCGAGGGGTGCCCGATGGCACCCAACATGATTGCGTCGTATGTGCGCAGCTCCTCAACCATCGCCGGGGTGAGCAACTCCCCCGTCGCGTTGTAGCGGCGAGCCCCCAGGTCGTACTCGGTGGCGCGCACCTGGAGATCAGCGGCGGGCGCAATCGCGTCGAGAACCTTCATTGCCTCGGCAACAACTTCCGTGCCGATTCCGTCGCCGGGGATCAACGCAAGATTCAAGGTGGTGGGCATGGGCGAAGGGTAGTCACGGCGTTGTGGTCACTACGAGGTGACCGTGATCCCCACCCTGTCGGGATCCGACTTACGCAGCATGAACCAGCCGATCAGCCCATACCGTCGAGCGACCAGGCGGGCGGTCTCCGCCGACCGATCCGGTTCATCGATCCGCGCCGACGCGGGGACCGACGGCCCCTGGGGGCGTCCGCGCATGTCACAGGGCGCGACCGCCACCTGGTCGTTGTTGCGGATGCGCCGAGCCTTGCCCGAGGAACCCCGGGTGGTCACCCGGAGGGTTGCGCCGTCGCGCACGCACCACACCGGGGTCGCAACCGCCGTCCCGTCTTTCCGGTAGGTGGTCAGCAGGATGTACTTCGGCTCCCCCAGTGCCTCCAGGCCCATGGCTCCATCCTGCTACCCTCCTCCCGTGCGTTCGCTCCTGCTCCTTCGCAGCCGCGGCGAGGCCTAGACACCCGGCCTCCTCGTCGCGGGAGTGCTGCGTGGCCGGTTCCGGCCAACGACGAGGAGCAGACATGAGCGACACCCCCCAGAACTACGTGACACGGACGGCGCAGAAGCCGTCCCCCATGGCATTCCAGCGCTACCGCCCGTTCACCCCGATCGACCTTCCCGACCGCACCTGGCCCTCGGCGGTGATCACCCAGGCACCGCGCTGGTGCGCCGTTGACCTGCGCGATGGGAACCAGGCACTCATCGACCCGATGACCCCCTCGCGCAAGCTGCGGATGTTCCAACTCCTCGTCTCGATGGGCTACAAGGAGATCGAGGTGGGCTTCCCCTCCGCATCACAGACGGACTTCGACTTCGTCCGCCAGATCATCGAAGAGGACCTGATCCCCGACGATGTGGTGATCCAGGTCCTGACCCAGTCGCGCGAGCACCTCATCGAGCGCACCTTCGA
>Ga0194123_10005202_pt1 | contig 14111 bp, 9 predicted proteins | sample TA2MahsurfametaG_5_FD_155479 | JGI IMG/M metagenome (GOLD analysis project Ga0194123, IMG submission 155479) | Freshwater microbial communities from Lake Tanganyika, Tanzania - TA2015023 Mahale A surface | ecosystem: Environmental > Aquatic > Freshwater > Lake | place: Tanzania: Lake Tanganyika... | reverse complement strand
GGCATGATCGCCGCCGAAGGCATCCTCACCGCCCGCGGTGGCGTCTCCTCGCACGCCGCGCTCGTCGCCCGCCAGATGGGCAAGGTCTGCGTCTGCGGCGCCGCCGCCGTCCAGATCGACTACGACAAGAAGACCACCACGATCGCCGGCCACACCTTCAAGGAAGGCGACTACCTCTCCATCGACGGCACGGCCGGCACGGTCTACGCCGGCCAGATCAAGACCGCTCCTTCCGAGATCATCGCGGGCCTCCTCAACAACGACAAGGCCGCGCAGAAGACCGAGAAGTACAAGAACTACGTGCAGCTGATGGCCTGGTGCTCCAAGGCCACCCGCCTCGCCGTGCGCACCAACGCCGACAACCCTGAGCAGACCGCCCAGGCCATCGCGTTCGGCGCCCAGGGCATCGGCCTCACCCGCACCGAGCACATGTTCTTCGAAGGCGACCGCATCGACGCCGTCCGCGAGATGATCCTCGCCGAGACGCTCGAAGGCCGCAAGAAGGCCCTCGCGAAGATCCTGCCCTACCAGCGCGCGGACTTCACCGGCATCTTCAAGGCCCTCAACGGCCTGCCCGCCACGATCCGCCTCCTCGACCCGCCCCTGCACGAGTTCGTGCCGCACGACGACAAGGCCCAGGCCGCCCTCGCCAAGAAGCTCGGCATCAAGAAGGAGAAGGTGGTCGCCCGCGTCGCCGCCCTGCACGAGTTCAACCCGATGCTCGGCCACCGCGGCTGCCGTCTCGGCATCGCCTACCCGGAGATCACCGAGACCCAGGCCCGCGCCATCTTCGAAGCCGCCGCGGCGGTCCAGAAGAAGGGCATCAAGGTGAAGCCGGAAGTCATGGTGCCGCTCGTCGGCTTCAAGCGTGAGCTCGACCTCCAGGTCGAGGTCATCCACCGCGTCGCCGCCGAGGTCCAGAAGGAACAGAAGGTCAAGATCGCCTACTCCGTGGGCACGATGATCGAAGTCCCGCGCGGCGCCCTCACGGCCGACGAGATCGCCCAGACCGCCGAGTTCTTCAGCTTCGGCACGAACGACCTCACCCAGACCGCGCTCGGCGTCAGCCGCGACGACATGGGCAACTTCCTCGGCGCCTACACCGAGAACGAGATCTTCAAGAAGAACCCGTTCGCCACGCTCGACCAGACCGGCGTCGGCCAGCTCGTCCAGATCGCCATCGAGAAGGGCCGCAAGACCCGTCCCGACATCAAGCTCGGCATCTGCGGCGAACACGGCGGCGAACCCGAGTCCGTCAAGTTCTGCCACCGCGTGGGCCTGTCCTACGTCTCCTGCTCGCCTTACCGCGTGCCGGTCGCCCGCCTCGCCGCCGCCCAGGCCGCGATCGAGGAGAAGCGCGCCGCCAAGAAGTAAGCCGTCCAAACAGGACCAAACAAAGGGGCGCACCGCACGGTGCGCCCCTTTTTCGTGCCCACGCCGCCCGGGCGGCCGCCGGCCGTGCGCGGCGCGGCTCAGAGCCCCGTGGCCTTGGCCATCAGGTACATGCAGCCGAGGAAGGCGGCGGCGAGCACCAGGAAGATCCAGAAGAGCTGCCAGCCGCGGCTGAGGCCGCCGCCGGGCACGCGCCGCGCGCGATTGAAACGGCGGCCGCGGGAGCTGACACGCTGGACGGAGACGTTCGGGTGGTCCTGGCCGGCGACTTCCTCGACCTTGCCGTAGGCGTAACCGAGGTGGATGAGTTCGGCGAAGGCGCGCGCCTTGCGCGCCGGCGGCAGGCGGTCGAAGGCGTTGCACTCGCGGCCGACGACGAGCCGTTCGAGGCCGAGGACGGCGTCTTCGGACGGGCGGGCGGACTGGCGGACGGGTTCGCTCAACGGGAAGGTGATGAGGCGGTTTTATCAGTCCGCTAAGTCCTTGCGACAAGTCGATACTGGGGCTATCCGTTCAATATTATCAGCCGCCCCGCTGACGAAACATGACCCAACCCGCCTCCTCCCGCGAACTGCCCGTGGCCCTGAGCATCGCCGGCTCGGACAGCGGCGCCGGCGCCGGCGTGCAGGCCGACCTGCTGACGTTCGCCGCGCACGGCGTGTTCGGCACGACCGCGATCACTTGCCTGACCGCGCAGAATCCGCGCGGCGTCTCCGGCGTGCAGGCTTCGCCGCCGGCGTTCGTGACGGAGCAGTGCGCGCAGGTCGCGGCGCACTTCCGCCCGAAGGCGCTCAAGACCGGCATGCTGCTCAACGCCGAGATCGTCGGCGCCGTCGCGGACTTCATCAAAAGCTCCGGCATCCCCGCGGTCGTCGACCCGGTGATGGTCGCCACCAGCGGCGCCACCCTGCTCGCGCCGGACGCCGTCGCCGCCGTAAAGACGCGACTCATCCTGCTCGCCGCGGTCGTCACGCCGAACCTCGACGAGGCCGCGATCCTGCTCGGACGCAAGGCGGTCGGTGGCGTCGCCGAGGCGCTCGAACTCGCCAAGGCCTACGGCGTGCCGTTCCTGCTCAAGGGCGGCCACGCGGCGGGCGACGACCTGACCGACGCCCTCGCCTGGCCGACCGGCGAGACCAAGACCTTCAGCGCGCGCCGGGCTCCCAACGTGGACACCCATGGCAGCGGTTGCACCCTCTCGGCGGCGATCACCGCCCAGCTGGCCAAGGGCAAGACCCTCGCCGAAGCCGTCACCATCGCCCACGCTTACCTCCAGGGCGCCATCCACGGCCCGATCCAAGTGGCGGGGTTGAATTGTATTAGGCATCTCTGACGAGGGCTAGGGGTAGGGGTAGGGGTAGGCCTAATTTGCTTAAATTTAGGCATACTTACCCCTTTTACCGTCTTTTACAACCCCTCCCCCTGCCCCTCTGTATTTCAAAAAACCTACCCCTACCCCTACCCCTGCCCCTACCCCTATTTTACCTCCACTTATTCACACTTGCCCCCGCAAGCCGGCGACCTTTTCTAACCCATTCCCTGCAGGCACGACCTGCCCCCTACGCCCATGCCCAAAAAGAACGCCGCCCAGAAGTCCACCGCCTCCGCCCCCTCGGCCGTCTCGGCCAAGACCGGCGTCAAGATGCGCGGCTGCGACGTCATGGTCCGCTGCCTCGAGAACCTCGGCGTCGACACGATCTTCGCCTACCCGGGCGGCGCGTCGATGGAACTCCACCAAGGCCTCACCCGCTCCAAGAAGATCCGCACCATCCTGCCCCGTCACGAACAGGGCGGCGCCTTCATGGCGCACGGTTACGCACGTTCGACCGGCAAGCCCGGCGTGTGCATGGCGACCTCCGGTCCCGGCGCGACGAACCTCGTCACCGCGATCGCCGACGCGCACATGGACAGCATCCCGCTGATCTGCATCACCGGCCAGGTCTACCAGCAGTTCATCGGCCGCGCCGCGTTCCAGGAGACCGACTTCTACGGCATGACCCTGCCGATCGTGAAGCACTCCTTCCTCGTCCTCGATTACAACGAGCTGCCGAGCATCATGTACAAGGCCTTCAAGATCGCCACCACCGGCCGCCCGGGCCCCGTGGTGATCGACATCCCGAAGGACATCCAGCAGCACGAGTGGGTCCCGGTCTTCCCGAAGAATCCCGACGACGTCTCCATCCCCGGCCTGCCGACGCCGCCCAAGGCCCCGGACGCCGAGCTTGAGAAGGTCCTGCGCCTCATCGAGACCGCGAAGCAGCCCGTGATCTACATCGGCGGCGGCATCCTCTCGGGCGAAGCCCACAAGGAGCTCCGCGCCTTCGCCGAAGCCACCGGCATCCCCGTCGCCTCCACGCTGATGGGCCTCGGCGCCTTCCCCTGCGACCACCCGCAGTCCCTCTACTGGTACGGCATGCACGGCACCGTCGCCGGCAACTGGGCCGTCTGCAAGAGCGACCTCCTCATCACCATGGGCGCCCGCTTCGACGACCGCATCACCGGCGCCGTCGAGAAGTTCGCCCCCGAGGCCACGATCGTCCACATCGACATCGACCGCTCCGAGCACCAGAAGAACAAGTTCGCGCACCATCCGATCCACTCGGACATCAAGTACGCGCTCGCCCGCCTCACCGCGCTCGCCAAGAAGGGCTTCAAGAAGCCCGACCTGAAGAAGTGGTTCGAGACCATCAACGGCTGGAAGAAGGAGCACCCGTATCCGTTCAGCTACGAGCGCAAGACCAAGCACATCCTCCCGCAGGAGGCCGTCCAGGTCCTCTTCGAGGAGTCGAAGGGCAAGGCCATCATCTCCACCGGCGTCGGACAGCACCAGATGTGGGCCCCGCAGTATTACCACTTCAGCGAACCCCGCCGCTTCGTCAGCTCGCTCGGCGCCGGCACGATGGGCTTCGGCCTGCCCGCCGCCATCGGCGCGAAGGTCGCCCATCCGGACAAGCAGGTCATCGACATCGACGGCGACGGCTCGTTCCTGATGAACATCCAGGAGCTGGCGTGCATGAAGATCGAGAAGATCAACGCCAAGGTCCTCCTCCTCAACAACCAGCACCTGGGCATGGTGGTGCAGTGGGAGGACCGCTTCTACGCCGGCACCCGCGGCCACACCATCCTCGGCGACGCCTCGAACATCGGCTCCCCCGACAACCCGGGCGGCCTCTATCCGGACTTCGTGAAGATCGCCAACGGCTTCGGCATCAAGGCCCGCCAGGTGATGAAGCGCGAGGAGCTCCGCGAGGCCATGCGCGAGATGCTCGACCATGACGGACCTTACCTCCTCGACGTCGTCGTCCCGTACACCGAGCACGTGCTGCCCTTCATCCCGCAGAAGAAGTCGGCGATGGAGATCCTGACGAAATAAACGCGAGGCGTTTATTTCGAGGGATAGGGCTTGGGCTAGGGTTAGGGCCAGGCGAATGAACAGGGGCGCATCAGCGCCCCTGCTGCTTTTGGGGCGCCTGCATCGGGTAGGGGCAGCACCGCGTGCTGCCCTAGCTGCATCGGACCCTAGGTCAGCACGCAGTGCTGACCCTACCTCAACCCCTATGTCGTGACGCGGTCCCGACCCTACCTCAAGGCAGAGGCAATAAACTCAAAGGGAGACCTGAGACCCGAAATTGTCTTTCCCAACCGCTAACCGCCAACCGCTGATACCTAGGCCTGGCGACTCCGTCGCCAGGCTCAGTGTCCCGCGAGCCAGCGTTCGGCTTCGATCGCGGCGCGGCAACCCATGCCGGCGGCGGTGATGGCCTGACGGTAGACGTGGTCGGCGCAGTCGCCCGCGACGAAGACGCCCGGGACGCGGGTGCTGACGGTGTTGGCGCCGGCGACGAAATAACCGCCTTCGTCGACCTCGAGGGCCGGCGTGAAGGCCTGCGAATTGGGCACGTGGCCGATGGCCACGAAGACGCACTTCACGGCGAGGTCGCGGGCGGCGCCGGACTTCTCGAGGACGCGGAGGGTGTGGACCTTGGCGTCGCCGAGGATCTCCTGCGGGGTGACGTTCAGGACGAGCTCGATCTTCGCGTGGGCCTTGACGCGCTGTACCATGATGTCGGAGGCGCGGAAGGTGTCGCGACGGTGCACGAGGTAGACCTTCGAGGCGAAACGGGTGAGGAAGAGGGCCTCTTCGCAGGCGGAGTCGCCGCCGCCGACGACGGCGACCGGGACGTCCCGGTAGAAGGCGCCGTCGCAGGTCGCGCAGGTGGTCACGCCGTTGCCGCCGTAGTAATGCTTCTCGCCGGGGATGCCGAGGAGGCGGGGCGAGGCGCCCGTGGCGATGATCACGGCCTTGGCCTCGTAGGAGGCCTCGCCGCCCTTGAGCTTCTTGACCGGGCCGGAGAAGTCGACCGAGTCGATGCGGTCCCAGGCGAACTTGGCGCCGAAGCGCTCGGCCTGGCCCTTCATGTTCGTGATGAGCTCGTTGCCGTCGACGCCGTGGACGAAGCCGGGGAAGTTCTCGACCTCCGAGGTCGTGGTCAGCTGGCCGCCGGGCTGGCCGCCTTCGAGCACGAGGGGCGCGAGGCCCGCGCGGGCGGCGTAGATGGCGGCGGTCAGGCCGGCGCAGCCGGTGCCGAGGATAAGGACGTTTTCAGCCATGGGTGCGTCCCATCTTGAGGGCAGGACGACAGCCGCAAGGCGGAAAAACCGATGTGAACAACCCGAGACTAGGCTTGCCCCGGGGGGCGGGGTCGGAGTTTGCTACCGTTCGCGCCCGGACCCCATGTTTCTCAGCATCCTCAAGCTCTTCGCCGGCAGCCACCACCGGAGGTTCCTCCGCAAGTGCGCTCCCCTGGTCAAGCGGATCAACGCCCTCGAAACCGAGTATCAGAAACTGTCCGACGACGCCCTCCGCGCCAAGACCGCCGAGTTCAAGGCCCGGCACGCCCAAGGCGAATCCCTCGACGCCCTCCTCCCCGAGGCCTTCGCCGTCGTCAAGAACGCCGCCCGCCGCCTCTGCGGCACCAAGGCCGTCGTCTGCGACCACGAGCAGACCTGGGAGATGGTCCATTTCGACGTCCAGCTCATCGGCGGCATCGCCCTCCACCAGAACAAGATCGCCGAGATGGCGACCGGCGAAGGCAAGACCCTCGTCGCCACCCTGCCCCTCTACCTCAACGCGCTGACCGGCCGGAACTGCCAGCTCGTCACCGTCAACGACTACCTCGCCCGCCGCGACTCCGAGTGGATGGGCCACCTCTACCGCTGGCTCGGCCTCACGGTCGGCTGCATCCAGAACCAGATGTCGAGCGAGGACCGCAAGGTCGCCTACGCCTGCGACATCACCTACGGCACCGCGTCCGAGTTCGGCTTCGACTACCTGCGCGACAACGGGATGGCCCTCTCCCCGGACGAGCAGGTCCAGCGCGACCACTACTTCTGCATCGTCGACGAGATCGACTCCATCCTGGTCGACGAGGCCCGCACCCCGCTGATCATCTCCGGCCCCGTGGCCGAGGAACGCGAGCCGGCCTTCCCCCGCCTCCGCCAGCCGGTCGCCGGCCTGGTCGAGCTCCAGATCCGCCTCGTCACCCGCCTGATGAACGAGGTCCGCGAGGAGCTCGAGAAGCTCCGCGAGGACCAGGAGCCTTCCGCCGAATCCCTCGACAAGCTCTGGCTCGCCGCCCACGGCATGCCGCGCAACCGCGTCTTCCTCCGCCTGATGGAGAACGGCCGCTGGCGCAAGGCCCTCGAGAAGCACGAAGGCGTCCTCGCCTCCGAGATCGAGAAGGACCGCCGCTTCCACCTCAAGGAACGCCTCTACTTCTCCGTCAGCGAGCGCCAGCACGAGTCCGACCTCACCCAGCTCGGCCGCGACACCCTCCGCCCGGGCGAGCCCGACGCGTTCGTGCTCCCCGACCTCCCGACCCGCTACGTCGAGCTCGACCGCGACGAGACGCTCACGCCCGAGCGGCGCGCCGAGCTCCGCGCCGAGGCCGAGGCCGCCTACGCGCAGGTCTCCGAGGACATCCACGCGATCGGCCAGCTCCTCAAGGCCTACACCCTCTTCGAGAAGGACAAGCAGTACGTCGTCCACGAGGGCAAGGTGAAGATCGTCGACGAGAACACCGGCCGCATCATGGAAGGCCGCCGCTGGTCCGACGGCCTCCACCAGGCCGTCGAGGCCAAGGAAGGCGTCGCGCTCGAGAAGGAGAACAAGACCTACGCGACGGTCACGATCCAGAACTACTTCCGCATGTACCAGAAGCTCGCGGGCATGACCGGCACCGCCGAGACCGAGGCCTCCGAGTTCCACGACATCTACCGCCTGACGGTCGTCGCCATCCCGACGCACCGCCCGTGCATCCGCGTCGACGACAACGACATCGTCTTCAAGACCCGCAAGGAGAAGTACCAGTTCGCCATCAAGGAGATCGCCGAGGCCCACAAGCGCGGCCAGCCGGTGCTCGTCGGCACCGCGTCCGTCGAGGCGTCCGAGACCCTCGGCCGCATGCTCGCGATGGCCAAGGTGCCCCACAAGATCCTCAACGCCAAGCACCACGAGTCCGAAGCCGACATCGTCTCGATGGCGGGCCAGTTCGGCGCGGTGACCATCGCCACCAACATGGCCGGCCGCGGCACCGACATCAAGCTGGGCGAAGGCGTCCGCGAGCTCGGCGGCCTCTACGTCCTCGCGACCGAGCGCCACGAGTCCCGCCGCGTCGACCGCCAGCTGCGCGGCCGCTGCTCGCGCCAGGGCGACCCCGGCCGCTCCCGCTTCCTGGTCTCCCTCGAGGACGACCTGATGCGCCTCTTCTCGAACGCGGGCATCATCTCCTCGCTGCTCGAGAAGTCCTTCAAGGAAGGCGAGCCCCTCGAGCACCCGCTCCTCAACCGCTCCATCGGCACCGCGCAGAAGCGCGTCGAAGGCCAGAACTACTCGATGCGCAAGCGCCTGCTGCAGTACGACGACGTGCTGAACCAGCAGCGCCAGATCGTCTACGGCCTGCGCAACCGCGCCCTCAAGGCCGCCGACAGCCGCGCGACGGTCATGGACATCGTCGAGGAGGAGATCGACGAGCGCCTCGCGATGGTCTTCCCCGACCCCGCCGGCGAGGCCGATCGCCGCGCCGCCGAGGCCTTCGTCTACTGGTACGTGACCACCTTCCACATGCGCCTCGACCTCGAGGACATCCTCGCGCGCACGCGCTCGCAGGTGCTCCTCATGGCCACGGACCGCGTCCGCGCCCTCCAGGCCGGCCGCGAGCAGCACGAATCGCCGGAGATCCTCCAGTACCTCGAACGCAGCGTGCTCCTGCGCGCGATCGACCGCAACTGGCAGAACCACCTCACCGAGATGGAGGACCTCCGCCGCGGCGTCGGCCTCCGCACCTACGCGCAGAAGGACCCTCTCAACGAATACAAGGCCGAGGCCTTCAAGGCCTTCGAACGCCTGATGCAGCAGCTGCGCACCGACGCGTGCGCCGGCCTCTTCCGCACCGCGACCTCGATGGAGGCGCTCGAGTCCCTGATGCGCCGCGCGCAGGGCCAGGCCAAGGCCGTCGGCCCCGCCGAACCCGGCACGGGCGCCGCGACCGAGTCCGCGCCCGCCGTCGCCCCGAAGCAGGAGCCTTTCCGCCGCCAGACCCCGAAGATCGGCCGCAACGCCGTCGTCCGCATCCGCAAGGGACCTGAGACCCAGGACATCAAGTGGAAGAAAGCCGAGGCGCTCGTCCGCGACGAGGGCTGGGAAGTCGTCGAAGTCCTCTCGGAATGACCGGGACCGCCGCGAGCAGCCCGGGATCCGGCCGGCTCGCCTGGCTCGGGACGTCGCTGACCGCCCTCCTGCTCTTCCTTTCGTTCGGCCCGCTCGGCCATCCCTTCTGGGCCTTCGTCGCGCTCGTGCCCGCCGCCGTGGCCGCCGCGTTCCGGCCGGATTGGCGGAGCTGGCGGCGCGCTTCGTTCGCGCTGAGCTGGGCGCTCTGGGTCGCCCTGCTCGTCTGGCTGCGCCACGTCTACCCGCCCCTCGGCTGGCTGGGCCTCGTGCTGCTCACCGCCTACTGCGCGCTCTACCTCTCCGGCTGGCTGCTGCTGCTCCGCTGGATCTTCCCGGCCTGCGCCGGCGCCGGCCTGCCCGCGCGCCTGCTCGCGATCGGCGGCCTCGCCGGCGCGTGGGGTCTCCTCGAGTGGACGCGCGCCACCGCCCTCTCCGGCTTCGGCTGGCTGCCGCTCGCGGCCTCGCAGACGGGTAACCCCGTGATGCTCAGCCTGTGCGCGTGGATCGGGCCGCTCGGCCTCTCCGCCGCCCTGGTGCTCTTCAACCTCGGCTTCGCCCGCTGGATCGTCCGGCTCATCGAATCCTACCGCGAGGACGCGAGCCTCACGCCCGTCGGGCCGGCCGGCTGGCTGCGCCGGCTGACGCCCGAGCTCTACGTCGGCCTCCTGCCCGTCGCCGCGGGCTTCGTCGCGCTGCTCGCCGCCAACGCCACCCGGGCCACGGTCCCGCACGTCACCGTGACGCCCGCGGTCGTGCAGACGGACTTCGACCCCAACGCGAAATGGGACGGCGCGCGCCTGCAGGAGCACCTGCGCCTCACGGAGACGATGACGATCGACGTCGCCGGCGGACGGCAGGCGGACTTCGTGCTCTGGCCCGAGGCGGCGTTGCCGCTCACGCTGGAAAGCGAAGCCTACGTCGACCGCCTCAAGGCCCTGTCCGCGGTCACCGACACCCCGCTCGTCATCGGCGCCATCGACCGCCGCGGCGCGGGCTACGGCAACGCGGTCGCGGTGGTGACGGCCGAAGGCGTGCGGAAGCCCGCCTACGCGAAGCGCCATCTCGTGCCTTTCGGCGAATACGTGCCGCTCGCCGACTTCCTGCCCCTGCGCAAGGTCGTGCCGATCGAGACCGACTGCGTGGCCGGCACCGGCCCTTCCCTCCTGCCCCTGAGCACGCGGGCCGGCCGCACCTTCATGGCCGGCGCCCTGGTGTGCTACGAGGACGTCTTTCCGGAGCTCGCCCGCGAGCACGCGCTCGCCGGGGCCGACGTGATCGTCGTCGTGACCAACGACGCCTGGTATGGCCGCGAGGCCGGCGCCTACCAGCATGCGGCCCACTCCGTCCTCCTCGCCGCGGCCACGGGCCTGCCCGTCGTCCGCTGCGGCAACGCCGGCTGGAGCGGCACGGTCGACCCGCTCGGCCGGGCCTTCCCCGTCCTGGAGCAAGGCAGCGTGTACTTCCGGGGCGCCCGCCTGGCCACGCCGGTGCGGATGCCCCGCGACCGCCAGCCGGACACCTTCTGGGTGCGGCAGGGCGACTGGGCCGTCGGCCTGGGCGGCCTCTGCTTCGCCCTGGCCTACCTCTGGCGGCGCCGCCGGCCCGCCTGAGCCAGAAATCCGCAGGTCCTTGTCGACCTCCCGCGGTTTCCGTCCAATTTAAGGTGACCCCGGCGCTCCCTGCGCCGCTACGCCCACCGATGAAGCCCTTGCGCCTCCTGTTCGCCAGCCTCGGCCTCTGCGTCGCCTGTTCGCTCGCGGCGCAGGACCTCAAGAAGCCGAAGGAAGAGTTCCCGGAGAGCGGCGTGGCCACCTATCGCCTGCGCATCAAGGCCATCCCGACGCTCATGGTGCAGATCAACGGCGTCAACGTGCTGCTCGGCGTCGACACCGGCTGCCAGGGCACGGCCGTGCTCACGCCGCGCGCGGCGCAGCGTTGCGGCGTCAACGAAGCCTTCACCGTGCCGTCGATGGGCAACTCCGGCCGCAAGGAGTCGACCTACGGCCTCGTCGAATCGCTCCGCGCGGGCGAAGTCACCTGGCGCGACTTCCACGTGGCCATCATGCCGCTCGACGGCATGGACCTCGACGGCCTGCTGGGCGCCGACCTGCTCTTCGGACGGCCCTTCTACATGGACCTCCGCAACAAGGTCATGATCCTCGGCAAGATCCCGGACACCTCCGCCGCGCATGAGGTGCCCATCTACAGCCGCGGCGGGCACTGCGGCGTCAACATCGAGGTCGAAGGCGTCAAGGTGCCGATGATCGTCGATTCCGGCGCCTCGAAGTCCTACATGAGCTCGCTGAAGTTCCGCGGCGAGACCGAGTTCCGCGGCTTCCTGCCCGTGGCCACCGTGCGCGGGACGTCCCTCACGCGCGTGCAGGTCTGCAAGATCAAGTCGCTCCGCATCGGCGGCGCCCCGCTGACGGGCGTCGAGTTCATCCGCGACGAGGAGCACAACCTGCTCGGCGACGACTTCCTGCGCGCCCACCCCATCGCGGTGGACATGGCCTCGCGACGCCTGTGGCTCTTCGAGCCGCAGGTCGCCGACAAGCCGGCGGCCGCGCCGGGCAAGTAAGGCCGTGGTTCAGCGCCGGCGACCGGACTTGCCGGAAGCCTTGCCGCCGCCTTCGGATTCGCCGCCTTCGGACTCGCCCGAGCCTTCCTCGGAGGATTCCTCTTCGTCGTCCCAGCGCAGGCTCTTCTCCATGTCCTTGTCGACTTCCTCGACGTCGGGGAGGTCGGCGATGTCTTCCGCCGCCGCCTGAGGGCGGGCCGGCTTGTCATCGTCGTCGTCGTCGCCCGGGACTTCGTGGCCCTGCGGGACGAACTCGAGGATGTCGGTGATCTCTTCGAAGGGATGGATGTCGCGGCCTTCGATCATGGCCTGGTTGCGCAGTTCGCTGAGCTGTTCGTCCACGTCCTCGACGGTGAGCTTCTGCTCGAGCTTGATCGTGTCGTTGATGAGCTTCACGCGCAGGCGCATGATGTGCTCGAGGAGGTCGGCGTAGGCGCCCTTGTCGCCGTCCTTGATGTTCGGGAGGGCGAAGAGCGGCTCCTCCGAATCGAGGATGTGCTCGGCCACGCGGACGAGGCGGACCGTCTGGTCCTTCTCGATCTCCTGGGCCTGGAAGGGCACGAAGGCCGCCTCGAGGATCTCATTGGAGAGACCGTACTCGCGCAGGGGGTCCATCATGTCGAGGATCCAGGGGAACTGGTAGGGATCGAGGATGCCGAGGCCGTCCGGCTCGTAATGCTTCGGGTCGGAGTTCTCCTTCACCCACCAGTTGCCTTCCTTCTCCTTGAAGCGGATGGTGCACCAGAGGAGCTTTGAGGTAGTCACAGCCATGGCTGGGTGGTTTGCCCAAGTCTGGGCGGGAGTCAAGAGGGGTCGGCGGCGGCGCCAAATGGCGGGCTTCTCCGCTTTCCTTCCGGCCTTTCCTCCCTTAACTCCGGGACATGTCTTTCCTGTACGACAAGGTGATCGCCAAGGCCCTCTACAAGCTCGACCCCGAGACTGCCCACCAGGTCGGCCTGCGCGGCATGGGCCTCCTCGGCGCCATCGCCCCCCTCCGCGCCCTGATGGAGCGCTCGCTGACCCCCAAGGGCGGTCGCCCGATCGAAGCCTTCGGCCTGAAGTTCCCCAACCACATCGGCCTCGCCGCCGGATTCGACAAGGACGGCCTCGGCTGGCGCGGCGCGGCCGCCCTCGGCTTCGGCCACGTCGAAGTCGGCACCGTCACGCCTAAGGCCCAGCCCGGCAACGAGAAGCCCCGCGTGTTCCGTTATCCGGAGCTCAACGCCGTGGTGAACGCCTACGGTTTCCCGAACAACGGCGCCCAGGCCCTGTACGAGCGCCTGAGCAAGCAGCCCGGCCGCGGAAAGCGCGTCAGCCCGCTCGGCATCAACATCGGCAAGAACAAGGCCACCGCCAACGAACAGGCGCACGAGGATTACCTCAGCTGCTTCAAGCTCCTCGCCCCGCTCGCCGACTACGTCGTCGTCAACATCAGCAGCCCGAACACCACCGGCCTGCGCGCCCTCCAGGACCGCGCCCCGCTCGTGACGCTGCTCTCCACGCTCGCGCAGGAGAACCGCTCCGTCGCCGGCGGCCCGGTGCCCCTGCTCCTCAAGATCGCCCCGGACCTCAATCCGAACCAGCTGGCTGACATCGTCGGCGTCGTCGGCGAATGCGGTTTCGCCGGCATCATCGCGACGAACACCACCGTCACCCGCCCCGCGGGCACCGAGCAGTGTTCGCCCGGCCGCGGCGGCCTCAGCGGCGCCCCGCTCCTCGAGCGCTCCCTGCAGGTCGTGCGCTTCCTCGCGAAGGAAGCCGACGGACGCATCCCGATCGTCGGCTGCGGCGGGATCCTGACCGCCAAGGACGCCGGTCGCCTCATGGACGAAGGCGCGTGCCTCGTGCAGGTCTACTCGGGCCTCGTCTTCCGCGGTCCGGAACTCGCCCGCGAAGTCGCCGAAGGCCTCGCCTGGCGCCAGCGCGCCTGGGCCTGATCACTTCGTCGGTACGACGGGGATGTGCACTTCCGACTGCTTGAGGAAGAAGGGCACGAACGGGCTGTTCCAGTAGACCGCGTAAGGTTCGCCGGCGGCTTTCACGTCCGTGCGCTTCGCGAGCCAGGCCTTCAGTTCGGTCAGGGCTTCCTCGTAGTTCTCCCGGCTGTACGAACCGCGGATGCCGATGGCGGCCACGCGACGCTCGGGCACCGACGACAGTTTCACCGACGGCGTCTCCGCGAGGTCGGCGCGCTTCGCCGAGGCGTCGTCCATGTAGAACACCATCGTGCCGGGCCGGATGCCCGCCTCGACCGGCGCGGTCATCGGGATCTTGTTCGAGTCGATGTAACGGAAGAGGCGCATGAACAGGCCGTTGTCCGAAGCGAAATAATCCTTCGACGACTCCGTGCGCATCCAGCGGGCCGCCGGCAAGGTCTTGAGCTCGAGGTCGCCCGGAGCGGTGCGCGGGTAG
>Ga0194123_10005199_pt1 | contig 14124 bp, 11 predicted proteins | sample TA2MahsurfametaG_5_FD_155479 | JGI IMG/M metagenome (GOLD analysis project Ga0194123, IMG submission 155479) | Freshwater microbial communities from Lake Tanganyika, Tanzania - TA2015023 Mahale A surface | ecosystem: Environmental > Aquatic > Freshwater > Lake | place: Tanzania: Lake Tanganyika... | reverse complement strand
AGCGCGACCAGATCCTCACGGCCGCTGGTGCCTTGGATACGCAGCAGCACGAGCCACCAGAACAGGGCGGTCACAAGCAACGGATCCAAAAGCCGTTGCAAGCGATTGAGATCATCGCCATAGGCCCGCAACAGACGTGAAATCGGCAAAACGAAACCCATGCGCGTCATCAGAATCCAGCTGTCAAGCGGAAACACCACCGCCAAGCCAAGCTACGCAACCAACCAAGCCAGGTCGACATGAGGGTGCTGCTCTATGGCCTCAACTACGCCCCAGAGCCTGTCGGCATTGGCAAGTACAGCGGTGAGCTCGGTGGCTGGCTAGCAAAGCGCGGCCATCAAATACGGGTGATCACGGCACCCCCGTATTTCCCCCAGTGGCATGCCAAAGGGAACCGCTACCGGCAGGAGCGCCTGGAAGGGGCGATGGTGTGGCGCTGCCCCCTCTGGGTGCCTCGCCGTCCAAACGGAGTCACAAGACTGCTTCATCTCGCCAGCTTTGCAGTGAGCAGCCTTCCGGTAGTGCTGTGGCAGTGGCGGTGGAAGCCAGACTTGATCATCTGCGTCGCACCAACCCTGTTCTGTGCACCGGGAGCGCTGCTGCTGAAACGGATGTGCGGTCCAAAGACGCTGGCATGGCTTCACATCCAGGATTTTGAATTGGATGCTGCCTTTGAGCTAGGTCTGCTCAAAGGGAGATGGATGAGGGTTACAACTGAACGGATTGAACAGCGATTGCTTAAAAATTTCCAGAGGGTCAGCAGCATTAGCGAAGCGATGCGAGGGCGGGTTATCAGCAAAGGGGTGAGAAAGGAGCGCACTGAGCTGCTACCTAATTGGGTAGATCTGAGCTTGATCTACCCACAAGCAAAAGAAGAACGATTGAGCAACCCTTATCGCAAAGAACTGGGAATCAAATGCGAACAGCTGGTACTGCTTTACTCGGGGTCAATGAACAAAAAGCAAGGACTAGAAATAGTAGTACAGGCGGTGGAAGCTCTCGGACATCGGGAAGACTTAGTATGGGTCTTTGGAGGGGATGGTCCTGGAAAAGCTGCGCTAATAAACGGCACGAAGCATTTGGCACAGGTCCTCCACATGGGCCTGCAGCCAGTTGAACGCCTAAACGATTGGCTCAATTTAGCAGACATTCATATACTGCCTCAAAAGGCGGCAGCGGCTGACTTAGTGCTGCCGTCGAAAGTTCTAGGCATACTCGCTAGCGGAAGAGCCATGGTGGCAGCGAGTCCAGAACACACGACACTGGGCGAGCTAGCAGAACAGACAGGGCGTAGGGTCAATCCAGGGGAAGCGATAGCTATAGAAAAGGCGATTATCGAGTTGGCCGAAAACGAACAAGAGCGTAAGATGCTGGGAGAAAGAGCGCGAAAAATTGCGGTAGGCTACTACTGCGTAAATTCAGTACTTACGGAATTTGAGCGAATAGCACAATCAGCGCTGGAGGAAGGAAGGGGCTGTACATCGGAGACGAGGAGGGACTGCCTCAGCTCTTGAATCTTTAAAAGTATAAAATATTCATAGATACTCTGTAGCAAAGCATACGTAAAGCCGGGCCGAAGATCGAGAAAACCTCTTTTAAGAAAATAAAGCCATATAAACTTAATGAGGGGTCGACCTGGAAGCCTATTGAAGAACTGCTTTTGGTAGTACCGTCGCCGAGAGAAAGAATCCGAGAGAAAAGCACAATATATTGTTGAATGGAGAGAATGATTAAAAGTTGATATCTGCTGCTTTGCTTCCAAGGTGCTATATGTGTTATGACGTGCTATCCAATGGGTCATACCCTTAGAAAAGGGAAAATGATCAATGAAGCCATGCAAGGAGCGTACAGGACCATTGACTACAACTACAGGATTAACTAGACGCTCATAATGAACAAACTCTGGACGAAAAAGACGTACATACCAAGGCGTGACTTGCACGTGCTTTAGATAGCGGCCCTGGAAGAAATCGCGGCGACGCAGCTGATAAGCAACTGGTGCACTTGACAAATGCTTAGAGTGAGTAATATCTGAGTCAGAGAGGATATCAGAAATTTCAACTACAGCCTCAGGAGAAAGACGCTCATCGGCATCAAGAACTAAAAGCCAAGGGTGAGCGAAAGATATCTCACGCAAAGCCCACGTACGATGAAATCCTTCATCTCCCCCAAAAGCAATCGACAGATCCTGTCCTGGACGCCGTACTAGGCGAGCACCAGCATCGATAGCTATAGACTCGGTTAAATCAGAACTGTAAGAATCGTATACAACCAAGTCGTCGCACCAGTCAAGGGCCGCTATGCATTCAGGGAGATCTTGCTCCTCGTTGCGTGTCGATATAAGAACGGAAAGCATGATCACATTGAACGAATAGAGCGAGCGGGGTTACCAGCTACAGTTTCATGAGGAAGTACAGAGCGAGTAACAACACTGCAAGCACCAACAATTGCTCCTTCACCAATATTAACTCCGGGCAGGATAAAGGCGCGAGCCGCTATAAAAGCATTACGCCCTACAACGATAGGTTGCTTGGTAAGTCGCAAAGCTGTGTCATTAAAGTCATGGCTGGCAGTGCAAAGATAAGCCTCTTGGGCCACAGTAGAGCCAGAACACAGATAAATGGGTGCTATACAGTATGCATGTGCTCTATCTCCGAGACAAGCATCAAGCTCCATAGTCAAATTCCAAGGGTGATCAATACGGGCTCGTTGATGGACAAAGGCTGTGGCATGAATACTTGCACCAAAGAGACGAAGGATATTGATACGAAAACGGTTGAAAGGTTTAGGGGTCCATCTACAGAAGAGCGTCCATATGGAAGACCAGAGGAGGAGGCGACACCGATATGCAAAAGTCCAAGGACTACTTGTACGAGAAGGAAAAGAATGCCTCACTGGGGGATGGATAAAGAGATAGCTAATTGTGCAATAGTGATTCAAAGAGGCGAATCATGTGATCGGCAATAAGTCCTGGGTGATGTGAAAATCGTACAGAATGTGCATGAATGGATAACATTTTTAGGTAGGAAGGACTTTGCGCAAGTGAAAGAAGCGAATGAGCGAGTTCTGCTACTGGGGTTTCGGAACGATGGTTAAAAACTAACCCATTGTATCCGGATATTAAAAAATCGGAGAAACAACGCAAAGAACTGACTACTGGAACTGCACCATAGGCCATTGCCTCAAGTGGGGCTACGCCGAAAGCTTCACCTTGCTCAGCCAAGGATGGGTAAACGAAGATCGATGCATTGCGATACTCATTGTGTAGAAGTGAGTCATCGTAGATAGGACCAACCCACTGGATATGCGGAGTCGAAGGAGGAGCAATAGCTAAAAGCTGGCGCTGATATTGGATACCACCACCACCTTGAGCGATGTCAATAGGTCCAACGATTCTAAGGATCCATCCGGTAAGACCAGATTTAGATGCAGAGAGAAAAGCACGAAGCAGTAGATCTATTCCTTTCTCAGGATGTATGCGACCGCTGTAGAGAATGACGTGATGTTTTGTAGGAAAGGATTCAGAAGGATCTGGAGTAAAAGGAAGAGGATTTGGTATGATAACTGAATTATGACGCAAGGCAGAACATTGGTGAACAGCTTCGTCATAAACAGCAGTCGAACAGCAACGTAAAGCAGCTACGTGGCGATACAAAAAAAGCTGCCCCTTAGGCATCCGTTCAACATCGACGACTACTTTACCTGAGACAGGCAGAGACTTTCTCTGTAAAAGAGGCATAGAGAAAGTATTAGTGACAAGAACATCAGCTGCTGGCAATAAGCGCAATGCGCGCATTGAATACAGTAAGTCGAATACCTTGAGGGCTAAGGCATTTTTGGGTGTGTCAAAACCAGGGATGCGTATATGTTTTACGAGGTCAATGGTTTCAGTCTGCGGAAGGCCTGTGTAATTTCGTGATATCTGCACAACATTATGACCTAATCGTGCAAATTCCTTGCCAAGCTGAAACCAAAGCTTTTCTACTGCTCCGCCCAAAAGTGGAGGAACTGGAAGAAAAGGTCCTTGTAATATTGTGATGTGCATATCAAACTTTATATAGATTAAGTGGAGCCGGGTTTGAGGAATCCGATGTGGATGCGTTGAGGAGCTGAGCAAGCCTCATGCTTACGTGACACCAATCAAACTCAGCTTTAAAAAGTTCTGATGCTCGCCTAGACATCGACGTTCGTTGAGAGGGTCCAAGGGCTGACCAAGATTCCAATGCTTTGATTGTTCCTTGCAAAGTGTCAGGATAAACAAGTCCAGCGCAAGAGGAAGCAATGCGGTCTGAAATATTCACTGAAGTAGAAATCGCAACGGGAATACCAACAGACAAAGCTTCAGCCACCGAAACACCGAAGTTTTCTTGGTGAGAGGGAAGACAAAACAGACTAGCAGTTGAAAAGGCGGCACTCTTCATACTACCGCGGAGGTGGCCAGTCCATGTTATTTGATCATGTACAGAGAGTGAATGTATCTGAGTCTGAAGTTGATAACGATAACTTTCTGAACAAGGACCTGCTAAGACCAAATGCTTGTGTTTATCACGTGAGGCGACATGTGCGAATGCAGAGATGAGGAGATTAACTCCCTTCTTGGGGTGGATTCGACCTAGAAAAAGGAAGATCTCCTTGTCGATCAATTCCGGGAAAAGGTTGAAATAAGCCTGGCACTCAGTAGATGAGGGAGGGGGGAAAGAGGACGCTCCATAGCCTACAACAATTTCTCGTGCATTCAAGGAAGGAAAGGATTGTCGTGCTAAATCTCGCTCAACTGTGGTGGTAAAAAGCACACCATGTGAATGATGAAGTACATGATATTCAGCCAAGATCCAGTATAGAGTCTTCTTTAAATGCTTGAGAGGATATGAGCGCTTAAACCATGGATCGAGCATACCATGTGTATAAACAAAATAAGGAATGTGAAGAGAAGAGAGCGCACGATATGTTGCAAGTGAATGGTATTGCCAAATTCCTTCGATAATAACTACATCATATGACCGTGCAAGTTGACGAATCCGATTTGGCAAATTTGCGGCAAATCCGTATCCAGAGTGAACTGGCCCAAGTGCATGAATGGGATAGGGTAAGTCGTGAAGCCACGATGAAGAGGGATCATCAAGTGTTGCAACAGAAGTATCGATACCAAATTTATTGAGATGAGGAGTAATTTGGTGCAATCCCTCGACAGGACCTCCACCAGCGGGGTTTAAAGACCTAATGACACGGAGAAGTCGCAAAACCGGCAGTGAAACAACAGTAATCTAATATAGACTGGCATTAAAGATTCTGAAGAGTTATTCGGGGAATGGACTAAGATAGGCAATAATAAAGAATGAGTTTGAGTAGTCAATGAGTGCTTGTTAATATAGGAGCGTTTGACAAGCAGAGGAACCGAAAAGCTTAAGATTGCAATATATGGGGAATGAGAGAACGTAAGAATTACAAAGACTGGAGATCGGGAAAGGCTGGGCTAAGCGAAATTGGTAAGATAGAGTCTTTTATGCCAAAATACATTGTACTAAATCATTGAAGAACTGTAGAAAAAGAGTCACAGATACGTGAAAGTGTATAGTGACTAAGTATAGTGGTTCTGAGAGTGGAGAGTGCTTGCATATTGTTGGTCCATATTTCTCTGGATCTGAGTAGTCGATCTAAAAGCATCTCTTTGCCTTGAAACAAGCAGTCTGAAGGCAAATGGAAATCAGATAGATCAACGGCTGAGCTGAAAATCGGCAAAGATCCTGAGGCAAGCTGCTCTATTGACTTAAATGGGAAAACAAAATTGTTTGCAAGAATTGGAAGGTGTGGATTAACGACTATGTCAGAACAAGAATATAGTTGATACAGTTCGCGGGAGGAGATACAGCCATGGTAGCTGAAATTAGACGTAGAAGGGAAAGAATAGGGTGACGTAGCATTCTGAGCACCTACAATATGTAGGTGAAATTGAGCTGGCAGTTGATTAAAGGCCCAAAGCAAGTCATCAACACCCTTTTCAGCTGTCAAGGCTCCAGCATATAATATGTGGATCTTATCGTTGGTAAAAGGAACACAAGTTCGGTCAGTTGAATATTTAATGAATAAAGGTTCAAGTGACGGAGGAAAATCAACAAGCTTTGAAGGAGGGACATTGAAGTCTCGTCTAAGATACCTAGATATTGAAGGGCTTACAGCTGTAGCATAGGCAGCCAACATAAGGAGGATTTTTGTTGTAGCTAGATCAAGTAAACCACGCAATCCAGAATTTGCAGTACGTGCGAAAGGGAGATCTTCGATCTGTACAATTAAGCGAGCATATGGATAACGTCTCAGAAGCCTAATTGCGAGGACAAGCTCAGAATATCGTGAATTATATATCCAGATAATTAAAGATGTATCGGCCGGTACATTTGATGCAATAGGTGAAAAAAAGAGCGCAAAGATTCGTCGTAAGAAACGCGCGTTGGGAGGAATAAAGTCGGTTTGAGATTGAGCAAATTGGTTGGAAGAAGGTGCAGAAGAAAGAAGCGAATATGAAACTGATAGCGCGTTAAATACGGAAAGTGCTTGGCTGACCTTTTTTGATCTGCCGGGAGAAAACCATGAACTTTGTGGATCCGTAGAAAGTGGTGCTATGTAGATGACGTGGAACTTAGACATTTGATAAAATGCAGTATGGCAATTGAGAAATGTAATTATGCCATGTAAAATTTATTCGGTCCTGTTTGAGGCAGGATTTATAATAAGGAAGTAGCGTAGAGTCGGTGAGTAGGGAGTATATAGCGCTTGCAAGCATTGAAGAAGAATTCGGACTGAGAAGAATTCCATGCCTCTTATTCCTAAAGACGCATGCCCCACATTCGGTACTTATAAGTGAGGGAACGCAGTGCCATAAGGCCTCTAGAGCAGCTAATCCCGATCCCTCCAAACGTGAAGGCATGATAAAGAAATCGGAGTTATTAAGAAGTAGAAAGTACTTATGCGGGTCAAGTTGACCCATAGAAATGAATGAAGACGATCTTGTTGACAACTGTAGATTTAGTTGAGAAATTCGGGCGATGCTATCGGCATCAGAAACATGACCTGCAATGACAAAACATACATTAGGTGTAATTTTACGGAAAAGGAAAAGTTCATCGATAGCATCTAAGAAGATGTCAAGGCCCTTCCGGATATTATTGGCTCTAACAGTGACTAAGTATTGATGATCGGGGGAATTTATAGAATTGCGGGGTTGTGGACTAGATGACTCAATAATAGATGGAAAATTCATATAAGACATTTTGTCACCTCCATAGTTAACTGCATAGGACGGTTTTGTTGTAATATAAGGTTGATTTAACATATCATTTGTGGGGCAAATAATTATATCAGCCATCTGGAAAGCTCGTAAAGATGAGAGGTAATTATCCTGGCAAGGGTCTGTATTGATAATTTGCTCTACAATAGTTGTAGAACTGGTTGAAACCGTTGAAAGGAATTGATTCATATAGTCTTGATAAGTATATATGTAATGGTAAGTTTTAGTTTTACAAAGCATAACGGATAAAATATTCAGGGAGTTGACATATAGTTTGTCAGAAATTATACGTGCTTTATACAACAGAAATATTAGAAGAGAGATAGGATGTACTATGAGGGAACTTTTAGTGAGTAGTTTTAAGTTTAGCCCAACAGTGTGATAGCGACGACATACAAGAGCAATAAGCAGTGGAGGGCATAAGATCTCTACTGAGCCGATGCGTGAAAGTGCAAGGGCCGTGAAGTATGAGTGGTGGATATGCGGATTGACAAATAAGAACGTTAGGGGACAATTATTGGAATTGTGTAGATCATACTGATTAATGCTGTTCATAAGGGGGCGCATGATTGTGATTGTGGGTATAAGTTGGGTGCTTGGAAGGAGTAAAAAAAATAATATTAAAAGCATTTATAGCATAGGCTAGCATTAGAGTGACTGGGTGTTTTAGATACGTATTAACTGAGATAAGAAAAAGCCAAAGATTATGATAGAAGAAAGCAAAAGATACTTTGTATTGATACAGGATATGGTATACAGAGAAAAGTCATCAATGGTAAAGATAAATTACCATCAAGCTGAATTACGGATCGAAAAAAAGGTGCAATACATATTGATTCCATAAATATTCACAAGACTCACAATAATGGTTGAGAATGGGGCAGGAAATTAGCAAGATGGTGCTGCTGAAAGCAAAAAATTAGTCTGCTAGAATGACCGGCGCCAACACGGATGATCTTAACTGTCATACACTTAATTTGGTAAGCGTTGGCTACCTACACAGAGGTATGTAGGATATTATGTTCATGTAAGCATTGTGAAGATAGCCCAGCACTGAAAGATATGAGTCAAACTAAGCAGGGTCAGAAGATTGAAATGTTAGAATTTGCCGCGAGTAGCAATAGTTTACAGGCAAAGCTTATGGCTCTGGATAGAACAAAATAATCCTTAAGGAGGTGCTGTGATACTTTTGGCAATCTCTTAATATGTGAACATAAGCTTAAAAGTCAGGTAGAGAGCAATTGTGAAATAAACCATCATCTGAGGCTGATGCATGCAATAAAGTGTAGTATAGAAAAAATGAGATGAGCAACTGATGCTAAACACCTTAAAGAAAGAACTACGGTATATATTGCAATTTGTATTGAGCTACAAGAATTATCGAAGTAAGGCTCTTCCAATTTTTGTTGAGACACGAAAGACAGGCTTAAAAATACATCTTGGTGCTGGAAATATTAATCTACAAGGCTGGATAAACGTAGATGCTCTTCAAGCAGATCACATACAAAGTACAGATCCCAATTTCAGATTATCAGAATTCAACAGTAATGCTGTCTCAGAGGTATATCTGTCACATACCCTTGAGCATTTTGCCAACGATGAAGCTTGCTCATTAATTGAGTCGATTTATGAAAAACTTCAGGTTGGTGGAATTATTAGAGTTTCTGTACCTGATTTTGACGTGTTGGTGAATCTCTATCTAAGTAAAGATAGGGATATTAGAAGTATAAAAGACGCTTTAGTCGGAGGGCAAAGAGATTCATACGACTTTCATAAAAGTTTTTATAATATGAAGGAGTTGACTAGAGTATTAAAAAATGCGGGCTTTAGTGACGTATGCAAGTGGGACCCGCTTGACACTTTTGGTATTGACGTAGGCGATTGGTCAGCAAAAAAAGTTTATGTAAATTCCCAACTTATCTATATCAGCTTGAATCTCCAGGGCACAAAGAATAATGCATAATGGTAACAGTACTCGCTGGGCATTTGTTGCATCTACGCTCCCTGCTCTGTTTCTTCAGGAAAAGGCCTCACTCGATATAGTTCGAGTAGTAACAAAGTCGCCAGATTTAAAGTACATATATGATAAAGTATCCAACACCTTGAATATTCAGGCTGTAAAGACCGCGTCAAACACTCCATATGGTGTTTTAAAACTTGGTTATTATTTGTTAGTGGCAAAAGTTACGGGTGTCACTATTGTTTTTTTTCATGAGTGTTGCTGGCCTATCTTTGATATTTTACTCTCTATTATCAAGCCTGTCGCTGAATATCATCCGCAGGTGTTGCTAACACAGTTTAAAGAGATAAGTTTTTCGGAGTATCTTGAAAGTGAATCATTTCTCAAGTTTATGGTTTTTAAATTACTGAGATATGAAAATAGATTTCGATTTTTCGTCGCAGATAACGATGAAGGAATGACATTTAAATGTCTATCTTACCGCTCCTACAATAAAAGAGTGACGATTTATCGGCCATATCGTCAATCACACCAATATCAGAATACTCGACTAAGTCACAATATTAATATTCGCCATAGAACAATTTTATTCTTGGTAAGTAAAGACGCATGCAGTTCAGAAATACTAATTTCTACCTTTATCCGTGCAATTAACTATTGCACGGATAAAGGTCATAGAGTATTAATTAAAGATCACCCTTCTACGTCTTCAAGACTAAATCTCGAGGTATCTAATGTAGTTAATATAGATCCAGATATTCCAGCAGAACTCGTTTGTTCTGACTTTGATTTGGTGATAGGTCTTGCGACGACAGCATTAGCATACTTTGGAAGAAGGAGTATATCGCTTATAAATTTGCTCGAGCTACCCCATAATGTCAGGGAGAGGAGAATAGCTAATATCAAGTCTTTAGATAAATGTGAATCAATATCTTTCCCTAACTCATGGGAAGAGCTCCAGAAGCTCATCTCATAGTTTATACATACACAGATATATTATCATATGCATTGACAGATTAGCTTTGCAATGACCAGAGCCTAAAATACTCTCCTTTGGACCTCAAAAGGGTTTCATGGGTTCCAACCTCTATTGCAGAGCCTTTGTTAATAACGCATATTTTATCACAGGTAGTAACGGTGGTGAGTCTATGAGCAACAACAATAATTGTGCAATTCCCGTGCAGATTTTCAAGGGCAGTTTGAACTAAACGCTCCGTATTAATATCTAAAGCACTTGTAGCTTCATCTAAGATTAAAACTTCTGGATTTGAGAAAAGGGCTCTTGCAAGCGCAATTCTTTGTCTTTGACCTCCGCTCAGCTGATAACCACGTTCGCCTACAACTGTCATGTAGCCGTTGGGTAGCTTCTTAATAAACTTATGGGCTTGAGCCTTGTATGCGGCTTCAATTACATCATTCATAGATGCAGCTTGTGAAATATATGCAATGTTTTGAGCGATGGTCCGATTGAGTAATATAGAGTCTTGAGATACAACACCCAGCTTCCTTTGCCATGCCACCAAATTAAGGGATTGTAAGTCATGATTATCAACAAGAATCGTACCGGAAGTAGGCGAGTATAAGCCTGTAAGCAAATCAACTATTGTACTCTTGCCAGAACCACTAGATCCAATAAAAGCTACTGACTGACCTTTGAGTATTTGTAGGTTAAAATCGTTTATAATCATATTTTTATTTCCGTGATATCGAAACTTAACTCGGCTAAACGCTATAGTTTCTTTAAAAGTGAAATTAGTTATCCCACCTTCTCTTATATACTCTTTATCATGAGCATCTAATAAAGAGTTAAGGCGATTTAATTTTCCAGAATTATCAGCCAATTCATCCACAATACCGCCTATACCACTCAGATGTGCACTGAGGCGCTGAAGAGCCAACATAAAAGTTACCAAACCAGCTAAAATAGACTGGTTATTACCTATAAATACTACTGTGAAAAAAGCAAGGATAGTGATTGTTAATATCGGCAGTAATGTCGATATTGGGTTCAATAATGACATTCTTCGTGTGCGAGACCTGAGAACAGATTCTATGCTTTCTAAGCTTAGTGAAAGTGCTTTTCTTGAATCACTAAGAGTACCCATTGAATGTAATAAACGTAAAGATTGTAAATTTTCTGCGATTGATGATGTCAGTTCAAGCTGCAGGTTAGAAAGCTTTGTGGAATACGCTGTTATTTTTGGTACTAATCTTTTCTGTACAAATGACAGCGCTATTGCCAGAAATGCAGCGCAAATCAAGAGGCTTGCTGATAGCTTAGTCAAGACTACAATATATGTTATGCACATTATTATTCCTGTAAAAAGTTGACTAGAATATTCAACCTGTGTTCGAATAGCCTCTGGACCGTTAGCGCAGTTATCAATTAAATCCCCGATTTTATAGTTACTGGCGCATGCAAAGCTCAAGTTAGTTATTTGGTTATATATTTTTTGTAGTACAGTTACTTTTGTACTAGCTGCAAAATATCCTATAGCTACATCTGAGATATACCTTGATGCGCTTTGTATTAATTGTAAGCAAAGAGCTATTATCAGAAAAGTTATAAACAAATGAGTCGAGGCTGATATCGATGGTACTTTGAAAAGGTGATTTAATAGTCTTAGCGGTGTCGGGTATACTGTAGATGGCTTCGCTGTAAGTATTTCAATCGAATAATAAACCATTGCCAATGTTAGCCCTTCAGTGAGAGCCTGTATTAAAGTAAATATGAGATTTGATGTAAGCACCTTCCATTGTCTTAAAGCCACACTCCTCAAAAGCTTTGGAACCTCTGACTGACCGATTAACGGTTCTAACAAGATTCGGCTTAATTGAAATTGCTGCTTCATGATGTACTAATGCTAATCTTTATTGTTTATATATAAATTTAATCTATATGTTTTGTGTTGTTGCTCCAACTTTCCATACATTCAGGCCAGAAACCTTTGCATTTTGTATATCAGATATATTTCTAGTATCAAAGAGCCAGGCTGGCTTGCGCATTAAGGGGGCTAGTTGCTGCCAATTGAGATCTGCAAATTCAGTCCATTCGGTCAGTATGATAGCGGCATCTGCATTTGTGAGTGCGTGGGCAGGTGTTGATGCATAACACCAATGACCCTTCGTATTTGGGCAATTGTCTACAGAGGATTCAGATCCAATCTCTAACTTAATCTGTGACGGGTCAACTTTTGGATCATATATAGAGAGATGCGCGTCTTCTTCAAGCAAATCTTTGCAAATATTGATCGCCGGAGATTCTCGCGTATCATTTGTATTAGCTTTAAATGCAAAACCTAAGATAGCGATTCTTTTCCCATTGACAGTCCCAAAAAGGTTCTGTACTACCAAACGGGCAATTCGGCGCTGGTGCCAAGAATTAAGATTCACAACGCTCTGCCAGTAAGACGCAACTTCATTTAGGCCGTAATAGTTACAGAGGTAAACCAAATTGAGTATATCTTTCTGAAAACAGCTGCCACCAAAACCCGGTCCAGCTTTTAGAAAATTACCACCAATACGTCTATCGGAACCAATAGCATTAGAAACCTCCTGGACATCCGCACCAGTAGCCTCACACAATGAAGCTATCGAGTTGATCGAGCTAATCCTCTGAGCTAGAAAGGCATTGGCGGTCAGCTTTGAGAGCTCGGAGCTCCATAAGTTTGTACGCAATATGCGCTGATCAGGCACCCACTTGCCATAAATAGTCGCCAACGCGTCGATCGCCTCGGGATCGTCGCCACCGATGAGCACCCGATCGGGATGTTCGAGATCGAGAATTGCAGTGCCCTCAGCTAAAAATTCCGGATTGGAAAGTACTGAGAAGGTTTTAAGGCTATTGCCGCTAATCCCATTATCCTCCTGCGCCGCCAAAAGGATGGCCTTCACCGTTTCAGCAGTGCGCACTGGAAGAGTGCTCTTCTCCACCACAATCGTGTACCCCTGGGCGCAGGCTGATACCTGACGAGCAGAAGCCTCGATCCAGCGCAGGTCACTGGCTTGGCCCGCACCGACGCCTTTGGTTTTTGTTGGTGTATTAACCGAGAGGAACACCATGTCGGCCGCCGCAATGGCAGGCTCAACCGCCGAGGAGAAATGCAGATTACGGCCGCGGCATCGACCCACCACCGCATCCAGCCCCGGCTCATACACCGGCAACTTAGACAAATCCGGATCATTCCATGCATCAATGCGTGCCTGGTTGAGGTCCACAACCGTCACCTGGATCTCGGGGCAGCGATCAGCGATCACAGCCATGGTGGGTCCCCCCACGTAGCCAGCACCGATGCAGCAAATGGTGCGGATGTTCATCCGATCGCTTCCTGGAAGTAGTCAATTGTGGCATCGAGGCCCTGATCCAGCGCCACGGTGGGCTGCCAGCCCAGCTCCCGTTGCGCCAGCTCAATCACCGGTTGCCGCTGCAGGGGGTCGTCCTGGGGCAGAGGCTGGAACACCAGCTCGAGATCCGGATTGATCTTGGCGCGGACCAGCTCCGCCAGCTGGCGGATTGTGAATTCACCGGGGTTGCCGATGTTGATCGGGCCTCTATGAGCCCCATTCATCAGGCGGATCAACCCCTCCACCAGATCATCTACATAACAAAAACTGCGGGTTTGGCTGCCGTCGCCATACAAGGTGAGCGGCTCGCCGCGCAGGGCCTGCACGATGAAATTGCTAACCACCCTGCCGTCATCGGGCAGCATGCGCGGCCCGTAGGTATTGAAGATCCGCACCACCCGGATCTCCACGCCATGCATGCGCTGGTAGTCGAAACAGAGGGTTTCGGCGATCCGCTTGCCCTCGTCGTAGCAGCTGCGGATGCCGATGGTGTTCACACAACCGCGGTAGCTCTCCGGCTGGGGGTGCACCTCCGGGT
>Ga0194123_10005196_pt1 | contig 14131 bp, 15 predicted proteins | sample TA2MahsurfametaG_5_FD_155479 | JGI IMG/M metagenome (GOLD analysis project Ga0194123, IMG submission 155479) | Freshwater microbial communities from Lake Tanganyika, Tanzania - TA2015023 Mahale A surface | ecosystem: Environmental > Aquatic > Freshwater > Lake | place: Tanzania: Lake Tanganyika... | reverse complement strand
TCGTTGCCACACAACCACACCGGCACGTTCGATGTGCTGCCTGAGCCCCTCGTGGCTGATCAGGTGATCCAGCTGGAGGTCGATCCGCCAGGGCAGCAGAAGGTCATCGAGCCGCGCTCCCAGTTCCAGAAGCTCGCCCAGATTCAAAGCGGGTGCAAACAGGCACAGGTCCACATCGGAGCCGCTGTGTTGGCGCCCCAGGGCACGTGAGCCGTAGAGCACCACCCGCTGCACCTGGGGCAACGCGCTGACGGTTTGCAGCAGCTGCTCGCTGGCGGCATCCGGCAGGCCCTGGATGATCATCGCTGTGCAGCGCGCTGCTGCATCGCCCTCTCCAGGTATTGCAGGGCTGCTGCGTACTGCTCAACGATCAATCCCGCGATCTCCTGCGCCAGTGCTGGGTTGTAGGTGTGACTGGTGAGGTTGCGGCTGCGGATCATGGCCATCCAGGTGGCCTCGCTGCCCGGGCTCAGCAGCTCCCGCACCACGGCTTCGCGGACAGCGTCGCGCGAGCCGCTGATGCCACTGACCCCCTGATCTGCCAAAAAGTCTTTCAGCAACAGCCAGCTGAGTTCATGGGTGACTTCAAAGGCCTGGATCAGCCCCTGCTCTTCCAGCTCGCTGAGTGGACGCTGGCGGGCCGTGTCCACAGCGCGTTGCAGGGCTGCTAAGGCCCGGCCGTAGTTGTCGAGCCGCTGCAACCAGCGCACATCTGCTTCGGCCATGGCTTGCGGCTGGTCTTGGGGTCGCGTGGTCGCGAAGTCGCAAGCGAACCTTAATCAGATCAGCTCCAGCCAGCTGCGCAGGGCAAGGTCCAATCCGGCCATGACGGCCTCTGCTTGGCTGCAGCAAATCAAAAATTTTGCGCTCTGTTTATGCGGTTATTCGCATAAACACAATTATGCACGCTACCTCTGGTGTTTCGTAACCCCAAAAATGGGCGCTCAGCAAGAGAGTGTTCAGAAGACCCCTGCCCCGGCCCCCGGTTTGGCCCGCCAGCGCGCCAAGCCCAGCCGCCGCCCCGAGTAGCTTCCGTGCATGTGTGGCATCGCAGGCGCCATTGATCTCAGCGGGCGGCCGCTGCCGCCGGGCTTGCTGGCGTCGATGGCCGCCACCCTGGTGCACCGCGGGCCCGACGACCAGGGGCTGTTTGAGGCCCCCGGGGTGGGCCTGGCCAATCGCCGCCTGTCGATCATCGACATCGCCGGCGGCCACCAGCCGTTCGTCTCAGACGACGGCCAGATTGCTGTCGTCCAGAACGGCGAGATCTACAACCACCTCGAGCTGGCCGCCGAGCTGGCCGGCACCCCCTTTGCCTGCCGCAGCGGCAGCGATACCGAGGTGCTCTTGCGGCTCTACGAGCAGGCCGCCAGCGGCGGTGGCGATCCGCTGGCCTTTGCCAGCCGGCTCAACGGCATGTTTGCTGTGGCCATCCACGACGGCCGCCTGGGCATCACCTGGCTGCTGCGCGATCGCCTGGGGGTCAAGCCGTTGTATGTGGCTGAGCATCAGGGCCGGTTGCTGTTTGGTTCTGAGATCAAAGCCCTGCTGCAGGCCGGCATTCCGCGCCAGCTCGATCCAGAGGCGCTGGATCTGCTGCTCACGTTCAACTATGTGCCTCCGCCGCGCACCCTGTTTGATGGCATCACCCACCTGATGCCCGGGCACCTGGCGCGCATCGAGGCGGGGCGCATCAGCACCCACTGCTGGTGGAGCCTGGCTCAGGCGGCTCAGCCGGCTGGTGAGATCAGCATGGCCGAGTGGCAGGAGCGCTTCAATGCCACCCTCGATGACGCCGTGCGGTTGCGGCTGCGCAGCGACGCTCCCTTTGGCGCGTTCCTGTCTGGGGGCGTCGATTCGAGCACCGTGGTGGGGCTGATGGCCCGTCACCGCGCTGAGCCGGTGCGCACCTATGCGATCGGCTTCCACGAGCCCGCTTACGACGAAAGCCCCTTCGCCGCCGCCGCCGCCGCCCGCTTTGGCACCAACCACACCAGCGAGCGCGTCGCGGCCGACATGCTCGCCCTGTGGCCCCAGGCGGTGTGGCACTGCGACCAGCCCCACGGCGACATCTCGTTTTTGCCCACCTACCGGGTGGCCGAGCTGGCGGCCCGCAGCGTCAAGATGGTGCTCACCGGCGATGGCGGCGATGAGCTGTTTGCTGGTTACGACAAATACGTGAGCTTCTTCGGCGGCGAGGGGGGGCCTGATTCGCCCGTGCAGGCCCTCAGCGAGGCGGCCTTTCGCAGCCAATACGGCCAGGTGCTGTCGGTGTTTTCGCCCCAGCAGCGGGCAGCGTTGTACGGCAGCTCCGGGGTGCTGGCCGGGCTCGAGCCCCTGGCGCCCGAGCAGGCCCTGGCGCCGCTTTGGGACCGGCTGGGCCACCTCGATCGGCTCAACCAGGCCCTGGCGATCGATGCCCTCTGGCTGCTGCCCGGCAACAACCTGGTGAAGCCTGACCGCATGGGTATGGCGGTGTCGCTCGAGGCGCGCACGCCGTTTCTCGATGTGCGCATGGTTGAGCTGGCCTTGGCCATGCCCGGGGCCCTGAAGCTGCAGGGCGGCGAGAGCAAGTGGATCTTCAAGCGGGCGGTGGAGCCCCTGATCGGCCGCGAGCTGGCCTACCGCCGCAAACAGATGTTCACCGTGCCGGTGGGCGAATGGTTCAAGGGCCACCTGGCACCCCTGGTGCGTGAGTGGCTGCTGGGGGATCACACCCGTGAGCGCGGCCTGTTTGCCCCCCAGGCCGTGGCCGCCCTGGTGGATCAGCATGTGACTGGCGCCGCCAACCGCACCCGCGAGCTGCGGCTGCTGATCGCGATCGAGCTGTGGGCGAGGATCTTCCTCGACCCATCCGAATGGCCCCCCGCGGCACTGCCGGAGTGGGGGTGAGTGTGCCGATGTACAGGCCGATCAAGCGGGGTGGCGATCTGTTAGTGGCGGCGATAGCCCTGCTGCTGCTGATGCCGCTGCTGCTGCTTGTGGCCCTGCTCGTGCGCATGGACTCAAAGGGGCCAGTGCTCTTTCGTCAGCAGCGGATCGGGCGCGCCGGCCGGCCGTTTGCCATCTTGAAATTTCGCTCGATGGTGGTTGATGCAGAGCGACGCGGGGGTTATTCCACCCAGGCCGGCGACCCACGCATCACGCGTGTGGGCCAGTGGTTGCGGCGCAGCAGCCTCGATGAGCTGCCCCAGCTGTTCAACGTGCTGTTGGGTGACATGAGCCTGGTTGGGCCCAGGCCCGATGTGCCCGCCCAGCAGGCTCTCTACAGCCCGCGCGACTGGGAGCTGCGCTGCAGCGTGCGCCCTGGCATCACCGGGCTGGCCCAGGCCAGGCTGCGCTCGGCGGCCACGGCCAGTCAGCGGCTTGAGCTCGACCTGCGCTATGTGCGGCATCAGAGCCTGCGCCTGGATCTGGCGGTGTTGGCACAGACTGCAGGCCAGGTACTGTGGTCAGGCGGCAATTGAGCGCCGGGTCTGGGATGCGGGTAATCGCCAAGCTCGATGTCAAGCCGCCCTTTGTGGTGAAGCCCATTCACTTTGAGGGTTTGCGCAAAATCGGAGACCCTGCGCAGTTAGCACGTCGCTACTACGAGCAGGGAGCTGACGAGATTCTCTACATCGACATTGTTGCGTCTCTCTATCAGCGCAACGTGTTGTTTGATCAAGTGGAGGCTGTGTCAAGCCAGCTGTTCGTTCCTTTTGCCGTGGGTGGTGGCGTCCGCTGCATCGACGATATGGTGCGACTCTTCCATGGCGGTGCCGACAAGATCGCGATCAATACCCACGTGCTCCAGCACAATCCTGAGCTTCTTGATGAAGCTGCCCGTACCTTTGGCTGCCAGGCGGTGGTGGTGGCGATTGAGGCCAAACGCCACTCCCATGGCTGGGAGTGTTACTCCGATTGTGGTCGCGAACGCAGTGGTAAGGAGGTGATCGCTTGGGTTCAGGAGGCTGAGCGACGCGGCGCTGGAGAGGTGCTGGTGCAATCAGTCGATTGTGATGGCCGTCGACAGGGGTTTGACGTGGCTTTGCTGCAGGCGGTCAAGCGAGGCGTCGGGATCCCTGTGATCGCTGCCAGTGGTGCTGGCAGCATCGCTGATGTTGTGACAATGGCTGCTCAGGTGCGCCCCGATGCCGTAGCTGTGGCCAGCCTCCTGCACTATGGGTTGGCCAGCATTGCCGAACTCAAGGCGGCTCTTGTTGAGGCGGGGCTATGAGTGCGGCATCCGTTGCAGTGGTGGATGTGGGCCTGGTGGGCAACATCGCCAGCATTCGTCGGGCCCTGGAAGCGGCAGGTGCCCATGTTGACGTCATTGATCGCCCTGATCAACTTTTGCAGGCTGACAAATTGGTCTTGCCTGGGGTGGGAAGCTTCGCAGAGGCCATGGCCGAGATCAACACCCGTGGTTGGCTCGAGCCGTTGCGTCTGGCTGCTGTCAGTCGACCCACGCTTGGAATCTGTTTGGGTATGCAGTTGCTCTCGCGAATCGGTTTCGAATTCGGGGAGAGTGAAGGACTTGCTGTTCTTGATGGTGAAGTGCGGCGAATGGAGTGTAAAGCTCCGATTCCCCACATCGGATTTAAAGCTGTCACCACTGTCGGCAAGCCCGAGTTGTTTCGCGGCATCGCGGAGAGTGAAGAGTTTTATTTCATGCACTCTTATGAAGTGGTGAATTATACCGATGTGGCTGCACTCTGTGAGCATGGCAGTCATCGCTTTGTCTGCGCATTGCAACGTGATCAAGTGTTCGGTGTTCAGTTCCACCCTGAAAAAAGTCGCGACGCTGGCATCGCGTTGCTACGTAATTTTGTGGAGTTGTGACAATGACCCTTGGTAAATATGGGTTGCCGCTGGACGTGCAGTTCTGCAAGCGCTGCACGATGAGCAACCAGCGTCCTGCCTCAACTGTCGAATTTCGCAATGTCAAAGGCCAGCTCAAGCAGGCCATCGTTTTTGACAACGAAGGCGTGTGCGACGCTTGCCGTTTTGCTGAGCGCAAGGCCCAAATTGATTGGCAGCACCGGGAGCAGCAGTTGCGCGACTTGTGTGACCGCTTTCGGCGTCACGATGGTCGATATGACGTCGTAGTGCCCGGTAGTGGTGGCAAAGACAGTGTGATGGCGGCGCATCTGCTCAAATACACCTACGGAATGAACCCGATTCTGGTGACCTGGCCACCAGCAATCTATACAGACATTGGTCGCCGCAATTTCGAGCGTTGGTTGGATGCTGGATTTGCCAACTACACCTATCATCAGAACCGCAAGGTTCATCGTCTGCTAACTCAGCAGGCATTTTTGAATCTTTGCCATCCTTTTCAGCCTTTTATCTTGGGCCAGAAAAATTTGGCGCCGAAGATGTCAGCGCTTCTCGATATTCCCTTGGTTGTTTTTGGCGAAAACGAAGCTGAGTACGGAAATCCCATCAGTGATAATGAAAAGCCAACGCGTGATCCTCGTTATTACAGCGCAGAAGCGCGTATCGACGAGCTGTATCTCGGTGGCGTGAGTGCGCGAGAATTGATGGATCGTTATCAATTTACGTTGGCTGATCTGGAGGCTTATCTTCCGATTGATCCCAATCGCCTTGCCGAAACTGGCACGGAGGTCCATTATCTTGGATTTTATAAGCGCTGGCATCCTCAAGAAACGTATTATTTTTCAGTTGAGCAGAATAATTTTCTTCCCAATGACCAACGGACCGAGGGCAGTTACAGCAAGTATAGTTCGTTGGATGACAAGATTGATTGGCTTCATTACTATACGACTCATATCAAGTTTGGTCTTGGACGTGCTACGTATGATTCTGCTCAGGAGATTCGTAATGGCGATATCACCAGGGATGAAGGTATCGCTCTGATTAAGCGTTATGATGGAGAGTTTCCGGCGTTGTATTTGCAGGATTGCCTTGAATACATGCAGATCACTCGCGATCAGTTTGATGCGGTGATCGAAGAGCACCGAACTCCCCATCTCTGGGTCTCGGAGGAATCGGGCTGGCGGTTGCGTGCTCCGATCTGGACTCAAGAAACTGTTCAAGCCTGAGTTATGGAACTGTCTTCCCAGGAACGCAAGCGCTATTGGGACACCAAATACCTCGACTATTGGAGGGCGCGTGTGCATGAAGCTGGGTCTGGCGATAGCAGCATCATTGCTGGCGACAAAAAAACCGAAGATGATTCGGTCTACGAACGCATTTTTTCTGCTCATCCTTTTCATGCCGGGACCATTCTTGATGTTGGTTGCGCATGGGGGCGAATGTTCCCCCTTTATTTAAGCTCTGATCTGTTGGTCTCTGGAGTTGATATTTCAACGGTGATGGTTAATGAAGCGCGTCGCTTGTGGAGTAATGACTCAAATGTGATTGCTATTGATGAAGCCATTGCTGAGCAGCTTCCTTATCAAGCATCGACATTTGACAATCTTGTTTGTATCGCAACATTTGATGCGACTGATCAGCATCTGGCTCTTGCTGAATTTCTGAGAGTCCTCAGGCCTGGTGGTTTACTGGTGATTACGGGCAAAAATACAAATTATCATCTAGATGACTGTGCTGCTCTTGATGCAGAGCGCGGAGCTCGCTCAAAAGGACATCCGAATTTTTTTACAGATACTGAGCAGTTGCTTGCAGCATTGAGAGCGCGCGATCATCAACTGAAAGCCTCTTATTACTTCGCTCGTCGTGGTGATTTTGCAGATTTTTCTTATGCCAAAACTTTGCCGGATCGTTTTTATGAATATTGTCTTGTCATTCAAAAGTCAGATGTATGGGAATCTGCTGCTCAAGAGCCCTCGTTTCCGTCTTTTGCCAGCCCCTATTCCAACACCTTTTTGAGGCTAAATTCCGCGAATGGTTGAGCCTGATTTCAGTCACTATGGAAGACTTGATGGCATAAAGCCGGTCATGGTTTCTGGCGTCTATCGCTCAGCAACCACGTTTGTCGCAGCCCTTTTGGGGTCTCATCCAGGACTACGGGCTTCATCATCAGCCGTCAAATATCTGCGCTTCTGTATTGACCGATATGGCGATCTACGTGATCCAATCCATCGCAGGCAATTGGTCTCAGATTGCCAGCGTCGCCTGAAGACTCGCTGGGACCTTCATCTTGATGTCGAGCAGGTTCTAGATGGTATTGACGCTTACTTATTAAATTGTCGTCTTGATGCTTCGTCTTGTTGTGACGCCGTTGTTTACCACCATTTGATGTGCCATCTTCATGGCATTGATCCGAGTGCAAAAGATGTCTGTTGGGTTGATAAAACCGCTCTTCAATGGTCTTCCATACCTCTGTTTTTATCGATGTTTCCGCAGGGGCGTGTTGTGCATGTTATTCGGGATCCGCGTGATGTAACTTCTTCTTATAAGCAGATGACCTTTGAGCCGGGTAATACGTTTCTTGATGCCGCCTTCAATTGTCGTAGTTCCATGGAGTTCTCCGAACGCCTGAGCCCTGAGCAGCGGCAGCGTGTGTGCATTCTGCGTGTTGAAGATCTGTCGTCTGATCCACCTAGGCAGCTGAGGAAGCTTTACACCTTTTTGCAACTGCCGTTCAGCTCTCAATTGCTGGATACGGATTCGTTTGACGCGGCAGGGGAGGATTGGCGCAGCAACACATCGTTTGGAGGCGGCTATCAGGGTTGGCCGAAGCCCGAGTCACGTTGGCCGACCACATTAAGCAGGAGAGAAGTTCAATTCGTTGAGTTGATCACCCAGCCCTATCTGGCTCGATACGGTTACGCCCCCAGTGGTTTTGTACCGACTGCTTACGACTGGCAGCAGATTTACGAGCTCCTCGACAGCGATTTTCTTATGCAACGTTTTGAGCGCTGGTTTAATGATGGTGTAGGCAGCGAAGGCTATCGCACTAATCCCGTGGAGCATGAATTGCGATTGGTCTTCCCTGAGCGTTATGGTCAATCCGAGGCGGTTACGGGTTGCGAGGTCTCATGAGCGGACGCGTTTACTTTCTGCATGCTGTCGATACCGAGGGCCCCCTCTATGAGTCTCTTGCCGCGACCTTTTCACGGCTCGAGGAAATTTTTGGCATCAAGCTGAGACCCTCGCGCCAAACCTTGAGGGAACTCCAGGCAGGCTCCATTGACCTTGGCGAGAAGACGCCTTTAGTACAGGAGGCGTTGTCTCATCACCGCGTCAGCACCCTGGGAACATGGGGTGAAATTGATGCAATGCTCGATCAAATTACCAGCCCTGATTACCGGCGAAAGATTGTTGACTGCAACAATCAGGGTTGGGTCTTTAATTGGTTCTGCCTGGATCATGTTGGCTTTACGGTGAATCCGCGGCGTCGAGATATGGGTTTCCATAATATTCATGATCATTATGTTGAGCTGCTTTCCAGTCAGCCTGAGTCGCGAGATCAGATTCAGTGGCATTTCCATCCGATTTCTACCTATCGGGAGGCTCATCGCTGTGCTACCCATTATTTCCGTTCCAGTGAGATCTATCAAATCCTTTCGCGTCGCATTATTGAGCGCGATTTTTTCCCGTCGTGCTTCAGAGCTGGTTTCCAGGCAGAGCGACCTGATAGTCATTGGTTTCTGGAGCAATTTATTCCGTTTGATATCTCCAATATGTCGACTGCTGATACTACTGATATCGACTTGTCGAATGATTTTCGCAATGGTCGCTCAGGTAATTGGCGCAAAGCGCCACATGATTGGAGTGTTTACCATCCATCCCATGACGATTATCAGCTTCCGGGCCAATGCCGTCGCTTGATTGGTCGGGCTCTCAATTTGCGAAACAGGATTGGTAATTTGACTCTTGAAGAAGTTGACCTTGCCTTTGCGCGTGCTGCTTCAGGGCTCGATGCTTTGGTTGGAATCTGCAGCCATGATTGGCGCGATATGAAAAGCGAGCTCGATTTGCTTTTTAATTATATTCAAGAAGTTAAGTCTCGTTATCCACGTGTTGATTTTCAATTCTGCACGGCCAACGAGGCTTTTATGCCGTTCGTTGATCAGGTTTATGTCGATGATCCTGCTCTGGAGTTGGCTTTGACCTTCACTCCTGGCTCTGAAGAGGATGTTCCTTCTGTTCGCATTGATGCCGTCCGGGGCCGTGTTTTTGGTCCTCAGCCTTTTGTCGCAATTAAAACGCGCTCAAATCAGTTCCTTCATGACAACCTTGATTTCGACTCAAGTAGAGGGCGTTGGCACTATGCCTTTCATGCTGATACGTTGCCGCTTGAGGATGTGCATACCTTTGCTGTGGCTGCCAATGATTTTCATGGGCGTACGAGTATTGCAAGGTTGAGTTTCGTGTGAAGCGTGTTTTGTTGGCCTGTTATGGAGGTGGTCATGTGCAGTCGCTGCTGCCCTTGGCCAAGCGTTTGACTCAGAACGTTGATGTGCAGCTGCAGATTTTGCCATTTACGACAGCCCGGCAATCATTTGTGGCAGCAGGGTTATCGGTCTTGCCATATTCGACAATGCTTTGTTGTCTTGATCAAGAGCGATCCGAGCGGCTGCTTTCGCTGGCTGGTGTAACAGCCCATGCGGTTGCGACGCATGCCGATGTTCCTCTCGAGGAAACCCTGGCGTATCACGCAGTTGGTCTGCATGATCTGGCCGTTCAGCATGGTGATGCCAAGGCTCTTGACTTGTTTGCGCAGCATGGTCGCGCTGTCTTTTGTCCTGTTGTCACCTTTAAGGCCTGGCTGGCTGCCAATCCCGTTGATCTGGTGGTGACCTCCAGCTCTCCCCGCTCGGAGCTGGCTTTGCAGCGCGCCGCACGTCAGCTCGGCATCGCGGGTCTCGCGGTGTCTGATTTGTTTCTTCAGCGGGAATCTGCTTATATCTGCGATCCCGGATATGCGCCTGCGGTCACGGTTATTAATGATTATGTGGCTGATGTGTTAAGAGCCGGTGGTTTTGAGTCTGAGTCGCACCGCGCCATTCACATCACTGGCAATCCAGCGTTTGATCGACTGTTTGAACCGGCTCTCCGCTTTGAGGGGCAGGCATTACGCGCGAGGCTTGGTTTGGTCGATGGCGATGTTTTGGTTTCGTACTACGCGCCTCCTGCGGCTCAATCCTTGTTGGGCGAGTCTTTTTTGCCCCTGCATGACGTTGTGAACGCTTTGGATCGTTTGACCGATCAGTTTCCTGGTTTGCATTATCTCATTCGTCTGCATCCGAATGACTCGCGTCCAGCGCCAAGACTCGGGCCTCGTGGAGTACTGTCAGCTCCCTCGGACTCGTTGGAGGCTTGTTTATGGTCAAGCAATTTGGTTGTTGTCGAGAATTCAACGGTTGGTTTTCAGGCTGGTTTGATTGGCCTGCCGGTGTTCAAGTTGGGCAATCCGGATTATCCGCCTTTTGTGGCCTGCGGTATTGCCCGCTACCTAGGTTGTCTCGAAGATTTGGCGGTTTATCTTTCGGATTTTGCTGCGCTGCCAGCTCCTGCTGATCCGTATCTTGAGCATGTCCCTTCGGCAACTGACGCTGTTCTGTCAGTGATTCATCGGATGCTGACGTGAGATCTGACGCGAAGCCTGGTGCTGTGTTGGGATTGATTCCTGCCCGTGGCGGCTCTAAGGGGATTCCCAGCAAAAACAGGCTTGAGGTGGGCGGTGTTCCCCTGATTGCCTGGACAATCAGAGTGGCACAGCGCAGCGGCTTCTGTGGGCGTCTTGTCGTCTCCACTGACGATGAATGTATCGCTGCGATCGCTCGCGCTGAAGGTTGCGAGGTCCCCTTCCTGCGGCCAGCTGAGCTGGCGACGGACACAGCCACATCTGCTGATGTGGTGGTCCATGCCCTTGAGCAGTTCGATATGCGCTTTGATGCTGTTTTGCTGTTGCAGCCGACCTCGCCACTACGGCAGGTCGATGATCTGAACGCGGCTTTTGCTTTGTTTCGGACCGAGCCAAGGCCCGTGTCTGTGGTCTCTGTGGTTGAAGTGCCTTGTCCGCTGCCATTGCAATACGGCATCACCGCTACGGGCCAGCTTCGGCGCTTGCATCCTCAGGTGGCGTCAATCAGTCGGCGTCAGGACGCTGAGACGGTTGTCACGCCAAATGGAGCGATTTATCTGGTGCAGACAGAATGGTTCCTTCGCAACCGCAGTTTCATTGGCTCAGACACGCGCCCTTGTTTGATGCCAGTCCAACGTTCGCTTGATATCGACGAGCCAGCTGATCTCGAGTATCTGCGCTACTTGTGTGACAGGGATCCAGCCTTGGTCCCAGCGCCCATTGGGGCACCAGCATTGTGACGATGGGGACCTCTCATCGTTGCCTGGTGATCGCCGAAGCCGGGGTGAACCACAACGGTTCGCTGGAGCTGGCCCATCGGCTGGTGGAACTCGCCGCTGAGGCCGGGGCCGATGTGGTCAAGTTTCAGACCTTCAAGGCCGAGCAGCTGGCCAGCCGTCACGCCCCCAAGGCGGCCTATCAGGTCGATCAGACCGGCGGCGGCGATCAGCTGGCGATGCTGCGGCAGCTGGAGCTGCCGCTCGAGGCCTTTGCCGAGCTGGCCGCCCACTGCCGCGAGCGGGGCATCGCCTTTCTCTCCACCCCGTTTGACATCGAGAGCGCCAACGCCCTGATCGCCATGGGCATGAACCGGCTCAAACTGCCCTCGGGCGAACTCACCAATGCGCCGCTGCTGCGCGCTCTGGCGGCCACCGGCCTTCCCTTGATCGTTTCGACCGGCATGGCCAGCCTCGACGAGGTCGAGCAGGCCATCGGCTGGATCGCTGAGGCCCGCCGCGCGGCCGGTCACAGTGCGCCCCTGGCCGAGGTGCTCACCCTGCTGCACTGCACCTCGAACTACCCCACGGCCCTGGCCGATGTGAACCTGCGGGCGATGGTCACCCTGGCCGAGCGCTTTGCGCTGCCGGTGGGGTATTCGGATCACACGGCCGGCACCTTGGTGGCACCGCTGGCGGTGGCGATGGGCGCGACCGTGATCGAAAAGCACTTCACCAGTGATCGCAACCTGCCGGGTCCCGATCACCAGGCCTCACTCGAGCCCGCGGCGCTGGCACAGCTGGTGGCCGACATCCGCGCGGCCGAGGCGGCCCTGGGCAGTCCCATCAAGGCACCGGTCGCTGCCGAGCTGGAGGTGCGGCGGGCGGCACGCCGCAGCGTCACCCTGCTGCGCGATCGGCCCGCCGGGGCGGTGCTGGCTGCCGCCGATCTGGCCTTGCAGCGCCCGGGCGATGGCATCGCCCCTGTCGATCTGGAGCAGGTGCTGGGCCGCCGGCTCAAAGCGGCGCTCGCTGCCGGCCACACCCTGCAGTGGAGCGATCTGGTGTGAGCCGGCGGCGGGTGCTTTATGTGAGCGGCACCCGGGCCGATTTCGGCCTGATGCAGCGCACCCTGGCCGCCATTGCGGCCGACCCGCGGCTCGAGCTGGGGGTGGCCGTTACCGGCATGCATCTGCTGCCGGCCTATGGCCACACCATCTGTGAGATCGAGGCCGCCGGCCTGCCGATGGTGGCGCGCATTCCGGTGGCGCTCGATGGCAGCGGCGGCGCCGCCATGGCGCGGGCCATGGCCACCCAGCTCGACGGCCTGGTGGGCGTGTGCCAGCAGTGGCAGCCCGATCTGCTGCTGCTGCTCGGCGATCGCGGCGAGATGCTGGCCGCCGCCCTGGCGGCCGTGCACCTGATGATTCCGGTGGCCCACATCCACGGCGGTGAGCGCTCGGGCACCGTTGATGAATCGGTGCGCCACGCGATCAGCAAGCTGGCCCATCTGCACTTGGTGGCCACTGAAGGCTCGCGCCAGCGTTTGATCCGCATGGGCGAGCAGCCTGATCAGATCTGGGTCACGGGTGCCCCCGGGCTTGATGGCATTGGTGCCGGGATGGCCCGCGGGGCCGCGGCCCGGGCCGCCTGGTGCCAGGCCCAGGGCTTCGATCCGGGGCGGCCTGTGCTAATGGTGCTGTTTCACCCAGTGCTGCAGGAGGCGGCCAGCGCCAGCCAGCAGGCCGAGGTCCTGCTGCAGGGGATCGCCCAGGCGGCACCGACCGCCCAGTTGCTGGTGCTGGCCCCCAACAGCGATGGCGGCGCGGCTGCGATCGCGCAGGTGTGGCGCGAGCGGTTGCCGGCCCTGGGCCTGGAGCACCGGCTGCTCACCCACCTGCCCCGCAGCGACTACCTCGAAGCGCTGGCGGCGGTGGATGCCCTGGTGGGCAACTCCAGCAGCGGCATCATCGAGGCGGCGAGCTTTGATTTGCCGGTGGTCGATGTGGGCAGCCGCCAGCAGGCCCGCGAGCGCAGCGCCAACGTGCGCCACGCCGGCGCCGAGGCCACGCAGGTTGCTGAGGCGTTGCAGCAGGCCCTGGCGACTGGGCGCCAGCCTGTGATCAATGTCTATGGCGATGGCCAGGCGGCAGCGCGGATCGGCGAGATCCTGGCCAGCGTGCCGTTGCCGGCCGGGCTGCTGGCCAAGCTCAACAGCTATTGAATGGGGCCTGCGGATCCTGCGGCTGTGCCTGAGCCCTCGCGGCTGTTGATCTTGGGTGGGGGCGGCCATGGCCGCGTCGTGGCCGAGATCGCCCGCGCCTTGGGGTTTGGCGCGATCGCCTGGCTCGATGACGACCCGGCGGCGGCCGGGGTGCTGGGTCCGCTCAGCCGCTGCGATGACGCGGCGTTGCGGCGCGAGTATCTGCAGGCGCTGGTGGCCATCGGCCAGCCCCAGCTGCGCCTGCACTGGCTCGATCAGTTGCAGCAGCTGGGCTATGCCTGCCCGCCGCTGGTGCATCCGGCGGCCTGGGTGTCGCCCACGGCCCAGCTCGGGGCCGGCACGGTGGTGATGCCCCAAGCGGCCGTGATGGCTGGGGCGCAGCTGGGGCAGGGCTGCATCGTCAACACAGGTGCCACTGTCGATCACGACTGCGATCTCGCCGATGGCGTGCATGTGTGCCCCGGCGCCCATCTGGCCGGCGCGGTCGTGGTGGGCCGCGGCAGCTGGATCGGCATCGGTGCCAGCGTGATCCAGGGCCGCTGCATCGGCCAGGGGGTCACGGTGGGCGCCGGAGCTGCGGTGGTGCATGATCTTGCCGATGGCGTCACGGCTGTGGGTGTTCCAGCCCGCGTGCTGACTCCGGCCGTTCAGCCCCAGCCATGAACCTCGCCCCCTGGCCCCACTTCGACG
>Ga0194123_10005194_pt1 | contig 14133 bp, 21 predicted proteins | sample TA2MahsurfametaG_5_FD_155479 | JGI IMG/M metagenome (GOLD analysis project Ga0194123, IMG submission 155479) | Freshwater microbial communities from Lake Tanganyika, Tanzania - TA2015023 Mahale A surface | ecosystem: Environmental > Aquatic > Freshwater > Lake | place: Tanzania: Lake Tanganyika... | reverse complement strand
CATTGGAACAAATTTTTCAAAAAACTCTTGATACCGATTTATAGCGACCGAAAATGAAACTTGGTTACTTGTTTTAACACTTGTCATAGTTGTTTTTTTGGTACTATAAATAATTGATACATAAATCAAATTTTTTTTTAATTATTAAAATTATTACTTACTATTTTCTGTAACGACGGTGACGTGTCTTTTTGTCACGACAACGACGCGTTTTTTTGTGACGACGACAATATGTTTTATTATATTTTGCTTTACCTCCGTTGGCTGTTTTTAAATTGGTTAAGTTTGTAATAAGGTCGTCTAATTTTTTTTTCGTGTTTGTGTTGTTTCTATAGAGGCAAACCCTGAAGCAATGTCGTGTAACTCTTGATTTTTTATTTCTTGGTTCAGTATTATTAGAATATCGCTTTTTAATTGTAACGCATCTGCTGGGTTCAATTTTATATGAACAAAATCACTTTGGTTATTACTAGCTAACCATTGTGTTACTAAACTGTCTAAAAATTCCTTGGGATTTGAACGGTAACTTTTTGCATCTGAACCGCCGTTCTTCATGTCTAATAATATGCTTTACAATCGCAGATGCTTCAGCTTTTGCAATATCGATATATCTATTGTATATGTACTGTTTTGTAAAATTGTAGTCAGTAGGATTAAGATTTTCCTTTCTAATTTTAACTAATAATTCATAAAAAATATCATCAAAAGTGCGAAATGTTTTCAATCTATTTCCATATGCATAACTGGATAAATTACTTTTAAGTAAATGATGTCTATGAAAAGATGTTGGCGGTGATCGTGATCGTGATCGTGATCGTGACAGTCGTTCTTTTGTATCATCATCGCTATCTTCTCCTCTATATCCTCTATCTTTCACTTTTTCTCTAAAGGCCATAAATATATATATATATATATATATATATATTCTCTCTTAGTATTATTAATTTGTTTTATTAATTTGTTTTATTAATTTGTTATATTAGTGTTTTAACTTTTTAAGAGTTGCTTTTTTTCCCATTCCAAAATGTGGGAACCATCGTTTTGCTGTTTTCTGTAAATTATGAATAATAGATTTATTAGGAAGTTTCTTCTTTGTAAGAATTCTAGTTTCTATAATTTCAAAATCTATATACACTAATTCTACTGCAAATTCAACTAACTTTGAGTGCTCTATTAAAGTAACTATACTAAGTTTATTGTGTACTATAAACTTTACCTCATCTGGTAAAATCCAGTCTTTATTTGAACCCCATGAATTTTTAACAATCAAAAATTCATCTTCAATACCAGTTATTAAAATAGTATGTTGATATATATCAAGTAATACATATAACCCGCGCCCAAGTACTTGTATAATTGTTTTTAACCACATTGGTTTTCCGAAAAAGAAATTGCTCTGTCTATTTGACAAAAAGCTTGAGTGGCTAACTGATTCTGTGTTAAATGTTGGATGATTATATGGGAATCCACTTTTAGGGTTAAGGTGAACAAAAGAATTAAGATCCATTGACATAAACAAATTGATTTTTAAAGTATTTTGCCTTAATGCTATTCTAAGGAGTTTAAATATATATGCTAATTTGGTAATAAGTCTTGAAAAGTTAACTTTATTTTGTTGAACTTGCTGATATGTTAGTTTTATTAATCCACCACCTTTAGCCCCGGCAACCATGTCCCTATATGCTTTACTAGAGGCGTAGTCATTGTAGTCACTATATAATTCTTCTTCGGGTGACGACGGTGATGGCGGTGGTGTTGGTGGCTGAATATCTTGATAATCATTATATTTTAATAAAGCTTTAATTTTTTCTTCTGATATACCCCTACGTATTAATTTAAAAAAATTAAATATTGGTCCAGCTAATCCTCTTTGTGGTTTATATAGCAGATGACAATATTTATTTTTTATACTATTATAAATAAAATGAAACAATAATGCGGATAAATTCTCAGACTCCCAATTTATCACTTTCTTCAATGGTTTATGCATACTAAATGATTGTTCTTTTCGTTTATAAACATCTTGTGCTTCAGCAATACAATGAAAAATAGTATGTTCAGTACTGCAATTAATAGTATCATAATACTCATCTAATAATTCACCTTCATAAAACCAAATTGGATCATCAAATTTACTATTCAAATCTTGTAGTCCACTAAAATGTATTTTTATTAACCTTGCTATTAATCTTGACATTGCATGTGCCCAACATGTTCCCTCGTCTCCCTGATTAGTTGAATAAGGTGAAACTTTTCTTACATAACTCATATTATATATAAAGGTTTTATATTATTTTTAAAAGTAATACAAAAGTAATATATAAAAAAACAACACATCAAAAACCGAGCTCTTTTTCTTTGTTCATTTAATAAACATCATTTACCAAGCATGTATTCCTGTTCTTCGGTTAGCACACGAACTTCACAAGTAACACAATCATACCATGTAGAAGGCCAAGGTTCATTGTGACAGTAGACCTCTACCTCTTGAACTCCGTCACAATAATATCCATAGTGCTGTGTAACATTCTTGTTTTTACCCACCAAAACATGTTTCTTGAAGCACTCGCAACAATAATGAGACCTAATCCAATGTGGCTTCCCATTCACCCGCGCAGTTGTAATGTTCAACTTCAACGCCGTCTGCCTATCAGTATGCTCATACGCCAACGAGTGAGCCTCCCATATATATAGCACTGCTGCTTCTGTGTCCTTCACACACTCTGGATTAATACAATATGAACGCTTGGTCGGAACAAACTTCTCAAAGAACTCCAGCAATCTCTCTTGTGCGACCGAAAATGAAACGTGGTCGCTATACATAGTTGCTTATGTTCTTTGAATTGATTGTTTTGCTCTTTGCTTTGACCGAGGCTATAAATAAATGCTGAAAAAAAATAATCAATTTTTAAAAAGTATAGCAACAATTGCTTAGTTATTTTTTTATAATAAAGAGAACTTCTTATATTCACATAATTGAAAATATATATTTATAATCAGAAACGAGTGTATTATTTGGTGACTTATCTAACTCTTTTAATAGTAAATCACTATTTCCTCCAAATAACCCCGCTTTTTTTGCCATAATTATTATTTCTTTATTTATTGTTTCAATATCTCTAGTAAATGATTGTAATACTTGCTCTTGAATGATGGATAATAAACACTGTTCTGATGTCTGTTTGTGGGGTTCTACTGTTGTAAGTCGTCCATTATTATAATAAGATTGAACTTTTTTACATAGTGTAAATCTCTTTTCAAAAAGAACTTGAAGTTGTTCGTCATATGCTGCTTGTAATGCTAATGCTCTTTCTTTAGCATTATAATTGGCAAGCAACAATTCTTCTTCATCATCTTTCTTTTCTTCTTCCTTTTTATAATTTTCTTCGTTTGTTTGCGTTTGAACTTCAACTCTATCGATGACTTCCTTAATGACTTCTTCTTCCTTAATAACTTGAATAAGTTGTTTTACACTTAGCACAATACTTAAAGCTGTGCTATAAATAATAAGGAAACACATAATAACAGAATTAATGCTAATAGTTTCATAATAGTTAGTAGCACTAACTGGGCTTTCAAAGACACAAGTATAGACTTCCATAATTCACTATTATAATTAGTTTGTTAAGAGAGAAAAAAAACAATCAATTTTTTTCACACCTTACACAAATATATACTTAGTTCTAGCATAAGTTATATTTACTTCATCTATATAGTCATAGTTGTGTTTAACATTTCTCAAGTCTCCTACTAAAACAAATTTTTTCAAGCATTCGCTACAATAATGTGTATTAATACAATACTTTTTTTCATTAATTAAGGCTATTGTTTTATTTAAGGCAAATTGCTTGTTATGTTCATAGCTACCATAACCAACACGATAATGTTTATAAAATACTTCCTTACTATCTTCACAACAATTAATATTAACACAAAATGTTTTTGGTGAAAATTTACCTAGTCTGTAAGACAACATAAGTTTGGCAATTGATAAATGCGATACACAATTATAGTTAGCTTTACATGTCCTTTTAAGCAACACAAGATAATTAGAGTGTTTTACATAACTTATAATATGTATAACTATATCATCACTTAAGTCGCAAAAAGTAATAGTCATTATTTTTGCTTAGGCTTAGATTTACGTTTAGTTTAAGCAATTAGTTTTTATACTATATAATTTTATATACTATAAAAATAAAACTAAGTAAATCAATTTTTTAGTAACCAGTCAACAAGTCAATAAGTCAACCACTTTTTTCCAAGTATTCAACAGCTTTTAGAATTATTTTTTCCTCGTCATTAATTTTCTGAAATAGTATATTTTCATTAAAATATAATGTAATAAAGCTAGCATTAAAACCCTTTAACACTAATGCTATACCTTTAGCACCCATTTTTATATCACATAAAACGGAGCCATTTGTTATTTTTATTGGATCCAAGCGTTTCAAATTAATCCATCGTATGTTTCGCCCATATTTTAAATCGCTTATATTGTCAATATACATATAGCCATTTAATTTTTTATGAAAACTTTTCAAGTCATCTCTCTTCAGTCCAAGTTCTTGTAATATTTCATTTTTTTTATTTTTAATATCTTGAATATTTGTATTAATAATATTTAAATTATCATCATTTTCAAGAGCTTGTTGAAGTAGTTCTATATTCATAGCCTTCTTAAATAAAATATATATTTTATGTTTTAATATTTTTTAATAACTATTTTTCAATAGTAACGCATTTAAATTGCGCATTACGCGTTTTATTTGTAGGACATTTAGTATTACAACGTTTTGTAATGTGATTATAATCTTTATTTTTTGATTCACATAATCGGCGTTTAATAAGTGAAGAGCTTAAGCTTGGCTTCTTTATAGTGCCGCGCAAATTCATTTTAACGCATCTAAAACTTTTGTTTCTAATAAACCCTGGCTTACATTCAGCAACACATCTATTTGTAGCAGAGTTTAATACTGGTTTAGCAGGAGGGCAAACTTTCGCAAGGTCGACTTTAATTTCTTTTTTCTTTATTTTTTCAATAACTTCTTTAACTTCAACAGACGGTTCTTCACTTGTTTTTGAATAATAGTTATATTTTTTGAGTAAACTTGTGTACTTTTCTTTAAGTTCCACAATATTAATATTTCGTTTTTTAACATCATTATGATAATAATAATACAATAATATTCCAAATTCCTTGAAAAAGTCGGGGTTAATGGTTCCTGGTGTTTTATAGATTTTGGTAAAAAATAACTTATTAGGCTTTTTAAAGCGCAAATAATCAGCCAATTTAGATAATGCCAATGATAAACAATATATGTCAAATGATTTTGTTATATAGCTAGTAAATTCACTATGTGTCTTAAAATGGTCTTTTATAGCCATACACTTAGATCTATTAGAATTAAACGCAGCTTTATTAGAACAACTATTTTCAGAAGCATAATAACTATGACTTACGCCTAATGTTTCAATATTTTTATTACATTTTCTAATAAAATTTTTGAAGTTTGTCATTTGTCCAAAATCTATATATTTTGCTTTTCCAGTATTAACATTATATACCATATTTTGCATTTTAATATCTCTATGAATTATTTTATTAGCTTGAAAAAATAGAAGCCCATCAAATAACCCTAGCAATGAGGTTAAAAATACTTTTTTAGCATTTAATGTTTCTAATGGATATACTTCTATAATGTAGTCACGTATATTAATACCCCCATCTTCTAATAACAACATTAGCAAGTCATTTTTGTTCTTAGCAAATGTGGCTTTAACAATTTGTGTTTTACAATTTTTAACACTATTATTAAATCGATTATCTATTAAAGGCTTACATAAATGAGGACGTGCAATAGCATATTTTTCTAAGCCAACTATATTATTTATTGAACTATATTCGCTTTCTTCATTAATTGCGTCATTTTTATGCATTATTTTAGATATTTTATTGTTATAGTCTTTTTTAGTTAATGTGCTAGTGCTATTATTATCACATAAAAGAGAGGGTTTTAATACACACCCAAATGTGCCTTCACCTACAACTTTAGATGTCATAATATATAACTAAATATTAATATTTAGTAAAATTATAAATGTTGTTATATTTTGTTATATTTTGTTATATTTAGTTATATTTAGTTATATATAATACTAAATGAAAATAACATTCAAAAACAACAATATATATTATTATCATTATAAAATACTTCGTGGAGAATTATGTTGGGTTTTACTTCCTAGCATATTAGTGTTAATATATTATTACAATTCTTATATTAAATATGTAAGTTTAATTTTCTTATTAATTGGAATAGTTGGTTTAATTGATAGTTATTATAAAATCATACAGGAAAAATTAGTGTTTATTTTTATTATTAATATATTTATACACTTAATTGGTTTTTATCCATTACTAAATGTTACAAAATATTTTGAATACAATAATATTATATATTATTTTGGTTTATTGGCATTAGCAATAACATATTTTTTACCATATTGGCCTTATAATGTATCGCGAAAGTTAGTAGGTAGTTTAATTATATTATTATATTCAAGTTATACGTTATATCACATATATAACAATTTTTTAAACAAATAGTTTAAAAGTTTAAAGTTTATTTGTTTTGCTATGTTATAGCAAATGTTTTTTCATTCTACTCATTTAGACGAAATGAAAATGGGTTATTTTGAACATATGTTTGTTTCTTTACATTATGCTTTTATATTATTATTATCTTTTTTTAAAGCATTTATACATGCTTTTATACCCGACATATATGTAACAGCAACAAGTGAATGTATTGTTGAAATAAACAAAGAACTAACAAAACATAAAAAACAAGATTATAATGGTTTTTATTATCAATAACATAAATAACATAAATATAAAATTGAATAACATAAACAAATAAATAAACAAATAAATAAATAAATAAATAAACAAATAAATAAACAAATAAATAAACAAACAAACTTAGACTATACTATGCTTAAAGAAGAAACATTATTTGCTATGTATAATGCTATTAAAGCGATTGTTATGGATGAGGCCAATATTATAAAATATTTAGATTTATATAATTTTGACATTAAGACTTATGAAACTATGGACGAATATATTTTAGACAATTATAATTTCGAGTTGTTTGGAAAACAACTTCATTGGTCTCAACTTGAAAGTGTAGGTTCTAGAACTATTCAATATTTTATACCATACCTTACAATTATATCACATAATTATAATGTATATTATGAAGTAATAAATTGGATTCAAAATCAAGACTATTATAAATTAATGAGTTTATATGCGCTAAGTATATCATATGATATTATTAGCGCACACATTGCTTCCATAAAAATGATATGGTTTAATAACGATAAAACATGTGATGATGTTTTAAAAAGCTAATAAACAATATACTTTATAATATAATATATATGGTTAAACGCAAATCATTTAGAAAAACAAGAATAATTACAAGACGCGCCCGAGGAAGAAGCTATAGTAAATCAAAACATCCTAGTGGAAGTGATAATAGACAGTCATTAGTAAATTTTTGTAATAATGATGATTGGACTAGTTATGAAAATTTAGTAGCTAAAATGATAAAACATAAAAATATGCGTAATGATTTTTTTAGACATTTGGATTCTCAAATTCATACTTTTAGCCAAAACACATTAGATTGCTTAGAAACATGTTTAACACGATTACAAAAAGAGGCAATACCAGAATCTAATAGCCATCTTTATTATATTGTTCAATCAAGACGCTAATTATTAACTTATATAAAAAAAAATTGAATTAGTTATACATACTATTATTTTATGTTATATAAAATATGGCTAGTTCAGCTCTTATGTTATTGTCTATGCTAACACACAATAATAACAATATTATGAAGCATATGTTTGATGTAAATTATTTAAAAACATTAGAAAAGAGAAAACTGATGCATTTAAATAAAAGTTATTACGAACACAAGCGTAATAAAATGAATGAAAATAGAGCGCAATTACTATTTAATTCACACGAAAGAACACATAAAAAGTATTATTTAAATAATTATAATTTTGCTAAGCGTAAATAAGTCGTTAAAACCGTTAAAACCATAAAAACTTATAAGTCGTTAAAACTTAATCTTATTTTTTTATTAAATATTATTAAATATTATTAAACATAAATAATATTTAATAATAATATTATAGTTCTTATTATATATAATGATTGACCCTAATAATTTTTATAACATAACATTTAATAATTATGATAAAAACAATTATATTAATAATGAATTATTTGCTAGAAACTTTCCATCAAGCAATTTAACAATGAACTTTCCATTTAGACCAGTTTCTACTAAATATACATTAATGCCTACAATTAATAACGTACTAAAATCAGTAGAACCAATAGCGAATTATAATGTGTATGATGTAAGTTCTACCTTTTTTCCAGGCACACGAAAGCCCCATTTTTGTGGATTTGCTTCAAATGTAGATAAAGAATCAACATTACGCAACCAATTTTTTGCCTTACAAAAGGCAGACCAATCGCGTTATATTCCAGACAGCACAAGTGATTTATATGAAACAAAAATAGAAGAGTTGCCACAAAATGTTAATTTAGAAGCTAGTTTATTGTTTCAAGAAACTAAATTTAATGATTTTAATCCTAGTTTATCAAATTCAATTGGACACGAATTATTTTATAACTCAACACGAGTTCAATTAAAAGATTTAAAATAAAAATTATAATATACAACAATGTTTTCTAATTTAAGAGAGAATAAAGAACTTAAAGAAGAAAAAAAAGCTAAGAAAAAAAAACTAAAATCAAAAGCGCAAAATAGTATGACTTTAGATTTAGAAATTAACCAACTACCTAGTAGCGTTCCTAATAGCGTTCCTAATAGCGTTCCTAATAGCGTTCCTAATAGCGTTCCTAGTAGCGTTCCTAGTAGCGTGCCTAGTAGCGTGCCTAGCAAAGAAAAAGAAAAAGAAAGAGATAGTGACTCTGTAAACAATATTGATTTATTATATTTAACAAATCAGCAACGGTTCTTTAAGCCAAATAAAATAGATAGTTTACTAAATAATAATTATTTGCTAAAATCAATATATAATAATTTAGATGAAAATATAAATAGCTTTAAAGAACAAATAGTAGCTACAAACAATAGTAACTTAAAGGAATTATTAGAAAATAATGACTATAAAGAAGGTCAAGAAAAACACAAACTCTATTATTTGCTATATGTATTAAATTTAATACAACATTTTAAAGAAACAAAAATTCAAAATTTAATATGTGAAGACCTTAAAGACTATTCAAATAATTATAAAACAACAAAACAAGAAGAAGCTACATTAAATTGCAATGACTTTAATATAGTAAATGAAACATTAAAATTAATGTCATCTACTAGTTCAAGTTCAAAAAAATTAACCAATATAGATTTAATGGTTACTAAAAAGTCAAATGCTAGTCTATATAAGAAAATTCTCCCACAAAAATGGGAATAAATTAATTAATTACTTTTTATAGACTTATTATATACTTATTATATACTTATTATATAGTGCTATGACTTATAAAAATAATTTATATAACAAATTATCATTTAGTAAAGAGAGAAAAAATAGGAGGTCACGACGTAACTTAAGCAAGCGCATCAAGAGCGTAAGAAAACATAAAGAACAAAAATTTAAAAGATTAAAATGCGCTCCACAAAATAATAATAATGACCCAGAACTTAAAGATTATACTTGCTATTCCCGCACTAATTTACAAACATTTAAAGAAATCTGGAATAACAGCAGCGATGAAAAGATTAATACAAACAATAGTAAAGAAATATGGCAATTTTTCAAAAACAAGCTAAGCAAAGAGTGTTATGATGAACTATGCTGGCTTAAAAAAAGCAAGTTGTCTTCTATTAACAACAGCGAATTATTAATTAAAGAAATATTTAAACCATTTTCACCAAAAACGTGGATAACAAATCCATCTACGTGGCTTTCTAGTGTTGATATAACAAAAATAATGAACCAATATGAAAAATCGCATAGCAATTTTAAGTTTATTGGTCCTAGTCCAATTGACTTTGATACTAAAGAAGTATTTTCAACATGTGTGTGGGAACAATTATGTAATTTTAATTTAAAAGAATATATTCAAAAAAAGATAACCAAAATAGGAATCATTTTTAATACTGATACACACGATAAGCCAGGAAAACATTGGATTGCGCTATTTATTGATTTAGATAAAAAGTTTATATTTTATTTTGATAGTAATGGAACAAAAATGCCAAAGCAAATAAAAGTATTAATTAATAGAGTAGAACAACAAGCACAACACGAAAATATAATATTAAAAGTAGATGACAATGAAGGTTTTACACATCAATATAATGATGGCCAATGTGGTATGTATGCGCTTTATTTTATAATAGAATTGTTAAAAGAAAATAAAACATACAATTATTTTAAAACAAAACGAATTAAAGACGCTACTATGAAAAAATATAGGACAATCTATTTTAATCAGGCAAACGAAGAACTATATAACATAAAAGACTAGCTTCTTTCTATCTCGTTATTATTATACTATAAACAAAGCTAGTATAATAATAAATCAATTTTTAAATAATACAATACTATGTATAATTAAAATTGAATATAGTATAAATAGTACTATAATAATACTATTAACTTATATAATCAATTATGACTACAACAATAGCTACAACAACCAAAAAAGTGCTTACTGAAGATTTAGGTAAAATATTTGAGATGGCTATTTGTTTATATTATGATACACCATATGATGGAAATTACAAATATAGTTTAGAGCAAGCCCATTCTCTCAAAAATAGACTTAACAATCTTAAAAATGTGTTTCCGTATGCTATTAAACATTGTGCTAGTCGTGGAAATAAATATGATTTTGAATGTATAGACAATCCATTAATCCATTTAAGTGCTAAAACAACCAAAAAAGATGGTAAAGTTTGTCCGCAAGTACTAGGACAACCCTCTCGCAAAAAGTTTTGTGAATTTTTCACACTAGATCAAATTACTAGTTTAGAGCAAATAAAAAGTTATATTATAAATAATATTGCTAATTTATTGCAAGTCTATAGTGCACATACTTTTGACTGTCCTATACTCTATTATAATAAACATAAAAATTTATTGGCATTTATAGTATTAAAACAGCATATAAATTGGTCAAATTATGCTATTAAATTCAGTCATAATATAAAAAATAAATTATGGAATGAAAGTTCATCTATTAGCATAGATGGAATAACTATTGGTGAATTTCAAGTTCATAATAAACGTGATTGTATTAAATTTCGCTGGTGTTTTGAAAAATTGCTTACACTGTTTGAAGAGCATTTTACAATTAGTAATTTGTAAGTAAATTATATTATAATGATTATAATTATAAAAGTGATTCTATTTTATCATAATATGCTTTACTAATTTCGCATCCTTTAAAGTTGCGTTTAGTATTTTTTGATGCTAGTGCTGTAGTTCCTGACCCCAAAAATGTATCTAAAACTGTATCGCCTTCTTTAGAATGTTTTTTTATGAGTTCTTCAAATAGTGCCAAACTTTTTTGTGTAGGATGAAACCTATTTTTTCCGCCTTGTAATGGATAATAATATATTCCGTTGTCATAAGTACTATTAAATGTAGGACAGCCATCTTTAACACCTAATAGGGCAATCTCTCTACAATTTGTTAAATAATTTACTTTACTATTTCTTGGTTGTGGATTAGTTTTAATCCATTCAATAAATCTAATTTGTTTAAAATTATACTTTTCTAGTAAATCTTTTAGGTTTGTAATTTTCCATAAGTCAAAGAAAATTATTAATGTGCCTCCTTTTTTTAATACTTTATAATAATGCTCAATAAACTTTTCTAAAATAGTTAAAGTAAAATCACTATCCCAATCTCCATAGTCAGTTTTTACACAATATTTTTTTCCATATAGCGAGCCATATTTTATATAATTGTTTTTTTGTGAATCATCTTCTATAGCGTTTTGCTCTTTATAGTTAATCCATTGTTCTTCTGTTTTAACTTCATTAATATTATTTTCTTCATTATATTTAACATTATTATAATGCTTATCTAGACCACTTGTTTTAGATATAATATATGGTGGGTCTGTTAATATTAAATCAATAGAATTGGGAGCTAATGTTTTTAAGTATTCTAGTCCGCACATATTTTTTATAGTTATGCTAGGAATAATGCTAGCATTATTTATTATTGTAGTACTAACAGAGGCTTCGCCAATGCTAACAGAGGCTTCGCTAACCGATGTTACTTTATTTTTATTAGACAAACTTTCAAGTAATTTCACTAAATCATCTTTGCTTTTAGATTTACATTTTTTAATTCCAAGTTCTTCGCATTTTATTAGAAGCTCTGATTTAGTAAATTTTGAGAAGTCCATATTATTATACTATAAACAAAGCTAGTGTAATAATAAATCAATTTTTAAATAAAAAATTCTAAATATTAAAAACTACAAACTACAAACTACAAACTAAACAAAATTTACGCGGCTAACATATCGGGTGCCATTCGTTCATTATCCCATCCTGGTTTGTTTCTAAGAAGTTCCTTGTAATCTTCGTCTGTTCCATCATTAAATCGTTTTAGCGCAGCTTTATTCCATTTAATAGCAGTTTCTGTATATTTTTTATCTTTTATTACATTGGCAAGGTATGGATGTCTTACTGTTGTAGAATCTGGACTATGCGTTTGGCTACGTGTTCCGCGCGCTGGACCATCAAGTCCTAATTTCTCTAATCGCAACATTTCTGCTCTTTGTAGCTCGTGTAGCGTATTATTTAGCTCTAATGCGTTGTCTAAACGCCTTTTATATTTCTCTTTATCTGTTAAATCTTGCTTATCAAGTTGCTCAATTAGTCTTTTATGTTTAGTTTTTGCCGCAATTATTTTATCTTCATATATATCTATGTGTCTAGCTCCTGTTTCTGGTGTTTTAGAACGTCTAGATTTAGACTTACTACGCGATTTAGACTTACTGCGCGATTTAGATTTTTGCGCAGGTTTAGAAGACCCAATTCCTCGTCCTCTTCTTTTAGACTTCCCTAAATAGTTTATACATCTTTTTCTATTATTTTTGGTTTTCCGCATTTATAGTATAAATAAATATTTTAAATATTTTATATATTTTATATAATTTATAAATAAAATATATATAAACCATGGATTATTATATATTTTATATAATTTATAAATAAAATATATATATAAACCATGGATTTTTATACTCGTTTGTTTTGGATGTTTTTCTTTGCCTTCATTATTTTATCTGGTTATTTACTTTGTTGTACCAAGAAAACTAATATATTTTATTTACAAATAGGCTCTGGATTAGGAATGTTTGGTACAAGCAAAATTGGAAGAAGCTTTTTAGGAATCTGATTGATTCCATAGTTTATCTAATTTCCAAATGGGAGTGCGTTTATTTAGAGCCCAACGCGAAAAACGATTAACATAATGGCGACAATCATTAATACCTAATATGTATTTTTTTTGTAATGTTTTTTCAAATTGTTCAACTTCTTCAAGTGTTTTACTTGTTTGCCCCCAATAAATGGTCTTATTTGGAACATTTTCAGGAATATAAAACCTATATAGTTTATCTACAAATCGTAATTCGTTATTTAATATTATTTCATTAGTCGGTGAGCTAATAGTAGTAGAACTTGTTTTATATTCGCATTTAGTAGGGTCACAAAAAGGTCGATAATCATATCTCAACATTGTGTCTTCATTTTTAAAACTAATTCCAATATGATATAAATTTAAATCATTATTGAATTTTTCTAAATGTAAATTGACGTCTAAATGTGAATGTAAAGTAACTTGTGTTTTTATGTTATTAACTGGCACAATGTATGCTAATAAGATTTGTACATAATATAACATATATTAGTGTATACTATAATATATAACAATATAAAAATAACTTTATTTATTAACTATTAAGTGTTAATAATATATAACTTTATAATATATTAAAGATGCAAAGTTGTATACTATGCTTAGAAGAAGGAGCAAATT
>Ga0194123_10005191_pt1 | contig 14139 bp, 10 predicted proteins | sample TA2MahsurfametaG_5_FD_155479 | JGI IMG/M metagenome (GOLD analysis project Ga0194123, IMG submission 155479) | Freshwater microbial communities from Lake Tanganyika, Tanzania - TA2015023 Mahale A surface | ecosystem: Environmental > Aquatic > Freshwater > Lake | place: Tanzania: Lake Tanganyika... | reverse complement strand
ATTCGCGCGATCCGTGGCGTTGAGCACCTCGAGCGCGATCTCCCAGTCCCGCGCGCGCCACCCCGCCCGGACATTCCAGGTCGTGGAGGCCGGAGCGCGCAGGGAATCATCCTCCCGCAGCGGCTGCGGGCCGAAGTGCCGCAAGCGGACCGCCCCGAACGCGCCGGTCTCACGCCCGAAGGCCACGCCCGCGGTGAGCACCCTTCCGATGCTGTTGGGGATCCGGCGGCCGCCCGCCGATTCCTCCCGGAAACGGGCTTGGGTCAGCGCCAGATCCGCATCGAGGGCGAGCCAGGGCCGCGGACGCCAGAAGTTCGCCCACTCAAGGCCGAACCGCCGCGTCGCGCCCGCCGGCTCCGTCCCGCCCGCATCGCCCACGTACACCAGCTCCGATTCCAGGGCCAGGCCCCAGACGGCGAGCGAACTCACCAGCCCGCCGGCAGTGGAGCGCCGCACGCCGACCTCGGCGCCCCGCGAACGCACCAGCGGCGAGGCCGGCTCCAAGGCGGTGCGGCCGTCCGCGGGATCCACCCGCGCGGTCACCCCACGGGCATCATTGCTGTGGAAGCCGGTGCCGGCGTTCAGGTAGACCTCGGTCCCCGCCCACGGACCGAGGACGAGCCCCGCTTTGGGACTCACCAGCGCGGCGTGCGCTCGGCCCGAGTTGCGCGGGTCGTCGCTCGCCACGTCGAAGTGAAAGCCATCGACCCGCCCGCCCAGCTCGGTGCGGACGACGGGCGACCAGCGGCGCTGGTGCCGGAAATGAAACCCGAGGCTGGCCTGCGTGACCTCGTCATCGCGCACGGTGTCCAGCCGTTGGCGCGCGGCGGTGCGGTGGAGGCCAACCTGCGGCAGGTGGTCGGCGCGGGCCTGCAGGCCGTACTCCCACGCGCCGGTCGCGGCGTCGCCCCCGCTGCGGCCCACGTCCGCCCCGGCAAGGAACCGGCGATCGCGCTGGTTGAACTGGTCCCCGTCCACCGGATCCTCGAGAAAGTAGGTGAAGTTGGAGAACAGATTGAGCCGGTAATGAACCAGATAGGCCGCGGCCCGGGTGGTCGCGGCGCCGTCGGACCAACGCCCGCTGAAGGCCACGCTGGCCCGGTCAGTGCTGCCCCCATTGGTGGGGTCGACGTGACCCAGGCGGTCCAGTTGACCCGCGGTCACGGCCCGCGCCGGGATCTGGTCGGTGGCCTGCCAGGTGGCGCGATTGAGCAGGGCGCTGAGCCGGAGCTCCCCCGCGCCGGCCCGCCAAGTGTGGCGGAGGAACGCGTTGTGGCGGCGGAGCCGGTCCGGCAGGGTCCACGGTCCGTCGTCGCGCGTGGTCTCGAGCGCGGCGGTGGTCGTCCCCGCGCCGGCCCTGGGGACAGAGGATGCCCCCGCGGCGAGGCGCGCGTAGCCGTGGGAGCCGGCCGCCAGCGTGAGGAACGGCCGCGGCAGGGCGTCCCAGAGGCGGAAGTCCGCGGAACCCGCCCCGGAGAAGTCGCCCGCCGCAGGATCGTAGGGACCCTTGCGGTAATCGACCTCCCGGACGAGTTCCGGGATGAGGAAGTTGAGGTCAGCGTAACCCTGACCGTGCGCGTGGGTGCGCAGGTTGACCGGGACGCCGTCGACCCCGAGGGCGAAGTCGGTGCCGTGATCGAGGTTGAAGCCGCGGAGGAAGTACTGGTTGGCCTTCCCGCCGCCGGAGTGCTGGGTGATCACGACCCCGGGGATGACCTCGAGAAGTTCACCGCGGCGGAGGAAGGGCCGCGCCGCGAGTTCGGCGGCCCCGACCAGTCCTTGGCTGGCGGAGAGGGCGATTCCGGTCAGGTCGGTGGCCCGGCCGGCCACGTAGAAGGGATCCAGGACGGTCGGAGGCGTCGCGGCGGATGGAGTCTGGGCGCGCGGCGCCGTGGCGCCGCCGGTGAGCAACAGGCAGAGGGAAGCCGCCCGCAGGGAGCAGCAAGGCAATGAAGGCATACTGGGGGATGCCACGGCCCCGGGCGCGGCGAGGGCCGCCGCCCGGTCGGAGAATGAAAAGGGAATCCGGCAAGGCGCGGGCCGGCTCCGGGCCGTGGCTGGCTCCGGACCCGCGGACCTCCCCGCCGGGGGACACGCGCTCCTCAGCCGCGGCGCGGCGGTCCGAGGGGCGGGGCGGCCCGCCACGAGGGCGGCAACCGCAGCTCCGCCAGGGCGAGCCGCCGGGCGGGGGCAACCGGCACCGCCAGACCCGGCACGACCTCCAGCCCAAGCACGATCCCGCGCAGCACGGCCTCGGCCGGTACCGGGGAAGTCTCCGGCGCGGCCGTGGTCGCGGTCCGCTGCAGCACGAGCGCAACCCGCCCGGCGGCGTGTTCCCCCTTCAGGAGGTGGGCGACGGAACGGGTCAGATCGTGCTGGTGGGAGAAGGACCGCGCCTCGACCAACCAGGCCACCGTGGCGTAGACGGCCGCCTGGGGGCCATTGGCGCAGAACCACGCCGCCACCAGCAGCCAGAACGGCCAGCGGGCCGGGGGCGGGGATGGACGGCGGGGCATCGCCGGCGACAAAACCCGCGCGCCGCCCGCGGTCGAGCGCATTCGCTCGCCCTCCGCACCCCGGCCCGCCAGCGTCCCGCGTCAACCTATGCACCCCGGTCGCCTCGCGCTCCTGCTGCCCCTGTTGCTCGGTCTTTGCGCCGCCCTGCCCGCGCTGCGCGGGGCGGAGCCCACCTCCCCGCGGACCCACTTCGGCTTCGCCATCGGCGATGACCACCACCTCGCCACCTACACCCAAACCGAGGCCTACTTCCAGAAACTCGCCCGCGAGTCCGACCGGCTGCGCCTCGTCGATATCGGCCCCACCGAGGAGGGCCGCCGCCAGTGGATGCTCGTCTGCTCCTCCCCCGCCAACCTCGCCCGTCTCGACCGCCTCCGCGAGATCTCCCGCCGCCTCGGCCGCGCCGAGGACACGGACGAGGCGACCGCCCGCGCCCTGGCCGCCGAGGGCCGGGCCGTGGTCTGGATCGACGGCGGCCTCCACGCCACCGAGACCGTCGCCACCCACCAGCTCATCGAGACCGCCTGGCAGCTCGCCAGCCGCCAGGACGCGGAGACGCGCCGGATCCTCGACGAGACCGTGATCCTCCTGGTGCACGCCAACCCCGATGGCCAAGAGCTCGTGAGCAACTGGTATATGCGCAACCCGGTCCCGGCCAAGCGCTCCTACGCCGGGCTGCCCCGCCTGTACCAGAAGTACATCGGTCACGACAACAACCGGGACTTCTTCCTCGGGGCGATGAAGGAGTCCGCCAACCTCAACCGCCAGCTGTACGTCGAGTGGATCCCGCAGATCCTCTACAACCACCACCAGTCCTCCCCGACCGGCACCATCGTCGCGGGCCCGCCCTACCGTGACCCCTTCAACCACGTCTACGACCCGGCGCTGGTGACCGCCCTCGATGGCGTGGGCGCGGCGATGGCCCACCGCCTCCATCTAGAGGGGAAGCCCGGCTACACCCGTCTGACTGGCTCCGTGTACTCGACCTGGTGGAACGGCGGCCTCCGCACCACGGCCTACTTCCACAATATGATCGGGATCCTCACCGAGATCGCGGGCCACCCCAACCCGATGGACATCCCGCTCATCCCGGCGCGCCTCACGCCCAACGGCGCGAACCCGTTCCCCATCACCCCGCAGCGGTGGCACTTCGCCCAGTCGATCCAGTACTCCCTGAGCCTTAACTACGCGGTGCTGGACTACGCCGCGCGCAACCGGGACACCCTCCTGTTCGGGATGTGGCGGATGGGCCGCAACGCGATCGAGCGCGGCAGCCGCGACCACTGGACGCACTACCCGCGGCGGATCGAGGCGATCCGTGAGGCCCACGCGCGCGACCAGCCCCGCGTGGCCAAGTCCGAGACCAACGAGGGCCCGCGGGTCCCGGCGGCCACGCGGCTCCCGGCCAAGTACTACGACGAGGTCGTGCGGCGGCCCGAGCTGCGCGATCCGCGGGGCTACATCCTGCCGGCCGACCAGCCGGACTTCCCCACCGCGGTGAAGTTCGTGAACGCCCTGATCCAAGGCGGCGTGATCGTCCACCGCGCGACCGCCCCCTTCACCGTGGCGGGGAAGGCCTATCCCGCCGGCTCCTACGTGGTGAAGACCGCGCAGGCTTTCCGGCCGCACGTGCTCGACCTGTTCGAGCCGCAGGACCATGCGGTGAAGTTCGTGAACGCCCTGATCCAGGGCGGCGTGACCGTCCACCGCGCGACCGCCCCCTTCACCGTGGCGGGCAAGGCCTATCCCGCCGGCTCCTACGTGGTGAAGACCGCGCAGGCCTTCCGGCCGCACGTGCTCGACCTGTTCGAGCCGCAGGACCACCCGAACGATTTCCGCTACGAGGGCGGCCCGCCAATCGCGCCCTACGACGCGGCCGGATGGACCCTCGCCTTCCAGATGGGCATCTCCTTCGACCGGATCCTCGATGCGTTTGAAGGCCCATTCGTCGCCCTGCCCGCCGGCGAACGGCAGCGGCCCCCCGCCCTCACCCTGCCCCTCTCGGCCAAAGGCTGGACGCTCAGCCGCCGGGTCAACGACAGTTTCACCGCGGTCAACCGGCTCCTGCGGGCCGGCGTGGCCGTCAAGGCCGCGCCAAGCGGCGATTTCCACGTGCCCCCCGGGGCGGGGGCCGCGCTTGCCCCCCTCGCGGCGGAACTCGGCGTGCCGGCGCAGCCCGCGGCGGCACCCGTCGGGGCGCGCGCCCTGCGCCCGCTGCGGATCGGCCTGTGGGACCGCTACGGCGGCTCGATGCCCTCGGGCTGGACCCGCTGGATCCTGGAGCAGCACCAGTTCCCATTCGAACTGGTCTTCCCGCCCGAGATCGACGCCGGAAACCTCCGCCAGCGCTTCGACGTGATCGTGTTCCCCTCGGGCGCCGTGCCGCGGCCGGGCCCGGTCGCCAGCACGGGCGACGCGTACAGCGACAGCGCCAGCGGCGGCGGACCCGCGCCCGCGGACGTTCCGGCCCCCTACCGGGACCGCATCGGACGCTTCTCGTCCGCCAAGTCAGTGGATCCGCTCCGCGCCTTCCTCGAGGCCGGCGGGGCCATCGTCACCGTGGGCACTAGCGGCCACCTCGCCGCGCACTTGGGCCTGCCTGTGCGCAATGCCGTGGTTGAGCGTGCGGCCGGCGCGAAGGCCGAGCGCGCCCTCCCGCGGGAGAAGTTTTACATTCCCGGCAGTATCCTGCGGATGAACCTCGATCCGGCCGCACCCGCCAACGCGGGGATGGCCACGGAGGTGGACGTAATGTTCGACGAGAACCAGGTGTTCCGGCTGACGCCCGAGGCCGAAGCGCAGGGCATCCGCCGCCTCGCGTGGTTCGCGACCGAGGCGCCGTTGCGCTCCGGCTGGGCCTGGGGCCAGCAGCACCTCAAGGACGGCGTGGTCGCTTTTGAAGCCCCCGTGGGCCTCGGGCGGTTGCTGGTCTTTACCCCAGAAATCACCTTCCGCGCGCAGGCGCAGGGCACCTTCCGGCTGCTTTTCAACGCCCTGCTGGGCGCGGGGCCGTAAGGGCCGTTAACCGCAAAAAAGGAGCCGGAAAGCTGGAAATTTTCCGGCTGCCCGCTTAACCCTCTTTTATGACGTACCCCCTTCGCCTGCCTTTCACCCTGCTGCTGATTGCCCTGCTCCCGGCCTGCGGCCGCAAGGAGCCCGGCCCCTCCCACTCTGGCGGCCACAGCCACGTGGCCCCCCACGGCGGCACCCTCATCGAACTTGGCGACCACGCCTACAACTTGGAACTCCTTCGCGACCGCGCCGCGGGCAAGCTCACCGCTTGGGTGCTGGACGGCCACGCGGAGAACTTCGTCCGCCTGCCCGTGCCAGCCCTTGAGGCGGTGGCTACCGTCGGGGGCGTGCCGCGGCCGCTGAGCCTTAAAGCCGTCGCCAACGCGGCCACCGGCGAGACGGTGAGCAACACCTCCCAGTTCGAGGTCCAAGCAGACTGGCTGAAGGGTCCCGAAGCCTTCACGGTAGTTGTGCCCTCCCTTGAGATCCGCGGCTCCAGCTTCCAGGGCATCAAGGCCACTTTCCCCGCGGCGGCGAAGTGATGTGCACGGCCGGTGGCGGCCGGGCCTCGCGCTGCTGTTGACGCTCGCGTTGGGTGCCGGGGCGACCGAGCCCGCCCCGCCGCCCGCTGGGAATCCCTTGGCGGCGCTTGCGCGCGGCATCCCGAGCGTCTCCGGGTACAGTCACGTGTCCTTCGCGCAGCTGGCAGGCTTCAAATTCCGCCCCCCGCCGCAGCCCGTGCCCACGGGCTCGCCCGCGCCCGACGTCCTCGCCCAAGTGCCAGCGGCGATCCGCCGCTTTGATGGCCGCAAGGTGGTCCTAACCGGATACCTGTTGCCCCTACGGCTCGAGCAGGGCCTAGCGGTCGAGTTCTTTCTGCTGAGCAGTCCCAACCTCTGCTGCTACGGCACGGTGCCCGAGGTGAACGAATGGATGCTGGTACGGATGCGCGGCGAGGGCCTGCCGCCGGTGCAGGACGTTCCGGTGTTCCTCGCCGGGCGCCTCGCGGTGAAGCCGCGCTGGGAGGAAGGCTACCTCCACGGCATCTACGAGATGGAAGGCCACGGCCTGCTCCCCGCGCCCGCCAGCCGCTGACCGCCTTTGCGGTTAAATACCCCGGGCCTTGCCCGCTCCTCGAGCCCGCATAATTCCCGACGCCGTCCTCACCGGCTTCCGGGGCGCCGGCAAGACCACCCTTTAAAACCGCATCCCCTCCGAGCCCGCGGGCGGAAACTGGCCGTGATCGAGCACAAGTGCGGCGAGATCGGCATCGACCAACAGCTAGTGGTCCGCAGCGACGAGGAACTGTTCGCGATGAACGACGGCTGCATCCGCTGCAGCGAGCGCGGCGACCTCATCCGCATCCTCGGGCGGCTCCTCAAGCGCCAGGAAAAGCTCGGCGGCATTCTGATCGAGACCACCGGCCTTGCCAACCCGCCGCCCGTCGCATAACCCTTCTTCACGGACGACGATGACAGACGCTCGTTCCGGCTTAATGCGACCGTCACCGTGGTCGACGCGCACCGCGCGAAGGTCAGCTCATGGGCATAAGCTTGCTGCATCAGGCCGACCTCGCGGCCCCGGAAGAACTCGCGGACCTCACGAGGCCCGGCGGCGGCGCATCAATGCCGTGGCGCGGGTCCGCTACGCCGTCCAATGCGGAGTGGACCTGGACCACGTCCTTGACCTGGGCGGTTTCAACCTGCAGCGGGCGGTGGACCTAGACCCGCGGTTCCTAGCCCGAGCATCCCTTCGCAAAGGCCGGCGCCTATCCCCTGCCTGCCGGCACCCACATCCTAGAGGTCAGCCACTGCGACCACGCCCATGACTCAGGCCACGCCCAAGCCCATCCAGGCAAGACGGATGAGCTGGGCGTAGTGATCATGCCGATGACCGCCGCGACGCTGGCCGGCGAGCTCGCGGCGGCCCATTTAGCGACCGCTGCTGCGGTAGGCGCGGCCGACCTCGCCTTCGCCGACCGGGAGAACCGCGTCCGACAGGGCGGGCCCGGGTAGCCGGGGGCCACCTTGGACAGGCTACTGCTGCAGGGCAGCGACGGCCGCTAGCCCATTTAGCGACCGCTGCTGCGGTAGGCGCGGCCGACCTCGCCTTCGCCGACCAGGAGAACCGCGTCCGCGAGGGCGAGCCCGGGTAGCCGGGGGCCACCTTGGACAGGCTACTGCTGCAGGGCAGCGACGGCCGCTGTCCGCAGGTGGTGCGCGAGGCCGGGCTGCACTCAATCTTCGAATCCTGCGGCCACCACCCGCTCCCTGTCGGCGTCGAAGGCGCGACCGTGTAACCTAAGCCTTAAGGCCTGCCTCGCCCGAGGCCCCGCGCCCATCAAGCGCGGCAGGCCAGCACGTAGACGGCCCCGCGCTCGGTGCCGATCGCGAGAAACGCGTCGTCGGCACTCCAAGCTAAGCGTGTAGCCGGGCTCGGCATCCGCACGGCCGCCCGTAACGGCTGGCGCCGCTCGGGACTCCACAATTGCACCGTGCCGTCCGCGCTCCCGGTAGCCAACAGCCCGTGAGTGTTCTGGAACCGCACCGCGCAGACCGGCGCCTCGTGCGGCAACATTACCGGCTCGCGCCCCTCCGGCCCCACGCCCGCGCAGTCCCACACGCACGCGTCCCGGCCGCCGCTCGTCGCCAGCCAGCGGGAGGAATAGTCAAAGGACAGGAACTTCACCTTGCCCTCGTAGCCGCTCATGTGGAACTCGAGATCCTGCTCCGGAATCCACAGGTGCACGCTCGGATCCTGGTTGCCCGAGACCAGCCAGCGGCCATCGGGCGACCACAGCAGGGCGTGGATGCCATTCTGGTACGCTAGGTCCTTCTGCCGCAGACCATCATCGGCATCCCAAATCGATACGCCGCCGTAACAGGCCGCCGCGAGCGCACCGCCCCGAGGGTGGGCCGCCAGAGCGCTGAGGGTCTTCGCCGCGGGCGGAAAGGTCCGGACCACGCTCCCGTCCGCCGCCAATGCGGTCAGCGCGCGGCCCGCCGCCGCGAACAACCGCGCCGGCCCGGCGGCGCCTACCGGCGCGGGCGGCGTGGAGACAACCCAGGACAGATGCTCCACCCACGCGGAGCCGAGATTGATCGTGCCCAGATGCTGCCCGGCGACGGGATCCCAGCGTTTCACGCTCCCATCCTGACCGCCGGACACCAACAGCGCAGGCCCGGGGCCCGGCGCCCAAGCGAGCGCGTTGGTACCTTGCTCGTGCCCGGGCAACGGATGGAGCACACGGCCGTCCGCGAGGGCGTGAAGAACGATCGGCCCCGCGGCGCTGGCGGTGGCCAGCACCGGCCCGCCGGCCAGACCCGCAGGGGACCACCCGAGATCGATCACATAGTCATTGAGCGTCGCGGCCCAGTGTTTCGTCAGCTCCATGCCGCGAACGTTGGCGGCGGGCCCCGGCTTGTCCACCCCGCGGGCAGCGCGGCGGGTGGCGGCCCGGTAAAATCGCGTTCCCGCCCAAGCCGAGCTTGCGCTCGACCCGGGCCGAGGCACAACCTCTGACAACTGGCGCCGTTCGGCGGCGCCGCTCCCCCTCGCCCCCTTTTTCACCTATGGACTGCACGTCATACCTGAATCGTCGCGACTTCCTGCAATTCTCGGCTGTGGCCGCCGCGCTGCTGGCCTTCCCCGGCTGCACCACGCTGGCCAAACAGCCCCGCAAACCCCGGCCGATCGCCGCCGGTGCCAAGGTCCGCTTCGCCCAGATCGGGTGCGGCGGCAAGGGCTTCAGCGACGCGATGTCCCAGAAAGACGAGGAGGTCGTGGCCCTCTGCGACATCGACGAGTCGCGCCCGAACCTGAAGAAGCTGCGCGAGGCTTTCCCCAAGGCGAAGTTCTACACGGATTACCGCAAAATGCTGCAAGAGATGGACGGCCAGATCGATGCCGTCGGCGTCGCGACGCCAGACCACATGCACTTCCTGCCCGCCTACATGGCGATCATGCTGGGCAAGCACGTCTTCATCCAGAAGCCGCTCACTCAGACCGTCGGCGAGGCCCGCGAACTCCTGCGCCTCGCGCGCCTAAACGGCGTCTGCACCCAGATGGGCAACCAGGGACACGCCGGCGAGGGCATCCGCCTCGTGCGCGAGTGGTTCCAGGCCGGTCTGCTCGGCGAGGTCCGCAACGCTGAAATCTGGACTAACCGCCCGGTCTGGCCCCAAGGGATGCAGGAGTGGCCCAAGGGCGGCACGCCCCCCGCGGGCTTCAGCCAGGACCTGTTCCTCGGCCGCGCCCCGGAGCGCCCCTACAGCCCCGACATCCACCCCTTCAAGTGGCGCGGCGTCATCGACTACGGGTGCGGCGCCCTCGGCGATATGGCGTGCCACATTATGGACGCCGCCTATTGGAACCTAGAGCTGGCCCAGGCGACCTCCGTCACCGTCGAGCTCAAGAAGATCGACCAGAAGAGCCCGGTGGCCTTCCCGAAGTCGGCCGTCGTCGAGTACAACTTCCCCGCCCGCGGCCAGCTGCCCCCGGTGAAGCTGATGTGGTCTGAGGGTGGCGAGCGCCCCGAGACCCCTGCCGGCCTCAAGCAGGACAACCGCCAGCTGGCCAAGGGCGGCCAGCTCCTCATCGGCTCCAAGGGGACCGTTTACGACGGCAACGACTACTGCAACAGCCCCCGCTTCATCCCGGAATCCGAGCACAAGGCGCTCGTCGACGGCGGCAAGCTCCCTCCCAAGACGGTGCTGCGGGTGCCGGAGAATAATCCCCACAAGGAGTGGATCGTCGCCATCCGGAAGAACGACCCGACCCACGCCGGCTCCAACTTCGAGTACTCGGTGCCCTTCACCGAGACCGTGTGCCTGGGAACAATGGCCATCCTCGCGGGCGGCAAGTTCACTTTCGACCCCGTCAAGATGACAACCGGCCGCGCCGACGTCGACGCCCTCCTCTACCCGACCTACCGCAAGGGCTGGGAGATCGACGCGCCGGTCGCCTGAGGCGCCCGCCCCTTCCCTTCCTGCTCCTTCCGGGCCGCCTCTCGGGCGGCCCTTTTCCTGCCTCCCTCCCTTAAAACCGCCCTGTCCCCGATGCACGCCACCCGCCGCCAGTTCCTCCAGGCCGCCTCCGCCGCGGCCGCCGTCGCCGCCGCTGCCCGCCCCCTGATCGCCGCCGCCCCCGCGGCCGCGGCCAAGGAGAAGTTCCGCATCTCCCTCGCCCAATGGTCGCTCAACAAGCGCTTCCTCAAGCGCCCCGGCGCCGAGCCCCTCGATAACCTCGAGTTCGCCCGCCTTGCCCGTTCCGTGGGCATCGACGGCCTCGAGTACGTGAATCAGATGTTCAAGGACAAGGCCGGCGACCGAGCCTATCTCGGCCAGATGAAGGCCCGCGCCGACAGCGAGGGCGTCAAGAGCCTCCTCATTATGGTCGACGGCGAGGGCAACCTCGGCGCGCCGCAGGAGCCCGCCCGGGCCAAGACGGTCGAGAACCACCTCAAGTGGCTCGATGCCGCCGCCTTCCTCGGCTGCCACAGCATCCGCGTGAACGCCGCCAGCGACCCGAAGCTTGCTTGGGACGAGCAGGCGAAGCTCGCCGCGGACGGCCTGCGCCGCCTCTGCGTCGAGGGCGACAAGCGCGGCCTCTGGGTCGTGGTCGAGAACCACGGTGGCCTCTCCTCCAACGGCAAATGGCTGATCGAGGTGATGCAGCTGACCAAGCACGCCCGCGTCGGGATCCTGCCCGACTTCGGGAATTTCTACACCGACCGGACCAAGTCGGAAATGTACAATCCGTACCAGGGCCTGCGGGAGTTTATGCCCTGGGTGAAGCAGGCGGTGAGCGCCAAGTCGTGGGACTGGGACACCGGGGCGGGCCGTTTCTACACCGAGGACCGGCGCGAGAAGATGGAGATGACCCTCGATTTCGAGCGCTTGCTGAAGATCGTCGTGGGCGCCGGCTATTCCGGCTACATCGGGATCGAGTACGAGGGGCAAAAACACTCGGAGATCGACGGCATCCGTCGCACCAAGCAGGCCCTCGAGGACGTCCGCGCGCTGCTTTGACACGGCGCATCGGCCGACCCGCGGCGCCCGGGGAACGCTCCCCGGGGCCGCGCGGCGGCGTAAGCCTTCGGGCTTAGTGCGCGAAGGGGCGCTCGTCCTCCGGCAGCGGCTTGTCCTTGGTCTCCGGCGCGAAGGGCAGCACGATGAGGCCGAGGAGGAAGACGCAGCACATCACCAGCGCGGCGGGGCGCATTGGCTCGGGGTGATGCGAGAAGACCTCCGTCTTGAGCATCCCGATCACCGGCACGCCTGCGGCGGCGAGGAAACGGCCGACATTGTAGCAGAACGAAGTGCCGGTGCTGCGGAGGTGGGTAGGGAACAGTTCTGGCAGGTAGATCGCATAGACGGCAAACACGGCCAGCTGGAAGAAGCCCATGATCGGGATTAGCCAGAAGGTCTGGCTGGCATTGGTGTAGAACTGGAAGGCGCAGGCGGTCGCGATGAGCGCGGTCGAGAACGCAAGCGCGAAGGCCTTGCGGCGGCCAAGGCGCGCGGCGACCCAGCTCGCCGAAAGCATCCCGAAGAAGGCGCCGATCTGGAGCGTCAGCAGGCCCCAGCTGGCCCACTTGTCGACCAGCGGCCCGATCTGCTCCTTGGTCATCCCCTGCGCGGCGTAGGTCTTGCTCAGGACTGTACGGATGAGTTCCGGGGTGAAAAAGCCGATGCCCCAGAGACCGATGACGCCGGAGCAGACCAGCAGCATCCCGACGATCGCATTACGGCGCCAGCGGGGATCGCGGAACAGTTCCCCATAAGTGAAGCCGCTATGGCGGTCGAGCGCACCGGAGTCCTTCATCTTCTGCCAGCGCTCCGGCTCCTTCATCCGGGCCCGGATGACGAGGGCGAGCAGCGCGGGGATCGTGCCGATCACGAACATCCAGCGCCACGAGTTACCGAGGGAGATGGCCCCAGACTTCTCGAGGTTGGCCATGCCCATCCCGATCAGGGCGGCGGAGATGTTGCCCACCGCCGAGAGGGCCTGCAGGGCGCCCAGGGCCCCGGAGCGGGAACGCGCTGGCATCACCTCGGCCAGCAGGGCCACGCCCACCGCGAACTCCCCGCCAACCCCAAGGCCGGTGATGAAGCGGTAGAAGGCGAAATCCCAGAACGAGGTCGAAAGGGCGCTCAGGCCAGTGCACAGGGAATAGATGAGGATCGTCAGCATCATCGTCTTCGCCCGCCCAATGCGGTCGCCGAGGGCGCCAAAGACCAGGCCTCCGGTGGCCCAGCCGGCAAGGAAGACGGAGGTAGCATAGCCACCCCAAAGGATAGGATCGTGACCCTCCGGAAGCAGCGCCTTCATGGCCGGCATCCGGGAAAGGGTGAACAGCTGCTGATCGAGGCAGTCGAACAGCCAGCCCAATGAGGCGACGATGAAGACGAACCAGTGGTACCGGTTCAGACCGTGCCACCAGCGGCCGGTGATGGGTTCGGGAGCAGGGGTTTGCATAGCGGTAAAGCGGACACCCACGCGGGCGCAGCCGGAGAACGGGCCAACTTTTCGGCCAGCGCAATCCTCTTCACCTGCCCGGCCGCGCGACCCACTCCGGCCTGAGCCTACTCCGCGTTACCCCGCCGCCGCCCGCGGCCCGGGAGGCGGCGCGCGCTCCCCGGCGGCGTTGCTCTAGCGGCCCCAGCGCCCCTCGATGAAGACGTATCGCCCGCCTCGGCGCTCCCACCGGGGCTCTACCCAATGGTGATGCCCCCGCGGCGGCCGCTCGTAGCGCCCCGCGATCCAGACGTGCCGGCCACTCCGCCAAGACCAATACCCCTTCACCCACACGAAGCTCGGTCCCGGCGGCGCGTACACCACTTCCGCCCGCGGCGGGGGCGGGGCTCGCACCACCACCACCCCGGCCGACGCGGTCGGCGCCACCACCACCGCGGTGGGGGCCGACGGCCGGGCCGGCACAACCACCACTGCGTCGCGCCAATAGCCGGGGACATACACATACCGCCCGTGGCGCGGCTCCCAGCGAGGCCCCACCCAGACCGCGTTCGGCCGCGGGGCGGTCGACCAACGGCCGGAGGTCCAATCGGCCGCGGAGCGGTCGACCAACGGCCGGAGGTCCAAACATGCTTGCCCAGCCGCCACGTCCAATGCCCCCCTACCCAGACGTGCAAGGGCGACGGCCGCTCCGCGATCACCTCGCGCCGCGGCAGGGGCGGCAGCGCATCGACGATGATTTCGGCGCCGGCTCCCGGAGCGGCCGCGACCACCGCCTTTGCCGCGGCCGGAGCCGCATCCCAATACCCTTCCCGCAAGGTCCAGCCGTTCGCCTCCCGGCGCCACTCCGGGGCCTGCCACACCGCCGCAGTGGCCGGCGGGATTTCCCAGCGCCCCGCCTCCCAGACATAGGCCCCCTCCAACCAGCGCCAATGCCCAGGGACCCACGCGTGCTGCGCCGTCGGCTGCTCGCCGGCCTCGTCCGGCGTGGCGGGATCAAGCGGGCGTTCCATCACCGGCGCCGGCGGGACGGTCGCGACGGCACCGGAGGGCTGGGCCGGTAACCAACCAACTGAGGAGCAGAGCAGCAACGCAACTCCCGGGACGAACACCTGCAAACGGCAGAAGCTGGGA
>Ga0194123_10005188_pt1 | contig 14143 bp, 9 predicted proteins | sample TA2MahsurfametaG_5_FD_155479 | JGI IMG/M metagenome (GOLD analysis project Ga0194123, IMG submission 155479) | Freshwater microbial communities from Lake Tanganyika, Tanzania - TA2015023 Mahale A surface | ecosystem: Environmental > Aquatic > Freshwater > Lake | place: Tanzania: Lake Tanganyika... | reverse complement strand
GTTTCTTTCCAGCAGCGAGATGTAACCCCGGGAGTGATAACGGATGCGCGCCAGCACTTCGAGCCGGTCCGGGAGCTTGACCATGTAGTCATTGGCACCACGCGCGAACGCCTCCGCCTTGGTTTTGGCCTCCTCCTTGGAGGACAGCACGATCATGGGGATATCGCGAGTGGCCTCATTTTCGCGGAAGGCGGAGACCAGAGTCAGACCATCGATCTGGGGCATCACCAGATCCTGCAGGATCACGGTGGGTTGGATTTCCCGCGCAACCTCGATGGCGCGCATGGGGTCGTCCAGATAGTGGAAGCGGATATCCGGCTCATCGGCCAGCATCCGCCGCACGGCTTCACCGATGAGGCGCTGATCGTCGATGAGCAGGACGGTGACCTCGTGCGTGGTGAGTGTCCCGGGCGAGGCGTTGGCGGCTGATTCCATGGCGGCGGAAGCGTATCACAGGGGATTGCGCTACACTCCCGGCGCCCGTTCCCGGCGTGGGGAATGCGCCAGCATCCATCAGCCGCGAGGAAGGCCCTCATGACAGTCAGGCTGCACCACCGCATCATCGGCCTGGCGGTTCTCGCCGCCACCCTTGCGGTCGCCATCACGGTCCTCATCATCCGCAACCATCGGGATGAGATGGGGCGGGATATCCTCAAGGAGATCGAACTTCTCACCCGCGGCACCTTGCGCGAGGACGTGCTCGGCGTGGCGGATCTCTTCGAAACCGCCAATGGCCTCATCGAGCAGCAGGTGATGCGGGGTCTCGAAATCGCGCAGGAGGAGCTCACCCGTGCCGGCGGCGTGCGCTTCGGCGAAGACACCCAGGCTTGGGAAGTGATGGACCAGACCCGTCAGGGTACGGCCCCGGGAGAGCAGGTGGTGCTGCCCGAAGTGCTGGTAGGTGAACAGCGTCTCGGCCAGAACCGGAGCTTTGAGGTTGAGACGCCCTTCATTGATGAAGTGGCAAGGCTCGCCGGCGGCACGGTCACCCTCTTCCAACGGATGAACCGCGAGGGTTCCATGCTGCGGGTGGCCACCAATGTGCGCAAGCTCGATGGTTCGCGGGCCATCGGCACCTACATCCCCCACACCATGCCGGACGGCACACCCAACCCGGTGTTGAAGGTGGTGCTCGCCGGGCAGACCTATCGCGGTCGGGCTTTCGTGGTTAACGCCTGGTATGTCACCGCCTACGCCCCCGTGTTGGATGCAGCGGGTGAGGTGGTCGGCATGACCTATACCGGGGTACCCCAATCCAGCGTGGAACCCCGTGCGGTGGTCGGGCGCAAATCCTTGGGCGCGACGGGCTATGTCACCACGATGATCGGCAGCGGCGAGCACGCCGGAAAGCTCGCCATCGAGCACGAGGGGGCGCTGGAGGGCAATCTCCTCGAACTGGCCAAAGACAGCGACTTTGGCGAAGCACTGCAGGCAGCAACCGGACTCAAGCCGCGCGAGGTGATCTTCCACAAACACCAATGGCAGCACGATGGCGGTGGGGCAAAAGAGGAAGTCATCAGTGCGCTGACCTACTTCTCACCCTGGGACTGGGTGATCGTGGGCACCGTGCCCTCTTCCGATTTCTCCGCGCCGCAAGTCAAGGCCGATGGGGCGATTGCAAAACTGACCACCACTTCGACCATCGCGGGCGCGGGAGTCATCGCCATTGTCGCCCTCTTTGCCTGGCTCATCGGTTCACGGATTGCCCGTCCCATTTCTGCGGCCACGACCATCGCCGAGCGCATCGCCGCCGGTGACATCGCCGCGGCCGAGGCGGCGCTGGGCGACACCATCAATCGAACCGAGGCCGAACTGGCTGAGGCGAGTGGCGAAGACGAGACCCACCAGCTCGAAAGTGCGGTGCTCAAGATGACCCGCAGCCTCAACTCCCTCATCGGGCAGGTGAAGCTCGCCAGCGTGCAACTGATGTCCACGGCCAACCAGATCACGGCCACCGTGCGACAGCAGGAGGCGACTGTCACGGAATTCCAAGCCTCGACCAATGACGTGGTGACGGCCACGCGCGAGATCTCGGTGACCGCACAGGCCCTGGAAGACACAGTGCAGGAAGTGGCTGCCGTGACCGGGGAGAACGCGGTCGTTGCGGGTGAGGGCAAGGCCGATCTGGAACAGATGCGCACCTCCATGGGCCTGCTCGCCAGCACCAGCGGCAATGTGGCCACGCGCTTGCGCGCAATCGACGAGAAGGCCAGTGACATCCACCAGATTGTGGGCACCATCACCCGCGTGGCGGATCAGACCAACCTGCTCTCTCTCAATGCCGCCATCGAAGCGGAAAAGGCCGCTGAGTACGGCACGGGATTCAGCGTGGTGGCGCGCGAAATCCGCCGGCTCGCGGACCAGACCGCAGGGGCTACCCTCGACATCGAATCGATGGTGGCCGAGATGCAGACAGCGGTGAATGCGGGTGTGGGCGAGATGTCCCGCTTCGAGCAACTCATGGCACGCAGCGTGGAAGACACCGCGCGGCTGGCCGACCGCCTCGACGGCATCATCCGGCGCGTCGAGGCCTTGGCACCGCGGCTGCAGATGGTGAAGGAAGGCATGCACCAGCAGGCGCAGGGCGCCGCGCAAATCAGCGAGTCCATGCTCCAGCTCAACGAGGCAGCCCGCCACACTGCCGAGAGCGCCAACGAAATGAACAATGCGGCGGGCAATCTGAACGGCGCTGTGCAGGAGATGCAGGGTGAAGTCGCCCGTTTCACGGTGCGTTGAGGTGCGTCCCGTGGCGCGCCTGCCAGCGCTTCTCGGTAGCGCGGTCGTGACTCCCGCGTGGGCAGCCTCGGGTCTGGACACGCCAGCCAGCCTCATCGGCTGGGCGGTTGCAGGCCTCATCGCGGTGGGAGCGCTGTGGAGGATTCGCGCGCTGACCCACGCCGCACAGGCCGAGCGACGCCAACACGAAGGCACGCTGCGCGCTCAGGCGGAGCTGCTCTCCGCGCTCCCTGATCTGCACGATCATGCCCAACAGCTGACGGCCGGCATTGCCTCCGTGCAGACCGCCGCCGACATCCACCGTACGGCGCTGTCCGAGGTACACCAGTCGGTTGCCGGTGCAGCCAAGCGCCTCGGTGATCTGGCCGTGGCCCTGGAAGCGGAGGCGCCGCCGCCTGCCGCATCGACCGACTCCGCCGCCTCGCCGCTGCTGGATCTGGAACCCGTCCTCTTGGCGCTCGATGCCGCAGCCGGCGGGCTGGGCGAGAAATTCACACGCCTGCACGAGCGCACGGATGAAATCGCGCAGGCGGTTGCCGCCCTGGACAAGGTCTCCGAACGCATCAACCTGCTCTCGCTCAATGCCGCCATCGAATCCGAGAAGGCCGGGGATCGCGGGCACGGATTCGTTGCCATCGCACAGGAGATCCGGCGTTTGGCTGATCACACCTCGGCGGCCAGCCTCGGCATTGCAAGACATGTCGCGCGTGCCCGCGAAGTCGTCAGTGAGGGCGTGATGAGCGTCGAGCGCTTCCAGTCCGAAGTGCATGGTGGGGTGAACGTGGTACGCACTGCCATGGGGCCGACCCCTGCACTGCAGATGCCTGCCGGCACGGAGGATGAACGCCTCGCCCGTGCCTTGCGCGACTGCCAGACCACTGCCCAGGCCTTGCGCGTGAGCTCACGTGCGTTGGGGACGGAGGATGAGCGGGCGGCCGAACGCCTGCGTGAGCTGGGTCGCCTCGCCCAGCAACTCACGAGCGTCCTGCAACACCTGCAGGTTGGCGGTCCCGGTGCCGCACCCTGAGCGAAAGGTGCTCAGGCCATGCTGGTGATTCCGTTCTGGATCGGTCAGGAAGCCTACGCGGTGGCCTCCGCCGACCTCTACGGCGTGTTGCCTCGCCCCTTGCTGCGCTCGATGCCGGGGGGTCCGGCAGGCCTGCTCGGCGTATTCAACTACCGTGGGCGCTGGACGCCGGTGCTGGATGCGCATTTTCTGCTGGGTGGGGTGTCGGCCCGGCCAGCACTCGCCACGCGGGTATTGCTCTGCCACACCAAAGTGCCGGACGTGGCGCTGGGCCTTTTGTGTGAGAAGGTCACGGATGCGCTGACGGTGGATCCCGCCGCATGGTCCGCACCCGGCGTTCGACTTGGCGACGCCCCCTGGCTGGGCCCACTGCAGACCAGCGGGGGCATTACCGTCCAGCGCTTGTTCATTCCGCATCTGTTGACGCCCGAACTGGCTGCTGCGCTGGATTCCCTGGAGTCGCCGGCATGAGCGGCGAGGCGGTGCAGGTTTTGCTGCGCTCCCACTTTGGTCTGGAAACGAACCTGCTCGGCAGCGCGACTGTCGCTACCGTGTTGAAACGCATGGCCGCGGATGCCGGACTGTCGACTGCTGCCTACGCGGATTCCCTCGGAGAATCCCAGTCAGCACTACAGGCCTTCGTGGAGGCCGTGGCCGTGCACGAAACCTGGTTTCTGCGCGATGGCGGCCCCTTCGAGTTGCTGGTGAATGAAGCCGCTGCCTGGCGGCAGACACGCTGGGCTGGAGTCCCCAGACTGCACATCCTCTGCCTCGCCTGCGCGACCGGCGAGGAAGCCTGGTCCTTGGCCATGGCGCTGGGCGAGGCGGGTCTCGGCGCCCATGATTTCCTCATCGAAGCCTTCGACCTGAGCGAGACCGCACTCGAGAAGGCGCGCACAGGCGTCTACGCATCGCGCGCCTTTCGTTCGCCGCTGGCCGAGGCCTGGCGGGAGCGCTGGTGCGAGGCAGTGGCAGGTGGCTACAGGATTCGCGATGAACTGCGGCACAACGTGCGCTTCGAACAAGCCAATCTCATGAGCCCGCGCTGGATGGATGGCCTGCCACCCGCACACCTCATCTTTTGCCGGAATGTGCTCATCTACTTCAGCCAGGAAGCACGTGGCCGGATGCTTGATCGCCTCGCAGGGCTGCTGGTCCCCGACGGGCTACTCTTTACCGGACATGCCGAGGCGGTTCTGATGAGCGGCAGTTTCCGCAGCGTGGGACCACTCAATGCCTTTGCCTTCAGCCACCGGCCAGTGGCGGTCTCATCCGCCACTGCGCCCGCGCCGGTCACGCGCCCCGCGGCAGCCCGTCGGGACGACAAACCCTCCACCCCGCAACCTGCTGCCGGCCACCGGACGAGCACGATGAGGGACGACCTTGCAGAGGCCAATCAACTCGCGGATACCGGCCACTATCGCGAAGCCTTGCTGCGGGTGGAACGCGTGCTGGCGAGCGAACGCACCAATGCACGCGCATGGTTGCTGAAGGGCCTTGCCGAGACTGCGCTGGGAGAGGCGCGGGAAGCGGGTGTGAGCCTCGGAAAGGCGCTCTATCTGGAGCCCGGCAATGAGGTGGCCCTGCTGGCCATGGCCCGCCTCGAGACCCTGGCAGGGCATACGGAACGGGCGCGGCTGTTGCGCGAACGGGCTGCCCGTGGGGGCGCGGGAGCAAACCAATGATCGCAGAAGCAAATGGTGAGTCCGCATGCTGGCGCACGATCGGTGTGCACGGAGATGGCTCCTGCGCTGAACTCGCGCAGTACGTGCATTGCCGGAATTGCCCCGTGCACGCCCAGGCCGGACGACGCTTGCTTGATCGCACACCGCCGGTCGGTTACCAGGAATCACTGGCCGAAAGCATGGCTGCCGAGCCTGCACCACCGGCGCGCGGCACGCGTGCCGTGCTGGTGTTCCGCATCGGTGAGGAGTGGTTGGCCATAGACACGCCGGTGATTCGCGAAGTGGTGTCCCAGCGCCCTGGCCATTCCCTGCCCCATCACCCGGAGCCGGCGGTCGATGGTCTGGTGAATGTGCGCGGCACGCTCGAAATCGCGGTTTCCCTGCAGAAACTCATGGGCCTCGACCCGGCAGCGCCGTTGACCACGGGCGGCGACAGTGGTCAACGCGCGGTGCTCTCGCGCACGCTCGTGCTGAGTCGCCAAGGCGAAACGTTCGCCTGCCCCGTGGATGAAGTGGCGGGGATCATCGCGCTGGCCCCGGATGACATCGGCGCGGTACCGGTGACAGTCGCACGGGCGGAGAACCGCCATGTGGAGGGCGTCATCGCCACCGAGCGCGGCCCCGCGGGTCTCATCGATCCGGCCAAGCTCTTCGGCGAGCTGGCCTCGCGTGTGTTCCGCTAGGCCGGGGAGACATCGACATGCTTGATCTGTTCAAGATGGAGCTGGAATCCCAGGCCACCGTGCTCGGCACAGGCCTGCTGGCACTCGATCAGGGTCCACCGAGTGCAAGCGAGATCGACGAACTCATGCGTGCCGCGCATTCCATCAAGGGCGCGGCCCGCATCCTGCAGTTCGACCCTCTGGTGGGTCTAGCGCATGTGATGGAAGACATTTTCGTTGCCGTGCAAGAAGGTCGGCTGTCGCTGACTGCAGCGCATGTTGATGTGCTGCTCGCAGGAGCGGATCACTTCGCGCAGGTAGCGGCCCAGGCCGAGGATGACATTCCGGTCTGGGTGGATGCGAATGTGGAGGCGCTCGCGAGCACCGCGGCCCTCGTCGAGAAATTGCGCGACCCGGATTTTGGCAAGGAGGATTCCACGCCGTCTGTCCAGGGCCCGGTGTCCATTGCCTCCGAAACGACGACGGCAGAGACCGCTCCCATCGAACCGGTCTCCATACCGCAGACCGACGCACCGGCAGCGCAGACGCCCTCTCCCGTGACGGCGTCGCCAGTCGTCCCCGATCAGCCCGGCCCACAGGCTGTCGCAAGCTCTACCAGTGCGGCCCCGGCTCCAACCGCTCAGGCCCCTGCCGCCGCAAGTCCATCCGCCGCCGACAACTCGCGCGCCGGCGAGGGCGAACGTTTCCTGCGGGTGAGTGCGGAGAATCTCAGCCGCGTGGTGGGCTTGGCGGGCGAGTGCCTGGTGGAAGCTCGCAACCTCGCCCCCTTGGTGGACCGCTTTCAGGATTTGCGGGCAATCCAGCGTGACCTCCTGAGCGGCATCGACCGCTGGCTGGCCAGCCTGCCGACAGATCTCCCCGCCGGCACACTCACCGAAGCCAATCGCGCGCGCGAAACCGCCAAGCGCCTGCGGGCCGATTTCACGCGCAACCTGCGCAGCCTGGAGCTCGCTGCGCAGCGCATGGACGACAATGCCGAGCGGCTGTTCCGCGAAGTGCTGATGAGCCGGATGCGCCCCTTCGAGGAAGGCGTGGCGGATCTTTCGCGCATGGTGCGGGATCTCGCGCGCCAGCTCGGCAAGAAAGTGCGCTTCCAGATTCGCGGCAAGGACACGCGGGTGGATCGCGACATTCTGGACAAGCTGAAAGCGCCGCTTACCCACATCGTGCGCAATGCGCTGGATCATGGGCTGGAACTTCCGGCGGATCGCGTCGCTCAGGGCAAACCCGAGGAAGCCACGATCACCGTCACGGCTTCGCATCGTGCGGGCATGCTGGCGCTCACCGTGCAGGACGATGGCCGCGGCATCAATCCGGAATCCCTGCGCAAGCGCATCGTCGAGCGCGGCCTGTCGGACCCGGAGACGGCGGCCGTGCTGTCCACCGCTGAACTCTACGATTTCCTCTTTCTGCCCGGCTTTTCCACGGCGGCGGCAGTCACGGAAGTGTCGGGGCGCGGGGTGGGCCTCGATGTGGTGCTGAGCACCGTACAGGAGGTTTCGGGCACCATTCGCGTGGACAGCGAAATCGGCAAGGGCACGAGCTTTCAGCTGCAGCTGCCGGTCACCCGCTCGGTGCTGCGCGCGCTGCTCGTGCAGATCGACGGGGAGCCCTATGCCTTCCCGTTGGCGCGACTCGACCAGTCGCTCCGAATCTCCCGGCGCGACGTGCAGGTGCTGGACAACCGCAGTTTCCTCATCCACAACGGCGAGAACGTGGGACTCGTATCCGCGCGACAGCTGCTGGGGCGCCCTGCGGCCGAGGGCGATGAAGATATTGCCGTGGTCTTCGTCAGTGATCGCGATGGCCGCTATGGCGTGGTGGTGGATGATTTCCTCGGCGAACGGACCATTGTGGTCCATCCGCTGGATCGCAGGCTCGGCAAGATCCGGAACATTTCGGCCGCCTCCGTGATGGAAGACGGCTCACCCCTGTTGATCTTCGACATCGACGACCTCGTGCGCTCGGCGGATGCCGTGATCAGCCGTGATCGCGCCGTGCGTGCAGTGACTGCGGCGGGCGCGGTAGCCACGGACACACGCAAGCGCATTCTGGTGGTGGATGATTCGCTGACCGTGCGGGAACTGGAGCGACGCCTGCTCGAAAGTCGTGGTTACCGTGTGGATGTGGCGGTCAACGGCATGGATGGCTGGAACGCTGTGCGGGCGGGTCACTACGATCTGGTGGTCTCCGATGTGGACATGCCACGCATGAACGGCATCCAGCTGGTGGGGCTCATCAAGGGCGATGCGGGGCTCGCGAGCACGCCTGTGGTCATCGTGAGCTACAAAGATCGACCCGAAGATCATGCCCTGGGTCTGGAGGCGGGTGCGGACTACTATCTCGCCAAGAGCAGCTTCCAGGACGAGACGCTCGTGCGCGTGGTGGAGGATCTGATCGGTGCCGCATGAACTGCGTGTCGGAGTGGTCAATGATCTGCCGATTGCCACTGAGGTCCTGAAGCGCACTCTTGCCGGCATGCCTGAATGCCAACTGGCGTGGACGGCGGCCGATGGCGCGCAGGCTGTGGCGCGCTGCCGTGAGGACACTCCCGACATCGTACTCATGGATTTGCTGATGCCCGTGATGAATGGTGTGGAAGCCACCCGCCAGATCATGGCGCAGACCCCGTGTGCGATCCTGGTGGTGACGGCCACCGTCGCCGGCAATCTCTCTCTCGTTTACGAAGCCATGGGTTTTGGTGCGCTCGATGCGGTCAACATGCCCGTGCCGGGGCGCGATGGGCGAGTCCCGGACAGCGACCCCCTGCCCACCAAAATTCGCATGCTGGCACGCCTGCTCGGCAAGCACGTGGCCACCGTACCGACGCCACGCGCCGCGCCGGCGGAACTCCTGATTGCCATCGGCTGTTCCACCGGCGGACCGCGCGCACTCGCGGACATCTTCGTGCAGCTGCCGAAGGATTTCCGGGGTTCGTTGGTGGTGGTGCAGCACGTGGACAGTGCTTTTGCCCCGGGCCTGCGTGATTGGCTTGCGAGTGTCACCCCTCTGCCGGTTGCACTCGCCAGCCCCGGCGATCGGCCCCGCGCGGGAGCGATACTGCTCGCGGCAACCAACGATCATCTGGTGATCCGCAGCGACGGTGCGCTCGATTACAGCGTGGAGCCCGCGAGTGAACCGTTTCGCCCGTCGGTGGATGTGTTCTTCGAATCCATCGCGCGCCATTGGGGTGGCCGCAGTCTCGGCGTGCTGCTCACAGGCATGGGGCGCGATGGCGCGCGCGGGCTCCTCGCCATGAAGCGTGCAGGTTTTCAGACCCTTGCCCAGGATGAGAAGACTTCGCTGGTGTTCGGCATGCCCCGTGCCGCGATTGAATTGGGGGCAGCCGAAAGAATCCTGCCGCTGGAAGCCGTTGCCGATGCCCTGCGCGACGCCTGCACCGCCCCCTGAACTCCCTCTCCTTTTCGAAAATCAGGAATCCCCGCATGCAACAGGAAACACCGGTATTGCCGGAAGGCCAGACCGAAGAGAGCCACATCGAGGTCCTGCTGGTGGACGATCAGGCCATCGTGGTCGCTGCCGTGCGCAAGATGCTGGAGGGATCACCGGACATACGCCTGCACTACTGCACGGATGCGGCCAAGGCCATGGACAAGGCACGCGAAGTGAAACCGCATGTGATCCTGCAGGATCTCGTGATGCCGGGCACCGACGGCCTTACCCTGGTCAAGCAGTACCGGGAGGATGAAGAGCTCAAGCTCGTGCCGGTGGTGGTGCTGTCCTCGCGCGAGGAGCCGAAGACCAAGGCAGCCTCCTTTACCGAAGGTGCCAACGACTATCTGGTCAAGCTGCCCGACCCCATCGAGATGATCGCGCGCCTGCGCCATCACGCCCGCGGTTACATCAGCCTCCTGGAGCGTAATGCCGCCTGGCAGGCGCTGTGGAAAAGCCAGCAGCTGCTGGCTGCCGAATTGCGCGAAGCCGAAGAATACGTGCGCGCGTTACTCCCACCGCCGCTCACTGGCGATGTGAGCACAAGCTGGCAGTACATCCCTTCTACTTCTCTGGGAGGAGATGCCTTCGGTTACAACTGGATCGACCCGGACCATTTTGCGATCTACCTGCTGGACGTGTGCGGGCATGGGGTAGGCGCAGCCCTGCTCTCCATCTCGGCGATGAATGCCTTGCGCACCCGCACCCTGAATGCCGACTTCCTGCGTCCTTCCAGTGTGTTGACGGCATTGAACGATGCCTATCCGATGGAAGATCACGACAACAAGTATTTCACCCTTTGGTACGGCGTCTACGATCGCATCAAGGGCGAGCTGACGTATGCGAGTGCGGGACACCCGCCTGCGGTGCTCTTCACGGGGGAGGATCCGCAATGTCTCGCCCAGCATCTCCTGTCCACCCCCAATTTCTCCATCGGCTGGATTCCGGGCGCCGAATTCGAAGAAGGTGTGCAGGCCATCGGATCTTTCGCCAAGCTGTTCGTGTTCAGTGATGGGGTGTACGAGTTCGAGACACCGGAGAAGGGTGAGCTCTCATGCCTCGATTTCGCCAATGCACTGCTCGATCACCAGGACATGGCGGTGAACGATGCGGAGCGGATCCTGATCCACATGCGCGAAATGAAGGGCACGCCCGGCCCCTTCGACGATGATTTCTCCCTGCTGGAAGTGCATGTGCGGCGTGGCGGCTGAGAACGCCAGTCGCAGAGGTCTGGGGGGACGGGCGCGGGTGGTTTAGCGTGCAGGGCAGTCCGGGATTTTTCAGTCAACCTTGAGCAGTGGGAGAGTGAGCATGGGACCATTGGCCGGCGTCAAAATCGTTGAACTTGCGGGAATCGGGCCCGGGCCCTTTGCCGCCATGCTGCTGGCAGACATGGGCGCCACGGTGATCCGCGTCGATCGCACCCAGGCTGCCGACCTTGGCGTGGCCCTGCCCCCGCGCATGAACATCATGAATCGTGGCCGGCGCTCGGTGGCCGTGGATCTCAAGTCGCAAGCCGGCCGTGATGTGGTGCTGCGTCTGGTGGAGAAAGCCGACGGGCTGATCGAGGGCTTTCGTCCGGGTGTGACCGAGCGTCTCGGTCTCGGGCCGGACGTCTGCCATGCGCGCAATCCACGCCTCATCTACGGGCGCATGACCGGTTACGGACAGAACGGCCCCATGTCGAGTGTTGCCGGTCATGACATCAACTACATTTCGCTCTCCGGGGTGCTCAGCACCATCGGAGAACGCGGACGCAAGCCGGTGCCACCGCTCAATCTGGTGGGAGATTTCGGGGGCGGCGGCATGTTCCTCGCCTTTGGCATGGTGTGCGGCATCCTGGAGGCCCGGCAGTCCGGCCGCGGGCAAGTGGTGGACACCGCCATGACCGAAGGCGCCGCCATGCTTGCCAACATGTTCTTCAGCTTCCGTCCGACGGGAAGCTGGACCGAGCAGCGCGGGGACAACGTGCTGGATGGTGGCGCCCATTTCTACGACACTTACGAGACCCGTGACGGCGGCTACATTGCCGTGGGCGCAATCGAGAAGGTGTTCTATGTGAAGCTGCTGACCCTGATGGGCCTGAATCCTGCCGAATTCGAACCCCAGCACGACAAGACGAAATGGCCGGCCTGGAAGGCCCGATTTGCTGAAGTCTTCAAGACGAAGACGCGCGCCGAATGGACCGCGATTCTGGAACATGAGGATGCCTGCGCAACGCCGGTGCTGAGTACCTCGGAGGCGATGCAGCACCCGCACAATCGGGCGAGACAAGCTTTCGTGGAGCATCACGGCCTGGAGCAGGTGGCCCCCGCCCCGCGCTTCAGCCGCACCGCGGCGACGCTGGATCTGCCACCTCCGCTCCCGGGCGAGCACACGGCGGAAGTGCTGGCAGATTTCGGGTTCTCCGGTGCGGAGATTGAAAGCCTGAAGGCTGCTGGCGCCGTCGGCTGACATGCGACAGGCCAGCCAGCGCACTTCAGCGCAGACTGGCCTCCTGATTTGGGCTTCGTCGAATCCGGCCCGGTGCAACTCCTGGCCAGATCTTCTCCTCGGATTAACGTGCTTGGGTCTGCCCCTCAGCTGACACGAACTGGCTCAGGTCTACGATCTCGCCAACCAGCAGATCCCGGCGCGACACGAACTTTGGCTTGACCAGCCACACCACCAGCGGCAGCACCACCAGTGCCAGCGCCATGTTGATGGCCATGATGACGATCAACAGCAGGCCCATGTCGGCCACGAACTTGAGATCCGACATGAAATACCAAGGCGCGATGCCGATGGCCATGATGGTGGCCGTGAACATGATGGCCTTGCCCGTGGTGCGCAAGGCCTGGGTGATGGCCTGGCCCCAGTCGCCTTCATGGGCGTGATGCTCCTCGCAGATGCGGGACAACAGGTAGATGCCGTAGTCGATACCGACGCCCACCCCGATGGCCGCCACGATGAGTGAATTCACATCGAGGCCCACACCCAGCATGTGCATCGCGGCGGTCATCACCTGATGCGCGATGTTCACCGGCACCAGCAGCAGGAGTCCCGCCACCAGTGAGCGATAGGCATACGATGCCGCCAGCAGGATGAGGAAGTTCAATACCGCCATGCAGATGCCGTAATAGCGTTCGATTACATGGTTCACCGCTTGTTGCAGGGCGATGGTGCCGGTGCCCAGACGCACGACGAAGGTTTCGTGCTCGACCCCCACGGTTTCCACGGCGCGCCGCGCGGAAGCCAGTGCGGCGTCGACCGTCTCCTGCTTGTTGTCCGGATACCAGAGCGACACCGTGCCGTCATGCCAACGGAAGTCCACCAGATTGTTGAAGTTCTTGGCACTCGTGCCCATGGTCACGGCGAATCCCGCAGCGCTCATGGCCATCTGCGTGGGGTCGAGCGGTGCCCATTTGGGGCTGCCGCCGTTGAAGAGACGATTACCTTCCTCCATGTAGTCTGCAAAGGACAACGTGGCGCGCGGCGGCAGCTCGGGGTCGGCCTCCAGCAGGCGCTGCAGACGCTGCATGGTCTGGATGGTCTCGACCTTCTGCACCTCCAGATCGGAACTCTTGACCGCCTTGGTCTCCAGCACCAGTTCCAGGGTGTTCACGCCCGGGAAGTGCCCGTTGATGGCGCGCACCGCAGTGTTGAATTCCGAGTCATCCCACAGCAGCCCGCTGCCCTCGACGGGATTGCCAATCTTGATCTGGGAAGCGGTCCAGGTGGCCCAGACGGTGATTGCTGCCACCACCACCGTGGTGATCCTGGCCCGCGGACCGAAGGTGAGGCTGGCAATGGCACCCAGCGCGGACTGGAATCGATGGTGCACACCGGATTGCCTGCCCCGCCCGATCATCTGATCCACGTTGCCAGGCGCGGGCAAGGAAGCGAGCAGGAGGGAGATCATCACCACGCCGGTGGGAATGAGCCATACCGCCCACATGCCGCAGAAAATGGCGTGCCGCACCATCGCCGGGATGGGCGCGAAACCCACGATGAAGATGCCGAGGATGTCCGTGATGATGCCAAGGATGCTGGGCGCCATCATGATGCCCATGGTGATCTCCGCCGCTTTCACGCGATCTTTGACCTCGGCGAACACCTCGTAGAAACGCTCCGTGAATTGCACGCAGTGCGAGAACGAACGCGCCGTGAGCAGCAGGGGCACCACCATGAGCAGGGGCTCGATGGAAATATCCAGCCATCCCACCAGTCCGAACGCCCAGATCGCGGCGGTGGCGCTGGTGATGATCGGCGTGATGATGCCGACCGCATTGCGCATGTAGAGAGCAAGCGCCAGAAGCAGCGCGGCGACGGTGACTCCGAAGATGAGAATCATCTGATGCTCGTACTTGTACACCCAGCCGAAGAGGATCGGCTGACCGGCAAGGTATACGTCGTGCTCGGCATCGCGCGCGCTTTCCACCAGATTCTGCACAAAGGCAAATGCTTCGCCGTAGTCCACTTTCTGCTCGATGAAGGTGGCGGTGACGAGGGTGGCGGTGTCGTCGCGCGAAATCAGGAACACGCGCACATTGGGGGATTTATCCACCATGGCGCGGAAG